>Ga0335075_10005635_pt1 | contig 19398 bp, 16 predicted proteins | sample Lox_Sample_24_FD_206723 | JGI IMG/M metagenome (GOLD analysis project Ga0335075, IMG submission 206723) | Soil microbial communities from Loxahatchee National Wildlife Refuge, Florida, United States - Lox_Sample_2.4 | ecosystem: Environmental > Terrestrial > Soil > Wetlands | place: USA...
TGAATCGTGAGTCGCGGACGAGGTGCGAGCTTGGGCGAGTGAAGCGTTGGGCCAGCCTGGTGACGGAGAAGCCTCAGGATGCGGCCTCGAGGATCGTCTGCACCACGAGCGCCGGGGCGGTGACCAAGGGGGTATGATCCACCTTCGCAGCGCGTATGCGAGCGTTCATGCGTTCGGCCATGAAGTGCTGAGTCACCGGAGGTATCATCCGATCCTCCTCTGCGATGAGGCACCAGGCGGGTTTCTGAAGCCAAGCGGGACGCGGGACGCGCTCCTGGATACAGGGTATGGCGATAGGTCGCTGGGTGGCGGTCAACAACTGGATCTGAGTCGCAGACGCGTTCTGAGCAAAGGCCGCGGCAAAGCCGTCATCGGGCATCCAAATGATCCCGTCGGCATCCGGTGCCAGTTTGGGAGACAGGGGGTGCCGGGTGTCGCGATAGAAGACATCGGCCACGGTTTCTCCCTCTACGGGCGTCAGCGCCGCGATGTAGACCAGTGACTTGATGCGCGGTTCGTCACAGGCCGAGATGACCGCTCCGGCATAGGCGTGGGCGGCCAGCACCAGGGGCCCCATGGTTCGTCGCAGGACCCGATTCACGGCGCGCACGTCATCGCTCAAGGAGGTCAAGGGGATCGGTGCGGCGATTACCTTGAAGCCGTGTTCCTGCAGCGGCCGGATCACCTCGCTCCAACTCGAGCCGTCCGCCCACGCACCATGAACCACGACCACCGTAGCGGAATGTGCACCTGGGTTCATTGATCACCTCGAGCTGACATACAGGTCAAGGACAACGCCGCGCGGCCGTGCGGATTCACATTCTCATCCCCGGCACGCGTCGTGCGACGGCTTGATTTCGCGTGCAATTGTGCAGTCGGCCAACGGCCGGCTATTTTGCGCGTTGGCAATTGATGGCAGGCGTTTGCCCGAGACCATGGCCGAATTCTGGTAACCTTGGTCTTGACAACAATGGGGTTAGGTGGTGTTTCATGAAAGCAACACGGCCGCCGCCGATACTGATAGGCGACTCGCCTGGAATCGATTTTCTGAATTCCATCGCCACTCCTGTCGACTTGCCGGTCGAATGGCTGGCCACCGGCGACGATTTGGTCGACTGGCTTGGGCGGACGGACCTCGTGCCGGCGAGCGCGCTGAGCTCTCTTCGCCGTGCTTCCCTGCCGGGCGCGTTGGATGCGACCGCCGCCCAAGCACGGGGGCTCCGTGAGTGGTTTCGGACATTTGTCTTTCGGCATAAGGGCCGCCATCTCAGGTCCGAGGATCTGCAAGAGCTCGCTCCTTTGAATCAAGTGCTCGAGCGGGATGAGGCCTACCATCAAATCGTCAAGGCTGACGGGAAAGACAATCCGCGCAAGCGCCCGCCGTTCGTCTGGCGCTCGATGCGCCGTTGGCGCTCGCCAGAGAGTCTCTTGATTCCCATTGCTCAAGCGATGGCCGAGCTTGTTTGCAACGAAGACTTCGTCCACGTCAAATCGTGTGAAGGCCCTACTTGCACGCTGTTGTTTCTCGATAGAACCCATAGTCGAGCGCGGCGCTGGTGCAGCATGGCAGTCTGCGGAAATCGCGCAAAACAGGCCGCACACCGTAGCCGCCAAGCCCGCTGACGCCCACCGTAGCGAGTCAACTTGAGCAAAGCCATACCCTAAAGGGTAGATCCGGTCGCGATCGGCGACCGTGTGTACTTCGCGATGAGCAGATCGGCCACGGTGTTGAGATCGGAGCCCACGAAAGCGGGCTGTGGGCCAACCTCGAGCATGTCATTACCCGGTCTCTTGATCAGGGCGGCCCCCCAACCGGCACCCACTGCGCCCAACGTATCCCACGTATGACAAGCAATGAGCAATAGCCGTGAGGCCGGTACCCCCAGCTCTCGCTCCACGTAGGCATAGGCCTCCGGCGCGGGCTTGTGACGCTTGACCACCTGATCGACGCTGAAACGGCGCTCAAAGTACTGAATGATTCGGCCATTCTCGAGCTGCCGTCCCTGCACCTCGAGCAAATTGTCCGTCAACGTAAACAGGCGAAATCCGGCGGAGCGAAGCTTGCCAAGCGCCTCCGGCACCTCGGGATGAGGCGGCATGGTCGAGAATCGCTCCTTGAGATCCTTTTCATCCGCGCTCGTGATCTCCAATGACCGCGTCCTTGCCAACATGCGAAGAACCGCCCCTCCTATGTCCGTGAACGGGACATAAGCGCGAGCAAGGGTCAGTGCCTCGGAGTAGAGAATCAGATTCGCAAACCAGAGACGCATCGCACCTCGATCATTGAAAATGCGCTCGAACACCGGACTCATGGTTTCCAGGTCGAGCAAGGTCTCATTGACATCAAAGACGATCAGTGGCTGCTGCGACATCGGGGCATACCCTCATGGCCGGCGCGGCAAACCGTACCTGCCCGGTGAGCGGGTCATGCAATCACCGTACCTTGCTCAGGAATTTGCGAATCTCGCCGGCAATCTCGGCCGCGTGGGTCTCCAATGCGAAGTGACCCGTATCGAGGAAGCGCACCGTGGCACTTGGGATATCGCGCTTGAATGCTTCGGCGCCCGGGGGAAGAAAGAACGGATCGTTCTTGCCCCATACCGCGAGAAAAGGCGGCTTGTGCTTTCTCAAATACTCCTGAAATATCGGGTACATCGCTACGTTGGACGCGTAGTCCCGAAATAGGTCCAGCTGTACCTCGTCGGCGCCAGGACGGGCCAGATAGAAGTTGTCGAGAGAATAGCCGTCGGGAGATACCAAGCGCGGGTCCGCGACCCCGTGGGTGTATTGCCATTCGGTCGTTTGCGGCGCAAGAAACGATCTCAGCTTGGCGCGGTTGGCCTCCGAAGGGTCCTTCCAATAGGCCTGTATCGGACTCCAGCCCTCACTCAGGCCCTCGATGTACGCGTTGCCATTCTGGGAAATCAGGGCGGCGATACGCTCGGGGTGTTCGACCGCCAGCCTGAAGCCCGTCGGCGCACCGTAATCGAATACGTACAGCGCGAAACGATTGAAGTCGATTACCTCGGTGAACCGGATAATCACCTTCGCGATGTTCTCGAACGTATACGAGAAGCGATCGCGTGGCGGCATGTCGGATTGTCCAAACCCCGGCAGATCGGGCGCAACGATGTGGAAACGGTCGGCCAACAGCGGGATCAGATCCCGGAACATGTGGCCCGCACTCGGAAAACCATGCAGTAGGAGCAGCTTCGGGGAGTCCTTGGGACCCGCCTGGCGATAGAAGACCTTGAAGCCATCGACGCTCGCTGCGGAGTAATGCGTGCCGTTCATGGATCCTCCGGTGGTAACTGATGAGACGCGTATTGGCAGGTTAGCGCATCGTAGCACGCAGGATCTATTAAATTCATGTGCTAGAAAAGCGCAAATGCTTCGCCGCATCAAGATCGACCCCGGCAATTGCGGCAAAGCCCCGCGCTCTTGTGCGGGTCAGGAGTGCGGGGACTTCCGTCGATTACGGTGCGCCGCTTGTTTGGCGCGATTTCCGCAAGTGGACATACTGCACCACTTGCGCTCGTGGCGACGAGTACGGCAGAGGAAGAGTAGAGAACACCCCTCGCACTGCTTGATCCGACGGAAATCCTCCTCGCAGATCAAGTGCGCAACCGACTCGGCGATAGCCCATAGCAACGAGTCGGGCGCGTTCCAGCGGCGCATCAATCGCCGTGCGAGAGGGGACTCGTGGCCATGGGATCGGACGATCTGAACATATCGCTGGTCCTCGAGGAGGATACGATTCAGTACGTCGAAGGTGGAAATATCCGCCCCCGCGAGGGATTCTCCGCGGTATTGATGGATGACGGTCCGCAGCCACTCGCGCAGGTCCCGGGCGCGTGAGGCGACGCGGTCGAGCCTCCCCGAGTGCGCATCCCGCTTGAACTCGCGCAGCACCGCCCGAGGGACCAGCCCCGCTTGGTCGAGCCAGCCGATCAACCTCTCTCCGTTTGCCATCCAATCGGGTTGAGAGATTTCCGGGCTCTCCCCGGAGTTGACAAAGTCCAGCCCTCGACATTCACCAATGAATCTCGCCGGCGGACCCTGTCGACCGCGTTTTTTGCCCGATGACCCCATAGAGGACCGACTAGGGTTATACGCGCTTGCTCGAGGACTGCAAAGGGTGACGGCGTGAGGGGCCGCGACGTGGCATCGGCACGGCGTCGCACGAATATAGCCAAAGGAATATTGACCGTGCGCGTTCGCCGTGACTAACCTCTCAACAAAATGACGGAGGGTTACCTATGATGAATCCGGCGGCGGCGAACGATGGCAGAGGGGGACAAATCGACACCGGCGTCTTGGATGGCGCCGCTTTGGCGGAGCTGATCATCGAGGCGAGCAGCCTGTTCGATACCGATCGGGTCAAGGCGAAATGCTGCATAGAGCGCGCCGTCGAGCTGGTTCGCGGCAGAGAGTGCCGCGCGGCGCCGCAGCTCGGACGGCCGCGGGTCCATGGCGGGTTGAGTGGCTGGCAAGTAAAGCAGGTCAGGCACCATATCGAGTCGAATATCGGCCAAAGGATCCCGGTCGGTGAGCTCGCCGCGTTGGTGCGCCAAAGCAAGGGGCATTTTTTCCGCACTTTCAGGGAGAGCTTCGGGGAGAGTCCCCAGGCCCATATCCTGAGGCAGCGCATCCTGCGCGCCGAGCTACTCATCAGGAACTCGCAGGAGACTCTTGCGCAGATAGCGCTTGACTGTGGCCTGTGCGATCAGGCTCACCTCTCACGCCTTTTTCGGCGCATCAACGGCGTCTCCCCGAGCGCTTGGCGCCGACAGGTGGCTATTGAATCGAGGCGTCCGGGTGCTCGCTATCTTGGCGCATCTGCCGGATCTGAAGCCGGTGCGGGACTCGCACACAGCAAGGTCTCTCTTGCGGGAGTGCGCAGCTTGGCGGCGACGTTGCAAGTCGTTTGACGGTCGCGCGCCGTCAAAATGCATGGCGGCCACGCCATCCCGCCGGGCGCCGTCATTTGCAACGGTCCGTCAGTTCTGGTCACCGGAGTTGGCTGTCAGATGCAGATGGTCGAGGTCGAGGCGCTTGCGCATGTCGGACACCGCGCTTGCGGGAACTGCGGATGCCTGATTGCCCCAACTGTTGCGCACGTAGGTTGCGACGTCCGCGATTTCCTCATCGGTCAGTTTCCAAGCGAAGCTCGGCATGGTGAACGGGGTCGGACGCTCGGCGCTCGTCCCGATCCGGATGCCCGCGAGGATCATGTGCTGAAGCGTCGTCGAATCGGGCTGCTGGACGACCGCATCGTTACCGAGCGGTGGGAAATAACCCGGTTGCCCGACGCCATTCTCCAGATGGCAGGACGCACACGCATCGGAGTACACGGCCCCACCCCGCTTCATCGCCGCGGGATCCGCCCGGTCCACCGTCAAAGTGGGGCTGGGCGCGCGGCTCTTCAGGTAGACGGCGATCGCGCGTCGGTCGGCTTCGGTCAAGAGCGAAGTGGAGTAGGTGACGACATCGGCCATGGCACCGCCGGCGGCGGCGCGCTTGTTGCGGCCGTCCCTCAGATACGCCTCGATGTCTTGCGCGCTCCACGCGCCCAGACCGATGCGCTCGTTACCGGTCAGATCGGGCGCGACCCAGTCGTCGAGAGTGCCGCCCTGGAACGGGCGGCTCGAATCGTCGGCGCCCAGCCGGTTCTTCGGTGTATGGCAGCCGCTGCAATGTCCCAGCCCGTTCACCAGGTAGGCTCCACGATTCCAGTCGGCGGATTGGCTGGGATCCGTCTTGAAATCCGTGGAATCGAGGTACAGAAGATTCCATACCTTCACCGTCGAGCGAATGCTCATCGGAAAGCGCAGGGTGTTCTGCGGTGGTGTGTAATCGACGGCAGGGGTCGTCTTCAAGAACGCAAGCATCGCGTCGTCGTCATCGCGGCTCGCGAGGTGAAACCAGGGATAGGGGAAGGCGGGGTACAGGTTTTCACCGCTCGGACGCTTGCCATCGTGCATCGCCTGATAGAACTGCTCGTTGGTCCAGGCTCCGATGCCGGTGTCGCGGTCGGAAGTGATGTTGGAGGAATAGATCACCCCGAACGGCGTATTTAGACCCAAACCGCCTGCGAGCGGCGCGCCCCCAGGTCGAAGATGGCAGGACATGCAGTCTCCGACAGCGACGAGATACTGCCCGCGGCGGATCTTGTCGGCATCCGGCGTGGATGGATCGACCGGACGGGTCAGCACGGTGAGGGGCAACGGATCTTCTTCATGAGCCGTGTCCGCCGGCGCCGTTTGGGCGCGGACAAGCGATGTACCGGCGCCGAATGACAGTACCGCCGCGATGACGGCGAATCGCGTGCGCGGCGATTTGCAGATCTTCATGCTTGCACCAGCGGGCCGGGCTGCTTGAGATAACGGGTCAGGATCTCGCGAGCCGAGTGATAGGCGAGTGCCGCGACCGTAGCCGTGGGGTTGTAGCCCGCATTCTGCGGGAAGGCTCCCGAACCCATGGAAAACACATTGGGAACGTCCCACACTTGGAGGTACTTGTTGATCACGCTGTCCTTGGGGTTTGCTCCCATGATCGCGCCGCCCGTGTTGTGAGTCGTCTGATAGGGTACAACGCTCCAGGGCCTGCTCCGCCTGTTGACCTTTATCTCGCGGGGGTTCATGGCACGCGCCACTTCGGCGGCGCGGTCGGTCAAAAAGTCCGACATCTTCAGGTCGTTTTGACTGAAGTCGAACGTCATACGCAGCATCGGCCTGCCGTGGTTATCCCGGTAGGTTGGATCCAGCGAAAGGTAGTTGCCCCGAGTGCTCATACTCGAGCCGTGAATGCTGAAATTGAACGAGCGCAAGTAGTTCTTGGCGGCCGCATGTTTCCATGGCAGGCCCCAGCTCGGCGTGCCCTGCGGCGTATAGATCATCTCGATCGGCCTGCCGCCGGTGACCATGCCGGCGATGTAGGCGCCGCCGATGAAGCCGAGACCGCCGTGATCGAAGTTGTCGCCATTGAAGTCATCGATGACCGTCGCCAGGGCGCCGGCACCGATGAAGGGATTGATGATTTTGTCGTCGAAGAACACGTTCACCGACGACATGGTTTGGTAGGCATAGTTCTTGCCGACCACGCCCTCTCCCGTGCTCGGATCGTAGGGCGCGCCGATGCCGGAGAGGAGCAGCAGCCTTACATTGTGCAGCACGTAGGCCGAGAGAATGATCATCTCAGCGGGTTGAAAGAATTCCTCTCCGGCGCTGTTCACATAGGTGACCCCGGTGGCCCGCTTCTTATCCGGCGTGACCTCGATGCGCAGCACTTCACTTTCAGTCCTGAGCGTGAAATTGGGCTTTCTGAGCAGGTACGGGAGCACGGTCGTCTGCGGGCTGGCTTTGGAGTAATTTCCGCAGCCGAACTTCTCGCAAAACCCGCAATAGGTGCAGGCGCCCAGCTGCGCGCCGAGTGGATTGGTGTAGGGCCGAGAGAGATTGCCGGTCGGGTGCGGGAAAGGGTGGCGTCCCAACGAAGCGGCGGCCTGACCGAAGAGCGCAGGGCCGTAGGTCTGCTTCATCGCAGGCGTCGGGTATTCGCTGGAGCGCGGCCCTTCGAACGGATTGCCGCCCGGCTGGATCTGTCCGTTGAGGTTCCCCGCCTTGCCGCTCGTGCCGCAGAGCAGGTCGAATTGATTGTAGAAAGGCTCCAATTCGTCGTAGGTGATGCCCCAGTCCTGCACGGTGAGATCGTAGTCGGTGACCGACTTCTTGCCGTAGCGCTTCTCGTTGTGGCTTTTGGTCAGAAAATCGGTGGGCAGGAATCGCCAGATCTGCCCGTTCCAGTGAACCCCGCCGCTGCCCACACCGGTGCCGAGCAGGAATGATCCGAGCCGCCGCATGGGCAGCGCCTCTTCGCCGACCTTGTTGCGGACCGTGAGCGTGTCGTAGGTGAGGTTCTGGAAGAGATGATGCCGCCACATGTAGCGAAGCTCATCTTGCGCGAATCCGGTGGCGAAGTCCGAGGCGGTGTCGCGCCAAGGTCCACGTTCGAGAGCCAGGACCTCGAGGCCGGCATCACAGAGCTGTTGACCCATGATCGCCCCGGTCCATCCGAACCCCACCATGACGACATCGACGGGTTTGAGTGTCTTGCTCATTGGCCGCCCTCGCGCCAGCCGGCACGGCCCTTGAAGCCGACGGGCGGGTAGGGCACGCGCTCGCCGTGCCTCTCGACCCACTCAAGATAATCATAGTGGGCGCCCGGAAAGCCGATCATCTTCCATGCACCTATGTCCTTGTTGCCCCCGTAAATGGGATCGGAGAAATATCCTTCTTTCGTGTTCTGCAACAGCATGTCGAAAAACGTCTTGGCATCCACTCCGTCTTCGAGCACTACCTCGTTGCTCTCAAGACCCTTGAGCACCTTGTCCTGTTCCTCGGCCTGGAGCCGGGCGAAACTCGCGCCCTTGAGGTTCGCCGCCACATACTTGTCAATGGCCTCGATGGCGGCACGATACAGCTGCGCAGGATTGAATCGGCTCTGATAACCCTGTTGCGGGGTGCCCTTGGGCCAAGGGCCACCCAGGAAGAAGTGATCGCCGCGGCCATAAGGTCCGTCGAGTTGACGATCAAGAAAGAAAGGGACGCCCGCTTGTACGGCACCGGGCCCGACGGAATCGTCCGGAATCAGTCTGCCCACCGCTGCTTCGATGAATGCGACTTCGGCCGGTTTGAAGTATCGATACCCGGTCCCGGCGGCGCCGGGCGGGGAGTCGGCACTGCCTGGAGCCCATGGCATCTCGCCCCGGATCGTTTGCGACGGGCCGCCGAGCTCGCCATCGTGAATGCCGATGGCGGCGCCGGCGGTGCCGGCAATCCCGGCGGCGGCTCCGGCCAGCAACAGACGTCTGCGATGGAGATCAATTTCGGCGCCATCGGGCTTGCCAGGATCGTGTTTCTCGTCGGCCATGAAAGCTCCCTCGGATGGATCGCCGCAAATAACTTATAAGACGCCGACCAACACGTATTGGATCTTCCTCCGTGAAAGCATGAGTGATTCATCAAAGTACCGCGGGGTGTGTCCCCTGGACACCCTGCGCTAAGCAGCGAAGCGCTAGAAGTCGAGAAAGCCGCGTTGCCACGCGATCGTGACCGCGTGTGCCGGGTTGTTCGCCCCGAGCTTGGCGAGGATGCTCTGGAGTTGTGCTTTCAAGATTTGCTCGGACACATTGAGCGATAGAGCAATGTCGCGCATCGGCCGGCCTTGTGCGATGAGCTTCATGACGCTGATTTCAAGAGGTGTGAGGTGTTCCTGCCGAACGTCAACCGTCTTGGCGAGCCGCGAATCCACGACGACTTCGCCGCTGAGCACGCGGCGCAAGGCGGACATCACGTCCCGCGGATGCGAGGTCTTGAGAATGTAGGAGCGCACACCGAGGGACAATGCCCGCGCCACACGGGAATCGCCCTCATAGCTCGTCAGAACGACGATCAGTGCATCGCCGAATTCCTGGCGAATGGCCGCAATCGCCCGCAGACCATCCATCCGCGGCATGCGCAGATCGAGCAGCGTGAGCTGCGGTCGGTGGATCCGAAAGAGCGAGACGGCCTCTATCCCGTCCTGAGCCTGCGCGACGACCTTGAATCCGGGCTCACGCTCCAGCAGGGCGGCGAGGCCGTCCCTGGTGGCTGGGTGATCGTCGGCGATCAGAACGCGAGTCTCGGAGGCGGCATCGTTCATGTCAATCACGCACAACCGGTGTAGGCCGTTCAAGCGGCGTGTCGAATCTCAACCCGCGCGGGGGATGGACGCAATACTCGAGTGGCTATGCCGGACCGGCTCCGCCGTCATGCGTGGGGAGGGCGTTGCGGCTGGCACTGTCGGCTGCCGGCACTCACTCCATGTTCGCGGCAGAAGCGAGCTTCGCGCGAGATTCGTCGACACCCGCCACGCGCAAGGCGTCCTGCCTCACCAAATAGATGGATGCGGCGAGCAACACGAAGTCCTTCATGAGGAAGCCGCTATTCAAGGTCAAGGCGGGGAACCCGCCGGCCGACTCTTCCCAGGCTCCGGGGAGAAACGGAAGGATCGTGACGGTGCATACGAAGGTGCCCGCGGAGCCAATCGCTCCGAGGAGCCCGAGCTTTTTGTTCCAAAATCCGAGCAGCAGGAGTGTGCCGATGGTCCACTCCGAGGCGCCCAAAAACCAGACGGACCCTTGAGCACCGAGCGTCGGGACGAGCCAGAAGATCAGCGGCCCTTTGCTGATCAACGGCGTCAGCAACGGGACATCGTATGCATGCCATTTGGCGTAGCCGAAGATGTAAAACGTGAGAACCATGGACGCGCGCAGCAAAACGTAGTCCAGGTCGTCTTTGAAAAGTCCGAGTCTCTCCAGGGTCCTGATCAGTGGATTCATGCGTGTGGCCCTCCCGCCCCATTCTTGGCTCGGGCAGAGGGTGAGGTATTGAACGCCACTAACATTTGTCGGCGCACGCTTTTCGGCGATTGGACGGCCGCGGGGACCACCTCAACGGTCACCACGGAGCAAATTGCTCACGATCAGCCAAGATGGCGAGACGCGAAAGATCGACAATGAAGCGTATAGGTCCCGCAAAAGGAGAGAAAAATGGCGGATATCCGCTGCGCATCATTCTTGCACCGAGTGGCCGGCTCGGCCGGCGCCGGCCTTGCGGCCGGGTCGCTCGAGCGAGGGGCTCGGCCATGAAGCTGGTCGCGACTGCGGTACCGTAGGGCGTGAAAGCATGACTGATGCGCAACGTTTCGACACGCTGATCCTCGGCAGCGGGCAGGGCGGCAAGCAGTTGGCCTGGCATCTCGGCCGCAGCGGCAATCGCGTCGCCGTCGTCGAGCGCCGATGGGTCGGCGGTTCCTGCCCGGCAGTTGCCTGCCTACCGAGCAAGAACGAGCTATGGGGCGCCCGCGTCGCCCACCTCGCCCGGCACGCCGAGCGCTACGGTACCATGACGGGTGACATTTCGATCGGCATGACCCGGGTTCGCCAGCGCAAACAGGAGATGATCGAGCGTGAGATTGCCGCGCATCTCAAGGCGTACAAGGAGAGCGGCGCGGAGCTGATCATGGGCAGCGGACGCTTCGCCGGCGCGAAGACGCTCGCGGTCGAGCTCAACGACGGCGGCATCCGCCGTCTGACGGCGGATCGAATCGTGATCAACGTGGGATCCCACGCCGCAATTCCTGACCTCGCGGGACTGCGCGAGGCGCGCCCACTCACGCATGTCGAAGCGCTCGAGCTCGACTATGTGCCGGCGCATCTCATTGTATTGGGCGGCGGATATGTGGCCATCGAGCTGGCTCAGGCATACCGGCGCTTCGGCAGCCGCGTGAGCATCATCGAGCCCGCCGCGCGAATCATGGGGCGGGCGGATCCGGACTTCGCCGCCGAGCTGCATCGCATTCTGAGCAATGAAGGCATAGAAATTCTGGTGTCCGCAGAAGTGGCCGGCGTGGACGGACTCTCCGGGGACTCGGTGCGCATCCGGACTCGATCGAGCCTCGGTGATCTAAGCATCGAAGGCAGTGATTTGCTGGTCGCCATCGGGCGGGTTCCCAACACGGCCAACATCGGTCTCGAGGAAGCGCGGGTGAAGCTCGACGCCCACGGCTATATCGAGGTCAACGACCGGCTGGAGACGAGCGCTCCGGATGTGTGGGCCATCGGCGAATGCGCGGGCACTGCGCAGTTCACGCACGCCTCGGTCGATGACTTCAGAATCGTGAGCGCCAACATGGCCGGCGGAAATCGCACTGCCCGGGGCCGATTGATCCCGAATGTTCTGTTCACTGATCCACCACTGGCCCACGTTGGGATGACGGAATTGGAGGCTCAAAGACAGGGCGTGCCGGTGCGCGTCGCGACCCTTCCCATGGCGCGGGTGTTGAGAACTCTCGCGACCGACGAGACGGACGGCTTCATGAAGGTAGTGGTGAGCTCGAACGATGATCGCATCCTCGGCTTCACCATGTTGGGATCGGAGGCGGGAGAGGTCATGGGAGTCGTCCAGACGGCGATGCTCTCGCAGTTGCCCTATCAGGCCCTGCGCGATGCGGTCTTAGCCCACTTGACCTTCGCCGAAGGGCTCGGTCCGCTGCTCTCGTCAGTGCCCCGGCGAGGGGGTTACTAGAAAGCGCAGGTTGTCCACCCGGCTCGATTCACCAACCGCTTCGTGATTGGCAGATGTCTGGTGCGCAAACTGCCGGATCGCGCGGGCCAGGCGTAAGGGATGAACCTGCCGGCGAGCAAGCTCGATGCGTCGAATGCAACCGCCACTACAAATTGCGGTGATGATTGCGAGCGACCATCCCATCATGCGGGACGGCCTGCGACTGTGTATTCAACGGGAGACCGACATGCGGGTGGTGTGCGAGGCAAGCGACCTTGCGCAGCTGCTGCGTGAATTCAGGATTTGCAGGCCTCACGTTGTGATCCTCGACCTCTCTCAGCCACGAGATGCGAGTCTTCGCGCCATGAATGCCATCAGAAATCTCTCGCTGGAAATACCCCTGGTGATATTCGTGAGCGAGCTCGAGGAACTCGACGAATCGCCCGGTACACGAGGGGCGACCGTGACCGTTTCGAGGCTCCGAGCGAGTCAAGAAATCATCCCGGCGATCCGCAAGGTCATTGCGCAGCCTCATGGGCCCGGTAGAGTGGATCCACCATAGCGATTCGGTGCCGGCGTGGGCCCACCGCTCCTTCCGAGATGTATTCGCCGAAGCCGCATGCATGAACGGTGCCAACGGCGACGAGCTCGTCCTCCGGAGCGGCGACGATTGTCGGGGTCTTGGAGCGACCGGGCCTCTTGGGAAGCGACTTTGACTCTCAGTTCCTCCACGCCTCGAGCAGGATGCTGTCCGAGCGTCTCCGGCGGCTCAGAGCCGGACAGAAGTAACCTTTCGAGCATGGCCCCGCGAGCTGTGGGAGCCTATCGTGACCACATTGCCCGAGAAATACGCGGGGACAGCGCACGGGACGGAGGTCGGCCGACGAAGTAGGCGACAGGGGCGGTAAGCGTCGTCGCCATTGGCGATGAGAAGGGAGAGCACATCATGAGTCATGCTGCATCATATGGCGTCTTGTGTTGGCGACGGTCATCCCACGCCTCGCCGGGCTACAGGTCGTGCGCGTTACGCATCTCGAGCAGCAGGAGCAGGACGTGAGAGCCCCGGCGTCGATGCTGGTGCACTCAAAAGACCAAACCTCCCGTGTTGCAGAGAGCGCTTGGGGGGTGGTACTGGGCGCAGGCGACGGCACACGGCTGGCCACGCTGACGAAAGACAAATATGGCACTTCCGTGCCCAAGCAGTTTTGCTCGCTGAACGGTGGCCGCTCGCTCCTTCAGGAGACGCGTCGTCGCGCCCGGCGACTCGTTCCGGCGAAGCGAGTCTGTGCCATCGTGGCCCGGCGCCACGCCCCCCTGTGGCGGCGAGCGCTGCGCGGGATGCAGAACGAGAACATCATCGTGCAGCCGCTGAATCGCGGCACCGGCAACGGCGTCTTGCTGGCGACGCTTTGCATCATGGCGCGGGATCCTGATGCGAAAATAATTTTCCTGCCATCCGATCACTACGTGCATCAAGAAGAAGCTTTTGCGGATTCGTTGCAAACCGGACTGCTCCAGGGCTTGGACGGCGAGCTGTTATTGATAGGTGTGCAACCCGATGCCGCGGATCCGGACCTCGGGTATATCATGCCCGAGGCCGGCCATCGGCTCGGCGTACGACCCGTTGCGCGCTTTGTCGAGAAGCCCAGCGCGCGCGTCGCGCGCGAGCTGATTCAGCGTGGCGCGCTCTGGAACACGTTCATATTTGCCGCGCGCGCCTCGACTCTCGTTGAGATCTTTTCCCGCCGAGTGCCGGCGATCGTACAGAATATGCGACAGGCCCTGCGTGCCACGCGCCATCCCGTGAGCTACCCGGGGGCCGGGGTTGGTGCGCTTGACGATCTCTATGCAACCCTGCCAGTCATCGACTTTTCGCGCGACGTTCTTTCCTCCATGGAGAGGCACTTGCGCGTACTCGCCGTGCCGTCGTGCGGCTGGACGGATCTCGGTACGCCGACCCGAGTACTCGCGGCCCTGTCGCGCTTCGGCGAGCGGAAGCAACCGGTCGGAGTTCGGTTGCCGCGAACGCCCTCGCTCTTCGAGTACGCCGACGCACAGCGCCGGCGATGTGAGTCGCAGGATGCCATTTGACTCAAAGCGGCCCGCTTGCGCGGGGACCGGTCCTCGACAGCGTCGATGCGGCGCGCTGGTTTTGTTCATCACAGAAAGCATCGCCGTCGTCCGCCCTTAGCCGCCTGCCGAGGTGCGGCCCCCCCCGCAATTTTGCCGCAGGCGCCAGCCGGCAGATACACGAATGAGGATTTATCGCGGTTCTTTGCAGCCTGCCCGGCGCACGAGTGCGCACTCGATTCGCCCGAAACGCGAGACCATACGAGCCGCAGCACGTGCATGCGACATTTATCCTTTCGGGTATTCTCAATTGGCCGCAATCGGCAATAGCCTTCAAGCATCTCGAGCGGGCGAGCGCCTTGCGGTTACGAGGACTGGCGGGATCGCGAGCGGCGTGTTTGCCCAAATGACCACTACTTACATCAAAGGAGTTCGCAGATGTCACGCATACCCACGCCCGCAACGATCGAATCCGCCCCGGCGCAATCGCAAGCGATGTTGCAAGCGGTCAAGAAGCAGCTCGGGGTCGTTCCGAATCTGTTTCGGCTGGTGAGCACGAGTCACGCCGCGCTCGAGGGATACCTCGGCATGTCCGGCGCTTTGAGCAAAGGGGAACTGCCCGCGGCGACCCGCGAGCGAATTGCACTGGCGGTTGCCAACATCAACGGCTGCAGCTACTGCCTTTCCGCACACACGTATCTAGGCAAGAACGTGGCCAAGCTAGACGATGCCGAGATCGAGGCCAACCAGGCAGGTCATTCAAACGATCCGAGGGCGGATGCGGCGGTGCGTTTCGCGGTCAAAGTCGCGGAGAGTCGTGGCCACGTGAGCGAAGGGGATTTGAAGACGGTCAAGGCCGCGGGCTATAGCGATGCCCAGGTCATCGAGATGGTTCAACACGTGGCCCTCAACACGTGGACCAACTACATCAACGAGGTCATGAAAACGGACATTGATTTTCCCGTAGTCAATGCGCGCGCCGCGGCATGACGACGATGGAACTTGGCTCACGGGCCGGAGTCTCGGTACTCGATTTATCCTTTCGGGCGTTCTCAGTGATCATCGATCAAGAATAGCCTTCAGTCGTTCGCCGCTGCGTCGTGAACGCATAGACCAATGGAGACGAACGTCGATGCAAATGCCCGCCGACACCGGTGCTCGCGAGTCAGGGACCGCGAGACAGCAACGAGACCAGTTGTGCATCAACACGATCCGCACTCTGTCCATGGATGCCGTTCAACGGGCGAACTCCGGGCACCCCGGCACGCCGATGGCCATGGCGCCGGTGACGTACTGCCTGTGGCAACGCTTCCTCAGGTTTGACCCGCAGGATCCCATCTGGCCGAATCGCGATCGCTTCGTGCTGTCGATCGGCCACGCGTCGATGTTGCTTTATTCGTTGTTCCATTTAACCGGCGTGAAAGCGGTCAATCCGAAGTACGAACGCCTGGGAGAGGCGGCGGTCACGCTCGATGACATCCAGCGATTTCGCCAGCTCGACAGCAAATGCCCAGGTCATCCCGAATACCGCTGGACGTCCGGAGTTGAAACCACCACCGGGCCATTGGGACAGGGCGTGGCGACCAGCGTAGGCATGGCGATCAGCGCCAAGTGGCAGGCCGAATATTTCAATCGCCCCGGTTTCGAGATGTTCGACTACGACGTGTACGCCCTCGGTGGCGATGGCTGCATGATGGAAGGGGTCTCGAGCGAGGCTGCATCGCTCGCCGGACACCTGAAGCTCGCAAACCTGTGCTGGGTATACGACAACAACCGGATCACGATCGAGGGCGATACCGCCCGGGCGTTCAGCGACGATGTCGCCACCCGATTCATCGCGTACGGCTGGAATGTCACGCGCGTGGGCGATGCGAACGACCTCGACATGCTGGAGCGCGCGTTCAAGATCTTCCGCAACACCGAAGATCGCCCGACGCTGATCATCGTCGACAGTCATATCGGTTATGGTTCCCCGAACAAACACGATACCAACAAGGCGCACGGCGAGCCTCTCGGCGATGAGGAGGTGCGGCTCGCAAAGAAACACTACGGTTGGCCCGAAGATGCGAAGTTTCTCGTTCCAGAGGGGGTGCGCGAGCACTTCCGGCAGGGGTTCGGTGCCCGCGGCGCGCGCGAGCGCGCCGATTGGATGAGCCGATTACAGTCATACGAGTCCGCCCATCCGGAGCTTGCGGACCAGGTGCTCAGGATGCAGCATCGCGAGCTGCCCGATGCCTGGGAGAAGGGTCTGCCGGTCTTTCCGGCAGACGTCAAAGGTGTAGCCGGACGGGATGCCTCGGCGCAGGTGCTCAACGCACTCGCGCGCAACGTGCCGTGGCTAATTGGCGGTTCAGCCGATCTCGCACCCTCGACCAAAACACGCCTGACCTTCGATGGTGCCGGTGACTTCGCCGCGAACAGCTATGGCGGACGAAATTTTCACTTCGGCATTCGTGAGCACGCAATGTCTTCCATCCTCAACGGCATGGCGCTCTCGAAGGTGCGTCCCTATGGGTCCGGCTTCTTGATCTTCAGCGATTACGCGCGGCCGGCGATACGGCTCTCCGCCTTGATGGAAATACCGACCATCCATATTTTCACCCACGACTCGATCGGAGTGGGCGAGGACGGGCCGACCCATCAACCGATCGAGCAGCTGCCGGCGCTGCGAGCGGTTCCCGGGCTCATCGTGCTGCGGCCGGCAGACGCCAATGAGGTCGTAGAGGCCTGGCGAGTCATCATGCGGCTGCAGCACAAGCCCGCGGCGCTGATCCTCAGCCGGCAAGCCCTTCCCACACTCGATCGCACTCGATATGCGACGGCATCGGGCGTCGCCCGTGGCGCCTATGTATTGGCGGATTCCGCGCCCCGGCCGCCGAATGTCATTCTGCTGGCCAGCGGAAGTGAAGTGTCGTTGTGTATCGCTGCCTACGAGAAGCTCACGGCCGATGGGATCCCGGTTCGGGTGGTCAGCATGCCTTCGTGGGAGCTTTTCGGGGAACAGGACCCGCAATACCGCGACAGCGTCATGCCGCCCTCGGTCAGCGCCCGGGTTGCCGTCGAGCAAGCCTCGACCTTCGGCTGGGAGCGATTCGTAGGCACTGCTGGAACGATCATCGGAATGAAGACCTTCGGAGCCTCGGCGCCGCTGCAGCAGCTGCAGAAGCTGTACGGCTTCACCGTGGATCGCGTAATCGCGGCGGCCATGGAACAGGCGAGCAGGGCGAAGCCCTGACGGAGAGCGCGCATGAACCGTGTCGACTCGAAGGCGATCAATCCCCTCAGGGCGCTGTACGGCTGCGGACAGTCCGTGTGGCTCGACTACATCCGGCGCCATCTGCTCACGAGCGGCGAGCTGCAAAGGTTGATGGACGAGGATGGCCTTCGAGGCGTCACGTCAAACCCCGCCATCTTCGAGAAGGCGATCACTGGAAGCAGCGACTACACTTCGGCTCTCAGGGATCTGGAAGCACGCAACCTCGATGCCAAGGCAAGTTACGAAGCCCTGGCAATCCGCGACATCCAGGATGCCGCGGATATTCTGCGGCCGCTCTACCACGCGAGCGACCGGCGCGATGGGTATGTGAGCCTCGAAGTCTCGCCATTACTCGCGCGCGACGCGCGTGGCACACTGGACGAGGCGCGACGCCTCTGGGCGGTGGTGGCGCGCGAGAACGTGATGATCAAGGTGCCCGCCACGACGCAAGGCATTGCCGCCGTGCGCGAGCTGATCGGCGCAGGAATAAACGTCAACGTCACGCTGCTCTTCTCGAAGACGGTATACGAGCAGGTCGCTGAGGCCTACCTCTGCGGTCTGCAAAAGCGCGCAACGGAGGGCGGCGACCTGAGCAAGGTCGCGAGCGTGGCAAGCTTCTTCATCAGCCGGATCGACTCCGCACTCGACGCGATGCTCGCGACACGGATCAAAAGCGCATCGGACACCCGCGAAGCGGCGCTGCTCAAGGGCCTCGTGGGACAGGTCGCCATCGCCAACGCCAAGCTCACTTATCGGTACTACCAGGAGCTTTTCGGCAGCGCTCGCTGGCGCAAACTCGCCGAGCTCGGCGCTCAAACACAACGGGTGCTGTGGGCCAGCACCAGTACGAAGAATCCGGCTTACCGGGACGTCATCTACGTGGAGGAGCTGATCGGCCGCGACACGGTGAATACGATTCCGCCCGCGACCTTCGACGCGTTCCGCGATCATGGGCAAGTGCGCCCGAGCCTCACCGAGGATGTCGAAGGCGCCTACGATACGATGGAAACGCTTGGGCGCGTCGGCATTTCGATGGGGGAGGTTACCGACCGGTTGCTCGAGGAAGGCCTCGCGCTGTTTTCTCAATCCTTCGAGAAACTGCTCAAAGCGGTGGCGCGCGAGGGCGGGGCAGCGGCTGGACGCGGAATCAATCGGCAAACCAGCTCGATTTCCGGTTCGCTCGCCGCCGCGGTCGATGCATCGCTCAAGGATTGGGCCGCTGCCGGCAAGGTGCGCTCTCTCTGGGCGAGGGATGCTTCGCTCTGGACCGGGACGGATGAGGGCAATTGGCTCGGGTGGCTCGGCATCGCCGATGATCAGCTGGCACACCTGCAGCATCTGACGAGCATTGCCGAAGAGGTGCGACGCGAGCGCTTCTCGCACGTGCTGCTTCTGGGAATGGGCGGCTCGAGTCTGTGCCCGGAGGTGCTGAAGATGTCCTTTGGCCAGCTTGAGGGCTACCCCGAGCTGCACGTGCTCGACTCGACCGACCCGGCGCAGCTCAAGGCGTTCGAGGCCAAAGTGGATCTATCGCGCACACTGTGCATCGTGTCGAGCAAGTCGGGCGGAACGCTCGAGCCCAACATCTTCAAGGAGTATTTCTTCGAGCGCATCCAACAGGCCGTCGGTGTGGGCGAAGCGGGCAATCGTTTCATCGCGATCACCGACCCCGGTTCCAAGATGCAGCAGGTCGCCGCCGCCGATCGATTTCGCCACGTCTTCCCGGGCCTCGCCAGCATCGGCGGGCGCTACTCGGCGCTGTCGAATTTCGGGATGGTGCCGGCGGCGATCATGGGCATCGACGTGGCCCGGTTTCTCGACCGCACCGAACAGATGGTGCGCGCGTGCGCTTCCTGCGTCCCGGTGGCGGAAAATCCCGGCGTGCTGCTGGGCACCATCCTCGGAGCGGCAGCCGTGCAGGGGCGCGACAAGCTCACGATCATCGCTTCGCCGGGTATCCGCGAT
>Ga0335075_10005636_pt1 | contig 19393 bp, 24 predicted proteins | sample Lox_Sample_24_FD_206723 | JGI IMG/M metagenome (GOLD analysis project Ga0335075, IMG submission 206723) | Soil microbial communities from Loxahatchee National Wildlife Refuge, Florida, United States - Lox_Sample_2.4 | ecosystem: Environmental > Terrestrial > Soil > Wetlands | place: USA...
GTTTATATGGGTGCCAAGGGCTTGTTCCCAGCGCCGTATGTTAGAGTTCTGGATAACGGACCGACCGCGTGAGAGATGGCATTTATGGATGGATGATTTAGTGCGACATGCCTCGATTACAAAATTTCTTGGAACCCAGAAATGAGCTTGGTACCTTATAGTTTCGGAGATGACCAGGTTTATGTATTTTGTGGATCTCAGACTAGCAACCATTAGGCTGAAAAAATTAGGTGCTTTGCGTCCGATATAAACCCCTCATATGCATGTCGTAGGCACAAAGCCATTCCTATTCTCATTACCCATAAAATTTGTGGACACCTTGAACCCCTAAAGCGAAAAGAAGGTTGACAAGGGCCAGCCGTGCTCGGTTCAGCCCACGCGGCAGGGGCGCAGCCAGGGTTGACTTCGAACTTTCTTCTCGAGCGCATCTTCACTTCAAAACTGGTTTTACTCTTTTTGGAGCCATGCAAGATTCCGTTCCTTGATGCTGCTCTATAATTTCTGTTGAGGATAGTCATTCCCTAGCAATCTCGAGCGTCGTAAGCCTAGGCGCGGATGTCGGGTCAGAATAACATTTTTCGAATATCTCCTTGCTCACGTTAGCTCTCGCACTCTCATTTTTCGAAGGCTTGCCTTCGTGTTTGTGGAATTGCTGGATTCATCGCAGGAGCTCGCACTTATATATCAACGAGGTTGCTTTCGTTCAGTCAGTGGTTCTGCGATGGCCGCCGTCTCCCCGTTACGGACGCCGTGGACGGCAGCATTGTTGTTGTTGGTGGTGATCTGGACAGTTTGGCTGTTGGGGATGCCTGCAAGCACAAGGGTATTAGCCGACATGTTGTCCACTACCATGATTGTGTACTGACTTGTTGCTAGTCTGCGAACTTATCAAATCATGATCCGATAAAGGATGCGTTGGATGAGCTTTCAAACCCGCTGGGAAAGCCGTTATCTGACCTTGGGGATTACAAGGAGTCGAACGCAGAGGAGACGGGTTTTAAAGCCGGACCGGCAACAAAAGTCTTAACGGAGGCATCTCAGGCTGAGAAGGCAACATCTATAGCATCAGTGGCGATCTCTGGCACAGCAGTAACGTCCATTCCGGCATCTGAGTCCACTATAGGAGCCACGGATAAAACTTCCACATCCTCATCCTCACCATCTGACCGCCCTCTGATTCTTTATTCGTTTTACGAAACTCCAAATGCACTCTCAAACTTGGAATTCTTTATTAAGCATGGGCTGCATGGCGGGGCGGATTTTGTCTTCATACTTAATGGCGAGACGGAAGTTCACAAACTCCTACCTCAAGATCATTCCAACATCCACTACGTTAGCCGGCCGAACCACTGCTTTGACCTGGGAGCTCATGCCGAAGTTCTTACCACAGGGGACCTATATAAGAAATACAAGCGTTTTATTTTAATGAATGCTAGTATCCGTGGCCCTTACTTACCGTATTGGGCAGAGGGATGTTGGAGCGAGATATACTTGAAAAAGGTGACTGATCAAACGAAGGTATGGTGAACGTTCGGATCTTGACTCCCCTATACGCCGCGTATTTCAGCATCTAAACAGAAAAATATTATGTAAATGCCATATGCTAACACTCTTCCTGTAGCTCGTTGGAATGACTGGCAATTGCTGGCCGTCCTTTCACGTACAATCTATGATCTGGGCCACTGATATCATAGGCCTTGAGCTTCTCCTCAATCCACCTGCTGATCCCTCCAAATCTGAGGACAATCAACCTGTTGGCATCAATCATTGCTTTGACGGCTGGGACGAAGCTGTTGCCGGGGAAATCGGTGCATCTGGCGTCATTACTAGAGCTGGGTATAAGCTTGACGTAATGATGGCCGCGTTCCATGGATATGATTACGTCGAGAAATGTGATCCGAGCAAAAACGGGGATGTTCTCTGGAATAATGGATATGAAGGGACGAACATTCATCCGTACGACACTATGTTTTTGAAGACGAACAGAGATATTGACCCAAAGATGGTTGAAAAAATGACTGAATGGACGGATGGATCAAAATACTCGAGTTGGGATCATTGTCCTAGTTGATACGAAGAAAAGGGCTAGGGAAGCATCGAACTTGTATTCTTGTACAGGAGGAGAGAGTGTTGGAGTTTGGTCGGTTACATGTAAATATATCAATTCTACGCATTGGATTAGTCTTTCAGGTGGGACAAAATCATAGAGGTCATGGGAGCAAAGGCATATTTTTAAAGTATTTTGCTCTGAATGTAATCTAGTGGTATCTTTCTATCATAAACACAGATCGCACCCTTTCAGAGATTGAACCTCGTTCGTTTCTTCTCCATATGCGCCTTCCACTCCCACTCCGGGCCATCCTCGCCTTGGCTTCCAGCTCTGCCCACTCCATTATCCACTCTCCTTAACTTGAGCGTGAACCTTGGCCCCAGCTCCTGCAGTCCGGCTCGTATACCTTCCACGCCTTTAACCTCCTTCCCGTCAGGCCCTACGACGCTCTTCTCAGTAGGTCGCTTGTCGCGAAACACATACCTGTGCCTTCGGACGAATATGTAATCCCGCTGGTTATGCAACGTGACGACTTGTCGTCCCTGAAGCTCTGGCTGTGGTGGGAAGAGCGTGAGGAATAAACGCGCAGTTAGCAGGCCCAATGGCGTGCGGAAATTATTCAGGATCAGTTCTGGGTAGTGATTTGTAGGGTTTCCGTGGCCGGGCAACTTCTTTCCTTCGACCCAGTTGGCGATAGAGAAGTGTAACGTGGGGCCTGATGGAAGGTGAACGATAGAAAGGCCAGTGGGTTTCTTTTGGTCTTCTTTTAGTACTACGATGGCGGTATAGGAGCGGTTCGTAGCAAAGGAGGAGATTTCGCGGAGGGAAAACTTGTGGCCATAGCGGTGCGCGCTGCGGGGGATGTAAACGCTGTTGGGGAAGAGTGTGCAGAGGAGGTGGGCTTCAGTATGCAAGTTCGAATTGATGAATGTGGTGATCAGGATTTTGGGTATAGGAGGAGGGTCTTCGGAAAAGAGGGTTGGAAATTTGATGACCAGAGAGTCAGGGGTTAGGTCGAGGTTGGTGCTGGTGATGGAGGGTGCATTGCTTCCAGCTCTTTGCCTTCGCTTTGCGGATAATAAATTTCCTTTGTCTTCTTCATCTGAACTTTCTTCTGAACCAAGCATGCTGTCCGCATCGTCGTCCGGGGTTGAGTCCTCTTGCTCTGCTGCTTCCGCCGCCTCTGCAGCCTCGATCCGCCGACGTTTGAGCTGTTCAACGTCCACACTGACGTTCAACCCGTCACCATCAATCTCATCCCATACCCGCTTCTTATCAATTGTAATAGGGACATTTCTGGCCAGGCGCTCCCTCCGTAGTTCTGGATCTCGGTCTTCCTCTCTCTTCCGTCTAAACCTCTCATCCCGCCGAATACTGTCCCGTGCCTTTTTTTGCTTGACATGTAAATCCTGCCTCTTGAACTTATTATCGATCTTAAATGGTAGAGTAGCCTTTGCGGAAAGCGGTTTGACTCGTTTTGCGCCCATCTTCAATGCTGCGGGGTACTGTTGTATATCTGGAAATTTTATGAGATGTCGATAAAATTTGACGGAATGTTCCGTCCAAGCTTTGAAACTTCAAGCAACTCTGTAAGAGTCACACCAACAAACCACTTCATTTCCACCCTTCATTGACTCCTTTCCCTCCAAGTTTTGTTTTCAACATTGATTAGGAGCACTCGGGGTGAATGCGCGCCTTTCCCAAAATATCGTGCATACGCTTGACTTTTCAGAAATCGAGTTCTCAAATCTTATCCAGAAGCTTCACAACCACAGCACAAGTCTGTAGGTACCAGATTCCAAAATCTAAATCTCCACTTGCAATGGCAACCACAACAACACTAAAAGGTCAGCCACTGGACCGCCCTACTCTTGATTCTCTCCTTCGGCGTCGAATGTTTTATACCCCATCTTTCGAATCTTATGGTGGTGTTGCTGGCCTTTATGACTATGGCCCTCCAGGTTGCTCTCTGCTCGCTAACATCATTGACCTATGGCGGAAACACTTTGTCTTAGAGGAGGATATGTTGGAGTTGGACTGTACAGCTTTGACGCCGCACGATGTGCTCAAAACTAGTGGTCACGTCGACAAGTTCTCAGATTGGATGTGCAAGGATCCCGAGAATGGTGAGATTATTAGGGCAGATCACTTTGTGGAGGAAGTCCTAGAGCAGAGATTGAAAGGGGATAAGGAGGCTAGAGGTGAGAAGGCCGAAGAGAAAGAGGAGGATCCCAAGAAGAAGAAACGGAAGGTAAAGGATACGAAGGCTATCAAGTTAGATGACGCTGTAGTGAAGGAGTATGAGGAAATCCTGGCCAAGGTATTTGTACTTCTCTTCAGTTCAAAGACCACATGCTGATCAGGTTCAGATTGACAACTACAACGGCACAGAGCTGGGCGAATTGATCAAGAAGTATGAGCTAAAGAACCCGAACACTGGTGTTGAGCCAGAACCACCAGTAGCCTTCAACCTCATGTTTCAGACCAGCATTGGCCCAAGTAGCAATGCAGCAGGATATCTGCGTCCAGAGACTGCACAGGGCCAGTTTCTCAACTTTGCCAAACTCCTCGAATTCAACCAGCAACAAATGCCATTCGCTTCCGCCTCTATTGGAAAGTCATTCAGAAACGAAATCTCACCTCGTGCTGGCCTTTTGAGAGTTCGAGAATTCTTAATGGCTGAAATCGAGCACTTCGTGGATCCACATGGTGGAAAGAAGCATGCTCGGTTTGAGGAGGTAAAAGACATTGAGCTTGTCCTCTTGAACAGGAAAACGCAACTAGCTGGGAAGACTGACGTTGAGAAAATATCAATTGGTAAAGCAGTCACAGAGGGACTTGTGGATAACGAAACTCTAGGCTACTTCCTTGCACGGATTCACCTTTTCTTAAAAAAGATTGGAGTGGACCAATCGAAGATCAGATTTCGACAGCATATGGCTAATGAAATGGCCCATTACGCTGCTGATTGTTGGGATGCCGAGCTTCTGACAAGTTACGGCTGGGTGGAATGTATTGGCTGTGCAGACAGAAGCGCATACGATTTGACCGTCCATGCGAAGAGGACCGGAGCTCCTTTGATGGTGCGCGAGAGGTTACCTAAGCCACTTGTCATCGAAGAGTGGCAGACGGAGCTTGACAAGAAGGAGTTCGGCCCTCATTTCAGGAAGGATCGCAAAGCTGTGGAAGCTGCAATTGAAGCTCTATCGCAAGCACAACTTGAGGCTTTCGCACAAGATTTGGCTCGTGATGGAAAGATTACTCTCGAGGTTTCCGGCCTTGCCAACGGCAAAGTTGAGATCAGTAAGGACTTGATCACGATTGAACGCCGCACTCGAGTAGAGAATATCAGAGAATATACACCCAACGTCATTGAGCCATCTTTTGGCATTGGCCGAATTCTCTACGCCCTCATCGAGCACAACTACTGGACCCGCGGCGTCGAAGAAGGTGGTGATGAAGCTCGCGGTGTAGGTCATCAATATTTCTTCACATTATTAAGCTAACATTCGGTCACAGGTTCTGTCATTCCCCCCAATTGTGGCCCCGACAAAAGTCCTCCTGGTACCTCTCTCTTCTCACGAGAGCTTCCCACCTATTCTTAAAAAGCTGTCCCACAAATTGCGGTCTTTGGGTATTTCTAGCCGAATTGATGACTCTTCAGCATCAATTGGAAAACGCTACAGCCGAAATGACGAGCTTGGAACTCCTTTGGGTATCACTGTTGACTTCCAAAGTCTCAAGGACCACACTTTCACCCTTAGAGACCGCGACTCCACGAGGCAAGTTCGATCAGATGAGGAAAAGATACTTGCGGCCATCAAGACGCTGGTGGATGGTACGAAGGAATGGGCAGATGTGGAGAAGGAGTTGCCGGCCTTTGAGGGCCAGGATGCTGAAGTGCCTGTTCGGGAAAAGTAGGAGTACATATTACTGTTTGGGCATGTTAGAGAGCGAAACTTGAGCAATCTGCCGAGCGTTATAGAATATCACGAAAAAGCAGGATTTCGATTCCGATTTCAAGAGTGATAGCCTTAGAACCATAGAAATGTCAACGAGTACAATAATTTTCCTCTCGCCCGAGATGCGTAGCTGTCAACTGTCCCCGGAGTTGTATATGCGGGATCAAGAACTTTCCGCCCCAGTCCTGCATTAACCCAAATCTTAAAGCGGCGGAGGGTTCGACACGTTCTCGAAGACAAACGCCAAATTAGTTTAAGTGTGATTTGCTTCAACAGCATTCATCATTGGTGATGTCTACGAGCCTGTGCGTATTTAAACCGTGACAAGTGGCCCCGGAAGAAACATAAGGACTGATTGGTGTGAAGGGATCGACAATTATGGCGTGCGCCTAGGGTTATTTGCAGGACCCGGGCCAGCGCCTCACCTTGCCCCCAAAATAGGGGTTTCTTGCCTCATGAAACACTTGAGACTCGGACGTTTGTAACAAACCATACTGCATTGAACGAATTATCCGGCTGAGGCAACGGAGATTAGTTTTAAGTCAATGTCTAACTGATCGTAATCTTCTCCTATACTTACCCTAAGTAATGAATAATGCGATAATCGCGATTGATTGAGCTGCATTCCAAAGAGACCACTGAAGTTGACCTGTAGCATGCTGAAGGGAAGAGCCGTTGGCTACGGGTGGTAGTTGTCTTCCATCAACCCTTCTAGTGCTGCTTGTGAAAGTCGCTAAGCAATCACCGAAACTTCAACCGCCTTTGACAGCTCTCCAAGCTCTGCAACCTTACGCAGGAATTTGCTTGCAAGACGGCAACCTGCACGTGCATAAAGTCACCATACGTGACTCGCGAAACGTACTCTCAGACCACAGCGATAGATTATCCACGGATCGTGAGGTCGCCGGCGGTGACTGAGGATTTGAGTTCAAGCAGTTACACGGATGACCTGCAACGCTGGCGCAAGTCACACTTCTGACTGAAGCTATCCTAAGAGGTGCGCATGTCAGCAAGAGATCCTTTTGATGTCTTACCCAACCATGATCACCAATGTTTGCTGACGCTTCCCTAGCATTTTAGGAAGTGAGATATTTGCTACAGTACCCCGCTAGAAAAAGTCGCGAGGCATAGATCGCCGACGTTCAACGCGCCTTGTCTAATTCTAGTACAAAGCTATCGGTGCAAGAATGGCGGCTCAAAGCAATACGTAAGTGTGATCCCGTCTGGGTTTGTTATACTTCATCGCGAAACTAAAGGGACGTGGAAACTCGCGACGCGGGGTCACCTAAGTCCTCAATTCTGTTTGTTCTGCGCCAGTTTTCTCATCAGCTGGAGAGAGACAACATTACTGTTTACATCATTGAAAATATCCAGGCACTAACTGCCTCCATTTTACAGCGCCTTCACACCAGACCAGTTCCTGAATCCAGGGCCAGCTCCTCGCCCGCCTACTGATCGACCCCGTCTCAATCTTACGCCTTCAACTGCTGGCCTTCCTGGTAATATGAGTCAACTCAGCATCGCATCTCCAATAACGCGTACAGCTACGTCAACATATTCTGGATCAACAATTGCCCTCCCTCTTGCACGATCACAAAGCAACATGGACGGACTTGGTGGCGTCAGTATTATCAAAGAAGGTTGGGCAAGTGTTAAGGAGAACAAGAACTTGCTCCAAACTTGGAGAACGAAATACATGATTTTGAGAAAAGATGCTTTGGATTTCCACAAGACTGAAGGCGGTAAATCCTCATACACAATCGTATTGAAGGATGTAATTGGTGTGTCTCGAGTGGAAACATCTGGGATTGTCTTTGAGATCAAGCGTCAAGCCAATGGCACTTCCACCAGCCCGGGAGATCTCGAAGACGGCAACATCAAAACTCTGCAAATAAAAGTGAAAAGTGACGATGATCTATATGAGTGGATTGACTTCATCTATGCACGCTGTCCGGGTATGGGCGGTGTAAGCAACCCGACAAATTTTGCACATGCGGTCCATGTTGGATTTGACCCTCAGACTGGAGAATTTGTTGGTCTGCCTGCAGAATGGTCCAAGTTACTCAATTCCTCGGCCATTACCAAGGAAGACTACGAACGGAATCCTCAAGCTGTTTTCGAGGTTTTGGAGTTTTACGCCGACATTACCAAGCGTGCCGACGACCCAGACAAGTACCCAAGTCTCACTCCAACACCACCTACTATGTCTTCGCAAAATAAGCAATTAGGTTACAACGTTGGTGGTAATGGTATTACACCGCCGCGACCAAACATGAACGGGCAACGTAACGTTAGTTATGGTAGTGGATCGCAAACGAGTGGTGTTAGCCGGACTCAGACACCACCGGATCAGCAGCAGCAAGTTCAACAGATGCGTCAGATGGCTGCCCAATTCAAGCCTGACGTAAACCGTGAGGAGCAGCGTCAGAAGGAATTGGAGCTTCAGAGACAGCGTGAGCAACAGGCAGAACAAGAGCGCCGAGAACTAGAAGCATATAATGCTTCTTTACCCAAAACTAGAGCCCCTCTAGCTCAACAAGAAGTTAGTGGTTTTTCGGGAGGAGGCAGCCCTTCAGATCGCTATAATCCATCAAGAGCGGCACCGCCAACACCTGGTGGACCTCGGCAGCAAGCACCTCCGAGTGGTTCTTTGCGCGCTCAACGACCAGCCCCTTCAGCACCAAATGGATCAAACGGACCTCGACCAGGATTGACATCACAACAGAGTTCATCATCTATTCCACAGCCAAGCAATGGTCAGAGTGGTAGAAGTTCACCGAGAACCGAACAAGGTAGCAGCCAACGTTCAGAGAGCCCGCGTTATCAGAATGGGCCTACCAACGCACCTCAGCCTTCGCAAACACGCTCCGCAACGAACGGTCAGGCTCAGTCTCAGGCTCAGTCAACAAGCCGAATGCAAACCCCTGTGGCTCAAGTCAAGCCTCTCAATGTTGCAAAGCAGGCCACTGCTGCACCGCCGGTCTCCAATGGTATTCAGCAGAATGATGCCGTGAAGGCTGCAGAAGCTGCACTGACCGCTAAGGCACCATCTGATCGTCAAAAGGATGTTCGAATGTCAACAATGTCGGAAAGTGAAGTAATGGCCAGGTTAAAGGATGCTGTTTCAAAGGATGACCCAAGCATGTCTTATTCGAAGCAGAAGAAGATAGGACAAGGAGCATCCGGCTCAGTATATGTCGCCAAGGTCAAGGAGAATCCACTCTCGCCCATTGCTAAACAAGTTCTCCGTGAGCAGGGTAGTAAGGCTCAGGTGGCTATCAAGCAAATGGATTTGGCACACCAACCTAGAAAGGAGCTTATTGTCAACGAGATCATGGTGATGAAAGATAGTAAACACCGGAATATTGTCAACTTCCTTGACGCTTTCCTACGCAACAATTTTACCGAGCTGTGGGTTGTCATGGAATATATGGAGGGTGGCGCTTTAACTGATGTGATTGACAACAACCCGGTAATCACTGAAGATCAGATTTCCACTATATGCCTCGAGGTAGGTTGGCTTCCATAGCCTGGGCGGTAGCAGACTAACCTCTTCCTAGACATGCCGGGGTTTGGAGCATCTACACCAACAGAATATCATACATCGTGATATCAAGAGTGACAATGTCTTATTGGATGCCCGAGGAAATGTCAAAATCAGTAAGCAAACTGCTCTCTTTCCTGCAGTCAACTACTAACAAATTACAGCTGATTTCGGATTCTGTGCAAAGCTTACAGAATCTAAATCGAAGCGTGCCACTATGGTTGGTACACCTTACTGGATGGCACCTGAGGTCGTTAAGCAGAAGGAGTACGGTCCAAAAGTTGATATCTGGTCACTTGGAATCATGGCAATTGAGATGATCGAATCCGAGCCCCCATACCTGAATGAGGAACCCCTCAAGGCACTCTATCTCATCGCTACAAACGGCACGCCCCGATTGAAGAAGCCTGAGAAACTTAGCAAAGAGCTGAAGGCCTTCCTTTCCGTCTGTCTCTGTGTCGACATTCGAAGCAGAGCCAGTGCTGATGAGCTGCTCAAGCACGATTTCCTGAAGCATGGCTGCGCTTTGGCTAGTTTGGCTGAACTCCTAAACTTTAAGAAGCATGCCAAGTAGTCGCTCATAAAGTATTGCGACTTGGAAATCGTATCATGATTACAATATGTTCACGATTACTAGATGTAAGAGTGTTTTATACCATATGTTTCATGGGCAGCAAGCTCCCACATACCCTTTTGTTGGTCGCATATACCGACAATTTCACCGGCGTTTGGGAAGGTCTTCACTGAGTTGAGCTCTTCTATGGGTTCTAAGGTGTTGCAACATGACGCAATGCATCTGGACATTTATTCTCTTCGTTTGGCGTGCGATTGCGAGGCAGATAGTCAACTCGGCAAGCAGTCCAACTGAGCCTGATGAGGCTATCCGTACTGTGCTTAGTGCTTAGCTGCCATGACCATTTATACGAGGGATGACAGGGCGAGCGTGACGATTATGGGTAGATAGACTACTAAGTGGACGTCTCAAAACGTTTGAGATTATGGATGGATGTCCTGGATGATATAGACTGGGCTTCATAATTCAATAAGATAAAAGTACAAAGCCACCACTATGAGCAGGTGAACCAATAAGTAATTGTAAAAATTGAAATACTATTGCAGCGTGTTTAGCTGGACCGCTTGCAAACCCGGCTTTTATTAAACCAGGGTGTTGTCGCTGCAAAATGTGGCCTCTCTCTCATTCGTCGATCGGACCTGAGCAAGCCTTGTCCGGCATGCATGACCAGTCCCCGCTTCGACGCCTTGCCAGGTTCCTTTCCATGAACTTTAAATTCTCCCAGCTTCCTGCCTCGAGTTGTGTCTTCATTCGGATGTCAGATCTGCGGGCAACCTACTTCACGATCGAACACGAGCTCGTTTATTAGACCATCATGCCACAAGTACTTGCATCTGCGAAAACTACGTTAAGCTACCCACTGTATGCATGTGATTTCGATCCTAAGGATGCAAAAACATTTGTGGTGGGAGGCGGGGGGGGAGCTGGGAAGAGTGGTGTTGGGAATAAGATCGTAGGTCCTGCATATACTCTGCTTTACGTGGCAAAGCTGTATAGAAGCTAAACTAACCTCACCTTGAATAGACAGTCCTAAAGACATTGAATCAATATGAACTAGAAATAACAGCGGAGGTAGATCTCAGCAGAGATGAGGATAGTGTTACGAGTCTAGCCGTAGGGCAGGGCAAGGGCAAAGGCAGGGAGATTCTTATATATGCGGGCATCAACTCCAGCAAGCAGGATCGAGAGAAAGGGAAGAACGAGCATTTCAGAGTCTTTAGCCTTGGCGCGTCTGCAGAAGGGAAGAAAGGGGAGAAAGCGACCACGAGCAAGGTCTTGGAGCTGTCGAGGTCCGCTCTTTTTGATGGGACAGAGAAAGAAACATATCAACGGCTCATACGGCTTTCAAAACCTTTCCCAAATAGTGCTCAATTTGGAGCCACGGCAACTGCTTTTGGGTCAAAAGGAGAAGAAGTGGTTTTATTCGATACTATCGGATCTCCGTCCGCTGCACCCAAGATACGTGGAAGAATTCAGGCTGACATTGAGGCCGAGGATGTGGATGTGATTCAGACAGGCAAGGACGAGTATTTGTTCGCGTACTGCACAAAATACGATATATTCATCAAGACCATCTCTTCGAAAACAGATTCTTCGGAGCCTAGGCGTATAACGCCGGCTATGGCTAAACACGAAACGGAAGCCAAGCCTGTTTTCCGCTCTCTTCGTTTCTTGTCCCCCGAATTTCTTCTTATGCTCACAAATTTGCACGGGCGGAAAGGGGCTGTCATGCAGGTCCTACGTCTGCCAGCGAGCGATAGTAATAAGATTAGTCAAGCTACGCGTACCAAACTCCCTTCTCAGGTCCGTCAAGCTACTGGCTTGGCCGTCTGTAATTTGTCACCCCGTCAATCACCGTCAGATGAGCAAGGCTTTGCACAGTTAGTGGTCGCAGTCGTTGGCCACGATATGTCTATCTCACTCTATACTATGGAATTTCAGCGCCATGGTTCCCTTGCGATGGTTACGCAGCCCAAGCTTTTACAGAGGCTGAAAGACGTACATCCATTCCAAATAACTGGGCTGGCATTATCAAATTTCATACCACCGACCGAATCAAAGTCCTCACAAGATATCAAGTTAGCAACTATTAGCGCTGGAAACACTGTTATGGTGCACACAATTCCCTTAATCCCACTACCAAAGTCCTCGCCGCCAAGATATATTGTATCTGGCACTACCAAAAGCATTTTCACACCCAGTCTCATTTTGACAATCCTCGCAACACTAGCTTTTGCTTTTTTCGCCCAGATGGCACTAGAAGTCAGAGGAAGCAGTCCGGCCCTTTTTGGTTTATCAAAACACGTTGCGCCGGATGTAGCGGAATGGCTTAGAGTTTCCCACCCAATTCCTAACGCGGTCTTTGGCACTCCCAAACCAACCATCTCCTCCACACTATCCACTGCCACACCTATATTCACGCCGACACACGCCGAATCTGAGGATCAGTCCTTTGCTTCACTACTCGAAGCCTTGATTTCTCAACAGGCCGAGCAATCTTCTCCGGGAAGCAAAAGCCCCGTAATTGTTATTCGCGAGCATCCTCTTGATCTTTCTACAGATGGTGGGACCCGTACGGATCGGAAGAGTAGCATCAAAGCGGACCTTCATGACGAAGACGTACACGGCCCTCATGGTGGGAAGATGTGGGAAGAGTTAACAAGTGAAGAGAGGGAGCTATGGATGAAGAAACTCAAGGATGCGGGGTATTGGTCGGAGGGTTATTTAGAGACGATAATGAAGGGAGTGTTTTGGGGAGTTGTCGAAGCGGCTGTCCCGGCTGTGTGATGGGATTACTTGGACACATCTATATTTAGGATTGTATTCATATCTAACAGTACGTAACTGGGATTGCGAGCGCGCATGGAAAAGTGCGGCTTTCTCCAAAACGAAAGCGTTCATTGTACCATATAAAACCTGTCTTCAACTGGGTTGTATGTATAAAGATGAGAGTACAAACAATGGTCAATACGGGCTGACACATAAAGCAGGTGGGCGTAATACAAGATTTCTCCAGAAGGTACAAGATACATGGTGAAGCGCCAGCGAACCAAGTATTTCTCCTTAGTGATATGGTACTCACATATCTAGAGAACATATTACTTCATAGCGTGGAACTGTCAAATGATAGGCCGCGTCATTCAGTACATTTTCTTAAGTTCGACGTCAAGTTGCCCATTCACAGCACTCAGTGAATTCATTTCCACAAAATTGATAAAATCGGGAACAATATCGAATATGGTGGGGAAACATGAGCAATCATATTTGAGTGACGTTGATCAATATTTAGTCTGGAACAATTTATTGGGGCCGTTAGTGTTTATTATAGGTTGACAGATGTGTTCGTCTTCCAGTGCTGTTCTACGGCACAGTATGTATCCCGTAAGGTAATGTTCTAATCACCACTGACGCACGGCAAATCCGCCGGTGTTGAGCAATTCTCCGCTCGTCCACATCTTCGAACCTAAACTAACTAACTTGTACTGTGGGTTCATTTGGCCGCTATGTTTGTCACCTAGCTGTACTAGGAGCATTGATGGCGCAATTATCCCCGCACCAGATCTCTCCTGGCCGATCTTGGCTCTGATCTAATCACATTTACTAATTATACGAAGTCGAGGCAAATCAAACTGATCTGTACAGTGGGTCAAAGTTGACTCTTCTTTAGGGAGTGAATATGCAAGGAGGTCTGGATGTCCAGTCGGAGCGTATAGCGTACTGGTTCATCTGTGATTTTGCCTGTTTCCTTTCTGGCTTCTTTTATTTTCATGTGCACTCCCTCTGAGCGTCGTTAGTTCTTATAGAGGCCTTCACTCTGGGAAGCATCCCTCATTTTTGCTGAATCCTTTCCTTCCTTGTCAGTCACAGCCATTCTTTCCCGTGCCTTCCTATCATAACCATTGCTCTCTAATAGCGCAATATATTACACATCATCCAATTTTTCTCATATAAATCAAGCTACAAAATGCTGTCGACAGTTGTCCTCTTAGCAACTCTGTCCGCCTTCAGTAGCGCTCATTCAGATCCTCGAGATGCTCATGCTGGCTTGCCAAAGCTTGTTGGTGGAAGTAAGTTTAAGGCCAACTTCAAAAGGCGCAGCTTCCTCTCAGACGTGGTTCCATCTGTCGTCAAAGGGCGTAGTCTAGTTAGGGTAGGGCCACAATTGAAAGCCCGTTTCACTGAAACTTGCGGGCCAGGCGTGGGTAATTGTGATGCTGGATACTGCTGTTCTCCTGCAGGGTATGTGAAACTTTTAACCACGCCGAATATATGTTGATAAGAATAAGGTATTGTGGCACCACCGAAGACTACTGTGCTGCTCCCGATTGTCAATTTCAATACGGTCCAGCTTGCGATGCCAACACGCGCCCAGCAGGCGCTTCAACAAGGAGCATTGCTCGGCCGAAACTTGGCAGTATACCGTATGGTGGTGTAGATACTGCCGGCGTACAGGATTGTATCAAAGATGGTGTAATCGCCTTCTCGTATGATGATGGACCATATATTTACACCAAAGATCTTCTTGATCTTCTGGACAGTTATGGCGCCAAAGCTACATTCTTCATTAGTGAGTGAACCAAGGCCATTAAACCATATCATACTGACTCAAGATAGCCGGCAACAACCTTGGGAAGGGAGAAATCGATAACTGCAGTACAGGCTATCCTCAGCTTATCAAGGTATGGTATCCATTAACGCAAAAGGGCCTTTGCTAATGTCTCATACAGCGGATGTACAATTCTGGTCACCAGGTTGCCAGTCACACTTGGTCTCACCAAGACCTTAGCACCCTAACCACTGCGCAATTCGAGAACCAGATATACTACAACGAAATGGCATTTCGTAACATTCTCGGTGTCATTCCAACGTATTTGCGTCCGCCTTATTCCTCCTGCAACACTACCTGTTCCAAACACTTGAAAAACATGGGCTATCACGCCACATACTTTGACTTGGACACCGAGGGCTACCTCAATGACTCTCCGGAACTTATCCAGAACTCCAAAAACATATATCTCAACGCTACCACCGGCGTAAATCCTGCCACGAACGACTTCCTCCTTATCGAACATGACATTCATTATCAAACTGTCTACAATCTAACCCAATTCATTCTCGAAACAATGGCAACACAGGGTTGGGGCGTCCCAGTTACAGTAGGAGAATGTCTCGATGACCCAGTAGCCAACTGGTACCGGTCAGCCGGCCCTACTATCGCAACCTGCGCAGCAGGGATCTATACAGGCGTTACCTACACAGGCTTTGCCACTACGCCAACAGCAACCAGCACTTCCACAAAAAGCGGTACTTCCTCTTCTTCAGCCACTACAGCAACAACAGCTGCAGCAGCAGCGGCATCGACAGCCCCCCAAACTACCAGCACAGACGGCTCCTGCGGCAGCACAATCACTTGCAAGGGCTCTTCCTTCGGCAACTGCTGCTCCCAATACGGCTGGTGCGGCAGCACAAACGCCTACTGCGGTACGGGTTGTCAGTCCGCGTTCGGCACATGCGGGAGTTCTTCCTCGGCTCCGTCCCCGTCCTCTTCTAGACCGAGCGGCGCCACTGCAAGCACACTTGCCGTATCAGCAGACGGCTGCTGCAGCGGCATGGGGAAGAATACCTGCTTGGACAGTACTTTTGGAAACTGCTGCTCTTAGTCTGGGGTGGTGTGGTAGCACGACGGCTTATTTGTGGGACGGTGCTGTCAGGCTGGGTTTGGGAAGCTGTTCTTAATTTAACTATTTGCGTGAGGATTTAGTAGCATGTAGTAGTTTCAACAGAAAAAGTCATTCGATTTGTAAACGCTGGGAAGTTGCTTTTAGTTTGGCTAGTTCAACTCGGTAATGGTCTTGAATTAGGAAAAAAAAAAAGATGTTAATTTATAGTCAGTCTTGCAGCTTATTGTTTCACTGATGAGACGATTGAAGAGGGTATCAATGCAACTTGTTACAGGTAGAGCAAATCATTAAATTTATAGGCGTGATTATAATCTTCTATTATTAACAGACGGAAGTAAAAAGCCCCGGGAGCGTCGATATGGCGGCCGAACTAATCCGCGGTTGACGTAGAAAAATCCCTTTTTAACGCCTACCCCATGTCTGTGCAATGCAATAAAGTGGTCATCTTCGTCCAATCTAAATTGCAGTCTCTCCTCAATCCTCTGATTGGCTCGCACTATTTCCAGCTCGGGCGTTCGTCGTCGTCCTTCTCATTAGCCCTCCGCATAATCTCTTTCCGTCAGATCTGATCATAGATCCTTCTTGACGCTCAACTTCACTTCTTCGTCTTGAGTGTAACTGCGATCATCACTTCCCTCAACCTCCTTAACGACCTTCTCCATCTCTTTGACTTGCCGTTCCCACTCCTTCTTGCCCATCTTGCTCTCTTTCTTGAAGAGTTCGTCGTTTGGCTTCCTGTAGCTGCCTCCAAGACGATCCCACAACGTTGTGTACTGCCCATAATTATAATTAAAGTATAAATGGTGCATTGTATGGCAAGCGGCACCGTTTATGACTGGGCTGTTGGCGACGTATTCCCCGTCGTGGATGAAGATCGTCCAGATGTTGATGAATATGAAGAGGCCGACGTAGAGGAATTTTTGGAGCGGGAAGAGGAAGGGGAAGACGTGGTAGGGCACTGATTGCGAGAAGCCGTCGATGGGGTGGAAGGCGTGAGATGCATAGGGAGTGGGCATGATCCATTTGTGGTGGGGCTTGTGTAGGGTCTTGTAGACGAGTGGGTGGTGCAGGCCGCGGTGGATTAGATAGATCCAGAAATCGGTGAAGAGGAGAAAAAAGGGGACTTGGATCCAGTTGTACCAGGTACCTGGGCCTTCGGAGGTGAGGTCGTATAGTTTGGAATAACCGAGGACTTCGGCGAGGAAGAAGGGCGTGGTGAAGATCGCCATGATGGGGAGTGCAACTGAGGCTTGGGTGATCTCCATTCTAATTTGATTCTTGAGGAATTTGGGGTGTTTGAAGGTGTTCTTGTCGAATACAAAGATGTATGAGAGGGAGGCGAAGATGAAGTATACAATCAAGCCGAAAATCCTACATTTTGTCAGTCAATTGCTTGCAAAGGATTTAGGATGCGGGGGGTACCCACCATGTAATAAGGAACAGTGAAAGGCCTTGTCGGTAGGGGTTGTCTCTGTTCCATGAGCTCGAATATGCCACCTCATGTGGAGTTAATGAGAAGAAATGGGTCGCGGGCTTGTACTCCCATGTTGAGAGGGCGCTCCGTGATAGTGTTGAATTGCCTGCGCCATTCCCGGAAAGGCCGTAGGGCACAGGTCCAGCAGGGAGAATCGCTGAATAAAGGTAATCGAAGCCGAAGGTGTCGAATATCTCCAAAACAATGTCCATAATGGAGATGTTTGTAGTCGTCTAAAAAGAGGCGGTGGAGCTTCAGCACTAATTGTCAGGTTTCGAGGTATATGAAATGACGGGTTCAGGAGCGGGCGCTGTGAGGGATACAAAGCTAGAGAGAGGGAGAGACAGAAGGAGGGCAGTCAACGAAATATCTCCCGTATACTCGTTCGGTTCCGTCAATGTAGTTGACCCCTTGAGCATCACTAATCAGGAAATAAATTGCAGTTCATAACCTTATCGGGCCTAATCTAATGGCTAATATCAAAAGCGCAGCCAATGAAGGCGATGTGAGGGTGGCGAGTGGTCTGATTTTTGCGTAGGGATATGCCGTCGCCCTAAACGGCAAACACATATCCCGATACGGGCAGATCAAGTTGGGGGTGTCGCTTAGTCCAGCCGTAATCAAACAGTGCTGTAGTCACGTGACCAATGCTGAAGTGGAATGGTGGAAATATGTGTCTGTCAACATCATTCATTCCCCCCCCACCCCCAACGTTAACAGTGTATCAACCCTTTGAAACATTGGCAGATCTCAAATGCTCCCATGCACCCCGTAGGACATTCACATCACATCATCCAAGAAACCTTGGTGCCTAAGGTATCCAGGCTATGACAGACGGCCTGCATATGCGTACCCAGGGTTTATGGCCGAGACAGGGCATGCAGCGTCGTGCATGATGCCAGGATGTCGCGGGCAGGCGGGATTACATACTCGGTACGCACGGACTGTTTGCAGATTTAGATACAAGCCATAGCTATGCAGTTCATCTGCCAGGCCCCATCCCCATGTGCATGCACCACAAGCCAAAGAACACACCCTTTCAGTGCGCCCCAGTACATCGTACAGTATGTATGTCGCCCACTGCAACACATTATTGATACCTATGCATCGCGGAACATGGAGGAAGCAGCGTGAAACATCGGATGGCCGCGATGTTGCTGTGATATGCACCTCTGCTCCTCTACAAGGGGCCAGAAGCCCCGAGTGGTACCTGGTCTGCCGTTTGTCCCACACACCGCTTCAGCCGCTCATCGCTGGGCCACTTGTGTCTGTCCGAGAAAGAGTACGCGCTAGGGGGGCACTGGGGGGCAATGAAAGCCGCCATCATGGGTTGGGTTTTGGGGGCTGGCCTTGGCTGCCGCTAAAGCATGGACTGCTGACTGAGTTTGCTGTAAACTGGCTATGACTGCCACAATTGCCAACCGCCTCGCTTCATCACGCCTCCATCTTTCTTTCTCCATCTTCTCTCCTCTCCGCTCAACCCTGCTGAGCACCAACCATATCACATCCATCCTCAACTCTGCTGTTTCATCGACCTTGAGCTGCACGTTGGCTCCCTTGAGCTGGACATCACACTCAGTGCTGTCTGAATCAACAATCTCATAATTTTTTGGTCTTTCACCAGCTGGGCGCACAATCCTCTAGGCATTGATGCAGGGTCATCTGCTCAATTTCCATCGAGAGCAGACCCTCATTATCCATTGAAAATTTCATCATCGCGATATTTGCTTCACGAATCGGACTGTGCTCTCGCTATCGAGCTGAACATATCTGACTTCCGCCAAGTCGTTCTAGACGGCCTCGTGGCGCAAAGCTTCTGAGCTGTGATCGAAATTATCATATAATGTCAATGTATAACTCTCATCGTGGGATGGGCCCTGCGCCTGGTAATGCCCGTCTAAATGAATTGTTGGACGGTATCCGAGCGGAGTTCGAATCTCAAGCAAGAGCTAGTGGGGAATATGAGCATTCCAGTGAGTTCCCTTGGTTCTCAAGCCATATCAAATTTCCACTTTCGAAATACGCTTTACATTAGCAGCTATCCTAGATACTGGTAGATATCAGGACTAACACTGTCTCAATAGTCGCTCAGCAAATGCAAGAGATGC
>Ga0335075_10005637_pt1 | contig 19392 bp, 18 predicted proteins | sample Lox_Sample_24_FD_206723 | JGI IMG/M metagenome (GOLD analysis project Ga0335075, IMG submission 206723) | Soil microbial communities from Loxahatchee National Wildlife Refuge, Florida, United States - Lox_Sample_2.4 | ecosystem: Environmental > Terrestrial > Soil > Wetlands | place: USA...
ATCTCGCCGACGGCGCGGCGCTCGCCTCGGCCGCTGCGAATGTCGAGCAGGCCGAGTCCCTGCACCGGCGTGTCGTCGGCGCCGCCGAACTCGACGCCCATCATCTGGTAGCCGGCGCAGACGGCGAACACCACGGCGCCGCGCTCGGCGGCCGCGTGCAGCCCGCCGTCCGCGAGCAGTCGACGGGTCGCCAGCGTCTGCGGCAGGTCCTCGCCGCCGCCCATCAGGTAGATGTCGCCGTCCCTCGGCACCTGCTGGTCGGAGTTGACCTCGACGACCTCGACCGGGATGCCGCGCAGCTGGGCACGGCGCTCGAGCACGAGCACGTTCCCGCGGTCACCGTAGGTGGACAGCAGGTCGGGGTAGATCCAGACCAGGCGAAGCGGTCGCATTACCTGTCACCTCTCCTTACCGCGCCCGGCACTACTGCACCCGACCAAGCGCGGTGCGGTACTGCTGGAACGCCGTGTAGTTCGCCAGCACCTCGAGGCTCGCGGACCCGGCTTTGACCGCATCGACCGCCTCGTCGATGGTGCTCACCAGGCGGAACTGCACCTCGTCGGCCTCCAGCCGGACGGCGAGGTCCAGCCTGCGCTCACCGCCCACCAGGATGTTCCGGCCGCGCAGCCGGCGGAAGTCGACGTCCCACAGCCAGGACGTGTCCCGGCCGTCGGGCCCCTGGGCGTTGACCGCGAGCAGCACCGGGGCCGGCGCCGGGGCGACCACGTCGAGCGCCTCGAGCCAGCCCGCCGGGTTCTTCGCCAGCAGCAGCCGGACGTCGACGCCGCGCCTGCTCACCTGCGTGTACCGTCCGGCCACGGAGGTCACGCCGCGGACCTCGCGCAGCGCCTGCCCCAGACGCACGCCGAGCGCCTCCGCCACCGCGAGCGCCACCACCGCGTTGGCCCGGTTCGCCCGGCCGGGAAGGGCGAGCTCCAGCGCGGTTGACCGGCCGGACGGGTCGATGACCTCATCGCCGTAGAGCATCCAGCTCACGGGGGGCCGCCGGAGGCCGCACTCCCGGCAGGACCAGTCGTCTCCGTCCCGCTGCAGGTGGGCACCGCAGTTGGGACAGCACCAGGAGTCCTCGCGCCACGCCTGCCCGGCGGCCACCCAGGTGACCTGCCGCGACGCGCCCGCGGCCCAGGCGACGAGCGGGTCGTCGGCGTTGGCCACCACCCGGCAGTCGGGCGCGGCCGCCAGCGCCTCCCGCCAGCGCCTGGCGAGCAGCCAGATCTCGGCCGCCCGGTCCATCTGGTCCCGGCTCAGGTTCAGCAGCGTGACCACCCGCGGGCTGGTCGCCTTGACCATCGACGGAATGTACTTCTCGTCCGTTTCCAGGACCGCGATCCGGGCGTCGGGCGTGCGGCTGAGGGCTGACACCGCCCCCGCGTCCATGTTCGCGCCGTAGATGTTCGACGCGATCTGCCCCCCGAGCGGGGCTAGCGCCGCCGTGATCAGACGCGTGGTCGTCGTCTTCCCGTTGGTGCCGGTGACGAGCACGACCTGGCGGCCGACGGCGAGCAGGGCAAGCAGATCGGGTTCTAGGCGCAGGCCGATTCGACCGCCGATGACCGAGCCGTCGCCCTTGCCGGCGAGCCGGGAGACCGAGGCGGCGGCGTCGCCGACCGTGCTCGCGAGCTTGGCCCGAATCGGCAGGCGGGTCCGGTGGTGGGTATTCGCGTCCATCGCGGCCGATGCTATCCGCTAACCGCCCGCCGCGCGGCAGGAGCGGCACCGGCCCTTGTGAAGGGCCCGTTAACTTCTGGTGCCCGCGGCGCCAGTCCGGCCGCGACGGCGGCGGTCCGAGATTGGGGTTGGCCACGGTCTGCGGCCCGGCGGCCGGCCGGCCGTCGACGGCGCCCGTCGGGATGCCCGCGTCGGCCGCGGTCAGCGGGCCGATCTCGCTCAGCGCGGTCAGCGTGGCCACCCCGAGTCCGCCGATCGCCGGGTTGGCGTCCGCGAGCAGGACGCGGCGGCCGCCGGGAGCGGCGTAGCTGACGATCATGGCGGTGGTCGGCAGCCGCTGCAGCTCGGACGGCTCCACCAGGAGCTCCCGCGAGCGCTGCAGGGAGCGCGCGAGCGACTCGCTGTCCCCGGTCGCCCGCGAGGTGGACAGCCCCCAGGCGGTGCTCGTGCTGATCCCCTCGGTGAGCGAGACGGACTCGCTCGTCCCGTGCGACGTCCCGCTCTGGGCGGACCGCGACCGGCCGCCGCCGAAGGGCGTGACCCCCGCGCCGCCGGCCTGGGAGTAGCCGCTGCCGTCCGACGTCGACGCGCTGTCGCTCGTCGACGACGCCGCCGAGGCGGAGTCGCCGACCGTGCTCGTGTACGACGCGCCGGCGGTGTCGGTGACCGATGTCCCGACGGTCTCGGTCAGCTGGGAGATGACGAACCGGTGCTCGGAGCCGATCTGCTCGCTTGCCGCCTTCGCCTCCTCCGCGTTCCCGAGCCGCATGAACGCGACCGCGGCGTTCCCGCGGCCGATCCGCTGCCGCACCGGGGCGGGCACCGACCGGTAGGCCAGCACCAGGCCCGAGCGGGTGGTCTCGCACGCGTCGGCGAGTCGGTCGAGCACGTCATCGCGGAGCCGCTCCGCGCCGAGCACGACCAGCGTGTGCCGCCACGAGGCCGCGCCGCCGCCGGCCGGCAGCCGCCCCACCAGGTGCGTGAGCGTGGTGACGACGAAGCTGCCGAGGAGTTTGGCCGACAGCGCGCCCGCCCGCTTGTCGACCGCGATCACGCGCAGCCGGCCGCGCGGCCGGCCGGCCGGCTCGCGGCCGGCCTCGGCCAGCTTGCGGAGCTGCGCCTCGATGCCGAGCGCCCGCTCGAGTACCACCCGGTCGGTCGCGCCCTGGCCGTAGAGGGCCGCGACCTTGGCCGCCTCGCGCTCGGTGATCAGGCCCGCCGCCACGTCGGCGCGCAGATCCCCGACCTGCGCGAGGGCGCGCAGCCCGGCCGCGACCCGGTCGAGCGAGGCGGGCCCGCTCCCGTCCAGGACGCCGATGACCCGGTCAAGGATGGCGCTGTCGACCGCGAGCTCCCTGGCCGCCGTTCGCTCCTCGGCCACGCTGACCGAGAGCGCGAGGACGTCCGCGAGCTCACCAGGGGCGAGCGAGGCCGCCAGGTCAAGACGGGGCAGGTCGCGGGGAAGCACCCAGACGGCGGGGTCGACGCCGCCCGCCGCGATCGACAGGTCGACCAGATCGGCCGCGACCGCGCCGCCCGACAGGTCGATGACGGTCACCTCGCCGCCTGCCGCCAGCCGTCCGGCGGCGACCATGGTCAGCAGTGCCGACCAGCCGGAAAGCGTGCCCCCGGCGACGTCCACCCGATCGATGCCCGCCGGGACGGGCACGCCGTACCAGCGTTTCTGCGTCTCGAAGGCGGACCGCTGCCGCTGCCACTGGCCGACGAGCCTGGCGTGCTCGGCCTGCCCGGCGAAGTGCCGGCTCTCCTGGTCCGCCCGCAACCGCTCGACCCGCTGCCGCTCCGCCTCCACCCGGCCGCGCAGCACCCGCTCCCCCTGCCAGATCGCGTATCCGGCCAGCGCGGCCGCGAGCAGGAGGACGGCGATGGTCGGGGCGGCCACGAGCGCGCGCAGCAGGCCGCCGGCCACGCAGGCCCCGAGCGCGAGCGCGATCCCGGCGGCAACGGCGACGATGATCTTCAGCGGCCGGTTGATCAGCCTCTCCTCGCGCCGCTGGGCCGCGAGCCAGTCGGCCGACATCGGCGGCCGCGGCGGCGGCACCGGGCGCCGGGGCGGCGGACCCGGGTCCTGGCAGGGGGTCGCGTACTCCCATCCCAGGTACAGCGGGCCGTCGGGATCAAGCGGGGTCATAGCGCAGCCTCCGCCGCCACGGGCGCTCCTGACGCACGGCGGCGGAGCGCGGGAGCCGGGCCGGCACCAGCCGTCCCACTTGGACCAGCCGGCGTCGGGGCGCATTCACCGCCAGCACGAACTCGCCCGGCCTGAGCGACAGCAGGGCGCTGGCCGGCACCGCCGGGCGCGGGCCGGACTCCGGTCGGGCCGCCATCCAGCTCGGGCCGGGCAAAATCTGGGGAGCGCCGGCCAGACTCATCGTCGACGGCTGGCCACCGGCCCCGGGCTCGCCGCCGACGTCGCCGGTCCCAGGCTGGCCGACCTCGCCGCGCTCCCCGCCGGTCCCAGGCTGGCCGCCGGCCCCAGGCTGGCCGCCGGCCCCGGGCTCGCCGCAGGCTGCGGCGGCGAGGATCGCCGCCAGGCGCGGGTCGCCGATGCGAAGGATGAGCAGGGCGTCTACCAGCCGGGCCAGCTCCGCCGCCCCCATCGGTGACGACGTGCCGATCAAGACGCCGAGTCCGGCGACGCGGCCATCCCCGATGAGCCGGGCTACCGCCTGCGCGGGCAGTCGCTCGCCGCCGGCGACCCAGATGAGGCCGTCGCCGTCGACGCCGATCCGGCCCAGGCTGGCGGCCAGCGCTGCGACGCCCGCGCAGGCCCGTGACGCCAGCTCAGCCGAGCCGACGCGGAGCAGCGCGGCCGACCGCTCGCTGATAACCGGGCCGAGGTCCAGGCCGGCCCGCTCGTGCCGTAGCGGCGTGCCCGTCGCCGCGCAGGCCGCCGCCAGGGCGCGGGCGATGGCGGCGTCGGCGCTGGCGTCGATGACGATCAGCGGCTTGCGGCGGCGGAGCGCGGCGTGCACCACCTGCAGGCTGGCGACCGTCACGCCCTGGCTCTCCGCGCCTGCCACCAGGACCCCGCCCGCGATCTCCGGCCACCGCAGTTCCGCGACGGCGCCCGTGGCGGGGGCGACCCCGAGCGCGCAGCCGTCCCTGGTGACAACCGACCCGGACCGGATCAGCGACGCGGCCAGAGCGGTCCGCATCGCCGCGACCGCACCAGGACGTCGCGGCCGAACCGCCGCTCCATCGGCCCGCAGCCATTCGAGCCAGCCGATCAGCGCCGCCTCGGCCGCCCCGGCGATCAGGGCGATCGGCAACTGCCGTGGCAGCCAGCTCCCGGCCCCCGCGAACGGCCCCGACGGGTGGGCCAACCCCGCCGCCAGGCGCCCCCGGCCGAGGGAGCCGAGGACGTGCGCGGGCCCGGCGGCGAATCCGGCGCCCGCGCGCCCGGCCCCGATCGCCAGCGCCCACGCCAATCCCACCGCCGCGGGCACGGTCAGCCACCACAGCCGCCACCTGCTCACCCGGCTGGTCACGGTGAACGCCACCGCGAGCCCGAGGGTGAGCTGGGCGAGCAGCAGGTGGGCGAGCAGGATCAGGACCGCGCAGGCGGCCGTGACCCGTCGGCGCTGCGTGCGGCCGGCCGGAATCTGCTGGCGGGCACGCCGCGGCATCGATCCCATCCCTGGCACTCCCTGGCACCGCCTCAGCAGGTATCTACTCTAGGTTGCCAGGAATGTACCCTCCGTGTCGATACCTTCTATTCGTCCGGGTCCGCGGCTCGGGGCAGCCCGTCTCCGGCCTGGATGACGACGCGGAACCGGTCGGGCTTGAGGGTGACCGTCGTGAGGCCGACCGGCGATCCGGTCGCCTGGTCGTCGAACCTGATCGTGACCGAGATGGCCGGCTGGCCCGGCAGCAGCCGCAGACTGCGGGCGACCGACGGCTGCGGCGGCGCCAGCTCGAGGTCCACCGCCCGCGCGTGCGCGGGCGGTGCGCCAGGCCCCGCCTCCGCTGGCGCCCGCAACGTGGCCTGGAACGACGCCAGGTCGTCGGCGACCGGCCTCGGTGCCGCCCCGGGCACGTAGGCGGTGGAGATGGCGACCGGCTCGGCCCCGACCGCCCACACGCACCTGATGATCCGGACCTCGCGCTCACCCGCGGCCCCGAGCGCCCACGCCACATCCTGCGGCGCGTCGCGCTGCGACACGTGCCTGGCCTGGCAGCTGATCTCGCCGCCCATCGGGTCGAGCTGGGTGCTGAGGCCGCCTATCCCCTCGACCGGAATCAGGTACTCGGCCGGGCTGGCACGGTACAGCTGCCCGTCGGGAAGCCTGCGGATCAGCGACCGGCGCGCGAGCTCCCCGATGGCCACGTCGATCTCGGCCATGCTGACGTTGTAGCGGCGCGCGAGCGCGCTGCGCCTCGGCAGCTGCCAGCCCGGCTCGCGGTGCACGAGCGCGGCCGCCATCCGGTCGGCGAGCACACCGCTCGCCCCTCGCTGAGCGGGCACCTGGGCCTCCACCCGACCTTTTCCTCCAGCCCGTCCGCACGCTCGATCACGAAATTATCAAGGCCCGCCCCTTCGCCTCCTAATTGATATTCAGGGCAGGTGAACTCCGGCTGAATTACAGGGAAACCACGATGGTCTGCTAAATGTCATATAGGTAAATCAATACAGCGCGCAACGATGCGCATTGACGAGAAACTACAGTCGGATGACCACTTGCGCGCAACCGAGGGGCGGACCCGCACGGGCCTGGCCGATACGCTGCCGCCGCCGGGCCGAATGAGGAGGCGCCGCGCCGGTCGGCCCCGCCGGCCGCACCGGCCGCACCGGGACTATCCTGGCGTTAGACCTGGCCAACAGGATCTGACCTGCTAGATCGGCGCTTCGGACGGCACATAGTGATCATCAAGCAAACATATCGGTAAAATTCATGACAATGAAGCCCAACTGCTCACTGCTTGACACAGCAGCGCGCTGATTGATGTCGATGAAAGTATTGGGCACGGCTTCTAGCCGACAGCCGATCGATCGGGCCGGGCTATCGAAGTCACCAAATGTTAACCTTCCGGACGCCGCGCATCCACCTGAGCTTCACTCGAGGCTACCTGGGCAGCCTATGAATATACGGGTTGCTATGGTTTGCGCGGCACATTCCACGCGCACGCCGGCAATTGAAGAGCGATAAAGCTCACACTACAAGGAGAATTTCTGATGCAGTTCCGAGGCAAGCAGGTCGTGGCGGCTAGCGGTGCTGTCGCCGCCGCCATCGCCCTGGCCGCATGCTCATCTTCGTCGTCATCCTCGAGCTCGGCGCCTTCTTCCGCGGCCGCCAGCACGCCGGCCGCCTCCGCGAGCACGTCCGCCAGCGCCTCCTCGGCCAGCGGCACGATCAGCGGTGCCGGCTCGACGTTCCAGACCAACTTCCAGCAGGGCGCGATCTCCGCCTTCAAGTCGGTCGACCCCAACATCACCGTCAACTACAACCCGGTCGGCTCCGGTACCGGCCGCACCGACCTGTACGCGAACAGCGTTCTGTACGCCGGCTCGGACTCGCCCATCCCGTCCAAGGAGGCGAAGGACGTTCCCGCGGGCAAGACGGTGCTGTACTTCCCGGTCCAGATCGGCCCGATCGCGATTGCCTACAACCTGTCCGGCGTCACCGGCCTTAAGCTTGACGCGACCGTCCTGGCCGAGATCTTCTCCGGCAAGATCACGACCTGGAACGACCCGGCGATCAAGGCCCTCAACCCGAGCGCCAGCCTGCCCAGCAGCTCGATCAGCCTCGAGGTCCGCTCGGACTCGTCCGGCACGACCGCCAACTTCTCGCAGTACCTGGTGGACGCGGCGGGCAGCGCGTGGACGCTCGGCACCTCCTCGATCATCTCCTTCCCGAAGTCGGCCCACGCCAACGACGGCGGTAGCGCCGTGGCCGCGGCCGTGAAGGCCACCCCGAACTCCATCGGCTACGTGGACTTCTCCACCGCCACCGCCACCGGCCTGACCGCCGCCTCGATCAAGAACTCGGCCGGCGACTACGTCGCGCCGTCGTCGCAGTCGGCCGCTGCCGCCGCGACCCACGTCACGCCCAAGGCCAACCTCACGTTCCTCACGGTCGACGAGCCGGGCGCGACCTCTTACCCGATCACCTACCAGTCGTGGGACCTCGTGTACGCGAAGCAGCCCAACGCGAACGACGCGGCGCTGCTCCAGGCCTGGCTCGGCTACCTGCTCGGGGCCGGCCAGAGCCTGCTCACCCCGCTGAACCTCGCGCCGCTGCCCGCCAGCATTGACGCCGCGGCCAAGGCACAGCTCAGCCAGATCACCTCTTAGGCGGTCCTTGTGACGCACGCAGCCCGCATTAGGGCGCTGTCGTGAGCACGGGCGTTCAGGCGGACCCGGCCAAGTCGGCCGGGTCCGCTAGCTCGCTTACGCGACGACGGCCCCTCGGCGACCGGGGCTTCCAGGTACTGGCGCTCGTGGCCGGCCTCCTCGTCCTCGCCATCCTCATCGGTATCGCGGTCTCGACCGCCCAGCAGGGCGCGGACTGGTTCTCCACGGCGGGCTTCAAGGGGATCTTCTCCACCGTCTGGGACGTCGGTAACAACCAGTTCGGCATGATGGCCTTCGTCTACGGCACCGTGATCAGCTCGGTGATCGCGATCATCATCGCGGTCCCGGTCAGCCTGGGCGTCGCGCTGCTGCTGACCGAGGTGGTGCCGCGTCGCTGGGGGCAGCCGATCATCGTCATCATCGACCTGCTGGCCGTGGTGCCGTCCGTCGTCTGGGGCCTATGGGGGATTCTCGTCCTCGAACCCTGGATCGAGCCCATCTACGCGTCGATCGCCTCGGGCGTGAACGGCATCCCCGTGCTCGACAACCTGTTCGGCGAATCGAACGGTGGGGTCAGCGGCGCCTCGTTCTTCACCTGCGGGCTCATCCTGGCCATCATGATCACGCCGATCATCACCTCGCTGGCACGCGAGGTCATCGCGACCGTGCCCGCGATCGACAAGGAGGGCGCGTACGCGCTCGGCGCCACCCGGTGGGAGATGATCCGCGGGGCGGTCTGGCCGCACAGCCAGGCCGGCGTGGTCGGCGCGATCCTGGTCGGCCTCGGCCGGGCGATGGGCGAGACGATCGCCGCCGCCCTCGTGATCGGCTCGTCCGTCCAGGTCACGTCGCACCTGTTCGTCCCCGGTTACTCCATTCCGGCGGTCATCGCGAACCAGTTCGGCGAGTCCTCGGGTGAATTCCGGTCGGCGCTGATCGGCCTCGGGCTGGTCCTGTTCGTTATCACGATCATTGTCAACCTAGTCGCTCGCGGGGTCGTAGAACGCTCCGCGCGGCGCAGCAGGGGGGCCTGATGGCCGTCGTCTCCGACCAGCCGACCATCGACCTGCGCGAGCCCGGTGGCTGGCGGCGCAGCAAGAACCAGATCGCGACCGTTCTGATGTATGTGGCGTTCGTGATCATCCTGATCCCGCTTGGCCTGGTGATCTTCGAAGTGATCGCCAAGGGCGCCAAGGCGATCTCCTGGCAGTTCCTCACCAACAGCACCATCCCGCCGAACGTGATGCCCCTTGGACAGGGGGGCATGGGCGCGGCCGTCGTCGGAACCCTCGAGATCACGGCTTTCGCGGCGGTCATCGCGGTGCCGCTCGGCATCCTCGGCGCGGTCTACATCAACGAATACGGGGGCGGGGGCAAAAGCTGGCTGTCCGGTCTCATCTCGTTCATGTCGAACGTGATGGTCGGCGTGCCGTCGATCGTGATGGGCCTGTTCATCTTCACCGTCTGGGTGATTCCGCACGGGCTCACGGGGCTGTCGGGCTTCGCCGGCTCGCTCGCCCTCGCCTGCCTGATGCTGCCGCTCGTCATCCGGTCCACCTACGAGATGCTCCGGCTGGTGCCGGACCATCTCCGGGAAGCCAGCTACGCCCTCGGCGCCACTAAGTCGCGGGTCACGCTGACCGTGGTGCTGCCCTCCGCGATCAGCGGCATCGTCAGCGGCTCGCTCCTCGCCATCGCCCGGGCCGCAGGCGAGACGGCGCCGCTGCTGTTCACCATCGGCCTGGTCGAGTCCACCAACAGCAACCTGTTCAGCGGCCCTACCACGGCCCTGCCCTCGCAGATCTTCAGCAACGCGCTGTCCCCCTACGTCGGCGCTGAGGAGCGGGCCTGGGGCGCCGCGCTCACGCTCATCGTGATCGCCTTTATCCTGTTGTTTGTCGCCCGCATCTTCACCGCTCGATTCACCCGCTACGCGCGCTAGGGATTTCCATGGAACAGCCTGAGCAGAAAATCAAGCTGACGATGCCGGAGACGTCGACCGAGGCGGCCGGAAAGCAGGACGACGGTTTCGCTGGCGCGTCCGTCTTCGAGGCCAGGAACGTCTCCTGCTACTACAGCGCCTTCCGCGCCGTGACGGACGTCTCGCTCACGATCTACGAGCACGAGATCACCGCGTTCATCGGACCGTCCGGCTGCGGCAAGACGACGGTCCTGCGGACGCTGAACCGGATGAACGACCTCGTCGTCGGCGCCCGGGTCGAGGGCGAGATCTTCTACCGCGGCGCGTCGCTGTACGAGCGCTCCGTCTCCCCCATCGCCGTGCGCCGTCGCATCGGCATGGTCTTCCAGAAGCCGAACCCGTTCCCCAAGTCGATCTACGACAACATCGCCTACGGGCCCAGGATCAACGGCATCCGCAGCAAGGGCAGGCTCGACGAGATCGTCGAGCGGTCGCTGCGCCAGGCTGCCCTCTGGGATGAGGTCAAGGACCGGCTGAACAAGTCGGCCCTGGGCATGTCGGGCGGGCAGCAGCAGCGCCTGTGCATCGCCCGCACGCTCTCGGTCGAGCCCGACGTCATCCTGATGGACGAGCCCTGCTCGGCGCTCGACCCGATCGCGACCGGCAAGATCGAGGACCTGATGCACGAGATCAAGTCCAGGTACACGATCGTCATCGTCACCCACAACATGCAGCAGGCGACCCGGGTCAGCGACCGGACCGCCTTCTACTCGGTGCTGCGCGACGACAAGAGCGACACCCGCACCGGCGTCCTCGTCGAGTACGGCCGCACCCAGCAGATCTTCGAGGACCCCCACGACACCCGCACCCAGGCCTACGTCACCGGCCGCGTCGGGTAAGAGGTTCGACACTGCAAAGGGGTAACGGTCGCGGCTGACTCTGGCCGCGACCGTTTTCCGTTATTCGGTGGTGGGACCGGGGTTGGGAATGGCGCCCGACCCGGCCAGATAGATGACGCGGCGGGCGATGTTGACCGCGTGCGCGCCGAGCCGCTCGTAGTCGCGGGCGGCCAGCGTCATCTCCATCGTCACCGGAACTGACATCTGGCCCGACGCGAGCTCAGCGATGAGGCTGGAATGCAGGTCGTCCATCTCCTCGTCGCGTTCCATGAGCGACTGCGCGGCCGACCCGTCGCGCTGGTACCAGGCATCGGCGGCCGTGCGCCACATGGCGGCCGCGAGTTCGCCCATCGCCTCGACCAGGCCGCTGGCGCGGGCCGAGAGGTCGCCGGCGAAGATGCGGTTGGCCCGGGCGGCGATGTGCACCACCAGGTCGTGCGACCGCTCGAGCTCGGGCACGATGCGCAGCACGGAGAGCAGGAATCGCAGATCTGACGCCACCGGCGCCTGCAGCAGGATCGCCCGGTTGACCAGCTCCTCGAGCTCGCGGTAGAGCGCGTCGATCTCGCGGTCGCGCTCGATCAGCGCCGTGAGCGGCTCGCCGTCGCAGTTCAGCAGCGCCCGGGTCGCGCTCGGCAGATCCTCGCCGACCATCGCGAAAAGCTCAATGACCTTGCTCTCGATGTTCTCGAGGGCGTTCTCGAATTCCTGTCGCTGCTCACTCACGCGCCCAAGCCTAGAGCAGAGACGGTGGCTCGTTGTCAACACCCGGGCGTACACAACGATCCACCAACATGAACGGCCGGCGGATTCAGTCCGTCAGGGCCGTGCGGAGCCAGTCCTCTATTCCGGCGATGTGGACCATTGCCCACGAGGCGGCGAGGTCGGCGTCCTTGTCGGTAATCGCCTTGTGGATGGCGCGGTGCTCGTTCATGGTGCGTTCCAGGGCGCGCGGTTCGGTCATGCCGCGCCAGATCCGGGCGCGCGTCGTCGGCAGCGACATGTTGTCGACCAGCGACGCCAGCACCGAGTTACCTGAACCTTGCGCGATCCTGCGGTGGAACTCCAGGTCGGTGGCGACGAAGTCCTCGACCGGGGAATCGACCGAGACCGCGTCGAGTATCTTGCCCAGTTCGGCCTTGTCCTCGTCCGCCATCCTCAGCGCGGCCAGACCGGTGGCCGAGGGCTCCAGAATGCGGCGTATCTCCAGGAACTCAAGCACGGTGTCGTCGCGGTGGAAGTCGACGATGAAGCTGAGCGCCTCGAGCAGCAGCGAGGGCGCGAGGCTGGTCGCGTACGTCCCGTCGCCCTGGCGCACGTCGAGCACGTTGATCAGGCTGAGCGCTTTCACCGCCTCGCGCAGCGAGTTACGGGACAGGCCGAGCTCGGCCGCCAGGTCGGCTTCCCTCGGCAGCTTCTCTCCCGGCCGCACCCGGCCGGAGAGAATCATCTGCTTGATCTTGTCGATCGCCTCGTCAGTTAGCGCCACGAACCGCCCCCGCCGCTGCCGGTGCCCGTTCCGCGCCAGATCGTCATGCAAGGCCCTTCTCGTTCACGGTGGCAAGGGATTCCCATAGTCCCTGGGGTATGTCAAGCCCGCGCAGCGCGATCGCGTCGGTGACCTCCGCCGCGCTGCGCGCGCCGATCAGCACGCTCGCGACCGCAGGGTGCGCCAGCGGGAAGCGGGCGGCCGCGGCGCGCAGCGGCACCCCAGACTCGGCGCAGATCTCCTGCAGCCGCAGAGCGCGGCTGACCAGGGAGCCGGGTGCGGTCGCGTAGTCATAGGTGGCACCCGCAGTCGGCGCGGCGAGCACGCCGGAGTTGAACACGCCCCCGGCAATGACAGAAACGCCGCGCTCCAGGGCCGCGGGCAGCAGGGTGTCGGCCGCAGACTGGTCAAGCAGCGTGTACCGGCCGGCCACGAGGACCACGTCGATGTCGGTTTCGCGGACGAACCTGGTCAGCATCTCGGTCTGGTTCATGCCGACGCCGATCGCGCGCACGACGCCTTCCGCGCGCAACCGGGCCAGTGCGGGGTACGCCTCGCGCAGTGCCTGCTCCCCGTGCGCATCGGGGTCGTGGATGAGCGCGATGTCGACCCGGTCCAGGCCCAGCCGGCCCAGGCTCGCCTCGAGGCTCCGGCGGATGCCGTCGGCGCTGTAGTCGAACCGCCGGACCAGGTCGCCGGGGACGTCGAACCCTTCGGGGTCGCGCCCGCCGACTGCGGTCGGCCCGGCTGGCGGGGCCGGCTCGAGCAGCCTGCCGACCTTCGTGGAGATCACGTATTCGCCCCGCGGCCGGTCATGCAGGGCCGCGCCGAGCCGGCGCTCGGACAGGCCGAGGCCGTAGTGCGGCGCGGTGTCGAAGAACCTGACGCCGCCGTCCCAGGCCGCGTCGACCGCCGCCCGGGCGTCGGCGTCGGTCACCGCGGTGAACAGGTTCCCGATCGCCGCGCCCCCGAACGAGACCTCGGTGACCGCCACCCCCGAGCGCCCGAGCTGACGCAGCGGCAGAGCGGGACGGCCGACCGGACCCGCGTCCGGTGACGCAGCGGTCACGAGCGAGGCCTGATCCGCAGGCCCGACATCCCGCCGTCGATTGCCAGCGCCGTCCCGGTGACCGACGACGCCAGCGGGCTGGCCAGGTAGGCGATGCCCGCCGCGACCTCGTCCGCGGTGACCAGGCGTCCCATCGGCTGCCGGGCGTTAAGCGCCGCGCGCTCGGCGGCCGGGTCGTCGGCCTGGTCGAGCAGGCGGCCAACCCACGGCGTGTCGGCGGTGCCGGGGTTGACGCAGTTCACCCTGATGCCCTCGTGGACGTGGTCGGCCGCCATCGCGAGCGTCAGCGACAGCACCGCGCCCTTGGTCGCCGAATACAGCGCTCGCTGCGGCAGTCCCGCCGTCGCCGCGATCGAGCAGGTGTTGACGATCGCGGCGTGCTCCGAGGCGCGCAGGTATGGTAGCGCTGCCCGGGTGACCCGGACCAGGCCGACGACGTTGACGTCGAACACCCGATGCCATTCCTCGTCCGCGTTGTCGGCCACGGTGCCGATCGAGCCGATGCCCGCGTTGTTCACGAGGATGTCAAGGCCCCCGAGGCGTCCGGCCGCCGTGTCGACCGCGAGCCGCACCGACGAGTCGTCGCAGACGTCGGCGGTCACGCTGGTGAACTCGTCACCCGGCTTGAGGTCGAGCACCGCCACCTCGGCGCCGCGGCTCGCGAGGAGCCGCGCGGTGGCCAGCCCGATCCCCGACCCGCCGCCGGTCACCAGCGCGGTCAACCCGGTCAGTTCTGGCATGTCATTTCTCCCTCTCGTCTATCGCCGATCCTGCCTGCCCGGCCTGCGGGCAGGTTCAGGGGGCCGGGATGAACCGCTGCTGCGCCCAGCCCAGGCCGTCGATCTCAAGCCGCACCTCGTCACCCGCGCGCAGGTAGGGGTGATCGGGCAGGCCGAGCGCGACCCCGGCCGGGGTGCCGGTGTTGATCAGGTCGCCCGGCTCGAGCACCATGTACTGGCTCAGGTACCAGATGAGATACGCCACCCCGAAGATCATGGTGCCGGTCGACCCGTCCTGCCGCTTGCGCCCGTTGACCGCGAGCCGCAGCCCGAGCGCCTGGGGGTCGGGCACTTCGTCGGCCGTGACCAGCCACGGCCCGAGCGGGTTGAACGTCTCGCACGATTTGCCGAGGTCCCACTGCGGCGACAGGTCGAGCTGGAAGGCCCGTTCCGACACGTCGTGGCTGACCGCGTAGCCGGCGACGCAGGCCAGCGCTTCGTCGGGCGAGTCGAGGTAGCGCGCGGCGGCGCCGATGACCACGCCCAGTTCGACTTCCCAGTCGGTCCGCTCCGAGCCGCGCGGTATCCGCACGTCGTCATGCGGCCCGGTCACGGTCGACGGGTCCTTCATGAACACCACCGGACGCTCCGGTATCGCGGCGCCCGTCTCCTCGGCGTGGTCGCGGTAGTTGAGCCCAATGCACACGACCTTGCCCGGCCGGGCGACGGGCGCGCCGATCCGGCCGTCGGCGGCGGGCAGCGCCGCCCGGGCGGCCGGGTCCGCGAGGGCCGAGGCGAGCTCCGCCAGCCCGCCGCGGGCGAAGAACTCGGGGCCGACGTCCCCGATCAGGCCAGACAGGTCACGGGCGACCCCGTCATCATCGAGCACGGCCGGGCGTTCCCGTCCCCGGTCGCCGATTCGCAGCAGCTTCATGACGTCTCCGCGGTGGACTCGCCGCCCACGATACGGGCCAGGAACAGAGCGAACAGGATGACGGCGCCGTCGATGGCCTCGATCCAGTAGTTCGACACGTTATCCAAGGTGAGGATGTTCTGCACGATGCCGAGCAGGATCACGCCCGAGGCCGCGCCGATCATGTTGCCGCGGCCGCCCTTGAGGCTGACGCCGCCGATCACCGCCGCCGCGAAGACGTTGAAGATGATGCCCTCGCCGTAGCCCTGCTGGCCGGTCACGGCCGACACCCGGCCCGCTTCCATCAGCCCGCCGATGGCGGCGAGGACGCTGCCGGCGACGTAGACGCCGATCTTGACCCGGTCGACCTTGATCCCGGCGGCCCGGGCCGCGGCCGGGTTGCCGCCCACCGCGTAGATGGCGCGGCCGGTGCGCTGGTAGCGGAGGAACAGGCCCACCAGCACGAAGATGATCACGGCGACGATGAGCGAGACCGGCAGCTGGCCGATCGACGCGGCCCCCAGGTAGCCGAAGGCGGGCGGCAGGTTGAACAGCGTCTGCGCCTTGACGATGCCGTTCTGCAGGCCGGCCAGCACGATCGTCATGCCGAGGGTCACGATGAACCCGTTCAGCCTGCCCTTCACGATCAGCAGCCCGTTGATGAGGCCGATCGCCGCGCCGATGGCGACAAGCACCACGATGCCGAGGTAGGGGCTCAGGTCGGTGCCCTCGCCGTAGGCGGCGATCGGCACGATCAGCCAGGCCGCGACCATCGGCGCCAGGCCGTAGGTTCCCTCCAGCGACAGGTCCATGCCGCCGATCATCAAGATCAGGCTCTCGCCGACCACGACCACTCCGAGCGCGGCGCTCTGCTGGCCGATGCCGGCGAAGTTGGAGACGGTCAGGAACGCGGGGCTGGTCACGCTGCCCACCACGATCAGCAGGATCAGGACGGGGAGCAGCGCCACCTCGCGCAGCAGGCCGACGTTCGACCGCGTGAACCATGACCCGATGCCGCTGGCGGCGGGCGGCGTCGTTCCCGCGCCGCCGTCGGCGACAGTGGGAGATCTAGAAATCATTCTGCTGCCTCCTGGGCTATCCCCTCGGTGGCGACGATCAGGGCGTCGCGGTCGAAGGGCGGCTCGGTGAATTCGGTGAAGACCTCGCCGCGGACCAGGACGATGACCCGGTCGCAGATGTCGAGATCGGACAGCTCGTCGCTGCAGAGCAGCACGCCCGCCCCGGTGTCGCGGGCGACGCCGGCGAGCGAGCCGAGCAGCAGCTCCTTGGACGCGACGTCCACGCCGCGGGTCGGCGTGATCGCCACGATCAGCGACGGGTCGTGGGCCAGGGTCCGCGCGACGGTTACCTTCTGCTGGTTGCCGCCGGACAGCTCGCCGACCGGCTGGCCGGGGCCGGACGACACCAGCGAGAGCCTGCGGGTGAGCGGGGCGGCGGCGGTCACCCGCCGGGCCGGGCTGAGCAACCCGAAGCGGTCGGCCAGCCGCTTGGTGACCGTCATGGTGACGTTCTCGGCGACGCCGAGGTGGGAGACGAAGCCTTCGGTGTGGCGGTCCTCGGGGATGTAGCCGACCCCCGCGCGCTGGGCGACGTCGCGCTGCCCGGACGGGACGCGCCGCCCGCGCACCCGGACCTCTCCGCCGGAGCTTTCCTCGGCCCCGGCGATCACCCGGCCGATGGTGGCGACACCCGCGCTCAGCAGGCCGGTCACGCCGACGATCTCACCCGCCCGGACCTGCAGGGACACCCCGGACAGGCGTCCCCGAGTGGAGTCGGCGGTGAGATTCTCGACCGAGAGCACCACGCCTTCGCCCTCCTGGCGGGCGCCCGGCGCGGTCGCGCCGGGCGCTTCCCGGTCGGGGGTGGGGTGCCCGACGGCGGACGCGACGGGCCGCTGCGCGGCCGGGGCGTGGTTCTCGCCGACCATCGCGATCACCAGGTCGTCACGGGACAGCCCCGGCGTCGGCGCGGCTAGCACCATCTCGCCGTCACGGAGCACGGCGACGTCCTGGCAGATCTCGAAGACTTCTTCCAGATGGTGGGAGATGTAGAGGACGGCGACACCGCCGGCGGTGAGCTGGCGTACCCGGTCGAACAGCCGGCGGCCCGCGTCGCGTTCGAGGGTGGCGGTCGGCTCGTCGAGCAGCACGCACTTGGCGCCGCGGGCGAGCGCCCGGGCGATCTCGACGATCTGGAGCTGCTCGACCGACAGGTCCCTGCACAGCGTCCCGGCTGCTATGTCAAAGCCCCAGTCGCGCATGATGGCGCTGGTCCGGTTGCGCATCGCCCGCCAGCTGATCAGTCCCGGGGTGCTGCCGAGGAACACGTTCTCGGCGACCGACAGGTCCGGCACGATCATCGAGTGCTGGAAGACCGTGGCGATCCACTCGTGCCAGCGGGCGGTGTCGCCGACGCGGGGCGCGGGCTCACCGCCGAACGACACGGTCCCGGCGTCCGGCTCGACGAGGCCGGACAGGATCGAGACGAGCGTCGACTTGCCGGCCCCGTTGCGGCCGACCAGCCCGAGGCACTGTCCGGCCTTGATCGACAGGCTGACGTCGTGCAGGGCGCGGGTGGTCCCGAAACGTTTCTCGATGCCGGTCACTTCGACCAGTGCCTGGCCGCTGGAAGTCATTGCGTATGTCCGTTCTGGCGGCCGGCGCCCTCGCGGGCGCCGACCGCCGGGAGGCGTTAGGACGAGGCCGATGCGGCGCAGACGCCGCCGTGCGCCGCGCCGTACACGTTGCCCCACAGGTCCGCGTCCGACACCGACGTCGATGTGAACGAGGCTGGCAGGCCGTCGACCGGGGTCGTGAGCGACAGCTTGGTGGCGCTCTTGGTGACGAACGGCGCGACGATCGGGTCGGCGAGGTTCGTGTCCCCGTCGTAGGAGACGTTCTGCAGCGCGGGGGCGCCGCCACCGGGCTGGCCGGCCGAGAGCGTGACGCCCTTGGCGGCGTCCTCCGCGTAGGTCAGGGCGTACTGCGCGTACAGGTTCGCCGGCTGCGACTGCGAAGCGGTCACCGAGCCGTTCCCGATGTCGCACATCTCGAACGGCACGCCGTCGTCACTGATCACGATGGTCTTGGTCAGGCCCTTGCTCTTCAGCAGCGGGAGGATGCCGGTGTCCGGGCTGGACCACTGGGAGTAGATGGCCTTCAGCTGAGAGCCGTAGGCGTTGACCGCGTCCTGCGCGTCGGTGACGGCGGTCGCGTCCGTCCAGACGGTCGGGTCCTTGAGGATCTTCACACCGGGGTCGTTGGCGGCCATGCAGGAGTCGAAGGCGTTGGTCCGGTCGGCGCCGTTGGACGAGGTGAGGTCGCCCTCCAGGTCCAGGACGTAGCCGGACTTGACGTTGTTCGCGATGTAGGCGCAGGCATCCTGCCCGTACAGGGTGTTGGAGGCGCGGACGACCATGTACACGTGGCCGACGCCGACGATCGTGTCGACGGAGACGAGCTGGACGTGGTGCGCGGTCGCATAGGTGATCGCCGGGCCGAGGCTGGTGGCCGTCTCCGGGTTCACGATGATCGCCTGGGCGCCCTCGTTCACCAGGTTCTCGATCTGCTGGTTCTGCAGGCTGGCGTTGGCGGCGGCGAGCAGCGGGCCGAGCAGCTTGATGTGCATCTGCGAGGCGTACTGCTGCTCGTAGTTGATGTAGGCGGCCCAGAAGGCGGTGTTGTTGTAGGTCAGGTCGACGCCGATCGTGACCTGGCCCGAACCGGATGACGTGGCGGCGGCGCTCGCGCTGGCCGTGCCGGCTGCGCTGCTGGCAGGGGCGCTGGTGCTGCTCGAACTGCTCGAGCTGCAGGCGGCGACCATCAGTCCTGCGGCGGCCAGCGCCGCGGTACCTATCAGGCGTCTCTTTACTCTCATGGCTCTCTCCTCAGATGTTTCGGAATGTTACGGATAGAAGGTGACTTTTCGGGCTGTTAATGGCTACTGACCTCCTAGCTGCTGCCAGACGGCACCATGGGGGAACTCGTAGTCGCGCAGTGACTGAGGCCGGAGCGTGGTGGAGAACCCGGGCTCGGTCGGCGCGAGATACCGCCCACCGGCGATCCGCACCGGGTCGGTGAAGTGCTCGTGGAGGTGATCGACGTACTCGAGTACGCGGTCGTCGGCCGACGCCGATACCCCGACGAAGTCGAACATCGCGAGGTGCTGGACCATCTCGCACAGGCCGACGCCGCCCGCGTGCGGGCAGACCGGGACCCCGAATTTGGCTGCCAGCAGCAGGATCGCGAGGTTCTCGTTGACCCCGGCCACCCGGCACGCGTCGATCGTCAGCACGTCCGCGGCGCCGGCTTGCAGGATCTGCTTGAAGATCACCCGGTTGGCGACGTGCTCCCCGAC
>Ga0335075_10005638_pt1 | contig 19390 bp, 19 predicted proteins | sample Lox_Sample_24_FD_206723 | JGI IMG/M metagenome (GOLD analysis project Ga0335075, IMG submission 206723) | Soil microbial communities from Loxahatchee National Wildlife Refuge, Florida, United States - Lox_Sample_2.4 | ecosystem: Environmental > Terrestrial > Soil > Wetlands | place: USA...
ACACGGACAACATCGACCAGGACTACGCGTTCCAGGCGCGGATGCAGGCGTTCTTCGCCTGGACCGCCAAGTACGACAGCACATACCACCTCGGCGCCACGGCCGCGCAGGTGCAGACGGCCTGGTACCGTGCACGGAGCCGCCTGACGGCGCATCCGATCTCCGCTCCTGGCAACTTGACTATTTCCGAGGACCAGTTCGATGACACGTTCCTGCAGGGCGGTTACCTGAACACGCTCTGGCCCGGCCTGGCGGATGCGCTGTCGGAGTACCTGAACGACGGCTCGACCAGCGGGATGATCACGCAGTACGAGGAGTACGGCCTGCAGGACGAGAACGAAAACGAGTTCGCCGTCTATAACGCGGTGCAGTGCGTGGACGTGAACTGGCCGCGGAACTGGTCGAAGTGGCAATCCGATACCGAGAAGGTGTACGAGACCGCGCCGTTCCAGGCCTGGGACAACGCCTGGTACAACGCCGCGTGCGCGTTCTGGCCGGTCAAGGGACCGGCCAATCCGCTGCAGATCAAGGGGCAGGGACTGCCCCCGATCCTGATGCTGCAGGGAACGCTGGACGCGGCGACCCCGTACGCCGGTGCGCAGAACGCGCACAAGCTGCTGCCGAGCGCCCGGATGGTGGTGGTCGAGGGCGGCGGCAACCACGGCCAGTCGCTCGAGGTGCCCCCCAATACGTGCGTGCAGAACTACCTGAACAACTACCTGGGCACCGGCGCGCTGCCGGAACGTCCCGGCCTGGTGAACGCGACGTGCGCGCCGGTGCCGGATCCGACCCCCGGCAGCTGACTCCCCGTGCCCGCGCTGAGGAACTCCCTATAGGCTGACATTATGTTGCGCGTTAGGCCGCGTTCGGAGCCAGCTCGACTGCTCGACGACCGAGACCGGGCGGCCGCCCTTGAGGTCTGCGACATCGATCCGGTGGCGAACGTGTTCGTCGCCTCCCGCATCGGGGCGCTCGGCGTGGAACCGGGCAGGCTGGGTGCGCAGATCTGGGGATATCCGGAAAGCGGCAGGCTCACCTCGCTGTGCTATTCGGGCGCCAACCTGGTCCCCGTGCAGGCGACATCGGCGGCCATCGCGGCGTTCGCCGAGCGAGCGCTGCGCCAGGGCCGACGGTGCTCGTCTATGGTCGGACCTGCGGACGCGGTCACCGAACTGTGGTCCTACCTGCGGTTGCGGTGGGGGCCGGCCCGGGAGATCCGCGCGGCGCAGCCGCTGATGGCGATATCCGGCCCGCCGCGGGTCGCGGCCAACCCAGCGGTACGCCGGGTCCGCCCGGACGAGATCGACGTCCTGATGCCCGCCTGCATCGCCATGTTCACCGAAGAGGTCGGCGTGTCGCCGCTGACCGGCGATGGCGGTGCCGCCTACCGGGCGCGGGTCACCGAACTGGTCAGGACGGGCCGCGCCTTCGCCCGGATCGAGAACGGCAAGGTCCTGTTCAAGGCCGAGGTCGGTGCCGCCACCTCGCAGGCCTGCCAGGTCCAGGGAGTCTGGGTCCGCCCGGAGTGCCGCGGCCGCGGCCTCGCCGCCCCCGGCATGGCCGCCGTGGTCGAAGAGGCCCGCGATTCCATCGCTCCGGTCGTCTCCCTTTACGTCAACGATTTCAATACCCCCGCGCGGGCCGCCTACCGTCGCACGGGATTCACCGAAATCGGCCGTTTCATGTCAATTCTTTTCTAGGACCCATCCTTCGCATCGCGGGCAATCCGCGAGCTTCAGTCGCGGTCGCGGATCTCGCGGAGCTGCTGGAGGATCGGCTGGTACGCCTCGTGGAGCGCGCCGAGCTGCCGCGGCGAGAGCTGGTCGATGAAGTAACGCCGGACGCTTTCCACGTGGTACGGCGCGACCCGCTCGATCGTCCTCATGCCGTCCGGGGTGATCACCGCGAACGTTCCGCGCTTGTCGCCATCGCAGGCGTCGCGGCGGACCAGCTCCTTGGCCTCCATGCGGGTGATCTGATGGGAGAGCCGGCTGCGGGACTGCGCGGTGAGGTCGGCGAGTTCGGTCATCCGGAGGCGGTGACCGGGGGCCTCGGAGAGCTCGACCAGGATCTCGTAGTCGTTCATCGACAGGCCGAAGGGGTGCAGGTCCCTGTCCAGTTGGCGCATGAGCAGCTTCGCCAGCAGGATGTACGCGCGCCAGGCGTTCTGCTCGTCGGTAGTGAGCCAGCGTGGCTCGCCATCGGCGCGGCGCGGCTCGGTCAGCATGACAGTAACTTACCCGCCGATCACGGTGGTAAGGTCAGCGCGATGCCAAGCGTCAGTCTCCGCTCACGGACTTCTCAGGCAGCGGGCAGGCTGGCCTGGCTCGACGCGCTGCGCGGGTTCGCGGCGCTATGCGTGGTTTTCGACCATGGCTCCACCCTGTTGCTACAGCCGGTTCGCGATCTGCTGTACCACTGGCTCAACTTCGGTCAGTACGGCGTGTTCGTGTTCTTCCTCGTCAGCGGGTATATCGTGCCCGCCTCGCTGGAGCGCAAGGGCAGCGTCCGCTCGTTCTGGATCAGCCGCGCGTTCCGGCTCTACCCCATGTATGCGGTGGCGCTGATCGGTTCCGCCATCGCCTACCAGACCGGATACGGCACCATCGGCGGCGCCGAGCACTCCCCGCTGACCTCGATGGCGTCCTGGGTGCTCATGCTGCCCAACGTGCTAGCCGGCCCCAACGTGCCGAACGTCACGTGGACCCTCTCCTACGAAATGGTCTTCTACCTGCTACTTGCCGCCCTGTTCAGCTGGAAGATCCACACCCGTAGCGGCGGCTACGCGCTCGGCTGCGCGATCGCGGCGGTCGCGCTCGGCGGCGTGCTCCCGATGGCCGCGCTCACCCGCTGGTCGCGGCACGCCGGCCAGGGCCCGCTGATCCTCGACCTCACCGCCGACGCGGTGATCATCGCCGGGATCGCGCTGGCCATGTCCGGCCGCCGCCTGCCCGCAGCGGCCGGGGCGACCGTCGCCGCGCTGGCCGGCCTGACCCTCGTCACCGTCAACCAGGGCTATCCGTATCCGTGGTCCGGGTTCACGATCCTGGCCCTGATGTTCACCGGAACGCTGATCTACCGGGCCGAGCAGAACCAGGTGAACAAGCTGGTGGCCGCCTGTATCGCCGCCGCCGTGCTGGCGCTGACGATCATCGCGGGCTTGTGGCACGGAGCGGCGTACGGCCAGCAGTGGAAGGCCCAGTGGGTGACCTCCATCGCCGGGGCCGCCGTGACGTTCGCGATCGGCATGGCGGTGAAGAACCGCAAGATCCCGCGTTTCGCGGCCTGGCTCGGCCTGATCAGCTATTCCGTGTACCTGCTCCACCCGCTTATCTTCAACGTCTACCGGACCATCCCCGCGCTGCACCGCACCCACACCGTGGGCACGCAGGTCCTGCTGGCGGCCGCCATCACCGCCGTGATCATCGCCATAAGCGCCATCACGTACTACCTCGTCGAGAGGCCGATGCAGCGGCTCGGCCGCCGGGTGGCGAAATACCTGGCGGCGAGAACAGACGCCACCGCTCGTTCCGGAGACCTGGATAACGGCGCTTCCGTGGCGGCGGCGCGCAGCACTTCGAGCAGCAGCGCGGCGGCGGGTGGGTCCGGCGGTTCGCCATAGCGAACCGCGATCACGCTACGGCGGGTGCCGCGCAGCCGCACCGTGCGGATTCCGGGGTTACGTGCGGCACGGAGCGCGAGCCCGGGCAGCAGCGCGATCCCAAGGCCCGCCGTGACCAGCGCCTGGACGGCGACGAAGTCGTCGGTGGTGAACGCGATCTTTGGGGTGAACCCTGCGGCGGCGCACTGCCTGAGCAGATGCTCCCGGCAGCGGTCACATCCGGCGATCCAGCGCTGACCGGCCAGCCGGGACAGGTCGCCGGGCCATACCTCGCTCACCGCGGGAGCGAGCAGTGACTCACCGCGAGCCGCGCCCACGGCGGGGGCGATCAGGTGGACCGGCTCGTCAAGTAGCACCAGTTCGCGCATCTCGCCGCCGTCGGACCCGGTCTCAGCCTCAGTCTCCGTTTCCGCAGCGCGTTCGGTCTCCGGCTCGTGCCGGAAGATCAGCGCGATGTCCACATACCCGGCGCGCAGCATCCGCAGCGCCTCCGGCGGCTCCGCCTCGGACAGCCGCAGGTCCACGCTGGGGTGCTTGGTGTGCAGCATCGCGGCCGCGGTCGGCACGATCGTTCCAAGCGCGGAGGGAAACGCGGCCAGCCGCAGCCGCCCGGCGCGCAGGCCGGTGTAGACGGCGAGCTCGTTCTCGGCCGCGTCAAGGCGGCCGATGACTTCGGCGGCGCGCTCGGCGAGGAGCCGGCCCGCGTCGGTCAGCCTGATGCCACGGCCCGCCCGCTGGACGAGCTTGGTGCCGGTCTCCGCCTCCAGCCTCGCCAGGTGGTGGCTGACCGATGGCTGGGCGTAGTTCAGCGCGTGCGCGGCGGCGGTCACGGATCCGTGCCGCGCGACCGCGACGAGCACGCGCAGCCTGGTCACGTCCAGCATGGTCTGACTATAGGCCGCGGGAATCTATTCGCCCAGCTACCTATACTCGGCTAATTCGAGCAGGCCTCAGCCGCGGCGCCCGGGCCAGGACCGGCAGCCACCAGTTCGCCGGTCCCAGCAGTTCCATCACCGCGGGCACCAGCACCAGCCGGACCACGGTCGCGTCGATACCCGCCGCAACCGCCAGGCCGAGCCCGATCTGCTTCACCGACACGTCCGGGGTAGCGACGAAGGCCAGGAACACCAGCACCATGATCGCGGCGGCCGCCGAGATCACCCGGACGGTGGACGTCAGCCCGCTCGTTACGGCGCGGCTGTTGTCCCGCGTCGCCAGGTACGACTCGCGGATCCGGGAGAGCAGGAACACCTCGTAGTCCATGGACAGGCCGAACAGGATCACGAAAAGGAACACCGGCACCCACGTCGTCACAGGCATCTTCTCCGGGAAGCCGAACAGCCGGCCGCCCCATCCCCACTGGGTGACCGCGGTCAGCACCCCGTAGGACGCGGTGACCGACAGCAGGTTCATCACCGCGGCCTTGACCGCCACCACGACCGAGCGGAACACGCTGAGCAGCAGCACCATGGACAGCATCACCACGGTGCCGATCAGCCATGGCAGCCGACGGCCGATGAGGTTCGCGAAGGCGACGTTGCTCGCGTTCGTGCCGGTGAGGTAGGCGCGGGTACCGGTGCCGTTGGTGGCGGCCGGCAGGACGCTGGTTTCGATCTTGTTGGCCAGCGCGTTCGTCGCCGCGGCCTGTGCCCCAGTCGTCGGGTAGGCGATCAGCATGGCGGCCTGGCCGTCGCGGCTGGTCACCGGGGGAGTGATGGCGGCGATGCCCGGTGTGCGCGCGAGGGCGGTGGCGATGGCATCGATGCCCGCCGTTCCGCCGCCGGACGGCAGTTGCGCCGCGACGATCAGCGGCGCGTCGAATCCCGGCCCGAACCCCTGCGCCATCGTCGCGTAGCTGGCGTACCCCATCGTCCCGCGCGGCTGTGCCGACTCGTCCGGCATGGACAGCTGCATGGTCAGCGCTGGCGCCGCGATCAGCAGGATGAAGGCCACGGACCCGACCACGGCCGCGATCCGGTGCCGCTGGATGAACAAAGCCCATTTTTCCGAACGGTCCCGGCCGGCTCCCTCCGCCGTCTTGCTTTCCCGCCCGCGCAGCCGGGCGAGGATGGTGGGCTGCGCCAGCCTCGTTCCTGCGTTCTGTCCGCTGAAGAGGGCGAGCAAGGCGGGCAGCAAGGTCAGCGCGCCGAGCACGGTCATCGCGACGGTCGCGCCCGCCGCGATCGCGACGCCGTTGAGCAGCGGCTGGCGCAGGATCAGCAGGCCGAGCATGCCGATCACGACGGTCGTTCCGGCGGTGAGCACCGAGGCGCCCGCGGTCCGCATCGCGGTGACCGCTGCTTCCTCGGGGCTGTTCCCGTTGTGCAGCTCCGCTCGCTCTGCTGGCCCGGGGGGGCGACCCCCCGGAACCCCCCGGAGTTCCGCTCTGAACCTGGTCAGGATGAACAGCGCGTAGTCGACACCGACGCCGAGGCCGATCATCGCGGCGACGATCGGCGAGAAGCTCGGCGCCGGGAAGACGTGGCCGAGCAACCCAAGCAGCGACAGCCCGCCGCCGATGCCGAACAGCGCCGTCGCCACCGGCAGCGCCATGGCCAGCAGCGACCCGAACGCGATCAGCAGCACCACCATCGCCGCGCCCACTCCGATCCCGTCCTGGGATCCGCCGTAGGGCGTTTCCGCCTGGTCCACCGCGTCGCCGCCGAGGCTGAACGTCACGCCGTTCCCGCTCGCCTTCGTCGCGTCGTTCGTCAGCATCTGAACCTCTCCGGTAGAGATGCCGCTCTCCTGGACGCTGAACTGGACAGTTGCGAACGCGATGTGCCCGTCCTTCGCCAGGTGCCCTGGCGTCGTGTACGGGTCGGTGACGCCAGTGACGTTCTGGGCCCTGGCGTAGGTGGCGACCGCCGCGGCGACGCGGTCCCGGACGGCGGAGTCGGTGACCGGCCGGTCCGACCTGATCGCCAGCGTCAGCGCATCCCCCGACTGGCGGGCGAAATGCTGGTTGAGCAGCGTCTGCCCGGGATCGCTCCCGGTGAAGGAGTTGTCCGCCGGTGCGCCGAAACGCAGCCACAGCGTGATCAGCACCGCCACCCCGGCGATCCAGGCGGCCACGGTGGTCTTCCGGTGCCGGTAGCAGGCTCGGCCCAGGCTGCCGAGCAGGCCGTCAGCGCGCTTCGTCATGTCATAAGCGTCGCGATCCGGTCGGCTGAAAGCGTCGTACGCAGGAAGACACTTGTCCTGGCGCCGTACTCCGCCGGAGTGCTCCCCCCGGAGTAGCCGCGTGCTCGCTGCCCGGTCACGCCTGGCGGCGCAGCACTACGACAAGTTCGCGCATGTCAGAGATCGATGCCGCCGCGTCCAGCTGACGCCGCTGAAGCGCCAGTTCCTTGGAATGTCGGTGGCTGATTATAGTGTTTCGGCTGCGGAATGTGACGAAATTCGGCTTTGCAGGAAGGCGGTCACCGGTATGATAGGTAGTATGACACGGCAGAAGATCGCGATTACGCTGCCAGCGGAGCAGGTAGCGGCCGCGCGGCAGGCTGTCGCCGAGGGCCGTGCCGCCTCGGTCTCTGCCTTCATTTCGCAGGCACTTGCGCGTCGCGATGCGGACGAAGAGTTGGCCGAGACGATCGCCGAGATCTACGCGGAGAGCGGCCAGCCGACCGAGGAGGACCGGCTATGGGCTCGCCACGTGCTTGGCATTGAGCCATGACCGGCGCAACCCTCGACACCGGTGCGCTGATCGCGCTTGAGTCGGGCAGCACACGGATGGCGGTACTGGTGGAGGAGGCCCTCGCCGGTCGCGCGGAGCTAGCCATCCCGGCCGGTGTGCTTGCCCAGGCGTGGCGCGGCGGCGGACGTCAGGCCCGGATCGCCCGCTTGTTGCGCGCGTCGAACACGTCGGTCGTCTCGCTGGACGCCAAGATGGCGCTTCGGGTGGGTGCCCGGTGCGCGGCCACCCGGACGGCGGACATAGTAGACGTGAGCGTGGCCATCTGCGCGAGTGACCGGCGACATCCCGTTATCACCAGCGACCCAGGCGATATCGCCGCGATCGATCCGGCGCTGACGCTCGTCCAACCAGCATGACGCCGGAGTCGTCTGGGTCCAGACCGAACTAGCCGGCCCACCGTCAGGGTGGGGCCCCCGCTAGCCAGGCTCCCGCGAGCCGGGAACGACCAGGCCCGTCTCGTAGGCGGTGATCACGGCCTGCGTCCTGTCCCGCAGCCCCAGCTTCGCCAGTATGCGGCTGACGTGCGTTTTCACGGTCTCCTCCGTGACCACCAAGCGGGTGGCGATCTCCGGGTTGGACAGTCCCTCGGCGACCAGCCGCAGGACCTGCGTCTCGCGCGGGGTGAGCGTCGCAAGCCGGGCAGCGCGTGAGTCATCCGTCCTTGGCCGCTGCCTGGCGAACTCGTGGATGAGACGGCGGGTGACGGTCGGGGCGAGCAGCGCCTCGCCTGCAGCGATGACCCGCACGGCGTCGAAGAGCCGCTCGGCGGTGACGTCCTTGAGCAGGAAGCCGCTGGCTCCGGCGCGCAGCGCGTCGTACACGTACTCGTCCAGGTCGAAGGTGGTCAGGATGAGGACGCGCGGCCGGTCGCTCCCGGAGCCGGAGCCGGAGCCGGTCAGGTGCCTGGCCGCCTCGATGCCGTCCATGCCCGGCATGCGGACGTCCATCAGGACGACGTCGGGAGAGGTCTCCGTGCAGACGCGGACCGCTTCCGCGCCGCCGGAGGCGACCCCGACGACCGTGAAGTCTGGCTGCGTGTCGAGTAGCGCGGCGAACCCGCTGCGCACTATCTGATGGTCGTCGGCCACGACGATGCGGACCGAAGCGGCGGGCGCGCTCATCCGCCCGTCCCGCACTTGCCGGGCAGGCGGGCCTCGACGAGGAAGCCGCCGACGGTCGCGGCTCCGGCGCGCAGTTCGCCGCCCACCGCCGCCGCGCGCTCCCGCATGCCGTGCAGCCCGTGGCCGCCGGCCGGCGCCGTCTGATCCGGTCCCGGTCCGTTGTCGCGGATGAGCAGCCGCAGTTCGCCGTCGCCGTAGCGCACTTCCACGTCGACGGCTGCCCCGGGAGCGTGCCGCCGCGCGTTGGTGAGCGCCTCCTGGACGATGCGGTAGGCGGCGAGCCCCACGCCCGGGTCAACCGTGACCGGCGGTCCGGAGATGACGAGCCTGCACCCCGCGCCTGAGGATTCCCTGGCCTCGTCGACAAGCCCGGGGAGCTGCTCAAGGCCGGGCTGGGGATGCCGGTCCGCCACCTCGGCCTGGGCGTCCTCGCGCAGCACGCCGAGCAGCCGCCGCATCTCCGTCAGCCCGGCCCGCGCCGTGTCTCCGATCTCAAGCAGCCGCTGTACCCCGGCGGCCGGCATTCCTGGCGTGGTCAGCCGGGCGGTCTCCGCCTGGACGGCGATCATCGAGATGTGGTGCGCTACCACGTCGTGCAGCTCACGGGCGATGCGCGCCCGCTCGCCGCGGGCCGTGTGCTCCACCAGTTCGCCCGCGATGACCTGCGTCGCGGCGGTGTGCAGCAGGACCTCGGCGCGCGAGCGCCGGGCGATCCCGGCCCACGCCGCCGCCGGGACAAGCGCCGCGAGCACGACCGTGAGCACCCGGTTCTCCGTCCCCGCGGCAGCGCCGGCGGTAAGCGCAAGAACACCGAACGGCACGGTCAGGCCAAGCGCGGCATACTGCGCACGGTCGCCGACGCCGCCACGCCCAGCGTCACCGCGGCAGCACCGGTAAACCGCGACCAGCTCGGCGGCCGCGCCAGCCAGGGTGAGGAAGTGGAACACGCCAAGCGAAAGCAGGCTTGACGCCGACAGGACAACGGCCGCCGGGGCCGGGCGGAGGAACGCGAGCGGCAGCGTGGTCGCCAGGCCGAGCACGCAGTACAGCAGGCCCAGCGCGAAGAACTGGGCACCCGAGTTCTGCGCGGCCGCGTGCAAGGTGGCGGGAGCGGACACCGCGGCCCGGGCGAGCGCCTCGATGACCGCGGCCGGCCCGAGCAGCCCTGCGGTCACGGTGGCCCCGTACCGGGCGGCGGCGATCCGCTGTGTCCGGCCCGCCCATCCGGCGCGCCAGTCGGCTGCCAGGCTCATGTCTTTCATTATTGCCACTGGCCAGGGTCGTCGCGTCCCCCTGGCAAGGCATCCGGGAATCCCCCGTACGAGGGACCGGAAGACGGTTCCCTGGCGTGACGACCGCGCGGGCGCTTGGTGCCTAGCCTGCCTAGCATGGAAGCAACGATCGAAGTGACCGGCCTGCGCAAGCGGTTCGGGCCGACGCTGGCGCTCGACGGGATGACGTTCAGCGTCCTGCCCGGACAGGTCACCGGCTTCGTCGGCCCGAACGGCGCGGGGAAATCCACCACGATGCGGGTGATACTCGGCCTGGACGCGGCCGATGAGGGCACCGCCCTGGTCGACGGGCAGCCGTACCGGACCCTGCGGCACCCGCTGAGCCATGTCGGCGCGCTGCTTGACGCCGCCGCGCTGCAGCCGAGCCGCAGCGCCCGCAACCACCTGCTGTGGCTGGCCCACTCACAGGGCCTGAGCAGCCGGCGGGTGGACGAGGTGATCGCACAGGCGGGCCTGCAGTCGGCGATCCGGCGGCACGCGGGAGGCTTCTCGCTTGGCATGCGGCAGCGCCTTGGCATCGCCGCCGCGCTGCTCGGCGACCCGCCCATCCTCATGATGGACGAGCCGTTCAACGGCATGGACCCCGAAGGCATTGTGTGGATGCGCGGTTTCCTGCGCGCGCTGGCCGCAGAAGGCCGCGCCGTGCTCGTCTCCAGCCACCTGATGAGCGAGCTGCAGGACACCGCCGACCACCTCGTGGTGGTCGGCCACGGCAAGGTCATCGCCGACGCCAGCGTCAAGGATCTGATCGCGACCGCGTCCTCCGGCCGGGTCGAGCTGCGCACCACGGCGCGCGCCGAGGCGATGGCGGTACTCGCGCACGCGGGGGCTGAGGTCGCCACGGCGGCGCCCGACATGCTCACGATTTCCGGCCTTTCCACCGAACGGATAGTGGCGGCTCTCACGGAAGGCCGTGTCCCGTTCGCCGAGGTGACCGCCCACCGGGCGAGCCTGGAGGAGGCCTATATGGAGCTCACCAGGGACGCGGTGGAGTTCCGCGCCGCCCCGGCTGCCGGTGGAGTTGCCGGGGGAGCGGCGCAATGACGACCATCACGCCGTATCGCTCAACCGCGCGGGACACGCGCGACGGTTTCGGCCAGCTGCTGCACGCGGAGTGGACGAAGTTCCGCACGGTGCGCGGCTGGGCCATCGGCATGATCGTCGCGATCGGAGTGACGGCGGCGATCGGGATCTTCGTCGCGGCCGGGGGCGCCAACCAATCCTGTCAGGCTCAGGGCGGCCCGGCCCAGCACGGCGCGGCCTGCGGGGGATCCGGGCTTCTGCTGGGGCCGGGCGGCGAACCGGTGACCGACAACTTCTACTTCGTGCGGCAGTCGCTCGCCGGGAACGGCGGCATCACGGTCCGGGTGACCTCGCTGACCAGCCTGCTCCCGTCGGCCGGGCAGGGGCTCGGCGCGACCTCCTCGCGGCCCGGCGTCGTGCCGTGGTCCAAGGCCGGGATCATCATCAGGGCGAGCGCCTCCTCGAACCCGCGTTCGACGTACGCGGCGATGATGGTCACCGGCGGCAACGGGGTGCGGATGCAGTGGAACTACACGGGCGACACGCCAGGCCTGCCCGGCGCCGTCTCGGCGGCAAGCCCGCGCTGGCTCAGGCTGACCCGCGACGGCGACACGATCACCGGCTATGACTCCACGGACGGCGTCCACTGGATGGTCGTCGGTGTGGTGCGGCTCGCGGGTCTGAAGTCCATCGTCCAGGTCGGCTTGTTCACCGCCTCGCCGGAACTCCCAGTGAGTGCCGTCAATATCGCCGGGATCTCACAGGGGGGCGGCGGCCCAACGGCGTCCACCGCCGTCTTCGATCACCTCAGCCGGTCCGGTGCGTGGCCGGCCAGCACGTGGACCGGCGGCTACACCGTGGGCGACCTCGCCGCCGAAGCGCAGGGGATCGGCGGGTTCCGCCAGGTCGCCGGCCGGCTCACCGTGTCCGGGCAAGGCGACATCGCGCCCGCGATCCCCAACCAAGGCGAGCCCGGCTCCGCGCAAGCCACTGTCGCGATCTACCTCATCGGCACGTTCGTCGGGCTGATCGCGGTGGCCGTGGTCGCGACGATGTTCATGACCGCCGAGTACCGGCGGGGCCTGATCCGCACCACGCTGGCCGCGAGCCCGCGCCGGGCCCGGGTGCTCGCGGCCAAGGCGCTCGTGGTCGGCGCGGTCGCGTTCGTGGCCGGGCTGCTCGGCGCCGTCGCCGCGGAGATCTTCGGCACCGACATAGCGCACTCTCACGGCCGCCAGGTTTTTCCTGAGCCGTGGCCGACCGAGGTGCGCATGATCGTCGGCACGGCGGCGCTTGTCGCCGTCGTCGCCGTGCTCACCCTCGCCGTCGCCGCCATCGTGCGCCGCAGCGTCGCCGCGGTCACGATCGTCTTCGCGACGATCGTGGTGCCGTACTTCCTGGCGGCTGTCGCCACCCTGCCGGTCGGTGTCGCGGACTGGCTGATGCGGATCACCCCGGCCGCCGCCTTCGCCGTCCAGCAGGCAACGCCGCAGTACCCGCAGGTGCAGGCCTACTATGCGCCGGTGTCCGGGTTCTACCCGCTCGCGCCGTGGGCGGGCTTCGCGGTGCTCTGCGCCTGGGCGCTTGCCGCGCTCGGCGGGGCTGCCTACCTGCTGCGCCGGAGGGATGCGTGAGCCTGCCCGCTGCGGAACTGAGCCGTGCCCGGTACGGGAGGGAGACGCTGCACGCGGAGTGGACCAAGCTCCGCACCCTCGCAAGCACCGGCTGGCTGCTGCTGTCCGCCGCCGTGCTCACCGCGGGGGTGAGCGCGGCGGCGGACGCCGCGGCGACCTGCCCGTCCAGCGGCTGCCAGGCGGACCCCGCCAAGCTCAGCCTCACCGGCGTCCAGGCCGGCCAGGCGATCGTCGCGATCGTCGCCGTGCTGGCGGTCAGCGACGAGTACAGCACCGGCATGATCAAGGTCACGCTGACCGCGATGCCGCGCCGCCTGACGGTGCTTGCCGCCAAGGCCGCGCTCGTCGCCGGCCTGGTCCTCGCGGCGGCCGCCGTGGCCGTGGGAGCGTCGGTGCTGGCCGGACGGCTGATCCTGCCCGGGCACGGCTTCACCGCGGCACACGGTTACCCGCCGCTGTCCCTGGGTGACAGGCCGGTGCTGCGGGCCGCCTGCGGTTCGGTCCTCTATCTCGCCCTGATCGCGCTGCTCGGCCTCGGCATCGCCACCGCCGTACGTGAATCGGCGGTGGCGATCGGGCTCGTCCTCGGCCTGCTGTACCTGTTCCCGGTCGTGACAAGCGCGATCGGCAACCAGCACTGGCAATGGCACCTGCAGCAGGTCTCCCCGATGACCGCCGGCCTCTACATCCAGGCCACGACGAACCTGAGCAGCCTGCCGCTCACCCCCTGGCAGGGTCTCGGCGTACTTGCCCTGTGGTCCGCGGGAGCGCTTATCCTCGGCGCCCTGCTGCTCCGCTTCCGCGACGCCTGAGCCGCCAGGCGCGTTAGGCGTTGGGGCGGGGGGCAAGGCCGTGTTCGTAGGCGAAGACGACCAGCTGGGCGCGGTCGCGGGCGCGGAGTTTGGTCATCGCGCGGCTGACGTGGGTCTTCGCGGTGAGCGGGCTGACCGTCAGCTTGGTGGCGATCTCGTCGTTGGACAGGCCGGCCGCGACCAGCGCGACGACCTCGCGCTCGCGCTCGGTCAGCGACGCGAGGCCCGGCGGTGCCGGATGCGCGGGCGCCGCCGGCTGGACAGGCGACGCCGGCTGGACAGGCGGCAGCGTCGGCGCCGGGCGTCCCTGGCCGGCCGTGAACTGGGCGATAACCGCCCGGGTCACGCTGGGGGACAGCAGCGCGTCGCCGCGCGCGACGACGCGCACCGCCTGCAGGAGGTCCCCCGGTTCGACGTCCTTCACCAGGAAGCCGCTGGCGCCGGCCCGCAGCGCGGCGAAGACGCTCTCGTCGTCGTCGAACGTGGTGAGCACCACGACGCGGACCGCCGAAAGCGCCGGATCGGCGACGATAAGGCCGGTCGCGGTCAGGCCGTCCACCTCGGGCATCCGCAGGTCCATCAGCACCACGTCGGGGCGGTGCTCGCGGGCGAGGGCGACGGCCACGCCACCGTTCGGTGCCTCGGCGACGACCTCGATGTCCCCGGCGGCCTCGAGCAGCATCCGGAAGCCGGCCCGCAGCAGCGCCTGGTCGTCGGCGAGCAGCACCCGGATACCCCGCTTACCCGCCATGGGCCACCTGCCTGGGCAGCGTCGCCGTGACCAGGAAGCTGCCGTCCGGACGAGGGCCAGCTCGCAGCGTGCCGCCCGCCGCGGCGGCGCGCTCGCACATGCCGCGGATGCCGTTCCCGGTGCCAGGGGTGAGGGCGGGCGCCGCGGCGTCGCGGTCGTTGGCGACCGTGATCGTGACGGTTTCCGGCTCGTAACGCAGGCACACTCGCGCGGGCGTGCCGCCCGTGGCGTGCCGGAGCACGTTGGTCAGCGACTCCTGCAGGATCCGGTAGGCGGCGTGGTCGACCGCGGACGGCAGCGGTCCCTGCTTGCCCTCGATCGTGACGGTCACCGGGGAGCCCGCCGCGGTGACGGCGGCGCGCAGCTCGGGGAGCCGGTCCAGGCCCAGATCGCTCCCGGCCGCCCCGCGGGGAACGCCGGAATCACCGGAATCACCGGAATCACTCCTGAGCTGGCCGAGCACCGCGCGCATCTCGCCGAGCGCGCTCTTGCTCGTCTCCCTGATCGCGACAAGCGCGTCCCGCACCTGCTCGTTCTCAACATCGGAAAGCACGTGCAGGGCCGAGCCGGCCTGCACCGTGATCGTGGCCATGCTGTGCGCCACCGTGTCGTGCAGTTCCCTGGCGATGCGCAGCCGCTCCTCGGCGAGCAGTCGCGCGGCCTCGGAACCCCGCTCCTCCGCGGCCAGCGCCAGGCGGCGCCCGGTCTCGGCGGTGAGTGCGCGGCGGCCGCGGATTACCTCGCCGAGCGCCACCGCGAGGATGAAGATCGCGAACGACGGCAGGAAATCCGCGAGGACCGCCACCGTGCCCTCGTTGCTGAAGACGCCCACGACGATCAGGCCCATCGTCATGATCAGCATCGGCACTCCGATTGCCCAGGCCAGGTAGCCGGCCAGCGCGGCGTCGTAGACCGGGACGGACATGGCCGGCGCCGGGGAGATGTTCCGCCGGTCCACGATGTAGTACAGGCTCATCAGCGCGAAGGTGGCCAGCAGGACCGGCAGCGGCCAGCGCCGGCGCAGCAGCAGCGGCAGCGCGACGACCGCGCCGAGGATGTACGCTTCCGCATTCAGCGGCGCGGCACCATACCCGCCGCCCACGGCCACGTTAAGTTCGATAACCGCGATGACGACGGCGACTATGGCCAGGTCGCCTGGGCGGATGCCGAGCGGCCACGCTTTCCGGTCCACGCAATCAAGGTACGCGGCGCGGGCCGCGAGCGAAAACGACCGAAATACTCCTCCTGGAGGATGTAAACCAGTTTGCCAGGTGCGGCGTCATACCTATGAGGCTCGGTGAAAGCGGGACACCGAGCCTCAGCTTTTTCGGGTGGGGACCCGGGGGTGGTGGAGTCTTGAGGCCCGGGTGCCATGATGGTGAACCGATGAGCCTGGATGACATCGACGCGCGGATCATCACCGCGCTGATCAGGGACGCCCGCGCCAGCTACTCGGTGATCGGGAACGAGGTCGGCCTGTCCGCGCCCGCGGTCAAGCGGCGGGTGGATCGGCTGCGGGCGACCGGCGCGATCACCGGATTCTCCGCGCGGGTCGACCCGGCCGCGCTTGGCTGGACGACCGAGGCGTACGTGGAGCTGTTCTGCGGCAGGCGCACCTCCGCGGAGGAGATCGCGCACGCGGTACGCCGGTACCCGGAGGTCGTGGACGCCTGCACGGTGACCGGCGAGGCGGACGCGCTCGTGCATATCAGGGCCGCGGACGTGAAGCATTTCGAGCAGGTGATGGAGCGGATCGGCGCCGAGCCTTTCGTGGTACGGACGAGGAGCGTCATCGTGCTGTCCCAGTTGGTCGAACGGGCCGACGCGATCGCCCCGTCCCGGCCTTCCTGACCCACTAGAGTCGTCGGCATGGCCGAGATAGATGATGACTTGAGCGCGAATACCGCACGTTTCCGTGCGTTTGCCGAACGTCAGGACGAGGACCTCCCGGCGCCATGGCAGATGCGCGCCTCGAGGCGCAAGATCTGGCTTTTCGTGATCATCGTGATCGCGGTCGCCGTGGTCGCGGCCATCGTGGCGGCCCTGGTGGCCCGCTAAGGCGGGAACTCGGCGGAGCCGCGCGGGAAGCACCCCTTACCGTTCGGGATAATCTGACCGGTGAGCATCGCGAAGGTGGCGGATGAGCGGGAACGGCTGACCGCGCTTGGCGGGCTGGCCGCTCTGTCGCTCGACGCGCTGTCCAGCGTCGCGTATGGGCCGGAGGCGATCCTCGTCGTCCTGGTCACGGCCGGCGCGACGGCGCTCAAGTACACCCTGCCGATCACCGGCGCGATCGTCGTGCTGCTCGCCGTGCTTGTGATCTCCTACCGGCAGGTGATCGAGGCGTTTCCCAGCGGCGGCGGCGCCTACGCGGTGTCCGGCAGGCACCTGGGCGTGCTCCCTTCGCTGATCGCGGCCGCGTCGCTGATCGTCGACTACGTGCTGAACGCGGCGGTCGGCGTCTCGGCCGGGGTCGAGGCGCTGACCGCCGCGTTTCCTGCGCTATACGGCGCGCGGGTGTGGCTGTGCCTGCTCACCCTCGCGATCATCACCGGGGCGAACATGTGGGGCGTGGTCGAATCGGCGCGCATCTTCGCGGTGCCGACGCTGGCGTTCATCGCGTCGATGGCGGTGGTGATCTTGGCGGGCCTGATCCGCGGGCATCCCGCCGTCGCGCTCCAGCACTCCGTGCCTTCCGCCACCCAAGCGGTCGGGCTGCTGCTTATCCTCAGGGCGTTCGCGTCGGGATGTTCGGCGCTGACCGGGGTGGAGGCGATCGCGAACTCGGTGCCGCAGTTCCGCCAGCCGCGAGCGCGCCGGGCCCAGCACACCGAGATGTGGCTTGGCTTGCTGCTCGGCGGGATGCTGATCGGGCTCGGCACGCTGATCCGGCGGTGGGACGTGGTGCCGCACGCGGGCACGACCGTGCTTGCGGAGCTCACCGAAGGAGCGGTGGGGCATAACGCGCTTTACTACGTCATCCAGCTGATCACGCTTGTGCTGCTCTCGCTGGCCGCGAACACCTCGTTCGGCGGCCTGCCGGTGCTCGCCAGCCTGCTGGCGCGGGACAACTTCCTGCCGCACGTGTTCGGGCTGCGCGCGGACCGCAGGGTGTTCCGCTACGGGATCGGGGTGCTTGCCATCGCCGCGGGGCTGCTGCTTGTGGTGTCTCGCGGCAACACGCAGGCGCTGATACCCGTATTCGCCGTCGGGGTGTTCGTCGGATTCACGCTTTCCCAGGTGGGCATGGTGCGGCATTGGCGCGCCGAACGGGGCCGTGGTTACGCCACCCGCGCCACCATCAACGGAGTCGGGGCGGTCCTCACCTTCGCGGCCACCATCGTCGAGCTGATCAGCAAGTTCCTCGCGGGCGCGTGGCTGGTCGCGGTGGCGATTCCGCTACTTGTCTTCCTGTTCCTGCGCGTGCACCGGGCGTATGACCGGCTCGGGGCGCTGCTGCAGATCGGGCGGCTACCCGAGCCGCCGGTCAAGCGGGCCTCGCTCGTCGTCGTGCCGGTGACGGCGATGACCCGGCTTACCGGCGAGGGGATCTCCGCGGCGCTGTCGCTCGGCGAGGACGTGATCGCGGTGACCGTGGTGTTCACCGACGGCGACGATGCACCGGCGGACGTCTCGTTCCGCGATGCCTGGCAGCGGTGGCGGCCCGAGGTGCCGCTGGTCACGCTGCGCTCGGCGCGCCGTTCGCTGGCCAAGCCGATCGTGTCGTACCTGCGGGAGATCGAGGCGGAGGATCGCTATCATCGCCTGGTGGTGCTGATCCCGGAGGTGCAGCCCGTCCGTCCGTGGCAGTGGCTGCTGCACAACCAGCGCGGCGTGATCCTCGACCGGGCGATCCGCCGCGGCACCTCGAACGTGGTGCTCTGCCGGCTGCGATACCGGCTGCAGACGCTCGCCGGCTCCGCCGACCAAGAGGCTACTGGGGAATAACGCTCCTGCGCCGGACGGGGACAGGTGGCAAGATAAGCGGCATGAGTCGGTCCACGGTGATCACGCGGTGACGCGGTGACGATGCCAGCTCGTTCCCCGCTGCCGGTCGCCGTGGTGACCGGCGGAAATCGCGGCATCGGATTTGAGGTGTGCCGCCAGCTCGCCGGGCTTGGGTACGCGGTCGTGCTCGGCTCGCGTGATTTCCGTAAGGCCGAACTCGCCGCCAAGGAAATCGACCAGGAAGGCGAGCGGATCACCCCGTGCCATATCGAGATCGACAATTCCGTGAACGTCGCGGCGCTGGGGAACTGGATCAGGGAAAGGTTCGGCCGGCTGGACGCGCTGGTGAACAACGCGTCGACGCCGCCCGATCGGTGGGCGACCGCCGGCAACGCGGACCTGTCCACGGTCGCAGAGGCGCTTGACGTGAACGTGTTCGGCACCTGGCGGATGACGCAGGCCCTGCTGCCGCTGCTGCGGTCGAGCCCGCGGCCGCGAGTGGTGAACGTGTCAAGCGAAGGCGGCTCGATCTCGCTGATGTCCGGCGGCCGGCCCGCCTACAGCGTGTCCAAGGCGGCGCTGAACGCGCTGACCAGGCTGATGGCCGGCGAACTGTACCGGGACGGCATCCTGGTCAACGCGGTCTGCCCGGGCTGGACATCCGACGACGGCGGTGCCCGGGGCGGGGGGCGGTCCTACGCTCAGGGCGCGGCCAGCGTGGTATGGGCGGTCACGCTGCCGAATAGCGGCCCGACCGGCACCTTCACCCGCGACGGCCGCGAGCTTCCCTGGTAGCCGGTCAGCCGATGGTGGCGGTCTCGCCTTCCCCGGGCAGCTTGACCAGCGTGACCGGGCAGCGGGCGGCCGCCGCGCAGCGCAGGCTCACCGCGCCGAGGAGCACGCCCATCAACGGCGACCGGCCGTGAGTGCCGACCACTAGGAGGTCCGCCTCCCGGGACGCCGTGACCAGCGCCTCTGCCGGATCACCCTCCGCGACCAAGGGCGTCAGCGGGACCTTCGGCGAAGGCACGATCCCGCTCACCCTGTTGACGAGGAAATCCTTGCCGGCCTGCTCGAGTTCTTCCCGGTCGAAGACCCCGGGAATAGACAGGAACGGTACCTGCCAGGCGAATATGGCGGTCACCTCGCCGTTATGCGCTTCCGCCTCCTGAAGCGCCCAGCGGAGCGCGGCGTCGCCATGCGCTGAGCCGTCCACTCCGACCACGATTCGGTATGTCATGCGGGCTCCAGCCTTCTCGATTCGACCGTGGCGTACGCGTCGCTGGTCAGTTCCTCCAGGCTCTTGCCCTTCGGCTCGGGCAGCAGCCATACCGTGAGCAGCAGCCCGACGACCGCTACCGCGGCGGCGATGTACTCGGCCCCGCGGATGCCCAGCGACGAGGCGAGCATGTCAGGGAACAGGTAGGCGCCAGCGAACGCGCCCATCTTCCCCATCCCGGCCGCGATGCCGGACGCGGTGGTCCGGACCT
>Ga0335075_10005639_pt1 | contig 19386 bp, 16 predicted proteins | sample Lox_Sample_24_FD_206723 | JGI IMG/M metagenome (GOLD analysis project Ga0335075, IMG submission 206723) | Soil microbial communities from Loxahatchee National Wildlife Refuge, Florida, United States - Lox_Sample_2.4 | ecosystem: Environmental > Terrestrial > Soil > Wetlands | place: USA...
GCGCGCACCGCTTCTTCAACTTCGTTCACTCCGTCTGCTGCGCGGCCGAGCAGGACACCACAACACTCATGGGGATAGGTCTGTTCCCCATGGCGTCGGATAGCGTCGTATGTCTGCTCGTTCAGCTTCAGCATGGACTGTTCGCTCCTACCTTACCTTTTCTTCTTCCCAGAAACGCTCGCTCAGATACTTGTCGGCAGAGTCGCACAAAATTGTAACAATGACAGCCTCTTTGCCGGCGGCGGCCTCCTCTTCAGCAACGCGCAGGCTGGCAGCGACGGCGGCCGCGGCGGAAACTCCGACCAGAATGCCCTCGGTGCGTCCAAGGCGCTTGGCCATCACATAGGCGGCTTCGGTCTCGATCTCGACGTTGCGGTCGGCGAGGCTGGCATCGTAAATCGGCGGCACGATGGCCGTGGCCATGTGCTTCAGGCCTTCCAGGCCATTGAAGGGCGAATCCGGCTGCATGGAGATGCACTGAATCTCGGGGTTCAATTCCTTGAGACGCCGCGTTGCGCCTACGAACGTCCCGCTGGTGCCGAGTCCGGCGACAAAATGGGTAATCTGGCCGGAGGTCTGCTGCCAGATTTCGTTCGCGGTGCCGAGGTAGTGGGCGCGCCAATTGGCGTTGTTCCCGTACTGGTCGGCGTAGAAGTATTTGCCGGTGTCAGCGGCGAGTTCGCGGGCCTTGCGAATCGCCCCGTCGGAGCCGTCGGCGGGATCGGTCCAGACGACGTTAGCACCGTAGGCGCTAAGAATGCGCTTGCGCTCGATCGACACATTCGACGGCATGCACAGCGTGACGGGGAAGCCCAAGGCTGCACCGAGCATAGCGTAGGCGATTCCGGTGTTGCCGCTGGTGGCGTCGAGAAGGTGCTTGCCGGGAGTGAGCAGGCCGCGGTGTTGCGCATCGGCGACAATGGCCGAGGCGGCGCGATCCTTGACGGAGCCACCCGGATTGGCCCATTCGGCCTTGCCGAGGATCTGGATGCCGGGCAGGTGCGCGGCGAGGTGCTCGAAGCGGATGAGCGGTGTGTTGCCGATGCGCTCCAAAAGCGAGGTTCCGAGGGGGGTGGTCGTCCTCAGAGAGGTGGTCGCCGGATTGGTCAATGTTGCCATAAGTAACTTAGCGACTTTGCCTTGCTGACTGCTCTTCGGACTGCGTTGCGATGCTCCACACGGATGTGCGACATTGGAGGAGCCCACCGTGCCAGTTATCAGTGTAACTTTGGCGCGCCGGTATCACAATCGGGTACTGCACTTACGTTTCATTTGCGCCGGTAATTCGAATCAGGGAGCACGCCATGCCCAGGAAGATCAAGCCACCTTCGTTTGAAGAAGTTGTCAGCAAACTTCGCAGTCTTCAATTTGATGTTCAAGAGGCTCCGGGAGTCGCAAAGGCGGTTCGAGTCTCGAAGCATGGCTGCGCTGCCGTGATTGCGCCGGCGAAAGATGGCAAGGGGATCGCGTTTGTGACCAGACCAGGAGTGGTTCTGGGCGGAGAGATTGCTCACCTGCTCGATCGAGGGTTCCAGAAGTTCCTCAAAACAAGCAAGATCGAGGTCGCAGCCACGGCGGACCGGCTGAAAGCAGAGCATCTCTTCTCAGAAGAGCTGCGTGAGGTGACGGGCGAGGCGGTGTTGTATAACGAAGCGCTCGGGTCAGTGAGCGATGAGTACATGTACGATCGGGTGAAAGGACGCGACCAGGATGCGCCGGCGAAGGGCCTGGCTCCATGGGAGCTGGCGACGGGCGCAACCGGCGGCCACTGAGTGTAAGCGCGAGGGAATGTCCCGACGTCTTATGCTATGAGTTTCCGGGAGGCTCGTGTGCTCCGAAAAATTCTGATCTTAGTCGCTGTCGCGGCGGTATTTTGCACCTCTGATCCGGTGGGTGGCGTTCTTGCCGATGCCGGCGCAATAGCCGGCGCGATATCGATGCCCCAGGATCGCGCGGCTGATTCCTATGCGATTTATTCGCTGCTGATGCCGGGTGCGCCGTTCGACTCGATGTCTGCGCAGCGATGGGCCATTGCGGACACGACGGTCAGCATCTCCGATATGAATCCGGCGATTCCCCCGGAAGGTCAGCTCCAGGCTCCCAAAGAGCATCCCAAGGGCTTTCATGAGGCCGTTCGAGATTATGAGGCCAGGAAATATCAGCGGATTCAACTCACCGAACAGTTTCAACTGGGGCAGCCGTATTCGCTGATGAACACCGACCAGGTGGCAGAACTGCAAAGATCGAAAACGGCTGTCGATGCGGGATCGGCACTGCAGTCAAAGTATGCCGCGTACCCGGGTGTCACATTTTTCAGCCAGGTCTTCTTCAGCGCGAACCACAAAGAGGCGCTGGTCTACATGAACAACTGGTGTGCCAATCTGTGCCAGCAGGGGCAGTGGGTCTATCTCGAAAGGCATGGCGGGAACTGGGTGCGGCGCTCGGGAATCTACGAGAAGATGTCGTGAAAACCAGTTATTGGCCATCAGAATTGGAACTGGCTGGCGGGTTGCGGGTTTTCCATCATTGCGGGGCAGAGATTTTCGCGAACTGCAGAAACTGAGACAATGAGTTCATGAGCTCATCCGTCCTCGAAGCAACCTCCCTTAGCCATGAACAGAAACTTGACCGGCTCGCCGAAGTTGCCGTCCGCGTAGGTCTTGGGCTTGCGCCCGGACAGGAGCTAGTTATGACGGCCACGCTCGACACGCTACCGCTGGTGCGGCGGATTACCGAGCAGGCGTACAAGGCGGGTGCGAAGCTGGTGACGACGCTGCTGAGCGATGAGGAGTCGCAGCTGCTGCGCTACAGGTTTGCGTCCAATGAAAGTTTCGATTATGCGGCAGGCTGGCTCTATGACGGGATCGCCAATGCTTTTCGAAGCGGGGCGGCTCGGCTTGCGGTAGCGGGCGGAAATCCGGCGCTGCTGTCGCAGGAGGATCCGGAGAAGGTCGGGCGGGCAAATCAGGCGGTCTCAAAAGCCTACCGGCCCGCGCTGGAGCTGATCACGCGGCACGATATCAACTGGACGATTGTGGCGGCGGCCACTCCAGCGTGGGCGGCGACGGTCTTTCCGAATCTGGGAGCAGATGAGGCGCTGGCGCGGTTGTGGGATGCAATCTTTGCCGCCTCAAGAGTTGACGCGTCGGATCCCGTGGCGGCGTGGAAGATTCATGATGCGGGACTGCACCGGCGCGCGAATCTGCTCAATGAAAAGAGGTATTCGGCGCTGCACTTCAAGGCTCCTGGCACGGATCTGAAAGTAGGACTGGCCGATGATCATATGTGGCTGGGCGGTGGGATGACAGCCCACAATAAGCAGTACTGCATTCCGAATATGCCAACCGAAGAGGTGTTCACGACTCCGCACAAGGATCGCGTGGAAGGCACGGTGACCAGCACGAAGCCACTTTCGCACCAGGGCACGATGATCGAGGGGATCAAGGTGCGCTTTGAGGGTGGGCGAGTGGTTGAGGCAAAGGCGGATCGAGGCCAGGAAGTGCTGCAGCGAATGATCGACACGGATGACGGTGCGCGGCGGCTGGGTGAAGTGGCGCTGGTGCCGCATTCGTCTCCCATTGCGCAGAGCGGGCTGCTGTTTTCGAACACGCTCTTCGATGAGAACGCGGCATGTCACATCGCTCTGGGACAGGCGTACAGCACGTGTCTTAAGGATGGCGAAAAGCTGTCTCCAGAGGGACTGGCGAAGCTGGGCGCGAACGAGAGCCTGATCCACGTGGACTGGATGATCGGGTCGGGCAGGATGGACGTGGACGGCATCACCGCTGCCGGAAAGGCCGAGCCACTGATGCGGCAAGGGGAGTGGGTGTAGGGGAAGCTCGCATCGTTCCATCCCTGGAAATACAATCTGATATAGCAAGCAATCGCTGCTTCTGCAGATCATCCTTTCGTCATCATTGCTTTCCGATAAGCCGAGATTCTGCCAAGGGTGAATACTATGCAAAGTCGAGTTGCACCAACCACCCCTGAACAGGAGCTTCCGGCAATTGCTGTACCCCGTGCCGAGATGGCGGCGTCGGTGCTTACGTCGCACATGGCAGGAATCGACGTATTGCGTGGACTTGCCATCCTGATGGTGATCGTTTTCCACGGCATGGCATACTCCGCACCCGAGCTGAAGTGGGGCGCCTGGCTGCCAGATCAGATCTTCCTACTGACTGGATGGGGCTGGCTGGGGGTAAATTTATTCTTCATTCTTTCCGGATTTCTGATTACCGGCATCCTGGACGACACGCTCCAGCAGAAGAACTATTACGGCCGCTTTTATATCCGCCGGGCGTTAAGAATTCTCCCCGTTTATCTGTGCACTCTGGCGCTTGCCTGGGCTACGCGATCGATCACCGGAAATTATGTCGTCGTCTGCATATTTTTTCTGGCAAATATGCCGGGGGTATTTCTACGTCATGGCTACAAACTGTATCCGCCGTTATGGTCGCTGGCGGTTGAGGAGCAATTTTATCTGGTCTGGCCATCACTGTATCGCATTCTGAAGCGGACAGGGATGTTCTACGTCAGCCTTGCGCTCATGGTGATTTGCCCTATGCTGCGGGCCCTTGCCTTCGCCGGAATGCTGCATACCGGCGATCCTCTCAGCAAGACCTGGATGATTGCGGACAACCTGGCGATCGGAGCGATACTTGCGATCCTGGTGCGCTCAAGCAGGGTGACTGTGAAAATGTTTGCGGCAATCGGATGGGCGCAGTTCGCGGCCGGCGTACTCGGGCTGTCTGTCTTGTTCGGGCTACACCGGATGGACAGACCGGATCCACTGCGCAATAGCGCCGGGCTGACCTGCTTCATGCTGGTCTTCAGCAGCATGGTTGTGCTGATGCTCTGCATCTTCCGGACACGGCGGCTGCCCAGGTTTCTTCGCTTCTTCGTCTTCTTCGGGGACATCAGCTATGGACTCTACCTGATCCATATGCTGATGCTTCAGTACTATGACCGGCTGGCGGGAGACAGATTCCGAAGTGATCCCCGACAGTTACTTCTACGTTTTGCGGTCGCGAACGCTATCGCGATCGGGATCGCAACACTGTCGAGAAAGTATTTCGAAAGTCCGATTCTGCGGTTGAAGTCCAGAATAGCTGCGGCCCGCTGAGCTATATGCGGGCAGCCACAGCATGACAGCACAGCACAGCGGCGGGAAAAATCAACCCGCGGATCGGATTTCTTCAATTCTTATGTAACTCGGGGCCTGAAACTCTCATCGGTTGCGTTCCAACCTATTGGTGAGGGAGTTGGACATGGCCAAGAGGTCCCGTTTCCGCCAGTTGGGAGGGAATCGCTGATGCGACAGGGCGAGTGGGATAGGAATCTAAGCCAAGGGCAACTGATGCTTCGCAGATGAGAGGCAGGCGTTGTACCTGGGATGGCTGAGACGGTGGTAGACGTAGATCAGCTGGTGCCATGCCTCGGGAGGCGAGTACTTGAAGGCATACGCCAGGGACAGATGGTCGTTCAGCTGGCGACGCCGGATATTCAAGTTGAAGTCCTTGATCGCCGCACGCACGCCGATGCCGTCAGAATATGCGTGCTCGGAGCTCCCGCAGATGTCGTCGAAATAGCACCACATTCGAGGAAGGATGTCGGACTTCTCGAGTAGACCGAATGCGGGGACGGTGGAACTGTAGTAATCCAGGTCGAACATAACCGCGCCGATCGGCGCGTCAGGACGAGGATTCCACGACGCGACCGTTTTCGCGATGTTTCCCAGGATAATCGTTGCTCGCCCGGCTATGCGCTTATCGAGCGCCTCACGATCCATTTCAAATGAGCCAGTAGGCCAGAGGTACAGCAGGTCGCGCGCATCCGTGCTGGGCGGCAGTCCCGCTCCGGTGTCAAAGCCGATGACAAGAATTTCGATGTCGAGCTCTTTCTGAATCTCATCGCGGTGGCGGCAAAGGCAGATGAGCCCATTTCCGCCAGCGACGCCCATCTCGACAACGGTCATCGCGTTGTGCCCGAGCCCTTTGGCTTCTAGCGCCGCGTTGAGCAGGCACAATCCATAGTGCGGCCGGTCAATTGCGCCCGAGTTCAAGCGCGTTCTGTAGGATCCGATCGGCCACCGCCGATAGAACTTTCGAAAGAAGAGGGTCCTCAGCGGAACAGGACGTGTAGTGAGATCGACGATGCGATCGGCGAGACGCATATTCAGACCCTTAAGTAGGTCTTCTCGTAACGAGAAACAGGCAGTTCAGCCGGCCGTCTTACCGAAGGGCTCCGATCAAATGGCAGTCGGAACCGCGTTGAGTTCGAATTTATCAGATCGAAGTTAATCCTGTCTGGCGGGTGTTTGTGAATCTATCTGTCTGGAACTCTGGACGCACTCGTTCCATACAATGACATTTGGGGGTGGCTTATGGCAAAGGTCGTTCGTTTTAATCAGTTGGGCGGGCCGGAGAACCTGAAGATCGAGGAACTACCACTTCGGGAGCTGAGAAAGGGTGAGGTAAAGCTGAAGGTCCAGGCCATCGGCCTGAATCGCGCCGAGTCGATGTTCTACCACGGAATGTATCTCGAAGACCCGAATCTTCCCTCCGGACTGGGCTATGAGGCGGCCGGCGTCATCGAGGAGGTGGGGCCAGGTGTGGACAGGGACTGGATTGGGAAGTCTGTCAGCACGATACCGGCGTTTTCGATGACCGAGTACGGCATGGTGGGCGAGGAAGTGATTGCTCCGGTCGCGGCCCTGGGCGAGTATCCCCCCAATCTTTCCCCGGTGGAGGGCGCGGCGATCTGGATGCAGTACGTGACCGCCTATGGGGCACTAATTGAGTTCGGTCGTGTGGCGGAGGATGATTTTGTGTTGATCACGGCGGCTTCGAGCAGCGTGGGGTTGGCAGCCATCCAGATTGTGAAGGATGCCGGGGCGGTTTCCATCGCAGCGACGCGGACATCGAAGAAACGCGACCAACTTTTGGCGCTGGGCGCCGATCATGTCATTGCCACGGAAGAGGAAAATATTGCCCTGAAGGTGCACGAGATAACCGGCGGCAAGGGAGCGCGGGTGATCTTCGATACAGTAGCCGGGCCCTTTGTTGAGCAGTTGTCCAAAGCGGCTGCGCAGGGCGGCATTATCTTTCAAGCCGGTGTGCTTTCACTGCAGCCGACGCCGTTTCCTTTGCTTCGGGCGCTGGCAAAAGCGCTGACGTTTCGCGGCTACACGCTGTGGGAGATCACGAGAAATCCAGACCTGCTGGAGGTGGCGAAGGAGTACGTATACGACCGGCTGGCCGACGGCCGCTTTGTGCCGAAGATTGGAAAGACTTTTCCGTTCGAGCGGGTCGTGGAGGCGTACAAGTATCTGGAATCGAACGAGCAAATCGGCAAGGTTGTGGTTACGGTGCCGTAAGACGGCTCCTGCGCAGAAAGGCCCCGCGAGGAATTGATCCTTGCGGGGCTTTTGAGTTTCAGGAGGAATTACGCTTCGACGCTGTGTCCGGCCACCTCGAACGTGAGCTGGTTGTTCAACGGATCGGCGTCGATCTTGACGTGGTCGCCGTGCAGGATTTCGCCATCGAGGATCTTGATGGCCAGCGGATCCTGGACGAGCCGCTGAATGGCACGCTTGAGCGGACGCGCTCCATAGGCCCGGTCGTAGCCGGTCAACATGAGCTGATGCTTCGCTTCTTCGGTCAGCTCGATGGTGATGTGGCGGTCGGCGAGCAACCGTTCCAGGTCCTTGAGGCGCAGATCGACGATGTGCGACAACTGCTCTTCGCCGAGCGGGCGGAAGATGACGATGTCGTCGACACGGTTGAGGAACTCCGGACGGAAGCTTTGCTTGAGCACGTCCATGACCTGCTCGCGAGCACGGTCGAAGGCGGCCTCGGTGGTCAGAGAATCAGCCTGCAACACCTGTGACCCCAGGTTCGAGGTCATGATGATCACCGTGTTCTTGAAGTCGACGGTGCGGCCCTTAGAGTCGGTGAGCCGGCCGTCGTCGAGGACTTGAAGCAGCACGTTGAAGACATCGGGGTGAGCCTTTTCGATCTCATCGAAAAGAATGACCGCGTAAGGACGGCGGCGAACAGCCTCAGTGAGCTGGCCGCCTTCGTCAAAGCCGATGTATCCCGGAGGCGCACCGATGAGACGGGCGACGGCGTGCTTCTCCATGTATTCAGACATGTCGATGCGGACCATCGCCTGCTCGTCGTCGAAGAGAAACTCGGCGAGCGCGCGGGCGGTTTCGGTCTTGCCGACGCCGGTCGGTCCGAGGAAGATGAAAGAGCCGATGGGCCGCTTCGGGTCACTCAGTCCGGCGCGCGAACGGCGGATGGCGTTGGCGACGGTCTTCAGGGCATCATCCTGGCCGATGACGCGCTCGCGGAGACGGTTCTCCATCTCGACGAGCTTCTTGACTTCGCCCTCGAGCATCTTCGAGACGGGGATGCCGGTCCACTTGCTGACGATGTGGGCGACGTCTTCTTCGTCGACCTCCTCCTTGAGCATGCGCGGACCGGAAACGGCGTCCTGCTGTTCGGTGAGCTTCTTCAACTCGGCTTCGACCTTCGGCAGCTCGCCGTACTGGATCTGCGCGGAGCGCTCAAGGTTGCCGCGGCGGGTTTGCTCCTCGGCTTCGAAGCGCAGGGCCTCGATCTGCTTCTTGAGCTCGCTGATGCGAGTGATGGCCTCGCGCTCCTTCTGCCAGCGCGCGCGCAGGCCGGTCGCCTCTTCTTTCAAAGCGGCGAGTTGGCGCTCGACCTGCTCCAATCTTTCTTTGGAAGCACGGTCGGTTTCGCGCTTGAGAGCCGCACGCTCGATTTCAAGCGAGGTAGCTTCGCGCTCGATCTGATCGATCTCGGTCGGAACGGAGCCGATCTGAATCGCGAGCGAGGCGGCAGCTTCGTCGACGAGATCAATGGCCTTGTCGGGCAGGAAGCGGTCGGAGATGTAGCGATGCGAGAGCGTCGCAGCGGCGACGATGGCCGAATCCTTGATGCGGACCTTGTGGTGCGCTTCGTAGCGCTCCTTGAGGCCGCGCAGGATGGCGATCGTGTCTTCGACGTTTGGCTCGCCGACGAAGACGATCTGGAAGCGGCGCTCGAGGGCCGCGTCCTTCTCAATGTATTTGCGGTACTCGTTCAGCGTGGTTGCACCGATGGCACGCAGTTCTCCGCGAGCCAAGGCCGGCTTGAGCATGTTGGAAGCGTCGATCGCGCCTTCGGCGGCTCCGGCACCGACGAGGGTGTGCAGTTCGTCGATGAAGAGGATGATCTGGCCGTTTGAATCCTCGATTTCTTTGAGGACGGCCTTGAGACGGTCTTCGAATTCACCGCGATACTTGGCCCCGGCAAGCATGGAGCCGAGATCGAGGGCAATGACGCGCTTGTCGCGGAGGATCTCCGGCACATCACCATGGACGATGCGACGGGCCAAGCCCTCAACGATGGCGGTCTTGCCGACGCCGGGCTCACCGATGAGCACGGGGTTGTTTTTGGTGCGGCGCGAAAGGACCTGGATGACGCGGCGGATCTCCTCGTCGCGACCGATAACGGGATCGAGCTTGCCGCGGCGGGCGAGGTCGGTCAGATCTTTGCCGTACTTCTCAAGCGCCTGGTATTTCGCCTCGGGATTCTGATCGGTGACGCGCTGTGTTCCGCGGACCGAAGTGAGGCTCTTGAGGATGGCGTCGTGCGTGGCTCCGAAAGAAGCCAGGAGGAGCTGCGCGCCGTCGTTCTTCTGTTCGGCGAGGGCAAGGAGCAGATGCTCGGTCGAGACGTACTCGTCCTTGAACTGCTCGGCCTCTTTGAAGGCACGCTCCAGAACTTTGTTCAACGCAGCGGAGACGCCGGGCTGAGCCGCGCCGCCGGTGACTTTAGGCAGTTTGCCCAGCGCCTCCTGCGTGCGGGCCTGCAACTGCACGGTCGGCACACCTACTTTTTCGAGGACGGGGACAATGATGCCGTCCTTGTCCTCGATGAGTGCGGCCAACAGATGCAGGGGCAGCACTTCAGGACTACCGTTTTCACTTGCCAGTTGGCTGGCCGCCTGGACCGCTTCCTGAGATTTGACGGTAAATTTTTCCCAACGAATTGCCATAATTCTTCTCGACTAACTGAAAATTTTCATACACGCAAAGAGGGAGGGAAGCTGGATTTTGCCCACGTCCTCCCTCCCTTTGCTTGCAAGTTACACCGCGCAGGGCGGGTCTTACTTATGCAGCCGTTTTGGTCTCGGCTGCCTTGGCTGCCGCGCCCTCAACCTGCTTCGAGGCGGTGCCGACCTGCACCTTGATCTGCTTCGGCTTGGCTTCAGCGCGCTTCTCGAGCTCGATACGCAGAACGCCAGCATCGTAATCAGCCTTGACGTTCTCGGTGTTGACCGTGGTCGGCACCGTGAAAGCGCGATAGAAGCTGCCGTAGCGGCGCTCGATACGATGGAAGTTCTCTTCCTTCTCCTCCTTCTCGAACTTGCGCTCGCCGCGAACGGTGAGGGTGTTGTTCTCGATGCGGATGTCCAGGTCTTCCTGCTTCATTCCCGGAACTTCTAGCTTCAGGACGATTTTGTGCTCGTCCTCGTAGATATCGACTGCGGGAACGAAGGCTGCCGTGGAGACGGTGTCGTTCTCGCCCTGCCCGCGATTGTATTCCTGGAAGAGGGAGTTCATGCGGTTCTGCAGAGTAAACATGTCACGGAATGGATCCCAACGAGTGATAGCCATAAGTACCTCCGAAGATCATTTGGATTGGCCGATCGGAGAGGATCGGCGTTCACAACATCTGATGAAACTATAGCATGATAGATGCATAAAATATGAGCGAATTTATATAAGATATTTGATCCTCTGTTTAAAAACTGTATGTTAAAGAAAATAAATTACTTAACTCCGTACAGCGAAAAACCAGAAGCAGGGACCGGAGAGCAATCTAGAGACGCCACCATGTCCCGGGGTCGAAATGGAGGCACGAGTGGGTGCAGCTTAGCGCGGCTTCGCTGCGCAGGCCCCTGCCTGGACGACGAGTCCCCTGATAACCTCAGATACATGATCAAAGGCATTACGCTTGTTCGCCTGGCCAGCTCTCCGACGGTTTATGACAGGCTGGTGAGCTTCTTTTCGGTGCTGGGATTTGAAGACGGCAGGAGATGGGACGATGAGGCGAGCCGCGGGCAGCCATTCGTGGCTCCGCTGGGAAATCTCGAATTTGTGGATGGGATGGCGCACCACGATGCCGATACCTTTATCGAAGTAACGCAGCTTGATGCGGTGCGCGAAGTGGCGGAGCGCTGGCTGAAGAAGCATCTGGAGGCAGAGGAGGCGGCGAAGCGGATCTCTGAAACAGCCGAGACGCACTGGAAGTCGCGCGTGTTCACCGTCGAGCCGGTGCCGGGCGTGAAGTTCGCCTTCTGGGAGTGGGATGATCCGCTGAAGGGCAAGCCTGCAGCGCTGGCGGGAGATTTGTCGGCGGCGGGGATGAAGTTCGCGATTGTGGTCGCGCGATGGAATGCAGTGATCACGGACAGGCTGCTGGAGGGCGCGCTGGACTGCCTGTATCGCAGCGGCGCCAGGAAGGATGAGGTGCACGTGGTGCGGGTGCCGGGCGCGTGGGAGATTCCCTCGGCAGCGCGCAAGATTGCAGAGACGAAGCTTGTCGATGCTGTGATCACACTGGGGCTATTGCTGCGCGGAGAGACGGCACACTATGAGGCGATCTACAACGAGGTCTCGCGGGGCATCGGGCAGTCGCAGCAGGAGACGGGAATTCCGCATGCTTTTGGCGTGCTCACCTGCGAAACGCTGGAGCAGGCTCTGGATCGCGCCGGATTGAAGGCGGGGAATAAGGGATTCGAGGCGGCTTCGGCGGCAATCGAGATGGTATCGCTGCACAGGAAGATCGCAGAGCAGGCTACTGAGAAGGCGGAAACCAAGCGATGAGCCTGGTCGGAAAGCGGCGCAAGAGCCGCGAGCTGGCGATGCAGATGCTCTTCCAGGCGGATGTGGGCAAGCAGACTCCCGATGAGGTGAGGAAGACCTTCTGGGAGACGCGGGATGATGTCGAAGACGACACGCGCGGGTTCACGGAAGATATCTTTCGCGTGGCAACGGCGCGCGAAGCGGAGATTGACGGGCTGATCGAAGAGCACTCGGCCAACTGGAAGCTCGCGCGGATGCCGGCTGTCGACCGCAATCTGTTGCGGACGGCGGTCGCGGAGATGGTGGGGTTTCCGGGTACGCCTGCTCCGATTGTGATCAACGAGGCGCTGGAGATTGCGCGGCGCTACTCGGCGCCGGAGTCGATCAACTTTCTGAATGGCGTGCTCGACGCGATTGCACGGGCGCGGCTGAACTCCTAAAAAGACACCTCGGCGGGCTGCGTGACGTTGAGCACGGATTGGTCGCCGGTGCGCTTCTTCCAGGCAATGCGGATGGCTTCGATCCTGGCGCGGTTGGCGGGCGTGTCGGGATAGTCGATGACGAGCACCTTGGAGCGCAGACGCTCGGGGTGGCTCATGGTCTTGCCCTGCCACTGTCCATAGCAATCGAAGACACTGAGGCCGTCGGGGAAGCGGGGTGTGACTTCTTTATCGAGGAAATCGAGCCAGCCAGATTCGGTGACGCGGGCCTCGGTGTGGACTCCTTCGGTTTGATCGGCACGACCGAGTCCGAAGTAGAGACGGGTGTCGACCCAGCCCTGGGTGTGAGCGGGGTGAGCCAGGTCGCCCTTGAGGGTGGAACTTTGCGCGGCGTGGGCGTGATCGATGACGCGCGCGAGGGCAAAGACGGCGATAAGGGCGCATGCAAGGGTGAGAAGGCGTGCGTTCTTCATGCAGTAAGGATAAGGTGCCGCGTCCCGGCATGCGGGACAGAATTAGACATGCCGGCTGCGCAAAAATTATGATGGCCTCCGTCATGCCAACCAACCGTCGAGACTTTCTACGCAGCGGAGCTGTTGCCGCCGCGGTTGCCGCCACCTCTACATCTGTCTCCGCTCCGTTGCTTTTTGCGCAGCCGAAACAGGACTCGCTCAAGGAGTCGCCGATCAAGCTCGGGATTGCCAGCTATACCTTTCGCGAGTTCGATCGGGCGCACGTGATCGAGTGGATGAAAGAACTCAAGGTCACGAATCTCAACGCGAAAGATGTAAAAGATCATCTGCCTATGTCTCCTGCTGAGGCGACGGAGGCGGCGGTCGCGGCCTATACGGCGGCCGGAATCAAGCTGACGGCGGTGGGGACGGTGTATTTCCCGAAGGATGAGGATGACGACATCCGGACGAAGTTCGATTATGCGAAGCGGGCGGGAGTGAAGGTGATTGTGGCAGGCGATCCGACTCCGGCGACGCTACCCAGGATTGAGAAGTTCGTGAAGGAGTATGACATCAAGTTCGGCATTCACAACCACGGACCGGAGGATAAGATCTGGCACTCGCCAATGGATGTGCTGAAGGCGATGAAGGAGATGGATCCGCGCATGGGATGCTGCATCGATGTGGGCCACTGCGTACGCGCAGGCACGGACGTGGTGGAGGCGATTCATGCGGCCGGACCACGGCTCTTTGACGTGCACATGAAGGATCTGACGGATTTCACGAAGAAGGAAAGCCAGGTGGCGGTAGGGGACGGCATCCTGCCGGTACGCGGGATCTTCGAGGCGCTGATCAAGATCAAGTATCCAGGGTATGTGGACCTGGAGTACGAGGTTCACGCGGACGATCCCATGCCGGGCGTGACGAAGAGCTTCGCTTATATGCGGGGCGTGCTGGATGGGATGGGGTATAGGGGATAGGAACCGTCTTCTCAGCAGTCACCCCATTCGCTTCGCGTCCGTAAACGGACGTGCTATTCTCACCCGTTCACTATGAGCTACGAAAACATTCTTTTTGAGGTGCGGGATGGCGTTGCTGTCATCACGCTGAATCGTCCCAAGGTGCTGAATGCGCTGAATGCGGCGCTGCTGGCGGAGCTAGAGGCGGCGGTTGAGGGGATTGCGGCAGACGCGGCGGTGCGGGCGGTCATCGTCACGGGCGCGGGCGAGAAGGCGTTTGCGGCGGGGGCGGATATTCACGAGTTGGCACGCGTTTCCGGGGTGGACGGGCAGCAGCTGGCGCTGAGAGGGCAGCGGCTGTTTTCGAAGATCGAGAGGCTGCGGGTTCCGGTGATTGCCGCGATCAATGGATTTGCGCTGGGCGGAGGGTGCGAGCTGGCGCTGGCATGCACCATCCGGATTGCGAGCGAGACCGCGAAGCTGGGGCAGCCGGAGGTGAAGCTGGGGGTGATCCCCGGTTATGGCGGGTCGCAGCGGCTTCCGCGGCTGGTGGGAAAAGGCGCGGGGCTGAAGCTGATTCTGACGGGCGAGATGATCGGCGCTGCGGAAGCGCTGCGGATCGGACTGGTGGAGGAAGTAGTGCCGGGCGATCAGCTGATGGCGCGCGCGGAGCAGATTGCAAAGGCGATTGCGGGACAGGCTCCGCTGGCCGTGGCGAAGTGCCTGGAGGCGGTGCATGCGGGGTATGATCTGCCATTGGAGCAGGCGCTCGAGCATGAGGCGGCGCTGTTCGGGCTGTGCTGCGGGACGGTGGACAAGTCTGAGGGCACGAGTGCTTTTCTGGAAAAGCGTGTTCCAGTTTGGCAAGGAAGGTAACTCGCCGCGGGATTTTGCATTCAACTGAAGGCTTCGCCTTGATATGCTGGGGCTGCCCGGCACTCACCGCACCTGAATGATGAAAAGGCTCTGTTTAATTTTCTTAACCCTTGGTCTGGCTGGGGCTCTCGGCGCCTGCTCTTCACCCAACCAGACGGCGAGCGCGCCGGTAGCGAAGCCGACTCCGCAGCAGGCCAAGGCCGCTATGGCGGAGCGGGATTCAGAGCAGCAGGAATTGGACCAGATTCCTCCGCCGGCCAAGAACCGCTACATGGCAATCCACACGCGGGAAAGCTGGGGCAATCCTTTCCTGATAGTGGGCAAGAAGACGGTGACGCTGCGGATCATGTATCCCGAGCCACCGCAGAGCAATCTGGCGCCGGGGAATCTGATGCATCCGGCGAATGCACGGAAACGCGAGCTGGAGTTGCGGCTCTCGGATCTCCCGGAGGCTCTGGCGGCGGTGCCAGAGGACTCCTGGCCATACGGGCGCGTGGTCGCGGTCGAGGAGGATCCGGTGACGGCGCGGGCCGACCGGGTGCAGGTAAGGCGCAACGTGGAGACAACGATTCAGGTGCTGAACGATCTGGGTGTCGTGGTCTACGAGTGGCCGGGGCTGAGGTGAGGCGGGGGATAGGGTGTAGAAGATCGTCTTCAAGTAGATTTCAGGCCGCTACCCTTAAACCCTATTCCCTACACCCTTGTTAAGATAGCTCCAACCTGACAAATATGACCTCTCATCCGCATGCGGTTGCGATTGCTGTCTTCTGCTTCTGTTTTCTTCTGGTGACGGTCGCCGGATTTTTCGCGGCGCGGTGGAAACGGGCGGATCTGAACAGTCTGGAGGAGTGGGGGCTGGCGGGCCGGCGATTTGGGACGCTGATTACGTGGTTCCTGATCGGCGGGGATTTTTACACCGCGTACACGGTGATTGCGGTTCCGGCGGCGCTGTACGGAACGGGCGCGCCGGGGTTCTTCGCGATTCCCTACTGCATTCTGCTTTATCCCTACATGATGCTGGTGCTGCCGCGGCTGTGGCATGTATGCCACCGACACGGTTACATAACGCTGGCGGATTTTGCGCGGGGGCGCCATGGCAGCCGGGCGCTATCAATGGCGCTCGCCTTTACAGGAATACTGGCCACGATGCCGTACATTGCGCTGCAACTGGTCGGCCTGCGCGAAGTGATCGGAGCGCTGGGTATCAACGGCGAATGGCCGCTGATAGCGGCATTTGTGATCCTGGCGGCATATACGTATACGAGCGGGTTGCGGGCTCCGGCGGTGATCGCGATCGTGAAGGATGTAATGCTCTACATCATGGTGCTGGCGGCGGTGGTGATTCTGCCGGTGAAGCTGGGCGGATATGGGCACATCTTCGCGACGGCGGGCACGGCTCTGGCAGCGCACAAGCCGGCCGGGTCGATCATTCTGAAGCCAGCGCAATACCTGAGCTACAGCACGCTGGCCTTTGGGTCGGCGATTGCGATTGTGCTGTATCCGCATACGGCGACAGGGGTGTTGAGCGCGGGGAGCGGGCGGATTATCCGCAGAAATGCGGCGTTGATGCCCGCGTATAACCTGCTGCTGGCGCTGATCGCGCTGCTGGGATACATGGCGATTGCGGCGGAGATCCACACGGCGGATACGTCGAGCGCGATCCCGCTGCTGTTTGTGAAGGTGTTTCCGAGCTGGTTTGCGGGATTCTGCCTGGCGGCGATCGGGATTGGCGCGCTGGTGCCGGCGGCGATCATGTCCATTGCGGCGTCGAACCTGTTTACACGGAATCTCTATGGTGAACTGCGGCGGACACCGATGACTCCGGCCGAGGAATCAAAGAATGCCAAGGTGGTGTCGCTGTTTCTGAAGTTCGGGGCGCTGGCCTTTGTGCTGTTCGTGAAGGCGCAGTATGCGATCGAGTTGCAGCTGCTCGGGGGCATCTGGATTGGGCAGCTGTTTCCATCGGTGGTGCTGGGGCTCTTTACGCGCTGGTTTCACGGGCGGGCACTGCTGTGGGGATGGGGGGCAGGCATGGCGACTGGAACCGGGCTGGCGCTGGCTCGCGATCTGAAGAGCTCGGTCTTCCCTTTCCAGTTTGGCGGTCATACCTACGTTGTGTATGCGGCGATTCCGGCTCTGCTGGCGAATCTGGTGGTGTCGGTTGTGGTGACCTGGGTGATGGACGCGCTGGGGCATGAGAGGCGCGCCGACCAGACGCAGCCGGGCGATTACCTGCCGCAGGAAGCATAGCCAGGAGTGGGGTTGTTCCGGCCAGCAGGACGATCCGGACGGCAATACATTCCGGATGAAGACAATTAAGGCGCGGGATACCTTAGAATTCGGTCAACGCTTTGATCCCTGATCGCAGGACCTTCTGCCGTGGCATCTCCCTTTCCAATTCTTGATAACGTTCAGCATTCTCATGAAAACTTCGGCGCGGGGCGAGAGCTTGAGGCTAGGCTCAGAACGCGCATCCGCGGCGAAGTGCGATTTGACGCGGGCTCGCGCGCGCTTTACGCGACAGACGCCTCGAATTATCGGCAGGTGCCGATCGGGGTAGTGCTGCCGCGGGACATTGCCGATGTCGAGGCAACATTTGAGATGTGCCGAACGCTGGGCGCACCGATCCTGTCTCGCGGTGGCGGCACCAGTCTTTCCGGGCAGTGCTGCAATGTTGCCGTGGTGCTGGATTTCTCGAAGTACATGCGATCGATCCTGTCGCTCGATCCGGCGTCGCGACTGGCGGTGGTCGAGCCGGGCATCGTTCTCGACCGGGTACGGGAGGCAGCGGAGGAACATCACCTGACCTTTGCGCCTGATCCGGCGACCCATTCGCGGTGCACGCTGGGCGGCATGATCGGCAACAACTCGTGCGGGACGCATGCGCTGATGGGCGGCAAGACAGTGGATAACATCCATGCGCTCGATCTTCTTCTTTACGACGGCACACGCATGACGGTTGGAGAGACGAGCCAGGAGGAATTCGAGCGCGTTGTGGCGGCTGGTGGACGCGCGGGGGAGATTTATGCCGGGCTGGCGCGGATTCGTAACAAATACGAGCACTTAATACGCGAGAAATTTCCGAGGATCCCGCGACGGGTGTCAGGTTACAACCTCGATGAACTGCTGACGGAGAATGGATTCAACGTGGCGCGGGCGCTGGTGGGCAGCGAGGGAACGTGTGCGACCGTTCTGAGGGCAACACTCGACCTGAAGCACAGCCCTCCATGCCGCAGGCTCGTCGTGGTCGGATTCGAGGATGCGTTTATCGCGGCGGATCATGTGCCGTTCATTCTTGAATATCACCCGATCGGTCTTGAAGGAATCGACCGAATGCTGACCGGGTTCATGCTGCGCAAGGGATTGGCGGTGGACGATATTGCGCTGCTGCCTCCGGGGCATTCGTTTCTGCTGGTAGAGTTTGGCGCGTCGACGGAAGAGGAGGTCCTCGCGCACGCGCAGCGGTTTGTGGAGGCGATCTCGGCGGTCACGGCGAGGCCGTCGGCGCGGCTGTATTCGACGGCAGATGCTGCACGGATCTGGTTTGTGCGCGAGTCGGCGCTAGGGGCGACGGTATTTGTGCCCGGCGAGCCGCATGGCTGGGAGGGATGGGAGGACGCGGCGGTTCCTCCGGAGAAGTTGGGGTCTTACCTGCGGCAGCTGTTTGCGCTGATGGGCGAGTATGGCTACCGCAGCCCGATGTATGGGCATTTCGGGCAGGGGTGCGTGCATCTGCGCATCAACTTCGACCTCGAGAGCACCCCGGGGATTCGCGCCTTCCGGGAATTTATCGATCGCGCCGCGGATATTGTCATTGCGCATGGAGGTTCGATTTCCGGAGAGCATGGAGACGGCAAGGCGCGGTCGGTACTGCTGCCGAAGATGTTCGGTCCGGAACTGATGCAGGCATTTCGCGAGTTCAAGGCGCTTTGGGATCCAGATAACAAGATGAACCCGGGACACGTGACCGATCCGGTCGCGGTGTATGACGCGACCGAAAATTTACGGCTCGGGGATGGATACAAGTCGCACAAGCAGGAGACATTCTTTCAGTTTCCCGACGATCAGGGGTCGCTCTCGGAGGCGACGCTGCGGTGTGTGGGGGTGGGGGCGTGCCGGAAACAGGGGCCTGGGACGATGTGTCCCAGCTACATGGTCACGCAGGAGGAGAAGCATTCGACGCGCGGGCGGGCCCACCTGCTGTGGGAGATGCTCGAGGGAGATGTTCTGGCGCACGACTGGCAGAGCGAGGATGTGAAAGATGCTCTCGATCTGTGCCTGGCGTGTAAGGCGTGCAAGACGGAATGTCCGGTCAATGTGGATCTGGCCACGTATAAGGCGGAGTTTCTGGCGCACTACTACGAAGGCCATCGGCGGCACCTGCGCGATTATGCCTTCGGGTTCATGGACAAGTGGGCGCGGCTGGCAGCGCTTGTTCCGGGCGTGACTCCGGGTCTGGCGAATTTTCCCATGCGACTGCCGGGTGTAAGCGCAGCGATCAAAGCTGCTCTGGGTATCGCGCGGCAACGTAGACTGCCGGAGTTCGCCCCGCGCAGCTTTCAGAGCGGGATAAGAGCACAGAGGGCTGAGCACAAAGCACAGGGCAAAGCCGTCGTATTGTGGCCGGATACATGGGATAACTATTTTCATCCGGATGCATTGTCCGCCGGCCGGGAGGTGCTTGCCGGGGCCGGCTTTGAGGTGCAGGTGCCGGAGGGGCATATCTGCTGCGGGCGGCCGCTCTATGACTTCGGATTTCTGGCAGAGGCGCGAGAATACCT
>Ga0335075_10005640_pt1 | contig 19386 bp, 19 predicted proteins | sample Lox_Sample_24_FD_206723 | JGI IMG/M metagenome (GOLD analysis project Ga0335075, IMG submission 206723) | Soil microbial communities from Loxahatchee National Wildlife Refuge, Florida, United States - Lox_Sample_2.4 | ecosystem: Environmental > Terrestrial > Soil > Wetlands | place: USA...
TAATTGTCAACTTTTTAGGTTGAAATCTCCGGTCAGAAAATTGCCATAAATATCACTGATCTACACACCATGAGATTGACGCTCTTCTTAGAACTCTACTTGCTGTCCCTGCTTCATGTCCGCCTAAGACTAGGGTTAATTTAACACAAAATATTGCAGCAGCAGTGCAAAACATCAACATGGTGTGTGCTACAACAATGGAGCTTCCCTTTCCAGAACTTGGTTCAAGAGCGCTTCGGAGTCATGTGTTAACCCCCCCACTTCTTTGGGTCCTATAATAAGCGTCTGATATCAAGTTGAGGTTTACAAATTCTCAACGTTCTTAGTCGCTTCTGCATTCTGTCAGCGAGCTACCTTTTACCGTTTTCTATGTCTTGTCGTCACCGTTATTAGCCGCAACCATCAAACATCCTATCGTGAAACTAGCCTCTCCTAGCTCGAGCCTTGAGAAAATTGAAGTTGAGAATTTAGTGTTAATCATGCTAATCAGGTCATGTAATCCGCCAATAGGTCCTGCCACAATATGGGACTGGCTATGTCTTCAAGCAACGACTACCTGGTCTAGCACGAGATAAAAGTGTAAAACCAACCATTATCAGCAAGAGATTCAGAACGCCTACTACACATGAACAAAAGAAACAAAGCCATCATGTCCTCCCGTTGCACGCGCATGGAACGAATATAGGCGGAAATGAAATGTGTATCAAAATTACGACCATCAAGACCTCTAAACTCGCGGAATAGATTTCATCCGTCCTATAATCATAAAATGGTCCTCCTAAAGCATGCCATATTCCGAACCTACCCGTAGCACAAATGGTAATGAATGAGAAAGCACCGTTAAAGAAAATTTACCCAGCAAGCAGAATGTTTTCAAGTCCTCAAGAACTCGTTGTTGACAGTGTCCCGGCACATAACGATTTGACTTCCTTCTGGCACTGTTTCGCAAGCAGACTATTTCAAATCTTCCCGAAAATATGGCCGGCCCCTGCGCAATAGTTTTGCATTATGCTAACTCAATCGCTTTGTAGTGTACAATGATACAAGAAAAGTGTTGCAGAGTATGTGCAATGTAATATCAGGCCTTCGGAGATGCAGCATCCTCAGATCGCCACAAAACAGAGCTGCCACAACACATAGCTTGCCCTTGCTCCTCACACTTGCCGTCTATTTCCCAGCCTCAAGTTTTGTTCGTCACAGTTCGGATGTTCAATGATGCTTCTCTTTCTCGCCTCGGTAACCCACGAGCTTGAATCTGCCGATCATCTCTCCAATTGTGAAGAAGCCCAAAACCTCAGCTAGGACGACCCCACCATATGCCAACTGCGCCTTGTTGACGTTGCGAATTTGGCTGAGTACACTCTCGGGTGTCGCGCCACCAGATTGCTGCGACTGCGAGAAGAGGCTGCTTGGGTTTCTGAAGCTTTTGAGAAGGGACTGAAAGTACGATTGAAACGTTGAAAGCGGGCTGCATGTCACAATTAGCTTTCACAAGAGAACTTAATGGCTGTTAAGCTGGATCACTTACGGTGGTGTCATCTTCTGTCCATGAAAGACGAGCTTTGAAAGTTCGAGTCCCACCCGAGCATAGTAGATTGCCGGGGGGATTTGTCCTAGAGTTGTGCCATTAGTAATTGAGTTCTAAGAAGAATGAAAAGGCTCATATATATGCGTCTCGTGAATTACATACTCTCTACAAATGCAATTAATCTCCCAGTTCGACCTCCAATGCGCCCCAAGGCATTTCCAACGCTCTTCGCAGCTCCGCTGATGGCAGGTCCGGCGGACGATGTGACCCTCGAGAGACCTTCAGAAGCTTTTGATTTGTACTCCGTAGCAGCCTGAGAAGCTTTTGATGCAGTATCCTTTGCAGCTTCGGTAGCTTTAGCTGTGGTGGATTCGAATCGGCGTGCAGTTCGCCCAGTAACCCTGGATGTTTGCCGCAGCACGGCACGAGTCGCTGACAACGACATGATGTAAATCTGAAGTCCAAGAGACTCAAGGAGAGGACCCTTGGATTGTCAGGGCGTTGTTGGACTGGCAATTGGTCGTGAATGGTCTTGCCAACACTTTTGCAACTGTCGGGAAGAATTGGAATTCTCGCTTATGTCATCGTCAATTTTCAGCGAACTTCCGAGAGCTTGCCTTTCTCATCACCTAATTACTCATTTGTGATATGCCATGTTATCAAGTCATGCATCATGATCATATTGAGCTCTAGCAATTCTATGTACAAGAATCCCAACGCCTCGACTTACAATTATTCGCTCTTAATTTGAACCTTGATAGCTCCTGTCTTGGGATTCGCAGCCGTCTCAAAAGCCTTGACCGCGTCTTCGAGCTGGAATCGATGCGTTACGAGCTTCTTCATATCGATGATTCCACTCTGGACTAATCGAATAGCTCTTGGCCAGGTATTGCAGTACCTGTACTGAAATTGTAGGTCAATTTCCCGTGTACTCAGTCTCATGAAGGGAATATTCATTTCATTCTTCCCAACACCAATCACGAACACCTTTCCTCCGAACTTCACTGCCCAGATCGCCGCAGAGACACTGCTTTCAACACCAGTGCACTCCAACGCAACAGCTGGCTCAATGCCACCGAATGCAGAGACAATAGCCTTGGCCGAATCTTCCGGAGACATTCTCTCTACCTTGAATGTTCTTACAGAGGGGACGAGCTCTTTCGCAAACTTCAACCTTCCCTCGTCGATATCAGTGATGACGATTGGCTCCGCTCCGGCTGCCCGACAACAGAGCAACGTAATTAATCCAATAGGTCCAGCTCCACAGATCAGGACAGGGTCACCGAGCTTGACTCCAGATCTTTGCATACAGGCTATGGATACGCTTAGAGGTTCGAGTAATGCGCCGTCTTCAAAGGACATGTCTCCTATCTTGTGGCACCATACTGCCGGATGATTGACGTAGCGACGGAGGAGACCATCCACAGGAGGAGTAGACAGAAAGAGTACGTTCTCACATCCATTATATCTACCGGTCAGACATTGCTCGCACTCCATGCAAGGAATGTTTGGCTCGATGGCCACTCGGTCTCCTACCTCAAGGTGCTCAACAGAAGGATGTACAGCTAGGACGATTCCAGCGGATTCATGTCCCAGAACATGCGTGTCCGTAACAATCATGGGCCCAATACATCCGGCATGCCAGAAGTGAACATCTGATCTTTTATTATTTTAGCTAGAGCCTTGAAGGTCTGACTTTGCCACCTTTAACTTACCCACAGATGCCCGTACTCTTGATGCCCACGGTTACCTCTCCGGGCTTCAGACCATCCCCTTTCAACACACTCTCCAGTGATGGCTGAGCTTCTGCCACCCAGAGATTGTGCTCCGGATCTGTGTAAACACCAATGTTCGCCTTGGTAGGCTTCAACGTCGCCGTACCATTAATGAAGTCACCTGTGGCCGATGGAGACATGATGCTAAATTAAATAAACTGGCAATTCTCCGTGTTCAAGGTGGGATAACCAGAGCTTATAAACTCTTTCGAGACCTAGGTTTCTAGAGAATGATCACAAGCTCGGAAGCACGGGAATACTAGCTGTTTCCGTAACCTTTGACTTTGACGACATATGAAGCGGAGTCTATTAGTCCAGTAAGGTCTTCAAGGGATCTGCCTTCAACAAAACCAAAGCCTGGCGGAAGGATACGAGATCTACATTGTTTTCTCTTTGGCGGGGCTTTTCCGATAGAAAGGGCAGCATCGGTGGCAGAAAGGCCGACTGAGGCAACACATGCGCTCCAATCAAATTACGGCGCATACAATATGGAGTTGGAAGAATCCCCGAGAAGTACGAGGGAAATCTAATCTGAGTATGCAGGTATTTTGAGTTACTGTTGTCACAGGAGAGTCAAACACTAGGAGTGATCCACACTTTATCCTTTATCCAACTTCTGAGAAGAGATCGACGTATTACAATCTCAGGCACGTCATCTTTGGGACTGACATGGGGGACTACCGCGCTGCGCCGCCTTACGTCTTTAACCCCACCGTTGTGTAAGCTTGGCGCCAATCTTTCCGCATCGTCAGTTCTGCAAGAATTAAGGCTAAAGCAACTGGCAATAAAGCTGCATCTTTCTGAAGAGCCTCAGTATAGACATCTATAGCAATTGGTACTTGACATATTCTTTATTTTCTTGTCTACAGACATCCAATATAATGGCTTCCATCACCAAGATCGCAGTCCTTGATGACTACCAGAACATAGCTCGACCGCATTTCCACACCCTTCATGCGTCTCAATTTGAGGTTACCGTCTTCCAGGATACCCTCCTCCCTTACAACCACCCTGCAACTCCTGTACATGTCAAGGCCCAACTCGTCGACCGTCTCAAGCCATTCCAAATCATTTGCACCATGCGAGAACGTACACCTTTCCCAAAAGATCTCCTCGAGAAACTGCCCAACCTTAAACTCCTCCTCACAACCGGCACTAGAAATGCTGCAATTGACATAGAAGCTGCCAAGCAGCTCAACATCCGAGTTGTAGGTGCTCCTGGCAAAGGACGCACTACTGCCCCGAAGGCCACATCAAAGGCAAAAGGGCCTGATAGCACAACGCAACATGCCGTTGCATTGATCTTGGGTTTTGCTCGGAATATTGCGGCGGATGATGCCGTAGTAAAGAGTGGTGGCTGGCAGACGAGTTTCACGACAGGCCTGACAGGGAAGATATTTGGCACAGTGGGGCTGGGTCGCCTTGGAGTCAACGTTGCGAAGATAATGCATCAGGCATTCGGTATGAGAATCATAGCGTGGAGTTCGAACTTGACGCAAGAGGGTGCGGATGAGAAAGCTAAAAGCGCTGGGCTGGATGTAGCTGGCGAGGACGGAGAAAAGATATTTAAGGTTGTCAGCAAAGAGGAGCTTTTTAAGACCGCTGATGTTGTGAGTGTCCATCTGGTACTGTCAGACCGGTCAAGAGGTATCATTTCAAAGGAGGACTTGGACTTGATGAAGAAGAGTGCGTTTTTGGTGAACACCTCTAGAGGCCCACTGGTCAAGGAAGCAGATTTGCTAGATGTGCTTAAAGCAGGAAATATAAGGGGTGCGGCACTGGATGTCTTTGATATTGAGCCTCTGCCGCAGGAAAGTGAGTGGAGGACAATAAAGTGGGGCGTCGACGGCAGAAGTAATGTTGTCCTAAGTCCGCATATGGGATATGTGGAAGAAGAAACCATGAATAACTGGTATGAGGAAAATGTGGAAAATATTGAGAGATGGCATGCTGGAAATGAGCTCCTTTATTCCCTTGCGTGACAAAGTCCCGTCTGATAAATCGTGCTGAAGTCAGTCGCTTGTTCTCAAATCGAGAAAGGCATTCGACAGCAGGAAAGGTATCCGACAATAGAATGGAAGTCAACCGATAAGAAAGCATTTTGACCTATCTTACTGAGCGTATCCCGTTGAGCGCACCTTAATGAGCGTTTACTAGGGAGACTTGGTCTCCAGCCTCACCATCTCTTTTGTATATAAGCAACACAACTATCTCACCATTACATTTATGCAACCCCACACTTGGATGCACCGCCACTTCGATGCCCACAAGCAGTTACTAAGTAATCACCACTCACAGGCACCATGTCTGTGGCCAAAATGGAAGATGAGGCTGATCTAACTGCCATTGCTCATCTCATGAACGGTAAAAGCACTCAGAAAGACGACGACAGGTTAGTTCATAACGACAAATATCTTAACGGCGACATAAAAGCGGTATTCTATAGATCAGAGTGTAAGAAGTAAGAGAGTATCCAGCCTAACGAATTGGAAAATCTCTGGGCCACGCAACAGATGGCCTGTGAATGTTATGTTATGGAAAGAGAGGTCAGAAACTAATCCTGGAGGACCATTATAGCGCTCCCGGGCTTGGGTCTTAAGTCTGAAGGAGGCATACCGGCGTTGGACGTACCTGGAAGACAGGTTGATGATAGCCACCCTTGATCAAATAGATAGATTAAGGTCGTCACAAAGCCGTGCTTGCACTTATAACAGATAGATATTTTGGAGAACCTATGTATACAGTCAACCAGAGGTATCTGGCATCATACACTCTATGAACTTGCTATCCCGAACCCAGACCACACTTTAACTTCTCGTTCAAGCAATCGCTCAAAAATTCCGGCTCATGTCGTTCCTTATGCGCTGCAGGTCTAAAAGCCCCTCAATGCTTCCAACGGCACTGACAGCCACGTCCTGGTCCCACAGCTTCCTTTGCGCGAAGCTCATTACATCCTTCTCAGTGATCTGTCCCACTACGCGCTCAATCTCCTCTGGGGCCATATGGCGGCCGGTGGTGATGATTTGGCGTCCGATATCTTCCGCTACAGCGGTAGTGCCATCAAGGGAGAGGAGGATGGATGCCTTGAGTTGAGCTTTGGCACGTTCAACCTCTGCTTCGGTGACGTTGTATGAGAGTCGTGACCATTCACGGAGCGTGAAATGGACCAGATCATCAATACGGGTAAGCTTGTCAGTGACGAGGTAGATACCCCACAAACTGTGTTTGTTAGCTAAGAACCCAAGGAATACGGCCAGGAAGCATACCCAGTATCACTATAGCTTGTGGAAAAGCTCATGAAGCTATTCGCTAAGTCGTTCTTATGGACGAATCCACTGAGCTTGCTACCCATATGAGGAGCGTTGCCCATAGCCTTGTCCCAGTTTCCGACGATAGCTTGCGTAACCAGGGCCGTGAAATAATCGTCATCATTCCAGCTGACACCTTCAACAGCGATAGCAATGTTTGCAGTAGGAATAGTGTCATCACGGATTCGGACCTCAGAACCAACAAAGTCTGCCTTGCGCTTCTGCGCTGCCGCCACTGCAGAGGCGGCTTGGTTGTATGGAGCAGTTGGGAGACCTGAGAAATACTTCTCGGCGAGCTCAACGAGCTTCTCATGTGGAATACCACCAGCACCAACGAGAACCATTCGGTCAGCGGTGTAATTAGTCTTGATGTAGTTAACCAAATCGTCTCTTTGAATGCTTTGGATGTTCTCTGATGGGCCAAGAATGGTGTGGCCTAGAGGCTGGCCCTGGAAAGCTGTTGCGTGAAGGTGATCAAAGACAACTTCTTCCAGCTGCTTATCCACCTCTTCTGATTCTCTTAAGATAACATCACGCTCTCGCTCAATGGCCGAGGGATCTAGCTTCGAGTTCTGGAGAATGTCGGACAAAATGTCGACCGTGGCAGGTACGTCGGCATTAAATGCTTTGGCGTAGTATACAGTGTTTTCACGCTGCATATGTGAGTACTTCATAGATTATGTTAGACTGGCAAACATACAGATGTATAGGCATTCAAATGTCCACCCATGTTCTCAATTTCGAGCTCCAGTTGAGATTGTGTCCGGTTGCTAGTACCCTGATTATAACATTAGTATCTATGAACGAAATCCATGAGCCTATGTACCTTGAAAGCAAGATGCTCCAAGAAGTGTGCTGTGCCATTGGTCTTGTCCGTTTCTGCCCGACTCCCGGCATCGATCCAAACACCTACAGTCGACGTCTGAGCCCATGGAGAATGCGCTGTTGCGATCTAAAAGATAACTTTCAGTTAATTGACTCTAAAGTAGTGCCATTGTGCCTACCGTCAGTCCGTTGGATAGAGTTGTGCACTCCGTCTTCACTCCATGGCTGTTGGTGACAGGCGTCGCGAAGCCTCTCTTCAATGGCGCCGCACCCAGAGCCGCTCTATTGCGCAGACCCTGTGCGAGATTAAGAGCTAACCGCCGGGAAGCCATGGCAGTTGTGTTGAGAGATGAGAGGACTAATATGAGGATGAACGAGTTCTTGTAATCGAAACTCGGAAGTCGAACTTCGTTAGAATCTCTTAACCAGTCAAAAGCCGCGAATGGCTTAGGTTGATAGCCAAGTTGTGTCATGTGACTTCCCTCGGTTATACATCACAGTTCCGAGCGTATACGGGAAGACGTTCATTTTTGAAATCAACTAGTAGCGATCATTTCTACATCCTGCACGAGTTCTTAACTCCCGATCCTTCAACTTCATCTTTGCAGGGGATTGTTACCAGTCCGAAATGGCATCAATTGTGCGTCCAACTTTGCTCCGGCAAACCTGCCTTGCCGCTGCATCAAAGCGTGCATTTTCTACCAAAATCTCGACCAGCTTTCCCGCTGTTAGGAAGGTGTCTCCATCGATACTCTCAAGACAATCAGTCCGAAGCGCTTTTGTTCGAGAAAATGTCGGATCTATCAGAGTAGCTGCTTTTCATGCAAGTGGCAGACAGGCCATTTTGCCCGCTGGACCTCGTATGTTTCTGTTATCCTCTTCATAACTGAAAGCAATGCTAACAACTCTCTAGAGGTAATTGATGGAACTGGTATGAAGCTCAAACTCTTCAATCAAAATAGAGTGGTACTTATAATCGAATTAGTAAATGATCCCGCTCCAGTTCCACCTCCGAATCCCAGTCACGGTTCCTACCACTGGACCTTTGAACGTCTAGTATCCGTGGCACTCATTCCCTTGACGATAGCGCCATTTGCAGCAGGCTCTTTGAATCCAGCTACCGACGCAATTCTCTGCGGCGCCATTCTCATCCACTCACACATCGGCTTTGAGTCAATAGTGATTGACTACATACCCAATAAGCGCCTGCCTAAGACGAGATTGTTCTTCTGGTGGATTTTGAGGGCGGCTACTCTGACTGTTGCAGTTGCTCTATACGAGTTCGAGACGAACGACGTGGGAGTTACGGAGGCCATAAAGCGGATATGGAATGCATAATGGAAGCAACGGAGATGTATTAATAGGGCTGCTTGCTCATGAGATTGTTCGGTTGCGACGAAGTCATTGTTCAAGTACATATACTATAACAATATGAAGTTGTTGCCCAACTAGTTCTGTACTTCATAAGATCTTCGTCTTTGAGAGGGCATGATTATACCATACGAAGCGATAATAACTGATGATCTTGGATTACCTTCCACGCTACAAAGGCCGTTCTCAGGGTTTTCCATTCAATGCCTCTATTTAACCATGATAAATAGCTACTTCAGGATCATCAAGACTTTACCATCATTACGGACTTGATTGCCAATGCTACGTAGAATAAGAAATGCGAGAAAGTTCGCAATGTCGTTTCTGCTCTTAGTTATTCTCAAAGTGCAGCAAAAGCATGAAGTATAGCAGTTTTATAGTAAATACTGCATGAACCAGACACCAAACCCCCTAATCCCAACCTCCATTAGGTCATGGTTGACTATTTATGAACTTTATAGCCCCACTTTCCCCGCCCCAATATTTCTAAAATCGCCAACCCTCATACCTTAAACGCCGACAAAATGACTGCACACAAGGAGTACGCCCTTCTCTGTCTAGAGAATCTATTGCTTGGTAAAGTATCTTACCAACTGAGTGCAACCGCGTCCGCTAATCGAACGCATCATAAGATATCTAAGCTGTCAGCGACAAAGCTCTCCTTGAAAAGTACGGTCTCAAACCCAATGATGCCGTTCTTGCTGAAGCAAAGCACGTTGGCCTCTACGAAGACCTATTGAACAATTACAACGCAAAGCTCATTGCTAGCGGTACTGCTCAAAATACAGCCCGTGGCGCCTAATACATTCTTTAACCCAACTTAGTCGTCTACCTCAGTGGTGTTGGTGACAACAAGTACGCTGCCATTCTCCACGATGCTGTCAAGCAAGCTGGTCTCTGCGTTGAGTACTGTGCAAACAAGAAAGAGAATACTAGCTGCTGTGGCGTTATTACTACAGGTTATGGCCTTAGAGCCGCAAACTATTACGACTTAAAGCATCCAAAGAGCTTAGAGATCTAGAAGCTACTTGAAGGAATAGAGATCGCAGTTGTTGGGGGATATTATCTTACTGTATGCCCAAATGCCATTATGGCGTTAGCAGAGGAGTGTGCAGCGATGAACAAAATCTTCATGCTCTCCCTCTCTGCTCTTTTCATTCCGTAGTTTTTCAAGGACCCGCTGGGTATGTCCGCACCGTACTAGGACTTTGTTGTTAGTGACGAGACAGAGGCTCAAGCATATACAGAGAGTCGTAGCTGGGAGTCAAAAGATATCAAGGAGATTGCTAAACGTTTGGTTGACCTTCCAAGGCGAATAAGAGGAGGGATAGAGTAGCTATTATTACAAGGGGGACGTTACCTACTATTGTGGCGATTTCTAGAAAGGAAATTAGCGAGTATCTTGTTTATGAAATCGGTAAGAGCGAGATTAATGATACAAAATGGAGCTGGCGATGTGTTTGCTGGAGGCTGGTTTTGCAGAAGGCAAACCGTTGGCCGAGTGCGTTGACATGGGACAATGGCTGGCCGGTTTGGAACCTTCGCAAGTACCTATTTCACTCAGTTTCAAAGCCACAACCTGGTTATTTCGTCTTAACAAGTCCAAATTACGGACCCGTTGAATAAATTTCGATTCCATTCTGGTTTAACTTCTGCTGCTCTCTCCTTCGGATGAACTTAAAGCTAATGCATAAGCAACTTCAGATATCCCTTCCCCAAGCAGACTTACAAGCCTTCAGCTATTTCTATTGATTCCGCTGATAGAAGGCGTTCAGGGAGCTCCAAAGGTTTCAACAACTCACTGGCGCCGGAACATCCTGACTCCGGAGAGCGTTCCTATAGCTCTAAAGCTGTCTGCAAAGGCTATACAAAGCCATCCAAACCCTAGGTCATCAGGACAGTCGTCGACGATGTCTTCAAAGCTATCATCAAGGTCCTCCACTTCCTGCTGCTGCTCCTGGAGAGGTGTAAGGCCCTTGGCCGAAGACCAAAGGGTTGTCCCTCGAATCACTGTTTGGGACTTTGAGGTATATGGCCACGAGAAGATGAACGCCAAGTTCTAACAGGAAGTTCGAGGCTAGGTCAGTGATGAGACTAGGAAGGATCATGCCACCCTTGGGAAGGCTATCTAGCGTTGGGTAACAGCTCGAAAATGGGTTCTCAAGCTCATGATTGTACTATGGGAGGATCAGGAAGTTCTTTTCTCGCAGGTGTTGTAAGATGAGAGATTGCTTGTGAAGACTGGTCCACTTAGCCGATAAGAATCTCTAGATCCTGTCTGTTGGCCCCTCCTCTACGAACTCCTAATTCCTCGTCTATGCTTCGTCTTCTGTATCTTTCTACAGACAAACTTTAGTAACAACAGCTTTGTTAAGCCGTCGTTCCCAGAAACATGCTCGATAGCAGCTTCTACCTCTACAGCCTCTTGCGGACATCGTAGCTAAGAAAAAGGCTAATAGGGAAGAAGTAGCGCAAGCTGCTCAAAGGGGGAGTTGTTAAGGCTTAACTCAAAGGTCAAGGAGCTTTAGGAGACTAGAGATAAAAGGTTCGCTAAGTCTAAGGAGAAGCAGAATAGAGAACTAGTAGAGCAAGGAAAAGGAGCAAATACTTAGCTAGTTTAATAATAAATACTCTTTTAAACGTAGTGGAAATCGCAACAATGTCTAGTTGCCTTAAAGGCAGCTCTGACAGTTTGTAAGTAGAACGGCAAAGGGCAGCAAAGTATGCCGCTACTAGTGATGAGATAGCTCGCAGCCCTTCTCTAATAGCTGTATAGGAATATAGGACTTGCGTATGCCTAAAGGCATACTCTACAGTGATCTTCGCAGGGGACATTTGCTTATTCGTCTTCTGCTTTTAAAAGCTCTAGAGCAAACCAGCCTTGCAGATGCTTGAGTGGTACTATGACTTTATACGAGTGTTTGTATAAGCGTCCCTATAGAGATAGAAGGTCTTATGACCCTCTATCACCTCCTAGATCTAGATGAGATCTCCAATAAATAGCCTAGTCATTGACAGGACCTAAGAAGGGACCTACCAATAAAATCACTCAGCCATCTGCAGTAACAATGGCCTAAGTAAGCAGAGCGCTGCTGCTCATAGCCCGTGGGGCGACAGAAATCTCAAAAGACTCCGTCCATGAATCCCTAGAAGAGAGCGCTCCTTCCTTCAGCCACATATCCCAGTGGCTCAATCACCATCTTGTGACTCTAAGAGGTCAGAGAAAGCATCTGCGTAGAGTGCCATCCGCTCATAGTTGACGAACAGATGCCACTCAAGAAGGCCCCGGAAAGTCGACCACAAGAGGACGGCGACATCATCAAAGATATATACGAATCACTAGGCACGTGAACGTCCGAAACGGTCAGCAAGGACAGCGAGCCGGCCAGGATATGCCAGGGTTTCTGATCGAGTTCTCGAGTGCCACAGTGAGGGTAGAGGCTGGTGAGTCAGCAGGAGTGAGTAGTCTGTCGTGTCACAGGCAGGAGAGGGGCGTGGGCGTTGGGATCAGGCTTCAAAGCCTACGACCCTACACAAATCGGCAGATCCAAGCCAAATTGCCACGAATACGCAGTGTAAATACAAACTGTGTATGATTGCCTAATGCGACTAGACCGCTCTAGCAAGATCGGGCGGCATTGGGCGCGTTAAAATATACCAAAACACCAAAAGGAAATTATCACGACATTTTAGAAGCGTCAAGAGCATCAGGTCACATTTTTCGTATTGCCTATTAAATTAGGTAGCAGGTTCAGTAAGCACTATACAATTTTGTATATAGTCGACTACTTATTCTATTTAAGCTGCATGATTTAAATCCTGGCTCCTGAAGACCTCTATATGAAGCGATGATCTTGGATTACGCTCCACACTACAAAAGCCGTTCTCGGAATTTTCCATTCAATGCCTCTATTTAACCATGATATTTGACAAGAGAGAGGCGCACAAGGAGGTAGCTGATGGGAAGATGAGTATGCCGGATCCAACAGAAGGGCTTTGAAGATCATTCCAATGTCCACATGGTTTCAAGGTCCTTGTCCATCGAAAACGCACATTCGAACCCATCCAAAGGCCGAATGGCGTATCCTCGCTCGTAACAGTGCGGATGACCTTGTTCAAGGAGCCCATGCAATGGCTTTCGACATGCTCTACACCAGAGTGATAGTCCGCCGAACCCAGCCTTTAGCCTCTATAATAAGGAGGCGCTTCTGGCCTTCAGTAGATGCCCTACCCACCCGTTCATAAATGCTCTTGTCCTTTCGCCCGACAGACCGAAGGAAGAGGAACTCCTGCTGCCCGTACTTGCCCGTAGGGTTTTTCCATTCAGGATTATACCTGCTTGAGTCAAAGTTATATTCTCCTAGGCAGGCAATTATGTGCGGATGCGAGACCCAGTCGTACTTTTTATTGGGAACGTCGAGTCTTTGGAATTCATTGTAATCCTCCGAGTCGGAATCGGAGCCATGTTCGCTCCAGGAAGACCCATCCTGTGAGCCGGAAGCATCGGGGGCTGGGAGTTCCTCTCTGTTGGTCTTGGAGTTGAATGCTTTCCTTTTTTTTGTAGAACGTTTTGGGACCCACATAGGCGTGGCACACAGCAGAGATAATTATAATTCCTCCTGAAACCCTTCCAAATGGATCAGAAGTGGCAAGCTTCACACCGAGTTCAGAAAGTGAGGGTCGTAGTCGCGAGGTACTCTGTTGTGAATAAGGATATCGTTCCCGACCGCCCCCTGATGGACGCCCAGCTCCACATCGGACTACCGTTTCTGATGCGAGAGATGTCCTTTTCCCAACTGTTACCATTGTGACGAGTCTTCCATAGAAGTTCGTCCCTGATCCTCCGCTGCCATAGCCCAGCAAGATATTTGTCTCCAGTCAGTCTGGCCATCCCGGAAAGGGCAGGCAATTTGTCGGCGTCGTGGGTGAGGCGCCTTCTTGTAAATTCAGTCACGAGAACGTGCCATTTTAGTCGGACTGGCGTTGCAACTTTGCTCTGCGAGTCGACATCGAGAAGATCGACAAGCTTGCCCTCCATTCGAGTCATCTCATTGCTGGAGTATTGCCCGTCCTCTGAAACTAAACACGTCTTACATTGCCAGATCATCTGCTGCTCCGAGTAGTAGACAATACGCCTAGACAGAACTCGTTCTTGCAATGTCCATGCACGCTGGAAAAGTGGCATATTCTCAAGCTGCGGTCTTGTATCCGAGAAGGAAGAATGTGCGCTCGATCTTGTGATCGAAACCACGTCGTCCATTATCGGCCGCACGAAAACCTCCCCCTGCGAAGGAGAAAGTTGGACTGCTTGCCTGTCTGCTAAACGTGGAAATAATATTCCGTGGTGTGCGCCCGGACTCGCTAACGCAGATATCATGATAGAGGAATTTCTGTAGTATTTAGCCATTTGCCCGGACTCCTGAGCCCAGTCCTCATCAGAGTCCTGGATGATACAAAGGGCATCGATCCACAGGAATCGAATCTTGAGCCCTCGTGAGATCAGGATTGCGTCCTTGAAGTTTCTCGATAGAATGGTCATATCAATTTCTCTCTGCATGTCGTCTAGATTGGCACGTACAGTCCTCGTGATGGCGGAGGTATCGGATCCCCAGCAATGGCTGAGCGTTGCGTAATGCTCTCCTTTCGGTCCTTCGTCCGACGCAGTCTGGCACAAACGTGGTCGCAGAGGCTCACTAAGAGGACCCAAGTCGATAACTCTAGTAGGAAGCTGAACCTCGCTCTCCCATGCTGTGGGACAGGTAGCATGCGAGAACTTGCACTCGTCCCATCAGTCCTGAATGACAGCGAACGCCTCCTTGCTGTTAGGATCTTCGACAATATTACGTCCAGGGACAGGCGGATCCAATTCCAAGGCTTTGTCGGAGCTTTTAATAAAAAAAAAATTCGTTCTTACCTTGCAGGGAACCATACCTCGATATTGGAACAACTCAAAATTCGGTCGCAGTGCTCGCAGCGGTCTCTTCCTGCCCACCCGTATCTTCAAAGGCTCATAACGCCATTTCCAAAGGCCTGGTGCCCTTATCGCAAGGGCTTGTCTGTTCTCAAGCCATATACCGTCCAGGCAATAGTAAGCTTCGTTGAATGATATATGCAGGCCTTGTATCGATCCTGCACTCAGCGAAATCATCGACATAGCCTCCCTAGATTGAGACTGGCTCTTTTTATGATGATCCTCACAGCTGCCAGTAACCCAGAGTTGCTCAAGACCAGTAGCATAAACTTTGTTAAGGAGAAGCCATCGCAGTATTTCATGGTTCTTTTCGGGTGCCTTCACGCTATCGGATTCGGAGTGAGCCTCAAATTCATGAATACTTGATTCTTTGCGTTCAGCGTCAAGTTCACTAGGTTCCTTCGCGCTGTCATCGTAGTCGGTAGCATTTCCGCTTCCACTTTCAAAGTCACTTTCGGATGAATGTACTGTTTCAGTCAGCAACGGATCCCGGTAGGTAATTCTACTTCCATCGCTATCGGTACAGTCGGAAGCAGTGATGTGGACATCATCTTGCTGCTTGAGCTACGCATGCTCAACGAAAGGTCGGAAGAGTGAGCACAATTCACAACCATTGTCGGCAGATTTCAGGAGAGCAGCGAAGTTTTCGTGGTGACGGACACTGCATTGGTGGCTCTGCTGAGGCTTGCCGTCTTTCTCCTTAGAATAAGAGTAGTGAGGCATGTGTATCTTCTGACAGCAATCGCACACCATCCTAGTTAACAACTCGGACTTCTTTGCGGAAGGAGGTCAGGTATAAGTTCAAGTAGGAAATGTCCAGGCGCATGAAACTACTCTGGGGGAAACTGCTCGATTATTAAGGGCTGGAGATACAGCCCTTAACTGGGCAGATTCCCAGGAACATTGTTGCTTGTGCCGAGTTGACACAGCCAGCATTAGAGTGATGTAACCTAGATGCGCAAGGCCCTAAATGAATCAAGCCTTATTGATCTTCTCAAGCAAAACTAAGGCTCGACCAACGCCAACAAACGGGAAGTGATTGGGGCTCCCGTGCTTGTGATATTCGAGCGCAAAAAAACGACTTGTTTTCATTGATCATTTTTAGTATTCGTGGAATCGGCCAAGTCGCTAGGTCCCTGGCTGCACCACCCAAGCCGCCGAAAACAGTAGCCAATTTGCCGTTTGGTGGTTTCATATGGTATAAAATCAGACTGCAAGTTTGCATTAGGAAATCTCCGTTGCCTAATCGCGTAATTCGCTGCCAAGCCCACGTGGCCGCCCTAGCCCGTCACTGCTTGAACAGGCCTAAGCGAGCAGGCTACGCCTAACGCACGCCGCCGGGTCATAGTCGCGCCCTTGTTTTAGTGCAGGTTTTCTGTACTTCGGCGGTCTCAAAATCTCTACTCCAATACGCCTATACAATTGTGTGTCTCATCCTTTCTCCAACGGCATTTGCCCGCGTCTTCTGACCAGTAGAAATGATGCTTCGGTTAAGGTAGGGTACAGTCTTAAGACTCAGCCTCATCTTACAATCTCAGCATTCTATTACATAGACTGAGCCCAATAGCCGCCATCATCTTCAACCCTCCTTGCTCGGAGGCTTCGCTGCTCACAAAGCTGAAAATAGATGTCTACATCTTAGCCTACTAAGCGATTCTCTTTCTCTACTTTCAGCTTCCTAGACTTTAGTTGTTGGGTTCCCAATTTCGAGTTAACTAGCACATAAACTGTGCTTCATGTCTCTTACCTACATAACTTTGAGCATAGCCTGTTAAATAAACACAAGGTGATATTCTATCCGCTTTGTTCAACATAATACGAAGCTTAGTCTTACGTCTCCATTTTCGAACCACCCGGTGGTTCTGAAATAGAACCCTTATTTTTCTATAAATCTTAGAAGGTAGCACTTCAAATTGCCTTCAATATCATCAGAATAATCACACTCATCTTCTCTGCTTCATCATCTTCAGTTGCCAAAGAATAGTGAATATCTTTTTTAATATGCAATTCTCCATTTCCAACATCATGGCCCTTGGCCTCTCTCTCACTTTGGCTCAGGCTGCTCCTAGTAGTTTGCCAAAGCGGACTGCGTTGACAGACGTATGTGCTGAGTTAAGCTTACCTACGAACTGCGTGACCTTCTGCAGCGCAGACACTGATTCGTGCCTTGCCGCTTTGTTTAACGACGGCGTATCGACTATAGTCTGTACGTTGTCTCCGCCCATAACCTCTTTCCCTTTAGAATCATCCTTGCATTGAAATATTCTCCCGCGAACAATCTCTTATCTAAACAAAGCCCGCATAACTCAGTGACAGCACATCCAACGACCCAGGCGTTGACACGACCTAGCCTAGCATCTCGTCTTTCAACTTCGATATAACGCAGGTCACCTGTGACGAAATAACTTTCCAATTCAGCGTCGGCGCTTTCCCTACCTCGGGCTTGGGTCCGGGTGCAGCTAATGCGCCAGCAATTGTGGCGGATGATGCTGTGGGGAATTTCTTTGTTGGGCCGCCGCAGCCTGCGCTGAGCATGACGTGCAGTTTAGTGTGAATTGTTAAGTAGATGTCCTGGATCCACGATTGTTTGGGGTTGGGAATTCATGAATCCATACTTCGTCAAGATAAGTATTGTGGCATGTTCTAGACGCATGGCATGACTAAAGGAAAGGGGCATGCACTAGGCGTTCAAGCGTATTGTTTGGATGACATTATACATATTCATGAATGAAATGAAAAGTAACTTATATCCATGGCTTGCATTACGTCCTTTTTTGCCCTCGGGAAATTTCCAAGTTTTGCTGTTGATAGTAACGTAGGATATCGGGAGCTACAGACGCTTATAAGGAGGACCAGCATGACTCGTGATTTGGTTATGCTTTAGCCAGAACTCTTTACCACTACAACCAAATCGAAAAGGTCTAACTCTAACCATAACCATAACCATAGGTGCCGGTTAGAGCCATGGTTGATCTTTTCTATGCTGGTATAGGCTAAATCTTCCAACAAGATCTGTGCAGACGGCCAAGAAGCGAATATTACCTGCTCGACAGCTTTCTATCCCTGGCCTATTTTCTCAAATTGTATATACAAGGTATCGATGTCGAGGTTCCAAAGAGAACGATACGATAACTCCTGGAGTTGAAAATTTCCTTCTACTTTTAGTCGAATCTCTATGGGAAGTTTGGATCAAGGCTCCTCTATCATCTTGAGAGAATTTGTGAAGCTTGATTTCTGAAAGGAAAAACAGAGCAACTCTTCGTTGACTACATACCATATGTACTCCTTTTGATGCTGTAATTGACTTAGTTGGAAAAACAAAACATCATTTTTGAAAATCCAAGCACCTGATACCCTTTATGATCATTCGTGCAAACTCAAGCGTCCATCACACCTCTAAGTGCGATGTTGCGGGGTTGGGACAAACACCCAACCCAGCTTTAAAGACTTGCAGTCATGTGTGGATACCTTTGTTAATTTTGAGTGTAAATATGCTTATAAAATAGAAGTGCTAACGCCAAAAGTATAGCTGAAACAAAAATATTTAATCTGTAAAATGTATAAATAGTTTATACTAGCTCTATCTATATAATCGTTCTACAAAATGGCAATATGCAAAGTTGTGACACGACAACTGACATGTCGCTTAAAAAGTTAAATTGACAACGGTGTCAGCGTACAAGGACTCTAACCCTCCAACCTATTACAGCTAGCCATCCTGCAAAATCGAAGTTAGAAAGGAGAATCCGGGCTCGCATTTCCGAACTGCCGAGCTGCTTATATACGTGTCCTTTGCAAGCTTCGAGTCCTTTCTAGAATTTGCCACTCTTGGCTTTGCCACTTTCTACCTAAGGCCGAAAGGTCCTTGATTGCCACCTCTTAACAGATTGATTAGAAATTCATACAACCGCCAGAAAATATAAAGCCCTTAAGATCTCTGGTGGTGGGTGGGGTAGGTGGGCGCGACGGTAAGAGTATCTTCCCACACGTCTTTAGACGTGACGTGTGGGAGGTTTATCATAGAATCGGGCTGATGCTTGATTTAAATATAATTATAATAAATCGACCTGACAAGCAGCTCATAGCAAGAGTGCTATCTTTGATCATCGAGCAATCAGGCCGATATTCTGGTGGGAGCCAGAGAACATTGTGATTATTCCAGGTTATCCAAGATCCGTTCTCTCCAAGACAATATGAAGACCAGCTAGGGGATGGAAGAAGTCCTAGATTAATAGAACCAATATTAGTAGTAAGGAACAGCCCATCGCTACTAAATGACAGCTTAGTAGTAACTTGGCCGATTTCGAATGTCTGCTGCAGAGCTCCCGTCTCGGCATCCCAGAGCCGGACCGTGCTGTCGTACGAAGCAGACGCGAGCCGCCGCCCGTCCTGCGAGAGCGCCACGGAGCAGACCCCACCAGAGTGGCCCTCGAGCGTCTGCTGCAGAGCTCCTGTCTCGGCATCCCAGAGCCGGACCGTGCTGTCGTTCGAAGCAGACGCGAGCCGCCGCCCGTCCTGCGAGAACGCCGCGGAGTTGACCCCATCAGAGTGGCCCTCGAGTGTCTGCTGCAGAGCTCCTGTCTCGGCATCCCAGAGCCGGACCGTGCT
>Ga0335075_10005643_pt1 | contig 19382 bp, 18 predicted proteins | sample Lox_Sample_24_FD_206723 | JGI IMG/M metagenome (GOLD analysis project Ga0335075, IMG submission 206723) | Soil microbial communities from Loxahatchee National Wildlife Refuge, Florida, United States - Lox_Sample_2.4 | ecosystem: Environmental > Terrestrial > Soil > Wetlands | place: USA...
CGGTAGGACGGGTGTCGACCAAGATCAGCCCGTTGCCGAGGACCTGCTTGCGGACGCCGGTCCTTTGGCCCGACGTGAAGCTGACGACTGCCTCAGGTCTGTGCCTGTTGCATCCGCCTCGAGAAGGTGATAGCGATTGCCTAGCTGATCCCACAGTCGAGCAGAAATTCTAGAGGGGGAACATTGGCTGGAATCACCAAAAAGAATTTCGATGCGCCTGATGAGCGCCGGAATCCGGATAAGACCGTCATGCAGGTTGTCGATCTGGGTTCGGTGAAGGCCGCGCGGATGACGTTGCAGCCAGGTTGGCGCTGGTCGGAGTGCATCAAGCCCGTCGCGGGCACCGATAGCTGCCATACGCATCATGTGGGAACGGTGGCGTCTGGCCAGTTGCAGGTCCGCCATGATGACGGCACGGAAGTCCAGGTTGGTCCGGGCGACGCGTACGTCATCGAGCCTGGCCACGACGCGTGGGTCATCGGCTCAGAACCGTTCGTAGCCTACGAGTTCGATAGCAGCGCCGCGGAGGCGTACGCTCGGGGCTGAACGCTGGATTGGCGGGCTCATGCCGAGGCATATTTGCCGATCTGCCACAATAGATGGGTATGCGTTTGCAGAACTTCCACTATTGGGCAAATCCGCATGACATCAGAGCACAGATCGACCTGATCGGTCATGTTATGCATTGCGCTGCTGATGAGGCAGCAGCGCAGATTGGTGGTTCTGCGTACGGAAAGGATCAGGTCGCTGGCTACGGTTGAGGGTGTCCGGGCCTGGTGTTCTTACTGCTCGCCGGGCCGGGCCTGACTTTCTTTCCTGAACTGGAGGAGGGTTTCCTGGACGCGGCCGGCGGCGGGGGCTGCGATACGCTGGTAGATGGTGAGGGCCTGCCACAGGCGGGCGGCGGCTTCGCTGGTGCGGCCGTCGCGGAGGTGGCTGTGGCCGATTCCTTCCAGGGCGCGTGCTTCCTCTGCGGGGATGCCGATGTCGTGGGCGATGGCCAGCGCTTGGGCATGGTAATCGCGGGCCTGCCGGGGTTCGTCGGTGCGCGACGATAGCTCGCCGAGGCAGTTCAGCGTTTCTGCCTCCGCGCCTCGGTTTCCGCCGTCGCGGCACAGCTTCAGGGCCTGCTGGTGGCTGGCGGCTGCGGCCAGGTGTTCACCGGTCAGCTGCTGCACCAGGCCAAGCTCGTTGAGCGCGTATGCCGCGTCGCCGGTGTTCTGGGAAAGGTCGCGGAACAGGCTGAGGGCCTGCCGGCTGCCAGCGGCGGCGGACCGGTAGTCGCCGGTTAGCCGCTGCACCGCGGCGAGCTCGTGCAGAGCCTGGGCCTGCTGGTGGCGGTCGCCGAGGTCACGGCTTAGCGCCAGGGCCTGCGGCAAGGTGGTGGCGGCGGCCGGGTAGTCGCCGGTCAGTCGCTGCAGGGCACCTAGCTGCGTGAGGGCAATGGCCTGGCCGGACCGGTAACCAGCGTCGCCGTAGAGGTCCAGTGCCTGGCGGTGGCAGGCCGCGGCAGCCGCGTAATCCCCGGTATAGCGGTGTGCGATGCCCAGGTAGTGGAGGGCGTCGCCTTGCCCGCGCCGGTGATCGAGGCGGCGGAACAGCTCGAGCGCTTGGCGGAGTTCGGCGGCGGCGGCCGGGTAATCGTCGGTCAGGGTGTACAGGAAGCCGATCATGTGCAGGGCTGCTGCCTGGCCGGTCCGGTCGCCGAGCTCGCGGTACAGCTGCAGGGCCCGGGTCGCGCTGACGACTGCCGCCGGGGTGTCCTCGGTCATGGTTTGCATGGGGCTCACCAGCATCAGGGCACGAGCCTGGCTGGCCCGGTCGTCGGCCTGGCGGGCGGCGGCCAGGGCGGCCTGGTGCAAGGCGAGGCCCTGATCCCAGTACCCCCGGGTCTGCAGGAAGCCGTCCATCGCGGCGGGGATCAGCACCGCGTACACGGGCCGCGCGGTGGCGGCGGCGTAGCTGGCGGCCGCGTGCAGGTTGGCGCGCTCGGCATCGAGCCAGGCCGCCGCCTGCCGGAGCGTGGCGACCGGTGGCGCGCTGCCGGGCGGGCGGCCCGGGGGCGCCGGGCCTTCGGCGTTCGTCCAGGACGGGAAGTGCCCGCTGGCGGCCCGGGCGGTGTGCAAGTAGTAGCCCAGCAGCCGACTGGTGGCGGCGTCCCGGGCGGCCGGGTCGTCGGACGCGGTCAGGGTCCGGGCGTGCGCGCGGATCAGGTCGTGGAACCGGTACCGGCCGGAGGTGGGCTGGGTGATCAGGTGCTGGTCGTAGAGGGCCTCTAGGCGCCCGCGCGCCGTGACCAGGCTCGTGCCATCCAGTGCCGCGGCGGCGTAGGCGTCGATATCGGGCCCGGGATGCAGGCCCAGGCGGCGGAACAGCCGGCGCTGGCCGCCGTCTAGGTCCTGGTAGGACAGGCCGAACGCGGCCCCGACCGACAGGTTCTCGGCCGCCATCAGCTCCAGCCGGTCACGGGCCGCGGCCAGCTCGCCGGCCAGGCCCGCGGGGGTCCAGGCCGGGTGGTGGGCCAGTTGCCGGCCCATCATCCCGATCGCCAGCGGCAGGTACCCGCACAGGCCGGCCAGCTCGCCTGCCCCGGGATCACCGGCGGTCACGTCGGCCCGGCCGGCTAGGCGGGCGAGCAGCCCGGCCGCCTCGTCGGGGGTCAGGGTGTCCAGGCTGACCACGGCGGCGTCTTCGAGCGCGGCCAGCCGGCGCCGGCTGGTGATCAGCACCAGGCTGCCCGGGGTACCCGGCAGCAGCGGCCGGACCTGCTGGTGCCCGGCCGCATCATCTAGCACCAGCAAGATTTTCTTCCCGGCGGCGTGGTCGCGCCAGCGCGCTGCCCGTGCATCGATCCCCGGCGGGATCTGGGCTGCGGCCACCCCAGCGGTTAGCAGCAAGCTGGCCAGCGCATCGGCCGGGTCCACTGGCGGCTGCCCGGGGGTGTGAGCATGCAACGGCAAGAAGAACTGCCCGTCCGGGAAGGACCCGGCCAGCTGGTGCGCTGCGTGCACCGCGAACGTGGTCTTCCCGATCCCGGCCATTCCGCCGATCGCGTGCACCGAGACCACCCCGCTGCCATGGGCTGCGGCCGCCTCTGCCCACCGCGCCCTCAGCTGGCCCAGTTCGTCCTGGCGGCCGGTGAAGGCGGCGATATCCCGCGGCAGCGTCCGGCTCGCAGCTGCCGCCGACCCCGTCCCGGCCTCTTGCGCCGCGGCCGCCAGCGCCTGGCTGGCCGGTGCGCGACCGCGGGCTGCCGCAATGAACAGCTCGCGGGCCGGGCCGCCCAGGCCCAGTGCACTGGCCAGCAGGACCGCGGTGTCCTTGCGGGCGGTGGCGTTGATGCCGCGCTCCAGATCGCTGATTGCCCGCTGGCTCACGCGCGCGCCCTCGGCCAGCTCGTCTTGAGTCAGCCCGGCCCGGTCGCGCAGCTGCCGTAACAGCTCGCCGAACCTCAGCCCGGCCCGCCCTGTCACCGGCCCATCGACCACAGGCCCCTTACCCCCTCCGCCCGCCCGGCGCCAGCCCTTCCTCCGGCTACGGCGCGCACGGCCTTGACGCCCAGCCTAATCCTGTGCGTCTCCTGTGCGCGGCTACGTATGGTGACCGCCCGCCCGGCCCCGCGACAGTGGAGCACACGACAAGCCCGCCACCGCCGGGAAGGAGAAGACCCGCCATGCACCAGCTCACCCACCTCGGCCATGACCGGCACCACGAGCGGCTGGCGCACGCCGAGGCGCAGCGAACCGCCGAGCCCGTGCTCACGCTGGCCCAGGCCATCCGCCGCGCCGGGCGCGCGGAACGGCGGATGCGCCGCGCCGTCCGCCAGGCCCGGCGGCTGCGCGCCCAGCTCCACGCCCAGACCACCAGCCATCAATGACAGCCAGCCGGCTGCCCCCCAAGCCTCAGCGACCGCCAGGAGATCCCTATGAACCGCACCCGCCCATTCCGCTCCATGCGCCGCCTGGCCGGCGTCCTCGCCGGACTTGCCGGCGCCCTGCTGGCCGCCGCCGCGGCGGCCCCGGCCGCATTCGCCTATCCCGTGCCACCCGGAGATGGCGGCGGGACGCCACCGGCCCCCGTGCAGGCAGTCGTCGCCGGCGGCATGCCCGGTTGGCAGATCGCCCTCATCGCCGTGGCCGCTGCGGTCGTAGCCGCCGCCGCAGCGGTGGTCTTGGACCGGACCAGGGCCGCCCGCCGGCACCAGGCCGCACCGAGCGCCTAAAGCTGAGCCGGCATCCCAGCGCCCGGCCGCGCGAGCCCACCCAGCCCCTGCGGCCGGGCGCTTTCACCGGGCCGGGACCAGCACCAGGCACAGCGCCCCCGGGGACCTCCGCAGCGCAACAGGCTTATCACCGCCTGCCGCACCGCAGGCCTCGGGGCCGCCGCCACACCAGATGCGGTCCTCCGGCCCCGGAAACACCACCGGCCGGGCCCGCAGCCGAGCAATCGCCGGGCTTTGCCTGCGTCCTCGGCGTGCGGCAGACAACACCATGACCCGGTTCATCGTCTGTGGAGCGGGGGCGATCGGCGGCCCGCTCGCGGCGGGCCTGTCCGAAGCGGGCCACAATGCCGTCGCCGTCGCCCGCGGCAGCCACTACGAGGCGATCGCCGCCCACGGGCTGCGGGTCGAGGCGCCGGAGGGGCCGACCGTCTCGCGCCTGACGGTGGTCGATCATCCCTCCAGACTTGAATTCCGCGACGATGACATCGTCATGCTCGCGATGAAGAGCCACGACATCGCCGCCGCGCCCGGGACGCTCGCCGGCCTGGCTCGCCCCAGCACTCCGATCGTCTGTGTCCAAAACGGCGTTGAGAACGAGCGGGCGGTGCTGCGGCTGTTCCCGAATATCTACGGCGTCCTGGTATACGCCGGGGACCCACCTGTCGCCCGGCGTGGTCGTGGCGCCCTCATCGCCGGTCCGCGGTGTTCTGGACGTCGGCTGGCACTCCCACGGCCTCGACGCCACCGCGCATGAGATCGCCAGCGCCTTTCAAACAGCCCCGGTACTCATCCCGTCCGATCCGCGACATCCAGCGATGGAAGTATGCCAAGCTGCTCAACAACCTGGCCAGCGCGGCCGAGGTCGTCCTCGGTGATGGCACCCGCGGCAGCGCCATGGCAGGCCGGGCGCGCCAGGAGGCGCCCGCCTGCTATGCGGCGGCCGGGATCGGCCACGCCTCGGACGAGGAGATGCGAGCCCGGGAATCCGGCATCGTGACGTACCGGCCGGTCCACGGCCGGGAGTGGCTCGTCAGCTCCTCGGTCCAAAGCGTTGCCCGGGGCACGGGCAGCCTCAAATGCGACTACCTGAACAGCGAGATCGTCCTGCTCGGCCGGGCCTGCGCCGTGCCGACGCCCGTCAACAAGCTGCGACAGCGCCTCGCCGGCGATCTGGCCAGGCAACGCCGCCAGCCCGGCGCGCTGAGCGAGCCAGAACTGCGCGAGCTTGCGAACCGGCACCCCCGCCCCCGCCCTAAGGACAGGCTGCGCGGCCCCGGCCGGCTTCGCCCGGACCCGCCGAGCCGGATCAACGTTCGCCGATCGCAATCCAGGCCGCAGCCGCCGCAACATCCGGGCGACGCCTTCCTGACGTGACTTTGCCGAGGCCCTGACGACAGAGCCCCTGCACAACAGCCCTGATAGCGCGCGCCAGACAAACCACCGCGCCGCAACGAAAGACTTCCGCCAATTGCGTCACAGCAACCCGAATCTGCCGGATCCGCCGCAGGCCAGATACCCGTGCTCCGATGGCCAACTAGCGTGCCCGGTCACAAGCAGCCGATCAGCGATCGCGGCAGTGCTGCGAGGAGCAGGCGTCAGGAGACCGATGGCGGCCAGCGGTGTCTGCGCCACTCGTCCCATGTGGCGAATCCCGCCGGCGGGTCATCAATGGGTTCGCTGCCGTCGAGTTCGCCCGGGGTTGGGATGTCGATGCTGGCAGCCCACCCGGCGAGTTCCTCGTCGGACATAGGCCAGGTCGTGTGCGGCGCTTCGGCTTGGCGCTGATCACGTCGTCTGCGCTGCTCGGCTGGGGTGAGTTCGAAGTAACGCATCTCCACCATCGCGCCTAGGTCTGCTGCTGCCTGCCGCAGCGCGGAGCGCTCGTCTCGGTCCCAGAGGCCGTAGTCGATCACGACGTTGCTGCCAAGTTCGAGGGCGCGCAGCCCGATCTGGATGAGCCGTCCTTCGATCACGCCCGTAGCCGATGGCGGATTCTCGTGGCCGTAGAGAGCCTTCACCCACTCGTCCTTCGTGAGACGAAGCGCTTTCTGCTCGATCTCGATGCGCCGGGCAGCAGTGGTCTTCCCGGTGCATGGGAGTCCCACAGTCAAGAACAGCGTGGGCTGTATCAGCATCACCCGCTTCCGACCGAACGCCTCATCATTGCTGACCTCCGCTCAAAGCCGCGACTGGAGTGGCCGGTGCGTGTCTGCATCGTGTAAGGCGGCTCCGCGCGATTCCGCTGACAACCTCCAGGCGGCGGGGACGAGGGAACGACGGGACTCGCAACCCCGCGGCCCGGAGGTGTCGGCACGCCGGTGGATACTCCCGACATGGCGAGATTCGAGGACCAGGACCTGACTGATGCCGAGTTCCGGGAGTGCGACTTGACTCGCGCCCGTCTGATCGGGGTGGTGATGCAGGACGCCGTCATCGACGGGCTGGTCAGCAACCTGGTGGTCAACGGAGTCGAGGTGACGTCATACGTCGAGGCCGAGCTCGACCGGCGGCATCCGGTGCGGCTGCTGATCCGCTCTGCCCATCCGGCCGACCTGCAGGAAGCCTTCCGGCGTCTGCGCGCCCAATGGGCGGCGACGCTCGGGCTGCTCGCAGGGATGCCCAAGGGGTCCGAGCACCAGCGCGTCGGCGGCGAGTGGTCGGCGGTGGAGACCCTGCGGCATCTGGTGTTCGTGCACGACTCGTGGTTCCGTCGCTGCTGCTTGGGGTCGACCAAGCCGTTTACCGCGATTGGCTTGGCGTCCGAGTTTGTCCCTGACCAGGAGGAACAGGGTCTGGATCGAGCTGCGGCCCCGAGCCTCGACGAGGTGCTGGCCGTGCGCGACGTGCAGGGCGCCGAGCTAGAGCGCTGGCTGTCGACCGTGACGGCCGATGAGCTGTCGGCGCCCGCGCCAGTGCCGGCGGGCCGGGGCTGGCCGCCGTACGCCAGGGGGAAGTCGGTGCTCGAATGCATACACGTGGTGCTGAACGAGGAATGGGCGCACCACGGCTTCTGCGTGCGTGACCTCGATCTGCTCGGGATGTGACCGATTCGTACCTGCAAACGAGCTGTCCCGTGACGTCTTGTGGCTCCTTTGAGGACCATCTCGACCGCGATGACCTGGTCGTTGCCGGCGGGCAACCGCGGTTCCATCCCCTCATCATTCCGAGCGCGGGGCATTGAGACGCAAAACGACCTCGACGATCGCGCCCGCCCCGATCGCCTCCGCTCGCTGCACCGCCGCCTTGACGGGCACCAGGTAGCGCCCGTCCTTGGGGAACAGCGCAGTGGAGAACTCCGTGTCGCCGATGGCGACCTCGACCGGCACCTGGCCCCAGTAGATCAGGCCCCGGGCTGCCTCCCTGAGATCCTCGCTGTCCTCCGGCGTCATGGCCACGAAGAGGTACGGCGCCGGTCCCCGCCACTCGATCACCTCGCCGGTGAAGGTCCACTCCATGCGCCCATCATCGGAGATGTGCCCATGCGCCGGGGACGCGTCGGCACACGACGTCGATCACCAGCGCCGTCAGGACCGCGACGGTGTCGGAGACGGCCTGTCCGTCCACCTCGTCGAGCCTCTGATTGAGCCAGGCCAGATCGCCGTCGGCGGTCACCGGTCACAAGCGCTTCTCCAGGTCATCACGGCGGGCCGTGAGTTCCCGCAAGGCAGTGGTCTTGCCCGAGCCCGCCGATCCGGTCAGCACGAACAGCACCCGCCGACGCTAGCAACCGCTGCGGGGCGGGCCGCCGAGCGCCGCGAGGGAGCGGCGCCCAGATATCCCCGGAACGAAACCGGATCCCGCGGTGACGGGGCGTAAAAGACACGAATTTGTTTGGGGCTAGCGGCGAGAGACGAGATTCAGGCCAGCCCCGGGGATCCGGGAACTGGCCTGTGACCTGCTACTTCGCGTGGGCGGTACAAGATTTGAACTTGTGACCTCTTCCGTGTCAGGGAAGCGCTCTCCCGCTGAGCTAACCGCCCGCGAGGCGGAAGCGGGAATCGAACCCGCGTACAGGGCTTTGCAGGCCCTTGCCTAAGCCACTCGGCCATTCCGCCATTACAGACTCCAGGTGGAGCCCGCGCCGGTACCGAAGAGCCGTGCGGACCGTCGGCTACGGGGACGGCGTCCGGCACCTCCGAGCGGACGACGGGATTCGAACCCGCGACCCTCACCTTGGCAAGGTGATGCTCTACCAGCTGAGCCACGTCCGCGTGCCCGGCAGCGCCGGGACCTGGCGCGCCGGCCGTGCCGGCGTGCGTTTCAGAACTGTAGCCGATCCTGTCCGCCCCGCAAACTCACCGGGGGGCCGGGCGGCGCCGTGTCCGCCGCGCGGCCATGCGGCGATATCGCTGCAACCACCGCCTTACCCGGTCCATTCAGGCAAGACGTCCAGCTGGCCGACCTGCTCGGCGTAGAACCTCACCCCGGACACGTGCTCGGCGATTTCGCGCAGCGTCCAGGCCTCGGCCCGGAACGCGTCCCAGGCTTCGGGACCGGCCGTCTCATAGCGCAACACGTAACACCGGGCCAGCCGTCGCAACCGCGACCGCGCCTCGTCCAGGTCAAGCTCGGTGAACCGGGACCAGTCCGAGTCCAGGGTGACCAGCCGCCCGTGCCACTCGTCCGGGATCGGGGACGCGCCCGCCAGCAGCGCCTCGACCTCGTGCAGGTGGTCCACGAGATGGTCGGTGATGCGGCGCAGCGCCTTGTGCGGGGTCCAGGTGTTCGGGACGCCGTCGATGATCCGCGCGATCGGCCGGCCGTCCCACGCGTGCCAGGTCGCCGCCAATTCCAGGCAGCGGTCCACGGCAGCCACAACGGTCTGCGCCGGATTATCGGTTTCGCTCATCCTTCGATCCTGGCCGAAGAATAGTTGCGTTACCGTCGAAGTATGCCTGCAACGAACACCGTCGGGCCGCCCGCCGGGTATGGCGCCGACATCGCGCCGGTCGCCGCGCTGATGGCCGACCCGGCCCGGGCCGCCATGCTCGGGGCGCTGCTGGGCGGGCCGCCGCTGTCGGCCGGGGAGCTCAGTCAGATCGCCGGGGTCAGCCCGGCCACGACCAGCGCCCACCTCGCCCGGCTGCTCGACGGCGGTCTGGTCGCCATGACCAAGCAGGGCCGGCACCGCTACTACCGGCTGGCCGGGCACGAGGTGGCGACCGTGCTCGAGGTCATCGCCCAGATCAGCCCGGTCAAGCCGGTGCGGAGCCTGCGCCAGTCGCGCGAGGCGGCCGCGCTCGCCCAGGCACGGACCTGCTACGACCATCTCGCGGGGCGGGCCGGGGTCGAGTTGCTGGACGCTTTGCTCAGGAAGGGATTTCTGAACGGGACCGGCACGGGTCCATCTGCCTGCTATGAGGTGACGGCGGACGGGGAGCAAAAGCTCGCCGCGTTCGGCGTGGACGTGGACAGACTCCGGGGGACGCGGCGCCGCTTCGCCGGGGCCTGCCTGGACTGGACGCAGCGCCGGCCGCACCTGAACGGCGCGCTGGGTGCGGCGGTCACCGCCCGGCTGATGCAGCTGGGCTGGATCGAGCGCGGCCCGTCCAAGCGCGCGATCCGGGTCACCGAGTCCGGCCAGGACGGCCTGGCGGCCACGTTTGGGTGGTCGGCTTCGGACTAAACCGGGCGTAGTGGCAGGCTACGGCCATGCGAACTGTGATCGTCAATGGCGACGGGCTCACCGTGCAGGATGTCGTCGAGGTCAGCCGCGGCGAGGCCCGCGCCGAACTGGGGCCGGGCGTACCCGAGCGGATGGAGGCGAGCCGCGCGGTCGTGGCCGCCGCCATCGCGGGCGACGCACCGGTCTACGGGGTGAACACCGGGTTCGGCGCGCTGGCCGACACCCGGGTGGGGGAGCGGGACCTGAGAACCCTGCAGGGCGCGATCATCGTGTCGCACGCGGCCGCCACCGGCGAGCCGCTCGACGACGCGACCGTGCGGGCGGTGTTGCTACTGCGGGCCAGGACGCTGGCCGCCGGGTACTCCGGCGTGCGGGCCGACCTGCCGCGGCGGCTGCTGCAGCTGCTGGACCTCGGCCTGCTCCCCGTTATCCCGGGCAAGGGTTCGGTCGGCGCCTCGGGCGACCTGGCCCAGCTGGCGCACCTGGCCCAGCCGCTGATCGGCGAGGGCCGGCTGCGCGGACCTGGCGACGGGCCGCGGGGCCGCCCGGCCGCCGAGGTGCTGGCCGAGCACGGGATCGAGCCGCTGCAGCTCGCCCCGAAGGAGGGCCTCTCGCTGGTCAACGGGACCGAGCCGATGCAGGCGCTGCTGGCGTTCTCGGTGCACGAGGCCGGGCTGCTGGTGCGCGTCGCCGATGTGGCGTGCGCGCTGTCGGTTGAGGCGTTGCTCGGTCACGACCGGCCCTACGACGAGCGGGTGCAGGCGCTCCGGCCGCACCCGGGCCAGCTCGACAGCGCGGCCAACCTGCGCGCGTTGCTGCGCGGCTCGCCGCTGATGGCCAGCCACCGCACCAGCCGGCACGCGGTGCAGGACGCCTACTGCCTGCGCTGCGCGCCCCAGGTGCACGGGGCCGTCCGCGACGTGCTGGCCTTCGCCAGCAAGATCATCGATATCGAGCTCGGCTCGGTGGTGGACAACCCGGTGATCGCCGACGACGGCGAGGTGATGATCACCGGGAACTTCCACGGCGAGCCGCTGGCCTTCGCGGCCGACATGCTGGCCATGGCCCTGGCCGAACTGGCCAGCATCAGCGAGCGGCGGGTGGACCGGATGCTCGACCCGGCGTTCTCCCGCGGCCTGCCGCCGTTCCTCGCCCCGGACGCGGGCACGAACTCCGGCTACATGCTGGCCCAGTACACCGCGGCCTCACTGGTCAGCGAGAACAAGGTGCTCGCCCACCCGGCCAGCGTGGACACCATCCCGACCTCGGGCAAGCAGGAGGACCACGTGTCCATGGGCTGGACCGGGGTGCGCAAGCTGCGGGAGGTGGCGGCCAACGTCCGCACCTGCCTGGCGGTGGAGATCCTCTGCGCGGCGCAGGGCATCGATCTGCGGGCCGAGATCGCCCCGCCGAGCGCCGCGTCGGCTGCCGCCCACGCGGCGGTGCGGGCGCGCGTGGACCGGATGGACGTGGACCGCGAGGTGGCCGGGCAGATCGCCGCGGTCAACGACACGCTTCCAGAAATCTGCGCTGCGGCGGCGGCCCAGTGCGGCGGGCTGCGCTAGCGTCTCCGTGTGGCCGTTTGGATAAACGGGGAACTCGTCCCCGACGATGAGGCAAGGATCTCGGTCTTCGATCACGGGCTGGTGACCGGCGACGGGGTCTTCGAGACGATCAAGGTCGCGAACAACGTCCCGTTCGCGCTGAGCAGGCACCTGGCCCGGCTCGGCCGGTCCGCGGCCGGTCTCGGCCTGGCCGCCCCCGACCTGGACGCGATCCGGGCCGGCGCGCTGGCCGTGATCGAGGCGTCCGCTCCGGTGACCCTGGCCCGGATGCGGATCACCGTGACCGGCGGCATCGCGCCGCTCGGTTCCGAGCGCATCGGCTCCCCGCTGACCGCGATCGTGGCGCTCGGCGACATGAAGCCGCCCACGCCGTGGGTCGACGTCACCACCGTGCCGTGGGCGCGCAACGAGCACGGGGCTCTGTCCGGCCTGAAGACGACGTCGTACGGCGAGAACGTGCGGGCGCTCGCCTACGCCGGGGAGCACGGCGGCAGCGAGGCGATCTTCCCGAATACGGCCGGGAACCTGTGCGAGGGCACCGGAACGAACGTGTTCGTGGTGCAGGCCGGGCGGCTGCTGACGCCGCCGCTGCCGTCCGGGTGCCTGGCCGGGGTCACTCGCGGGCTGGTGATCGAGTGGTCCGGGGCGACCGAGCAGGATCTGCCGCTCTCGGCGCTGGCCGAAGCGGATGAAGCGTTCCTGACCGGGACGACCCGGGACGTACAGCCGATCCGAAATGTGGACGGCCGGGCCCTTCCGGCCGCGCCCGGGCCGATCACCCGAAAGGCGGCCGAAGTGTTCGCCATGCGGGCCGGAGAGTCGCCCGACCCCTAGGCCGTCCCTGGGCCGACCTGGCCCGATCCGATCCGTTAAAGGTCCGAACCTCCGGACTGCGGGCGGCTGCGGCCGGATTCATCGAATGATGAGCCCTGTGCCGTAATGGTCCGCTTGGCCTTTCCTGGGCGATTAAGCGCGCCAGAGCAGATCGTCGAGTTCGCTATCGATGTTGATGAAGTCGCTCTCGCATCCGGCGGCAATAAGCCCGAACGTCCGGTTCAGGAAGTCCGCGATGGAGATCATTGGCGCCTCGAAGTGGGCCTGGCCGAATGGGGACGAAAGCGCGATGTTCAGGACGCCGAGGCCGTGGTCCTCGCCCGGCCAGACCTGGACGTCGCCCTCGCCCGCGGGACCGGCCAGGCCCGCCGACAGCAGGTCCCTGGAGAAGATCCACTCCACGGGATCCTCGGTGCCCACGTGGAAGGCCATGCGGATCGCGTATGGATCGGCGGCGTTGTAGCAGAGGCTGGCAACCAGCGGAACAGCCCCGTGCTCGGGCACCACAAGGCTGAGCCCGAGCTCAGCGGAGACGGTAGCGCCGGTGTTCATCATCGAGTCATGCCTTTGCCTTGTCGTGTCCCGGATTGCCGGGCTTCATAAAGACTGAGCGGCCCCTTCACTTATGACGTTTAGGCACCGCGGAATTGTCAATCGCTTGAGTAAGATTCCGCGATTCGAGCCACTCGTAACCTCGGTCACTGAACAACAAATCAACCGCGACCTGGTCAAACACTTCCGGAAATAAAACACCGTTCTGAGCACTCCGTCATCCCATGACCTGGCACAACGCCGTGTGACCTTCGTCTCACTGGCGCGGAAAGTCTATCCCGATCTGAGGCTCGTAGCGGGTGGCTTGCGCACGGATGAGGTTCCCGCCAGCGTTCGGCAGGGTTAGATGTCACTTAGCAGATCAGCGCGGCATGTACAGTGGCGTCAGCTGGTACAGGAATATCCGATATATGACTATTTCCTGGCCCCAGTCTGGGACACCATGAGATAGTCACTACCGGAATGCGCGCTAGCGCCGCGCTAGCGACTCAGTTGAACGATTTTGCATCCGGGTGCATTCACGACCGCTAGAAGGCGGCTGGCGCGCGGGCGACGTGGCGGCGACCGGCGGCCGGCGGGGGTGGCGGCGGTGTGTCGGCGGGGGTGGCGGCGCCGTGGCGGCGGGGTGGCGGCGCGATCTGGCCGAGTGCAGCGGCCGCGCGGCCGGGTGCGGTTCGGCCGGCGTGGTGCGGGGCGCAAAAGGGGCGCGGGGCTTCCCGGGCGGGGTGGCGATGGCGACGCGGGGGCGGCGTCGTGCGCTAGTCTGTGTTTCGCCCTAACCGCCGGGAACGGCGCGGGGCCCGGGCGATTGGCTCAGCGGGAGAGCGCCTCGTTCACACCGAGGAGGTCACTGGTTCGATCCCAGTATCGCCCACACCGCTCACCGGCCAGTCGCGATCTTGCGGCTGGCCTGATCTCATTTTCCGGCTGAACCGCGCCCCGCTGCCGACGCGCAGGCGCGGATCGCGGCCAGGCTCGCGTCGACGCACCGCCCGCACCTCGGCTCCGCGGGCGCCACACCGCGCCCGTCCGCCCGGGCCAGGTACGCCCGGCCCCGTCGTGCGGCCTCCTCGAGCAGCGCGGCCCTGTCCGCCAGCGCCGCCCGCAGCCGCGAATCGGAAGGCTTGCCCGAAACGTGGGCCCAAATGGTCGTTAAAACGACCCGCTGGGCCCACATTTGCTGTGGACCCGCCGCCGAAGCGCGGCGGAGCGCGGCGGAGCGCGGCGAACCGGCGGTTAGCGGAGGGGGCGGAAGCTGGCCCGGACCTCGTTGACGAACGTCTCCGGCTGCTCGAACGCGGCGAAGTGGCCGCCCTTGTCCAGTTCGTTCCAGTAGTGCAGCTTCGAGAACTGCCGTTCGGCCCAGCGCCGGGACGGGCGGAAGATCTCCCGGGGGAAGATCGAGCATCCGGCCGGGACGTCCACCGGGCCGAGGAACGGCTGGTTGAAGCTCTCCCAGTAGAACCGGGCCGACGAGGCGCCGGCGCCGGTCACCCAGTACAGCATCACGTTGTCCAGCATCTCGTCGAAGGTCAGCACGTTGGCCGGGTCGCCGTCGCAATCGGTCCAGGCCCAGAACTTCTCCACGATCCAGGCGCAGAGCCCGGCCGGCGAGTCGACCAGCCCGTATCCCACGGTCTGCGGCCGGGTCGACTGCTCCTTCGAGTAGCCCGAGTCCCACCGGTTGTAGTAGCTGAACGACGCCACGGCCGCCTGCTCGCGCTCGGTGAGCTCGTCGGAGGGATCGGGGAAGGCGATGACCATATTGAGGTGAATGCCGGCCAGGTGCTCGGGATGGCGCATGGCGAGCGCGGTCGTCACCTGCGCGCCCCAGTCACCGCCCTGGGCGGCGTACCGGTGATAGCCGAGCCGCGTCATCAGCTGGTCCCAGGCGTCGGCGGTGGCCGCGGATCCCCATCCGGTCCGGCCCGGCTTGCCGCTGAACCCGTAGCCGGGCAGCGACGGGCACACCACGTGGAAGGCGTCGGCGGCGTCCCCGCCGAAGGCGACCGGGTCGGTCAGCGGCTCGATGACCTTCTGGAATTCGACGATCGAGCCCGGCCACCCGTGCGTCATCACCAGCGGCAGCGCGTCGGGGTGCGGCGACCGCACGTGCACGACGTGGATGTCTAGGTCGTCGACGCTGATGAGGAACTGGGGAAACCGGTTGAGCCGGGCCTCGGCCGCCCGCCAGTCGTACCGCTCCAGCCAGTGCTCGCACAGCCCGCGGGTGTAGTCGAGCGGGATGCCCTGTGACCAGTCGTCGACGGTCTCGGCCTCGGGCCACCGGGTCCGGCGCAGCCGCTCGCGCAGGTCCGCCAGGTCGGCCTCGGGTACATCGATGCGAAACGGGGCGATGTCGTCGCTCATGCCCCCAGCATGACCCACAGGAGACATGCCGCACACGGCCTACCAGGCCGGCGTCCAGACCATCGCCCGCTTGACGCTGGCGTTCTCCAGGCCGGCCAGCACCGGGAAGTCGCGGGCGTCCAGCTCGAGGAACCGGTCCCGGGGCAGGAACGCCCGGCCGATATCCCCGGTGAGCACGGTCGCGCCCCGGGCCCGGGCCCGTTCCAGGAAGCCGAGCACGCGCTCGGCAAATGGACGCGAGTACCAGACGTCCCCGGCCAGCACCACGTCCGCGCTCTCCGCGCCCTCGGTGGCCTCACCGTCGCCGTCCAGTACGTCGCCGACCAGGTTGACCTGGCCGGGCATCCGCACGCCGTTCTCCGCCGCATTGAGCCGGATCGCGGCCGCGGCCAGCGGGTCGATCTCGCTGGCCAGCACGTTCGCCGCGCCGCCCAGCGCGGCCGCGATCGCGACCAGGCCGGAGCCCGAACCGAGGTCCAGCACGGTGCGCCCGGCCACCACCGCGCGGTGGTCGAGCACGTAGCGGGCCAGCGCCTGCCCGCCCGGCCAGGCGAAGGCCCAGAACGGCGGCGGCTGGCCCGCACCATGGTCGTCTTCGGTCCGCTGCCAGATCCGCATTACGTCGTCGGCCAGATGCAGCCGGATCTCGGCGACCCCGGGCACCGGGCCCAGCGCGCAGAACGAGCGCATGAAGGCGTCCGGGGCGGCGGAAGGCGGCGGAACGGGCATCCTCACACGATATGACGGGACGGTTACCTTTCGTTTACGCCACCCGCAGGTTATGACCATTCGGCCCGGGTACGCACCGTGACGCTAAGTAGCTATCGATGAGCACGAGGTTAGTGGGGGAGCGCGGTGTTGGCAGTTGGACGGCTCGGCAAGCAGGTAGCTCAGGGCGCCCGGTTCCACGTGGGCGGCGGCCAGCCGAGAACGCGGATCATCGTGACGGTCACCGCGATCATCGCGGTCCTCGCCGGGTTCGGCATCTACCAGCTCACGTCCGGGGGCGGCACGCCCGCCAACGCGCCGGTCAGCAGCCATGCGGTCACCCTGCCCGGCCCGTTCCGGGTGGTGTCCATCACCCCGGCGCCGGGCAGCTCGCACGCGGACGGCAGCCTGCCGGTGACGGTGACGTTCTCGGCCCCGCTCTCCGGGCAGTCGCCGATGCCCACCCTGACCCCGGACGTCGCGGGGACCTGGCGCGCGGTCGGCGACTCCGCCGTGTTCACCCCGTCGATGCCGTTCCAGCCTGCGACCAGGGTCACGGTCACCATCCCGTCCGGCATCAGCTCGGCGGCCGGGCACCAGCTGAGCAAGGCCAGGACGGCCGCCTACACCACCGCGACGTACTCGACGCTGCGGCTCGCCGAGTTGCTCGGCGAGCTCGGCTACCTGCCGGCCACCTATGAGCTGCCCAACCTGGGCATGCGGATCGCCAGCCAGTTCGACGCCTCCAGCACCGGCCTGAAGGCCCAGGAGACGCTCGCCTACAGCCCGCCGGAGGCCACCTTCACCTGGGATCAGGGCTACCCGGCGTCGCTGCAGGCGATGTTTACGCCGGACAAGTGGAACGTGGTCCTGCGGGGCGCGGTGATGGCGTTCCAGTCCGAGCACAACATGACGATCAACGGCAGCGTCACCGCCGCGCTGTGGAGCAAGCTGTTCAAGGCGGTGGCCGGGGGCCAGAACAACGTCAACGGGTACACCTACGCGGTCGCCGACCAGAACGACCCGGAAACGCTGACGATCTACCACGACGGGCAGGTCGTGCTGCAGAGCCCGGCCAACACCGGGATCCCGTCCGCGCCCACCGTCAACGGGACCTTCCCGGTCTACGAGAGGTTCCTCAGCACGATCATGTCGGGCACCAACCCGGGCGGCAGCCACTACTCCGACCTGGTGCAGTATGTGTCGTACTTCAACGGCGGCGACGCGGTGCACTACTTCGCCCGCGGCGGATACGGATACCAGCAGAGCCTGGGCTGCGTCGAGCTGCCCTTTGACGCCGCCAAGCAGGCCTACCCGTTCCTCACCTACGGCAGCCTGGTGACCGTCACCGGCTGACCGCAGGGCACACCACAGACCGCTCCGCCGCCCGGCCCGGCACCCGCAGAGGTGCCGGGCCGCGCGCGTTTGCGCGGGAACAACGGGCCTCACGCGAAACGTTGATGACATGTTCATCACGTACGTGTCTCAGGCCCCCGAAGTCTGCGCCGCACACCGATACCTCCTGGTATACATCGGGGCAGGTGCAGTCCGCCCGTGGGCCTACCGGGCAGCGAAAGCTAGGGGGTCGAAGGATTGTCCGGATTCGGACCACTCCGCTGGCGGATAGCGGCGCTGGTCGCGGTGATCCTGGTGCTCATCGGCGGCGGTGCCTGGTTCGCGCTGGCCCGGGACACCGCGCAGGGCGCGACCCAGGGCACGGCGACGCATCAGACGGCGGCCAAGCCAAAGGTCACGGCTCCGCCCGAAACCGTCGTTTCGGTCACCCCCTCCGCCCACACCCGCGGCGTTAACGGCGCCAGCGCCATTCGCGTGGTGTTCTCTCTGCCGCTCGCCGCCGGCTCGCCGATGCCGTCGGTGACCCCCTCGATCCCCGGCACCTGGCAGCAGGTCAGCTCGACCACCGTGCAGTTCGTTCCGCGACAGGGCTTCACCGAGAACACCCACGTCAAAGTGTCGGTCCCGGCCGGGACATCGGGCGTGCGCTCGACGGCCGGCGGCCAGCTCGCGACGAAGTTCGAGAGCCGGTTCTGGACCGGCACGTACAGCACCATGCGGCTGGAGCAGCTGCTCGCGCAGCTCGGCTACCTGCCGCTGACCTGGAGCCCGGCGGCCGGCAGTGTCACGGTGCACCCCAAGAATGCCAACGCCCAGCTCAGCGCGGCCTACGACCCGCCGTCCGGGTCGTTCGCGTGGAACTCGTCCGGGTGGCCCGACGCCCTGCAGAGCATGTGGCAGCCGGGCGAGACCGGCAGCATCCTGAGCGGCGCGGTGATGGCGTTCGAAAACAACCAGGGCCTGGCCATGGACGGCGTCGCCGGTCCCCAGGTCTGGAAGGCGCTGCTGCACGCGGTGGCCAAGGGCGACAACAACCCGAACGGCTACACCTACGCCTACGTCAGCGAGGGCAGCCCGGAGACGCTGACCATCTGGCACAACGGCCAGGAGGTGGAGCACACGCTGGCCAACACCGGGATCCCGGGGCGGACCACGGCCCTCGGCACCTACCCGGTGTACCTGAAGTACCAGCACCAGATCATGAAGGGCACCAACCCGGACGGCACCAAGTACGCCGACCCGGTCTCGTGGGTGTCGTACTTCAACGGCAGCGACGCGGTGCACTACTACCCGCGGGCGTCGTACGGCTTCCCGCAGAGCCTCGGCTGCGTCGAGCTGCCGAACGCCCAGGCCGAGCAGTCGTACCCGTACCTGACCTACGGGAGCCTGGTCACCGTCGCCGGCTGACCTACGTCGATAACATCAGGGCACGGGGCCGTCACCCATGCATGCCGAACGACAGGAGTCAGCCGTGCCAGCCGACAAGCTTCAGATCACCCTCGCCGGCCGCGAGCACGTGGTGGAAGCGGGCACCACGGCGGGACAGGCGCTCGGGGCATCCGGGGAAAACCCTTCTAAGATTTCTAACGCCCCGGCTCGGGGTGAATCCGTGATCGCAGCACGGATCAACGGGCAGCTGCGAGACCTCGCGTGCGAGCTGGCCGACGGCGACAACCTGGAGCCGGTAGCACTCGGCAGCCCGGACGGCCTGGCCATCCTGCGTCACTCGACGACGCACGTGATGGCCCAGGCGGTGCAGGATCTGTTCCCCGACGCGAAGCTCGGGATCGGCCCGCCGATCGAGAACGGCTTCTACTACGACTTCGACGTGCCGGCCGCGTTCGGGCCCGACGACCTGAAATCGATCGAGGCCAAGATGCGGCAGCTGGTCAAGCAGGGGCAGCTGTTCTCGCGCCGGGCGGTCACCGACGAACAGGCCCGCGCCGAGCTGGCCGGGGAGCCCTACAAGCTGGAGCTGATCGGGCTCAAGGGCGGCCAGACCGGGCACGCCGGGGCGGCGACCGCGCCGACCGAGGTCAGCGCCGAGGAGGCGGTGGAGGTCGGCGGCGGCGAGCTGACCATCTACGACAACCTCGACCCGGCCAGCGGCGAGCTGCGCTGGAAGGACCTGTGCCGCGGCCCGCACCTG
>Ga0335075_10005644_pt1 | contig 19380 bp, 15 predicted proteins | sample Lox_Sample_24_FD_206723 | JGI IMG/M metagenome (GOLD analysis project Ga0335075, IMG submission 206723) | Soil microbial communities from Loxahatchee National Wildlife Refuge, Florida, United States - Lox_Sample_2.4 | ecosystem: Environmental > Terrestrial > Soil > Wetlands | place: USA...
ACGACGTCACCTTCTTGGTGATGATGTTCATCCGGTTGCCCTGGATGGTCAGGTTGGTCTCCAGGATCGTGGTCACCAGGTCGCGCAGCGACTCGGTCCACTCGGTCGCGCGCAGCACGTGGTCGTAGACGTCCTGGTAGTACGGCATCAGCTCGGGGTCCACGAGGCGGACGTCCCGCCGCATCAGGGTGTTCAGCACTTCGCGCATCGGGAGCACGATCCGCCGCAGCAGCACCAGCGACTTGCGCAGCTCGAACGACCGCCGGTGCACGGACATGTTCTTGGGCGTGTCGTCGAAGAGGTTGTCCTCGAGCTCCTCGACCGCGTCGTCGAGCGACTGCACCGCCTCGAAATGGCCGTCCACGATGAAGTCGAGCAGCCCGTAGAGCAGGAAGCCGACGCCGTGCCTGGCCAGGTCGGGGCTGGAGTCCCAGCGTTCGACGACCTTGCCGATGTCGAGCCCGTCGTCCTTGCGGATGGTGATCAGCGCCCGCGGCAGGACGAACACCGACAGTTCGCTGGTCGCGAGCTCGCCGGTCGCGGTATCGAGCCGGGCGCCGTAGACGGTCATGAACAGGTGGGTCTCGTACCGGTCGATCTTCGGCCGCTCGCGGTCGAAGAGGGCGTCCTCGACCGCCACCGGGTGCAGGCCGAACTCGTTCTGCAGCACCAGCAGGTCGTCGCGGTCGGGGTCGCGCAGATCGAGCCAGACCGTGGTGTCGTCGTCGATCAGGTGGTCGCTGATCCGGTCGACCGGGAACCCCTGCTCGATCAGCCGGCCATCGCGGTACACCCGGGTCCGCACCTGGCACGTGGTCGGCGACTCCTTGCAGATCGTGTCGGCGGCGACGGTGTGCGGATCGCGGCCGTGGAACGTGCGCTCTCGCGTCGCCGCGGTCCCCAGTTGACCGCCGAGCGCCCCGCCAGACCCGTCGGACTGCGCTGCCTCCATGCGATTCCTCCCGTTCGACGGCACACGTCACCGGACCAAGGATCCCACCCTTCCCGCAGTCCGGTGCCCTCGCGCGTCGGCTGAGTGGCCGTTACATGAACGTTAAACTATATTCCGTACCATTCGAAATGTTTATCTCCGCATTGCCACTATGTGTTCCGTGCGTAACACCACGCGGGGGGGTGGCGGACGGGCGGGACGCCGGACGCGACGTCGGGCGGTTCGATGGCGTCGATGGGCGGCGGCCCGACGGCGGCCCGCGGAGTCTACAGGTCCAGCGCCTCCTGGACGACGGGGTCGGCGTCGGTGCCGAGCGCGCGCCAGTCCTCGCCGTCGCCGAGGATCTTCTCCGCCCCCCGGATCGCGCGGAAGTCGCCCGCCCCGCCGAGGGCCGGCAGCCCCGCCGCCGGGTCGTCGGCCAGCGCCTTGGCCGCCCGCAGGAGCTGGCGGTGCATCCGGATCAGGGCGACGTCGGTCGAGCCGAGGTGCTCCCTGGTCCGGTCGTAGACCGGGCCGGCGGTCTCGGTCGCCATCGCGTCCTGGGACCGGAAGTCGGCGATCCCGCTGTAGGAGAGCCCCTTCTGCGCGAACCGGTCGATCCGGTAGTCGTTCTCGCGGGTGTAGGTGCGGGGCACGACGCCGTTCGGCGGCAGCATCTCGAACGGGTACTTCTCATAGCTGAAGAAGACCGGCCCGCCCAGCCCCCGGGGGTTGGCGGGCGGCTGGGTCGTGAAGTTATACCGGTAGGTCGTGACGTCGTCGGACGGCACCACGAAGATCTGCCGGGTCGAGAACGGGATCTGGGCGATGATCGTCGACGCGGGGAAGATGTAGGCGCTGATCCGCGCGTGCCGGTAGCCGTTGGGCGTCACCCGCAGTCCCGCGTACCGGAAGCCGTGCCAGGTCTCGTCGACCTCGATCAGCGCGCGCGGGTCGTGCCGCCAGAACTTCATCGACATGAACCCCGACGGGTAGCCCGGCTTGTCGGTCCCGTCGTCGGGAATGTCGTCGATCGCGTCGAACTGGTGCAGGTTGGAGATGTGGGCGGTGTCCAGGTCGCCGTCCATCGACTGGACCCAGTTGCAGTGGATCGTCTCCTTGTTCGCCCCGATCATCGGAGCCGGCAGCGAATCGGTGCCGAAGTCGCGGAACGGCGTCATGGAATCGGCGGGCCCCAGGTACGCCCACACGATCCCGCCCGACTCCCGCACCGGGTAGGACGTCGTCTTGATCCGGTGCGCGAACGACCGGATCTCCGACCGCTGGTCGGTGCACTGCCCGGTGACGTCGAACTTCCAGCCGTGGTAGGTGCAGCGCAGCCCGCACTCCTCGTTCCGCCCGTAGAACAGCGACGCACCGCGGTGCGGGCACCGCTCCTCGATCAGGCCGACCGCGCCGCGGGTGTCGCGGAACGCGACCAGGTCCTCGCCAAGCAGCCGGACCCGGGCCGGCGGCCCGTCGGGCTGCCCGATCTCCGACGACAGGCAGGCCGGGATCCAGTACCGGCGCAGCAGGTTTCCCATCGGCGTGCTGGGGCCGACCCGGGTGAGGATCTCGTTGTCTTCGGCCGACAGCACGGCGCACCTCCGGGAGACGCAGGGGATTCTCGAACGACTCTCACGGTGTCTCGCGCATCGAGGCGAGTCAATGTGACAGGGATCGAGAAACCGGCCGCCGTTCCTGTGGCGCCGCGAAGGACCCCGCGGTCAGTGCGCGAACGACTGCCGCTTGGCCTGCAGCTCCGGCGGCATCTGGGTCTGCGGGTGGTGCTCGAGGACGCGCAGGTGCACCCGCAGGTCGCCAAGCAGGAGGTTGGCCAGGTCCATCGAGAACCCGTTGCGCACCACGATCCGCATCACCGACATGTCGGAGAGGTTGTCGGGGAACGTGTACGCCGGGACCTGCCAGCCGCGCATCCGCAACCGCTCGGAGATGTCGTAGACCGAGTACTTGTCCACGTCGTCGCGGAGCTTGAACGCGAACACCGGCAGATCGCTGCCGTCGCTCAGCAGCTCGAACTGCCCCATCTTGGCGATTTCGGACGACAGGTACTTGGCGATGTCCTGGCAGGTCCGCTGCACGTTCTGATAGCCGGACCAGCCGAGCCGGATGAAGTTGTAGTACTGGGCCGCGACCTGCGCCCCGGGCCGGGAGAAGTTGAGCGCGAACGTCGGCATCTCGCCCCCCAGGTAGTTGACCCGGAAGATCAGGTCGTCGGGTAGGGCCTCGGAGTCGCGCCAGATAATCCACCCCACACCCGGGTAGACCAGGCCGAACTTGTGCCCCGAGGTGTTGATCGAGGCGACCCGGGGCACCCGGAAGTCCCACTTCAGGTCCGGCTGGAGGAACGGCGCGACGAACCCGCCGGACGCCCCGTCCACGTGGATCGGCACGTCCGGCCCGCCTGGGGTCGCGGCCAGGGCGTCCAGGGCGGTGTTGACCTCGTCCACCGGCTCGTACGACCCGTCCATGGTCGACCCGAGGATGACCACGACCCCGATCGTGTTCTCGTCGCACTGCGCCGCCGCCTCGGCCGCCCCCAGGTGGTAGCGCCCCGGCTCAACCGGGACGTACTTAGGCTCCACATCCCAGTAGCGGCAGAACTTCTCCCAGCAGACCTGGACGTTCGTCCCCATCACCAGGTTGGGTCGGGCCGTGTCGAGCCCGGCCGCCTTGCGGCGGGCGCGCCAGCGCCACAGCAGCGCCATCCCGCCGAGCATGCACGCCTCGCTCGACCCGGTGGTCGAGCAGCCGACCGAGTCGCCGTGCGGCGCGTGCCAGAGCGACCCGATGATGTTCACGCAGCGCTTCTCGAGCTCCGCCGTCTGCGGGTACTCGTCCTTGTCGATCATGTTCTTGGGCGCGCACTCGGCCATCAGCACCTCGGCCTCCGGCTCCATCCAGGTGGTGACGAACGTCGCCAGGTTCAGCCGGGCGTTGCCGTCGAGGATGAGCTCGTCCCGGACCACCTGCAGCGCCGTGCGCGGCAGGACCCCGTGCTCCGGCAGCTCGTACCGGGGGATGACGCAGCTCTTTTCCCGGAAATACACCGGGTTGATGTCGAGCTCGGCCGTGGCCTCGTGAATCTCTACCCGCTTGTGCAGCTCTGGCATGGACTCAGGCTAGTCCGCCCGAAGTAGCCGCGCGCGAACACCCCGCCACCAAAGGTCAAATTCCAATTCATCATCTCGAACGGACCGTGTGCGATCCCTGGGCGAGGGGCTGCGGCGAGCGCCGCCGGATGTCCGGCATAGGTTGTTATCGGTAACACGGCAGGATGACGAAGGGTGGTCGACGATGGAGTACCGACAGCTGGGCCGCAGCGGGCTGCGGGTATCGACGCTGACGCTCGGAACGATGACGTTCGGCGGGCGCGGGGGGTTCCGCGCGGTCGGCGCGACCGACGTGGTGGCGGCGCGCCGGCAGGTGGACATGTGCCTGGACGCCGGGGTGAACCTGATCGACACGGCCGACGTCTACTCGGGCGGGCTCGCGGAGGAGATCACCGGGGAGGTGATCCTCGGCCGCCGGGACTCGCTGCTGCTGTCGACTAAGGTCCGGATGACGATGGGCGACGGGCCGAACGACGCGGGCCTGTCCCGCCAGCACATCATCGCCGGCTGCGAGGCCAGCCTGCGCCGCCTCGGCACCGATCACATCGACATCTACCACGTGCACGAGTGGGACGGGCAGACCCGGCTCGAGGAGACCCTGTCCGCGCTTGACGCGCTGGTCGCGGCGGGCAAGGTGCGCTACCTGGCGGCGTCGAACTACGCCGGCTGGCAGCTGATGAAGGCGCTCGCGGTGGCCGACAGCCGAGGCTGGGAGCGGTTCTCGGCTCAGCAGATCTACTACTCGCTCGAGGCGCGGGACGCCGAGTACGAGCTGCTGCCGCTCTCGGTCGACCAGGGGCTCGGCATCCTGGTGTGGTCGCCGCTGGCGGGCGGGCTGGTGTCGGGCAAGTACCGGCGGGACGCGTCGCCGTCCGAGCAGACCCGGCAGCTATCGGGGGAGTGGTCCGAGCCGCCGGTCCGCGACCGGGAGAAGCTCTACGACACGATCGAGGTGCTGGTTGACGTGGCGGCCGCCCACGGGGCGACGCCGGCCCAGGCCGCGCTCGCCTGGCTGCTCGGCCGGCCGGCCGTGACCTCGCTGATCATCGGGGCGCGGACCGACGAGCAGCTGCTCGACAACCTCGGCGCGGCCTCGCTCGAGCTGGCTGCCGACGAGCGCGCGGCGCTGGACAAGGTCAGCGCGCCCGACCTGATCTACCCGCACTGGCACCAGGCCGCCACCGCCAGGGACCGTCTGGGGCCGGCCGACCTGGCCCTGCTCGGCCCGTACCTCCGGGACTAGTGAGCCGGGGCCGGCGACCAGGCCCGGTCGCGTTACCAGGTCTGGTCGCCGGCCCTGACCAGCATCTCGTTGACCGCCACCCGGCGGTCGCGGGTGACGATGTAGGCGATGGCGTCGGCGATGTCCCCGGGAAGCAGCGCCTCGATCGCGGCGACCTGCTTGCGGGCGGCGGCCTGGATGTCGCCGGTGACGTGGTCGACCAGCTCGGTGTCGACCGTGCCGGGCTCGACCACGCTGACCCGGACCCGGTGCCCGATCAGCTCCTGCCGCAGCGCCTCCGAGAACGCGTTGACGCCGAACTTCGTGAGGTTGTAGACGCTGCTGCCGGGCCGGGCGACCCGCCCGGCGGTGGAGCTGATGCTGACGACGTCGGCCACCCGCCGGGGGTCGTCGCCGGCCGCCTTGACCAGATGCGGCAGCGCCGCGTGGGTGACGTACAGCAGCGCCTGCACGTTGACCGCGATCATCCGGTCCCACTCGTCGGTCGTGGTCCCCAGGGCCGGGCCGAGCAGCATCACGCCCGCGCTGTTGACCACCGTGTCCAGCCGCCCGAGCCACTCGGCGACCTCCTCCACGGCCGAGATCGCCTGCTGCTGATCGGTCACGTCGGCCTGCACGACGTGCGTGCGCCCGCCGCCCTCCTTGATCTCGCCGGCGAGCTCGGTCAGCCGGTCGAGACGGCGGGCGACCAGTCCGACGGCCGCGCCCTCGGCCGCCAGCCGCCGCGCCGTCGCCGCCCCGATCCCGCTGCTCGCCCCGGTGACCAGCGCGGCCGTCCCCGCTAGGACCTGACTCATCGCAATCCCCCGAGCACCCGTTCGTCGGCCATGCCGGGGAGCCTACCCAACCAGCGGTCCCTCCATCGGTCCCGGGGTCCCCCGCGCCGCTGCCCCGCAACGCACGGCGAAATGCCCTCGCGGCGGGAAAATTTTCGCCATCTCCCGGCCCAGGCGAGACTCATCCAGCCGATCGCCGCCCGCGCGGTCATAATCTGGGGCGAGCGCCACATCACCGACCCCGGGAGCCGCCCTGTGGAATCGTCAGCACCGACCGTGTCTTCAGTAACGGCTGAGCCTGAGGGCGAGGTCAAGGCGCGCACCGGAGGCGCGGCGCTGGTTGAGTGCCTGGCGGCGCACGACGTCCCGCTGTGGACATGCGTGCCCGGCGAGAGCTTCCTGCCGGTGCTCGACGCGCTCTGGGAGGCGGGCGTCGCGGTCATCAACACCCGGCACGAGGCCGCCGCGGCCAACATGGCCGAGGCGGCCGGGAAGCTGACCGGGCGCGCCGCCGTCTGCCTGGTCACCCGCGGGCCGGGCGCGTCCCACGCCAGCATCGCCCTGCACACGGCCTACCAGGACGGCACCCCGCTGGTGCTGCTGGTCGGCCAGGTCGACCGGGAGCTGCTCGGCCGGGACGCCTTCCAGGAGATGGACTACGCGCTGGTCTTCGGCGCATCGGCCAAGGCGGTGCTGACGGTCGATGACGCGGACCGCATCCCCAAGCTGGTCGCGCAGGCGATGCAGGTCGCGCACAGCGGGCGCCCCGGACCGGTGGTGCTGGTGGTGCCGGAAGACGTTCAGTACGACCGCACCGCCGCCCCGGTCCTGATCGCGCCGCCCGCGATCGCCCCGGCGCTCGCGGAAACCGACCGGGCCGCGCTGCTTGAGCGGCTGGCCCAGGCGGAACGCCCGGTCCTGATCGTCGGCGGGCCGGGCTGGTCCCAGTCGGTCGGCGACGACGTCACCGCGTTCGCCGAGCGCGCCGACATCCCGCTGGCGGCGGCGTTCCGCTGGCAGGACGCGGTCGACAACGCGTCCGCGAGCTATGTCGGCTACCTCGGCCTCGGCGGCAGCCGGGACCTCCGCACGCTCGTGACGGAGGACGCCGACCTGATCGTGGCGCTCGGCCCCCGCCTCGACGACCCGACCACCGACGGCTACCAGCTCGACGCGGCGGCCGGCCGCACCGTGCTGGTGTCGCAGGCGCCCGGCGACCTCGGCCGCCCGCCCGCGCCGGCGCTGGCGATCCACGCGAGCCTGGAATCGGTCGCGGCCGCGCTCCGCGAGGCCGAGCTGCCCCCGTCGGCCGACCGAAAGGCCTGGCGCGCCCGGCTCAGAGCCGTCCAGGACCGGTTCCGCGCGCCGGCCGGCCACGATCTCACGCTCGACACCGCCGCCGTCATGGCGCACCTGCGGGAGGCGCTGCCGACGGACGCGATCGTCACCAACGGGGCCGGCAACTACGCGATCTGGCTGCAGCGGTTCTTCGAGTTCCGCCGGTTCGGCACCCAGCTCGCGCCCAGGAACGGGGCGATGGGCTACGGGGTGCCGGCCGGCCTGGCCGCGGCGGCCCTGCACCCCGACCGGACGGTGGTCACCGTGGCCGGCGACGGCTGCTTCCTGATGAGCGGGAACGAGCTCGCCACCGCCGTCCAGTTCGGCCTCAACGTCATCGTGATCGTCGTCAACAACGGCATGCTCGGCACGATCCGGATGCACCAGGAGCGTGCCTTCCCCGGGCACGTGATCGCGACCGAGCTCCGCAACCCCGACTTCGCCGCCTACGCGGCGTCGTTCGGTGCCCTCGGCCTGCTGGTCGAGCGGACGGAGGAGTTCCCGGCCGCGCTGGCCCGCGCTCGCGCGCACCAGGGCCCGGCCCTGATTGAGCTGCGCACCGACCCGGACCAGCTCAGCCCGGATCTGCGGCTCAGCTAGCGCAGCGCTCGGCCACCCGGCTCATGAAGCACAATCCGGACAGATGGCGCTCCATCTCGTGCGCCGCGCCGTCGGCGTCGCCGGCCGTCAGGCAGTCGAGCAGCCGTCGACGCGAGTTGAGGATGATGCCGTCGGCCACCGGGCCGACCGACACCGACAGGCTGTGCGTCCACCCGACCGCCACCCCGGCCAGCCGGGCCAGCACCGGGTCCCCGGTCGCGTCGCCGAGCAGGTTGAATAGCTCGGCGTGGGCCGCCGCCTTGCGGTCCCAGGCCAGGTGCACCGGCAGGCAGGCAGCCTGCTGGACGCTGTCCGCGAGCGCCTTCAGGTACGCCGCCGCCATCCGCTGGCAGGCGATGCGCACGATCGTGCCCTGCATCGAGATCAGGGCGTCATCCCTCATGGGGCACCCGCTGGGCGAACGCCCGGCGGAGGGCCTGCCGGTCCTCCTCGGTGGTGCCGCCCCAGATGCCGAACGCGATCTGGTTGCGCAGCGCCCAGCCCAGGCACGGCTCCCGCACCTCGCAGCCCTGGCAGATCCCCTTTGCCTGGCCGACCTGCTCGATCGACGGACCCGTCGTGCCGACGGGGAAGAACAGCTCGGGATCGACCTGGCGGCACGCGGCGCTCAATCGCCAGCCTGCGTACGGGACCAGGGTTTCCGCCGGGCGCGGCGGGGTCGTGTGGTTCATTCGTGCGTCAGCTCCTTCGGTCCACTCGCGCGTCCCACGAGGCCAACGTCGCGCGAGTAATCCGATTCTCAGATCCAAGGCTGCTGCGCGCATCAGCAGAACGACTGGTCTGCTGACTGCCGCCTTGCGTCGCCGATGACACGAAGGCATATACCCAGTCCTCACGCATTGTCGTCTTCCAGTGACACACAGTTGTTGAGAGTGCGTTAAGACCGGGGTCGGCCCCGGGTCGCGTGCCATCGGATCCCCGGGTGAAAAACGGGTCCGTTCGGGATAAAAGCATTTGAATTTTCCGAACGGACCCTGGGTGACTGCGGAGCGTTAGCGGCTCCCAGTCGTCAGGCCTGGCGCTTGCCGCGCAGCAGCGAGGCCAGGCCGGCCAGCACCGACAAGGTGGCGGAGACGCCGAACACGACGACCAGGCCGCTGTGGAACGGCCCGGCCAGCAGGCTGGGGAAGAACTGCCGGCCGGTGAGCGTCGCCTGGCTGGCGGCCGGCAGCCTGGCGAGCACGCCGGTCGGCTCGAGCAGGTGCTGGATCGGGTTGACGCCGAGGACCGAGGCGAACAGCGACGACACCGGGGGCAGGGCGGCGATGTTGTGCGCGACCCCGGACGGCACCCCGACCTTGGTCAGGCCGGTGCTGAGCGAGGTCGGCAGCTTGCTCGACAGGCCGGCGATCAGCAGCGTGAACACGACGCCGATGGAGACCGCGGTGCCCGAGTTCTGGAACGTGGCGCGCATTCCGGAGGCCGCGCCGCGGTCGCCCGCCGGGACGCTGCCCATGATCGAGGAGGAGTTGGGCGAGGCGAACATCCCGCTGCCGATCCCGTTCACCGCGATCAGCGCCGCGAACATCCAGTAGGGGAAGTCGACCGGGATCAGCATCAGGCCGATAAAGCTGGACGCGAACACCGCCGCCCCGCCGCTGGCGATGCCCCGGGAGCCGAACTTGTCCGACAGGATGCCGGAGATCGGCCCCGCGACCAGGAACCCGGCCGTCATCGGGAGCAGGAAGATGCCGGCCCAGAGCGGGGTCTGATCGTAGCTGTAGCCGTGCAGCGGCAGCCAGATGCCCTGCAGCCAGATGATCAGCATGAACTGGATGCCGCCGCGGGCGATCGACACCAGCAGCCCGGCCACGTTGCCGGCCGCGAACTCCCGGATCTTGAACAGGCCGAGGTGGAACATCGGCTCGGCGATCCGGGTCTCGATGATCAGGAACGCCACCAGCAGGGCGGCGCCGCCGATGAGCTCGCCCAGCACGACCGGGGACTCCCAGCCCATCGAGTTGCCGTGGTAGGGCTGGATGCCGTAGGTAGTGCCGACCAGGATCGAGCCGAGGCCGAGGGCGAACGTGATGTTGCCCCACCAGTCGATCTTGCTGCGCCGCCTGACCCCGTTGTCGCGCAGCATCATATACGCCCACACGGTGCCGAAGACGCCGACCGGGACGTTGATCCAGAACACCGCGCGCCAGTCCCAGGCGGCCAGCAGGCCGCCCGCGACCAGGCCGATGAACATGCCCGCGAGGGCGGCGATCTGGTTGGTGCCGAGGGCGAAGCCGCGCCGCTCGGCCGGGAACGCGTCGGTCAGGATCGCGGCCGAGTTGGCCATCAGCATCGACCCGCCGACCGCCTGCAGGAACCGCCAGCCGATGAGCCACAGCGCCCCGTGGGTGCCCTGGAACGGGTCGAACGAGAGCAGGATCGAGGCGATCGTGAACACCACGAAGCCCGCGTTGTACATCTTCACCCGGCCGAACATGTCGCCGAGCTTGCCCAGGTTGACCACCAGCACCGCCTGGACCAGGCGGTAGCCCATGATCATCCACAGCAGATAGCTGATGTTGCCGGCCGCGAGCGGGTCGAGGTTGATGCCGCGGAAGATCGCCGGGAGCGCGATGATCACGACCGACCCGTCGAGCGCGGCCATGAAGATGGCCGCGGTCGTGTTCGCGAGCGCGATCCAGGCGTAGCGATCCGGCTTGGGCGCGACCGGCTTCGGCGTCGTCGCGGTGGTGCCTGAACCCATTAGAGCTTCTCCGCCAGCCTTTCGAGCAGGGGCACGACGGCCTTCAGCTGGCGCAGCTCGTCGTCGCTGAACCCGCCGCCGAGCGCGGCCGCGATCTGCCCAGTCCGCGCGCCCCGCTTGTCGTAGATCAGCTGCCGCCCCGCCTCGGTGACCGACAGCACGATCCGCCGCCCGTCTTCGGGGTCCCGGCTCCGCTCGATCAGGCCGCGGTCCTCCAGGGCGGCGACGGTGACCCCCATCGACTGCGGGCTGATCCGGTCGTGCCTGGCGAGCTCGCTCGAGCTGGCCGGGCCGCCGCGCTCCAGGCGCGACAGCGTCGAGGACTCGGCCAGCGTCAGCTCATCGGTCGGCGCGGACTGCTTGAGCCTGCGGTACAGCATGCCGATGGCGACCCGCAGCGCCGCCGCGACCTCATGAGCATCCGGAACGGACCCCTCTGACTCCATATGCTCAAACTTAACTGATAAGTCTGAGCTTAGCAATTCAGATCGGCCCGGAGCCGCGGGTCGTTCGGATCGCGGGCTGCCGCTAGGAGTTGCGCGCGGTGAGGTAGCGGCAGAAGAGGTAGCCGTCCTCGGCCAGCACCTGGGTGAGGGTCATCCGTTCGGCGGCGAAGGCGGCGCCGGCGACGATGCGGCCCGCGCCCGGCCCGGCCAGGGTGGGGCTGAGGGTGAGGGTGAGCTCGTCGAGCAGGCCCGCGGCGGCGACCTGAGTCAGCAGGTGCGGGCCGCCCTCGCAGTTGACCCGGGACAGGCCCCGGTCGGCCAGCGCGTCGAGCGCGGCCGCCAGGTCGACCTTGTCCTGACCGGCCACGATCACGTCGGCCGTCTTGGCGGCGGCCGCGCGCAGCTCCGGACTGGCTTTCTCGCGGGTGATCACGATCGTCCGCGCGTCCGGCGGCGCCTCGGTGAACAGCGGGCTGTCAAGGTCCAGGTCGAGCGAGCCGCTGATCACCGCGATCGTCGCGGTCGCGGGCCGGCCGGCCCGCAGCGACGCCAGCGCCGGGCGCGGCCGGGCGGGCTTGTAGCTCTCGGCCTCGGCCGTGCCCGAGCCGACCAGGACCACGTCCGCCAGCACCCGCAGGATGCCGAAAACCCGCTTGTCGCCGGCCGCCGACAGCCCGCCGGAGAGGCCGTCAAGCGCTCCGGCGCCGTCCGCGCTCATCACCATGTTGGTCCGCAGCCACCGCTCGCGCGGGAACGCGTACGCCTCGGCCAGCTCGAAGTCGTCGAGTTCGCCGCCTGCCTGGGGAAGGATCATCCGCATCGTCGAATCCTAGCCCACCGGCGATAACAGCAAGAAGCGTTCAGGCGGCCGGGCGGTGTCAGCTGCGGGAGCGGAGCACGACGATGGCGCGGCTGGCGACCTCGACCTTGGTCTTGGGCAGGAAGCCGATCGCGTCGGCCGGGTCGCCGCGCGGGGAGAGCGTGTCGATGACGATCTCCCAGTCGGTGCCGAGGGTCGCCTCGGGGATGGTGAACGTGATCGGCTCCGCGCCCGCGTTGAACAGCAGCAGGAACTTCTTGTCGGTGACCGGGTCGCCGCGCGGGTCGGGCTCGCTGATCGCCGACCCGTTGAGGAAGACCGCGACCGACCGCGCGAACGAGGCGCGCCAGTCCTCCTCGGTCATCTCGTCCCCGGATGGGGTGAGCCAGGTGATGTCCGTCGTCCCGGCCCCGGATCCGGTGAACGGGCCGTGGAAGAAGCGGCGGCGACGGAACACCGGGTGCCGGCGCCGCAGCCGGGAGACCTTCTGCGTGAACGCGAGCAGGTCCCGCTCGCCCGCCGCGCGCGACCAGTCCACCCAGGAGATCTCGTTGTCCTGGCAGTATGCGTTGTTGTTGCCGCCCTGGGTGCGCCCGATCTCGTCGCCGGACCACATCATCGGGATGCCCTGCGAGAGGAAGAGCGTGACCAGGAAGTTGCGCTGCTGCCGGGCGCGCAGCTCGGCGACCTCGACGTCGTCTTCGGCCGGGCCCTCCACCCCGCAGTTCCAGGACCGGTTGTCGTCGGTCCCGTCGCGGTTCTCCTCGCCGTTGGCCTCGTTGTGCTTGCCGTTGTAGCTGACCAGGTCGGCCAGCGTGAAACCGTCGTGGCAGGTGACGAAGTTGATCGAGGCGATCGGCCGGCGCCCGGACGTCTCGTACAGGTCACTCGACCCGGTCAGCCGGGAGGCGAACTCGGGCAGCGTGGCCGGCTCGCCGCGCCAGAAGTCGCGGATCGTGTCCCGGTACTTGCCGTTCCACTCGGTCCACAGCGGGGGGAAGTTTCCGACCTGGTAGCCGCCCTCGCCGACGTCCCACGGCTCGGCGATCAGCTTCACCTGGGAGACGACCGGGTCCTGCTGCACCAGGTCGAAGAACGTGGACAGCCGGTCGACGTCGTGCAGCTCCCTGGCCAGGGCGGACGCCAGGTCGAAGCGGAACCCGTCGACGTGCATCTCAAGCACCCAGTAGCGCAGCGAGTCCATGATCAGCTGGAGCGAGTGCGGGTGCCTGACGTTGAGCGAGTTGCCGCAGCCGGTGTAGTCGATGTACCGCCACGGGTTGGCGTCGTCGAGCCGGTAGTAGGCGTGGTTGTCGATGCCGCGGAAGGACAGGGTCGGGCCCCGGCCGTCGCCCTCGGCGGTGTGGTTGTAGACCACGTCGAGGATGACCTCGATGCCCGCCGTGTGCAGTGCCTTGACCATCGTCTTGAACTCGCCGACCTGCTCGCCGCGCTGCCCGGCCGAGCAGTAGCGGTTATGCGGGGCGAGGAAGCCGATCGTGTTGTAGCCCCAGTAGTTGGTCAGCCCGCGGGTCGACAGTCCCTGCTCGGGGACGAACTGGTGGACCGGCAGCAGCTCCACCGCGGTGACGCCGATGCGCTTGAGGTGCTCGATCACCGCCGGGTGGGCGATCCCGGCGTAGGTGCCGCGCTGGTGCAGTGGCACCTCAGGGTGGCGCAGCGTCAGGCCCCGGACGTGCGCCTCGTAGATGACGGTGTCGTGATAGGGGATGTGCGGCGGCCGGTCGTTTCCCCAGTCGAAGAAGGGGTTGATCACCACGTTCTTCGGCATGAAGGGAGCGCTGTCGGTCGTATTCGGCCGCCGGGGATCGGTCCACTGGTAGTCGAACAGGGCCTGGTCCCAGGTCACGTCCCCGTCGAGCGCCTTGCCGTACGGGTCGAGCAGCAGCTTCGACGGGGCGCAGCGGGCGCCGTGCCGGGGGGAGTGCGGCCCGTGCACCCGGTAGCCGTACCGCTGCCCGGGGCTGATCGCGGGCAGGTAGCCGTGCCAGACGAACCCGTCGACCTCGGACAGCTCGACTCGGGTCTCCGCCCCGGCATCGTCGAACAGGCACAGCTCGACGGCCTCGGCAGCCTCGGAGAACAGGGCGAAGTTGCTACCCCACCCGTCCCACGTAGCCCCGAGAGGATACGCGGCGCCTGGCCAGATGTGCATTCCCCTCCTCGCGCGGTCCGTCTGCCCTTTCCGGGCGCATGAGCCTACCGCGTAAGGTTATGCGCGGCGCGGCGCACGCGCCGTAACATCCGTTCCACGTCGGTTTCCCCGTATGGAGCACCTTACTAACCGGCCCTAACCGGCGAGTAGCCACAGCCCGATCACTGTAGCCGGACTCGGGCCACAAACGATCGCATAGCCGCGCATCGACCCCGTCTTCCGCGGGCGCCGCCGCCGCCCGGTACCTGGCGAGGACGACGTCGGCGACCTCGGGGGCCGCGCCGAGCACGCCGGAGACGGCCGACGCGCCCGCCGCGGCCGCGCCCGCCGCGATCTTGTCGGCGAAGTATCCGGGGGCGAGCAGGTACGTGGCCACCACGACCGGCCCGCGAGCCGGGTCGAGGCCCGCGACGGCCTCGGCCGGCGACGGCCCGGCGGCCGACGCGTACGCGGGCACGACCGCGCGCCAGTCCCGGTCGCGCCGCCAGCCCGCCGCGAGGTCGGCGATCGTGGCATTGGCGGCCGGGTCGGACGAGCCCGCCGCCGCCAGCACCACCGCGGTGCGTGCCCGGTCGGCGGCGGAGTCGACCCCGACCCCGGCCTCGCGCAGGCGCCGCTCGAGGGCGGCCAGCAGCAGCGGATGCGGGCCGAGGGTGTCGGTGCAGCGGACGTCGAGGGCGGTCGCGTCGCGGCCGACGGCCCCGCTAGTAGCCGCCGCGAGCTGCGCGGGGATGTCCGACTTGCTGTGATACGCGGCGGTCAGCAGCAGCGGCACGACGATGCACGAGCGCGCGCGCCCGCCGCCGAGCGCGCCAAGCGCCTGCGGGAGCGACGGCGCGCAGTGGTCGAGGAAGGCCGCCCGCACGTCCACCCCGCCGCCGGCGGCCGCGGACCGGGCCGCGACGACGCCGAGCAGCTCACTGACGGTGGCCGCCGCCCGCGGGTCCTTCGACCCGTGGGCAACGGCGACAAGCGGGGGATGACTGGCGGACGCCAAGGTCAGACGTGGATGCCGCATTCGGTCTTGCCCGTCCCCGCCCACCGGCCGGACCGCGGGTCCGCGCCCGCCTCAACTCGCATCGTGCAGGTACGGCAGCCGATCGACGGGTACCCGTCGTAGACCAGCGGGTTGACGAGGACGCCGTTCTCGGCGATGTAGTCGTCGACCTGCTTGCCGGTCCAGGCCACGATCGGGTTGACCTTGATCATCTGCCGCTTCTCGTCCCACTCCACGACCTTGGTGTCGCGGCGGGACGCGGTCTCCTCGCGGCGCACGCCGGTGAACCAGGCGTCGTACGGCGCCAGCGACTTCTCAAGCGGCTCGACCTTGCGCAGGTAGCAGCACAGGTCGGGGTTGCGCCCGTAGAGCCGGGGCCCGAGCTCGGCGTCCTGCTCGGCCACGGTCCGCGACGGCGTCACGTTCACCAGGTTGACCGGGTAGATCGCGGAGACCGCGTCCCTGGTACCGATCGTCTCCGGGAAGTGGTAGCCCGTGTCGAGGAACAGCACGTCAACGCCCGGCTTGAGCGCGGAGACGAGGTGGATGACCACCGCGTCGGACATCGACGAGGTGATGCAGATCCGGTCGCCGAACGTGTCGGTCGCCCATCTGATGACGTCCTCCGCGGAGGCGTCCTCTAGCTCCTCGGCTGCCTGTTCGGCGAGGCTGCGCATGCGCTGCGGATCCTCCACGTGTCGGTCGTCGTCGTCTGCTGGGCCGAACGGAAAGCCCAGACCGCTTAGCGTAACGTCTACAGCGGTCATAGCACTGCACCTATACCGGCAAATCGTAGCTGGAAACTCCTGGTGCAGGAGCGGCAGTGCCATTCGCCGTCCGCCGCGCCCTGCGGTTCCAGGTCTTCTTCCCCGCAATACGGGCAGTAGAACGGGACCGCGCGCCCGGATGGCGATGTCATGACAGCTCCTCGTCTGACGCACGTAGCGTCCACTGCGCGAATGATTCGCCAACCGCGCGGGCCGCGTCGTAGCGGCGCAGCACCCGCTCCACGTAGTCCGGCAGCTCCTCGGCCGTCGCCTTGAGCCCGCGGACCTTGCGGCCGAACCCCGACCCGGCCGCGTCGCCGCCGGTCAGCGCGCCGCCGAGGTGAATCTGGAACCCCTCCACCTGATTTCCCGACTCATCTATAACTAGCGAACCTTTGAGCCCGATGTCAGCTGTCTGAATGCGAGCGCAGGAGTTCGGGCAGCCGTTGACATTGATCGTCACCGGCGCGTCGAAGTCCGGCAGCCGCTTCTCGAGCTCGTCGATCAGGTCCATCGCCCGGCCCTTGGTCTCCACGATCGCGAGCTTGCAGAACTCGATCCCGGTGCAGGCCATCATGTGCCGTCGGAACACGCTGGGCGTCACCGGCAGCCCGAGTCCCTCGAGCTCCTCGACCAGTTCGCCGACCGACGCGTCGGGCACGTCGATGATGATCATCTTCTGCTCCGAGGTGGTGCGCACCCCGCTGCCGTAGCGCTCGGCCAGATCGGCGATCTCACCAAGGAGCTGGCCGTTGAGCCGCCCCACGCGGGGCGCGAATCCGACGTAGTTGAGCCCGTTCCGCTGCCGGTGCACGCCGATGTGATCGCGGCCGCCCGGCGCCACGTTGACCGGGGCGGGCCCGTCCGGCAGCGCGTACCCGAGGTACTCCTTCTCCAGCACCTCGCGGAACCTCTCCGGCCCCATGTCGGCGATCAGGAACTTGATCCGCGCGCGGTGCCGCAGCCGCCGGTACCCGTAGTCGCGGAAGAGCTCGGCGACCGCGTTCCAGACCTCGGGCACCTGGCCCTGCCTGACGAACGCGCCCAGCCGCTTGGCGATCATCGGGTTGGTCGAGAGCCCGCCGCCGACCCAGAGGTCGTAGCCGACCTCGCCGGTCTCCGGGTGGCGGACGGCGGCGAACGCGACGTCGTTGATCTCGTGGTGCGAGCACTGGGCGGCGCAGCCGCTGATCGAGGACTTGAACTTGCGCGGCAGGTTGGACAGCGCCTCGTCACCGATGTAGCGGTCGGCAACCGCGGTGATCTCGTCCGTCGCGTCGATCAGCTCATCGGCGTCCAGGCCCGCCAGCGGGCAGCCGACGATCACCCGAGGGGTGTCGCCGCAGGCCTCGGTGGTGGACAGGCCGACTGCCTCCAGCGTCTCCCAGATCGCGGGGACGGACTCGATCTCGATCCAGTGCAGTTGGACGTTCTGCCGGTCCGTGACGTCGGCGGTGCCGCGGGCGTAGGTGACCGAGATATCGGAGATCGCCCGCAGCTGGGCGACCGACAGCTGCCCGCCGTCGATCCGCACCCGGAGCATGAAGTACTTGTCGTCGAGCTCCTCAGGCTCGAGCACGGCCGTCTTACCGCCGTCGATGCCCGGGCGGCGCTGAGTGTAGAGCCCGTACCAGCGCATCCGGCCGCGCAGGTCGGCCGGGTCGATCGAGTCGAAGCCCTGCTTGGAGTAAATGTCGATGATCCGCTGGCGGACGTTGAGCCCGTCGTCGTTCTTCTTGTTCTCTTCGTTCTTGTTGAGCGGCTCGCGGTAGCCGAGCGCCCACTGTCCCTCGCCGCGTTTGCGGCGGGGTGCCTTCGCCGGGGTCATGGTCGCTGTTGCTCCGGTTTGGGGAGACATACGGCGGCTTCCTCACTAACGTCATCGTGCGTTGGGGGCGGGCGCGCGCTCGCCTGGAAGCCGCCGCACATGGCGCGCTCGTGAAGCAAAAAAAGAGCCGCCCCGGCAGTTCCGCGGTGCGCGCCCAGTGGTTACTCTCGGCTACAACCTTGGTTGTAACGCCGAGTTAAACGTGGGGCGGCGATCAGCGGACGGGACGACAGATGGCGCTACGGACGCGCTGCAAATCGACGTGCCGACGCACGACGAGCATGGGGTCCGTAACTGCACTCACCCCAACAGGGTCGCACGCTTTGTGCGGGTCTGTCCAGCCGAGGTGGGTCACACGAGCGCCAACCGCCCGCCGTCGTCGGCTATTCCCGCTCCCGGGTCTTTACCTGTGTAAAAAATCACCCCTGCCGGACCCAGCTCAGCGCTGTCTCCGGCGGGGCCTCGGTAGCTTCCTGTGACGGAAGGTGCTGACAGTCGCACCAGGTGCCGCCCGGGCAGTCCTCGTGGTGGCGCTGGCGGCACGAGACGCAGATCATGCTCCTTATTGTGCCCGCCTTTCGCGCTCTTGGTATCCCTATCGCTGGGTATACGCGCAGATGAGATGCCTACCGTGCCCGCGCGCCGCCGCCCGGCGCCGCCCCACCCGCCCGCCTTCGCCGACCGCGCCGAGGCGGGGGTGCGGCTGGGCACCGCGCTGCGGGAGTCGATGGAGAAATTCAAACTCCATCGCTTCGAACGGCCGGTGGTCTTCGCCATTCCCCGCGGCGGGGTCGCGGTCGCGGCCGGCGTGGCGCGGTGCCTGGACGCCCCGCTCGAGGTGATCGTGGTACGGAAGATCGGTCACCCGGAGGCGCCCGAGTTCGGGCTCGGCGCGATCGCGGAGGGCGGCGAACCGGTCTTCGACGACGCGGTGCTGGCCGAGGCCGGGCTGGGGGTGACCGACCTGGCCGCGGTCGTGGAGCGGGAGCGAGCGGAACTAGCGCGGCGGGTCAGCGTCTACCGCGGCGGGGGACACGGCGACCACCCGGACGGGGAGCGGCTGGCGATCGTGGTCGATGACGGGCTGGCGACCGGGGTGACCGCGCGCGCCGCCCTGCGCGCTGTGGCCGGTCGGCTCGGGGCCGGGCCGGTCCGCACGGTGCTCGCGGTCCCGATCGCGGCGCAGGGCTCACTGGAGGCCATCAACGCAGAAGCCGACGAGGTGGTGACCGTGGTCACCGCTCGCCGGCTCCGTAGCGTGGGAGAATGGTACGCCGACTTCGGCCAGTTGACCGACGCCGACGTGCTGACGCTGCTCGCCGAGGGACAGCCCTGAAAGAGGGGAGCCTCAGGCCGCGTTGGCGCGACGCATCCGGCGACGGCGCTCGGCCGAGCGCTCGTCCTCGTTCAGGCCACCCCAGGTGCCGTACTTCTCAGGACGGGCCACGGCGTAGTTGAGGCATTCCAGCCGTACCGGGCAGCTCGCGCAGACGGCCTTGGCCTTGCGCTCCCTGATGTCCCGCTCTGGCTGCCGCTCGCCGTCTGGGCCGAAGAAGAGCATCAGATCCTCGCCACGACACGCGGCAGCGTCCTGCCACC
>Ga0335075_10005645_pt1 | contig 19378 bp, 5 predicted proteins | sample Lox_Sample_24_FD_206723 | JGI IMG/M metagenome (GOLD analysis project Ga0335075, IMG submission 206723) | Soil microbial communities from Loxahatchee National Wildlife Refuge, Florida, United States - Lox_Sample_2.4 | ecosystem: Environmental > Terrestrial > Soil > Wetlands | place: USA: Florida...
GGTCGCCGACGGCAGCCGCCAGCGCGGCCTCTGTCTCGGCGGACACCACCACAACCTGCGGGCCGCTGCCTGGCCCGGCAGGGACAGCGGGCTCCGGGCAGGACGGCGACTCCACGATGACGTGAGCATTGGTGCCACCTAGTCCGAACGAGCTGACGCCCGCGCGGCGGGGCCCGTCCCCCGGCCAGTCCTCCGCCTCGGCCGGCAGCCGGAACGGCGTGGCGGGGAAGTCAATCGACGGGTTGGGCCGGCGGAAGTTGGTAACCGGCGGGATTACCCCCCGCCGCACCGCCTCGACCGCCTTGATCAGGCCGCACACGCCGGCCGCCGCGTCCAGGTGCCCGACATTCGCCTTGACCGAGCCCAGCGCGCAGAACCCGGTCGCGTCCGTGTGCGTACGGAACGCCGCGGTCAGTGCCGCTACCTCGATCGGGTCGCCGACAGCGGTACCCGTGCCGTGAGCCTCGACGTAGCCGATGGTCGCGGCGCTGACCTGCGCGACCTCGAGTGCCGACACGATCGCCCGTGCCTGGCCGTCAACCCCTGGTGCGGCGAATCCCGCGCGGGCCCGGCCGTCGTTGGTGACGGCCGTGCCGCGGATCAGGGCATAGACGGTGTCACCGTCGGCAAGGGCGTCAGCCAGGCGGCGCAGCACCACGATGCCGACACCCGCACCGAGCACGGTGCCGTCAGCGTCAGCGTCGAACGGGCGGCAGTGCCCCTCAGCGGAGAGGACACCGCCCTCGGCGTGCAGGTAACCGACGCCCTGGGGAAGAACGAGCGAGACTCCTCCGGCCAGCACCAGGTCGGACTCGAAGGACAGCAGGCTCTGGCATGCGCAGTGCACGGCCACCAGCGAGGTCGAGCATGCGGTGTCGATGCTCATGCTCGGCCCGGTCAGGCCCAGCTTGTAGCTGAGCCTGGTGGCGGCGAACGCCTTGTCGTTGGCGACCATGAGCTGGTGCATCCCCAGGGCGTCAAGCAGGTCCGGGTTTCCGAGCAGGTGATGGATCAGGTAGGTGCTCGCCGTGGTCCCGACGAACACGCCGATGTCCCCGTCGAACCGGGACGGCACGTGCCCCGCGTTTTCCAGCGCCTCATGACCGCACTCCAGCAGTAGCCTCTGCTGCGGATCGGTGACGGCGGCCTCCCGCGGGGCGTATCCGAAGAAGTCCGCGTCGAAGTCCTCGATCCCTGGCAGCTCGACACCGGCCCGCACGTACTCCGGGCGATCGAGCTGGCCGGAAGGCACGCCGCGGGCCGTGAGCTCGGCGGCGGAGTACCGCTGGACGCTCTCCACCTTGCCGGTGATATTGGCCCAGAACTGCTCGACCGAGCTGGCCCCCGGGAACCGGCACGCCCGCCCCACCACGGCGATGGTGCTGGCGGTGTCTGCCTCCGTCATCGCTTGGCCCCCTCGTCAGCGGCCACGCGGGCGTGCCGCGGTGCCGGGGACTGGAGCGCCGGGGACCGGGCCGCCCGGCGTCGCGCCGCGCGCCGCTGCACTTCGACGAGGCGGGCCGGCAAGGTCTCGGCGCCGTCCAGGTAGGCGGCAAGTGAACGCGGCGACGGCTGCGCGAACAGGTCTACTACGGTGAGCGTGGGATAGCCCGCGTTGCGCAGGGCCGTCAGCGCGCGGACGGCCAGGATCGAGTTGCCGCCGACATCGAAGAACGAGTCCTCGGGCGAAAAGTTCTCATGTTCGAGCAGCCGCGCCCAGATGCCACGGATCAGCTCCTCGGTACCGGAGCGGAACGGGGCCGACGGCGCGGCGGCAGTGGTATTCGCTGCGGCGTGCAGCCGGCGCAGCGCGGCCCGGTCGATCTTGCCGTTCGCTGTCAGCGGCAGCTCGTCGAGCACGTGGACCGCTGCGGGCACCATGTACTCCGGCACGTGGTCGCGCACCGAGCGGCACAGCTCGCGCGCTGACGGGATGGCGGCCCCGGGGCGGGGCACCGCGTAAGCCACCAGGCCCGGAGTTCCGGACGCGCTGTCCACGAGGAGCACGACGGCCTCCGAGACCTCGGCGGAACAGCGCAGGGCAGCTTCGATTTCGCCTGGGTCGATGCGGAAGCCGCGGAGCTTCACCTGATGGTCGATCCGGCCGAGGAAGTCGATCGTGCCGTCGGCGGCCCGGCGGACGAGGTCACCCGTGAGGTACAGGCGCCCGCCGGGGCTGCGGGAGAGCGGATCGGGGACGAACCGCTCCGCGGTGGCCCGCGGGCTCCGCCAGTAGCCGAGAGCCACCCCGCGACCGCCGATCGCCAGCTCGCCGGGCACCCCGGGCGGCACGAGGCGAGCCCAGCGGTCTACGACGCACAGGTGCACTCCCTGTGCCGGGCCGCCGATCCGGATGGCGCCACCGCTGCCCGCGGCCTCGCCGGGCCGCACCCGGCGTGCGGTTGCCCACACGGTCGCTTCAGTCGGGCCGTACACATTCCAGACCTCGGCCGCGTGGCGGGCGAGGGTATCGGCGAGGTCGGCGGGAACCGGCTCGCCGCCGACCAGTATCCGCAGGTGCCCGGGCGGCCGCCAGGACGTCTCCGTCAGCATCCGCCACATCGTCGGCGTGGCCTGCATGACCGTGGTGCGGCCGTGCTCGATCAGAGCCGCTATCCGGCCGGGTTCGGCCATATCGGCGTCGGTGGCGATCTGGACCTCGGCACCGCAGGCCAGAGGCAGGAGCAGCTCCAGCAGGGAGATGTCGAACGCAGGGGTGGTTACGGAGAGCAACCGGTCATCCTCGCTCAGGCCAGGCTCCCGCCGCATGGCGGCGAGCAGGTTAAGCAGCGATCCATGGCTCACCGCGACGCCCTTGGGCATGCCGGTGCTTCCCGAGGTGTACATCAGGTACGCGACCGCGGCCGGGTCCGGCGCCGGCCATCCGCCGACTGGCTGACCAGCCTCGTCAGGCACGGCGGCGCCGGGGTCGACGAGGACGGTGCCGTGCTGGCCCGCCAGCATCCTCGCCGCGGGTGAGCCCGGCTGGCAGACGGCGACCCGCAGCCGGGCGTTCTCGGCGATCAGCCGCAGCCGCTCGGGCGGGTGGCCCGGGTCCATCGGCACGTACGTCGCGCCGGTGCGCAACACCGCGAGCAGGGCGACCGGCAGCATCGCGGATCTGGGCAGGCAGACGGCCACCTGGACGCCCTGCCTAGCCCCGGCCTCCACCAGCCGACGGGCCAGCACGTCAATGGCCTGGTCCAGCTCACCGTAGGTCAGCGTGACGTCGCCGCAGCGCACGGCGACCCGGCCGGGCGCGTCCTCGGCCCTGTGCCGGACCAGCGCGTCAACCGGCCGGCCGGGACCGGCCGCGGGCGCGCCGGCGTCTCGAAGCCCGGACAGCTCGGCGTCGGACAGCATTCCAGCCTCGCGGACGGGCCGATCCGGTGCCGCGGTGAGGGTGTCCAGCAGCCGCACCAGGTGAGCGGCCATCCGCTCCGCGGTGGCGCGCTCGAACAGATCCGCGCGGTATTCAAGCTCGCCGTCGAGCACGTGGCCGCCGGGCCGCAACTCCAGCGTGAGGTCATATTTGGCGGTCGTCCGCGGCAGCGGTACCGGGGTCACGGATACGCCGGGCAGGTCCAGCACAGCCGGCGGGGTATTCTGCAGGATCAGCATGACCTGGAACAACGGGGAGCGCCCCAGGTCGCGCTCGGGGCGCAGCACATCGACCAGGTGCTCGAAGGGGACGTCCCTGCTGGCCTGGGCTTCAAGGCAGACCGTGCGGGCACGCCGTACCAGGTCCCGGAACGGCAGCCGCTCGTCAACGGCGAGCCTCAGCACCAGGTTGTTGACGAACGCGCCGATGACCGGCTCTACCGCGGTGCAGAAGCGCCCGGCATCAGGCGTGCCCACCACCACGTCGCTGGTCCCGGCATAGCGGCTGAGCAGCACGGTCCACGTGGCGTACAGCACCACGAACGGGGTGACGCGCAAGTCGCCGGCCAGCCGCTCCAGCCGGGTGCGCATGCTGGCGGGGATGGTGAAGCCCACGGCGGCGCCCGTGCCGTCGGCGATAGCAGGGCGCGGCCGGTCGGTGGGCAGGCTGAGCTGCGCGGGCAGGCCCGCGAGCTGCCGTTGCCAGTAGCCGAGCTGGGCGTCGAGGCGGCCGCTGCCGAGCAGTTCCTGCTGCCAGTACGCCACGTCGAGATAGCTGATCCCGGGTGCGGGCAGCTCGGGCGCGCGGCCCTGTACCTCGGCCTGGTAGAGGCGGCTGATCTCGCCGGCTATCAGAGCCAGGGACCAGCCGTCGGCAATGACATGATGAACGGTCACCCGCAGCAGGTGACGGCCCTCCCCGACGCGCGTCAGGCGGATCCTGATGAGCGGGCCCGCCGCCAGGTCGAGCGGGGCGGCATCGGCGTCCCGGCGCGGTCCTGCCTCCTCGTCGGTCACGGTGAGGACGCCGGGCATGTCATCGAGTACTGTCTGATCGGGCTGGCCGTCGCGGTCCCGGATGACGGTGCGCAGCGCCCCGTGCCGCGCGATCAGCGATGCCACGGCGGCTCGCACCGCGCCGACGTCCAGCGCCCCGGTCAGCTCGAACGCCCCTTCCAGCTCGTAGGCCGCTCCGCCCGGCGCGAGGACGTCGAGGAACCACAGCCGCCGCTGCACGGAGGACAGCGGGCCGGACGTCGCGCTCGGCCGGTGCACGACGGGAGGCAGGGCGGCCTCATCGCGCGGCGACGCCGCGTCGACAACGGCGGCAAGCTGGCGGAGCACGGGAGCATCGAATACCGCGGACAGCGGCAGGTCGACGCCCAGGGTCTCGCGGACGCGGGCCGTCATCTGGTTGGCGAGCACGGAATGGCCGCCTAGCTCGAAAAAGTCATCCGACGCCGCGACCTGGGAGACGCCAAGCAGCACCTGCCACAGCCCGGCCAGGCTGCGCTCGGTCGGTGTCTGCGGCGGCGGACCATGACGGGCGGCACGGCGTGCCCAATCCGGAGGGGGCAGGAGCTTGCGGTTGAGCTTGCGGTTCGGCGTCAGCGGGAGCTCGTCAAGCACCGTGTACCCGGCGGGGTGCATGGCGGCCGGCAGCCGGGCAGCCACGTGCTGATGCAGCTCCGCCGGCAGCTCACGCAAGGCGGCGGCGCGGGCCGGCCGGCTGGTGGCCAGTTCCCAGGTCGTGGCGGGCGGCGAGCACCACGAGGTGCCGCCGTCCCCGTGGTAGTACGCGTTGAGGGTGCCCGGCCGGTCGGACGGCGCGGGCTCGACCACGACGCGATAGGGCAGCCCGGCCGCGGCGGCGTACAGGGCAGCGGCATCGCAGGCCGGCGCAGTCCCGCCGTCATCACCGGTCCCGCTGTCATCATCGGTCCCGCCGTCCTCAGCGACACGGAGCGCGGCGGCAACGGCCGCGGCGGTCCGCCGGTCCGGGATGTTCTCGACCGCCAGGCCAGCCGCCGGGCCGGAACGCAGGAGGGCGACGAGCCGGTCCGGGGTCAGCGCGTCCGCGACCCAGTCCAGCCGGCGCGCGGGCTCCGCGGCAGCAGCCGGCTCGAAGCGGATGACCGCGTCGTAGCGGAAGCGGCTCAGCTCGTTGTCGAAGGGCAGCGCCTTGGCGAACAGCTCAGCGGAGGCCGCCCGGCGCAGGCGGCTGGGCAGGAGCCGGAAGAAGTCCGGGGAGATGAGCAGTTCCACATCCGACGCCAGCCGTCGTTGCATGACCTGCCGCAGGGCGTCGCCGGGACGCTGCGTGCGGGCCACATCGAGATGGTAGGCATCCAGCAGGTCGAGATTGCGGACATCGCCGATGAACACCCGCCCGCCGGGCGGGAGGCGGCGGGCGGATATCTCCAGGATCTCAGCTAGCGCTTCCGCGGACGGGAGATACTGCACCACCGAGTTCAGCACCACCGTGTCGACCCGGTCCCACAGGTCGTCGCGGTCCAGTTCGGCAGCTGACGCCCGCAGTACCCGCACCCGGTCGGCGTCGGGCCCGAGGCGGCCGAGATGCCGCTCCAGGTAAGCAGTCGCGTTAGCCGAGGTGTCCAACGCCGTATAGGCCTCGAACCGGCCCGCCAGCCGGAACAAGATCGCGCCGGTGCCCGCTCCGATCTCAAGGAACCGCTGGCCGCCTAGGGCGGCGATGCGGCTGGCCGCCTCGTCCGCCCACGCCGTCATTTCCGCGGCCGGGATGGGCTCGCCTGTGTAGCTGTCGTTCCAGCCGGGAAAGCAGGCCAGCGGGTCGTCGTCCGCGATGGTCTCATAGGTCCGGTCCCATAGCTCGCCCCACACGTCGGGCCGGCTGGCGGCATCGGACCTGGCGTCGAGCCGGCCCTGATCGACGGTCACGTAGGCCGCCAGCCGCAGGTCGCCGGTCCCGTCGGGTACGGGCACGACGGCGCTCGACCGGACCAGCGGGTGAGTGGCCAGCGCCGCCTCGATCTCGCCGAGTTCGATCCGGTGACCACGCACCTTGACCTGGTCATCGACCCGGCCGAGATAATCCAGCCGGCCGTCGGAACGGCGGCCCGCGAGATCACCCGTGCGGTACATCCGCGCTCCCGGGACCGGTGCGAACGGATCCGGCAGGAAGGCGACCGCGCTCAGCGCGTGCCGCGCGGCGTAGCCCTCGGCGAGCACGCCGCCCGCGATGTACAGCTCGCCCGGCACGCCGACGGGCACTGGTTCGAGGTTTCGGTCGAGGACGTAGAACCGCGCCCCAGGCAGCGGCCGGCCGCCGATCGGCACCGTCGCGGACGGATCGCCGGGCTGGACCCGCTCCACGGCGCACCAGATCGTCGCCTCGGTGGGGCCGTAGACATTCCACAGCTGCGCGGTGCGTGCCGCTAGCCACCGCGCCAGGTCGCCGGGCAGGGCCTCGCCGCCGGCCCACGCCCGCAGGGTGGGCCGGCCGGCCCATCCGGATGCCTGCAGCAGGCGCCACATGGTGGGGGTCGCCTGGAACACGGTCACGTCGTGCTCGGCAAGCGCCGCGCCGAGCAGCCTGCCCTCACGCACGACCGCGGCGGGTGCGATCGCCAGCCGCGCGCCGGCGACCAAGGGAAGCAGGAGATCCGCGATCGAGACGTCGAATCCGAGCGGGACCGCCGCGAGCATCGTGTCACCCGGCGCGACACCGGGCCGCTGCGCCAGGGCACGCAGCACCCCGGCCAGGGCGGCGTGGCTGACCTCGACGCCCTTCGGCTGGCCGGTTGACCCGGAGGTGTAGATGACGTAGGCGACCGCGGACGCCGACGGCTCGGCTGCATCGCCGGCGGGCGCAGACGGGACCGCGAGGCCTGCCAGGTCGATCAGGCGGGCCGCCGCGGGGCAACGCGTGGCGCCGGCCGCGTCGGCCACCACCGCGGCCGGTGCCGCGTCGGCGAGGATGCGGCCGATCCGCTCGGCCGGCTGCTCCGGGTCAACCGGCAGGTAGACACCGCCCGCGCGCCAGATCGCCAGCATCAGCGCCGGCACTACGACGCTGCGGCCGACGCATACGCCGATCCGGCTGCCGGGCTTTATGCCCATGGCGGTCAGGCCGGCCGCGTACTCGCGAACCAGGTCCTCCAGCGCCCCGTAGGTGATCGCCGTCTCTCGCCAGACGATGGCCTCGGCGCTCGGCTGGCGCGCGCAATGCGCCGCCACCAGCGCGGGAACCGACACTGGCGCGGCGCCCAGCGGGCGGGACCCGCCGTCGCCCGCGGCAAGTGCCGCCTCCCTGTCCGCGCGGCGCATGAGCGAGAGGTCACCCACCGGCCGGGCCGGGGCGGCGACGCCCTCGGCCAGGACAAGCGCGAAGGCGTCGCAGATCCGGCGGACGGTCGCGCCGTCGAACAAGGCCGCCGCGTACTCGACCTCGGCCTCGATCCGTCCGTCGCGTGGCTCAAGGGAAACGGCGAGATCCCACTTCGAGGTGGCTGTGCTCACGGGCACCCGCTCCGCCTGGACGCCGCCGAGCGAGAACGGGGGCAGCGGGGAGTTCTGGAAGACGAACAGCACCTGCACGAGGGGAGCCCAGCCCTGGCCGCGGCTCGGCTGCACATGCTCGACCACCCGCTCGAACGGCACGCTCTGATGGGCGAGTGCCTCCCAGGTCGTCCGCGCGGCAAGCCGGACCGCCTGGTCGTAGGTCTCCGTGCCGGCCAGCTCGGACCGGAGGGCCACGACGTTGGCGAACAGGCCGATGAGCCCTTGCACGTCCGCGGAGGTCCGGCCGGTGGTCGGCGATCCGACGATGATGTCCCGCTGGCCGGAGAACCGGTGCATGACCACCTGGAACGCCGCCAGCAACGGCGCGAAGACCGAGACGCCGCGGCTGCGGGCGAAGTCAGTCACCGTTGCCGCCAGCCGCTCGTCGATGGTGAAACGCTGCGTGCCGCCCTCGACGGACAGCTCTGCTGGCCGGGGGCGGTCGGTGGGCAGCCGCAGCACGCCGTCCGAGCCGGCCAGCCGCTCCTTCCAGTAGTCAAGGTCGCCGGCCCAGCCGCCCGCGGCACCGTCGTCCAGCAGGCACCGGGTGTGATCGGCGTAGCTGAGAGACAGCGGCGGGAGCGTGGGCGTCGCCGTCCGGCGGCAGGCGTCGTAGGCACCCTGCACTTCGGCGACAAAGACCCCGAGCGACCACCCGTCGCCGACTAGGTGGTGGACCACGACTGCCAGGACATGGTCGTCATCAGCCACCGTGATCAGGCTGGCTCGTGCCAGCGGCGCCCGTGCCGGGTCGAACGGCCTGCGCACGAACTCGCTCACGGCCGCCGTGACGTGCGCAGGGCCGGCGGCCTGTCCGTCCTCCCGCAGGTCGGTACGTTCCAGCACTGGGCGCGCGTCACCGTCGACCGCCTGCATGGGCTGGCCGTCTTGTTCCACGATCCGGCTGCGCAGTGCCTCGTGGCGGCCGAAGACGAGGGCCAGAGCCCGCTGCAGCACCTCAGCATCGACGGGCCCGGCTAGCCGGAATGCCGCGGGCAGGTTGTACAGCGCGGTTCCGGGCCGGAGCTTCTCGGCCAGCCACATGCCGTGCTGCGGCGGGGATAGCGGCACGGACTCGGCCGGACGTCGCGGCGCGGCCGCGGGCGCGACGGGCGACGCGATCGGTTCGGCCCGCCGCAGGCGCGCCAGCAGTTCCTGTTTCGCAGCTGACAGCGTGGCCGTGGGTGCCTCACGCCCCCGGTCAGGGTCGTTCAATGTCCGCAGCCTCCGTTTCGCATCTCTCGCAGACGTCTGGTTTGCCGAGCTCCCGCAGATGCCGTGCCGCCTCCTCTTCGGTCATCGCCTCGACCCGTGCGATGAGCTCGGCGTTGACGAGTTCGGCGAGGCGGCCGACGGTGAAGTCACCGAACGCCTGCTCGGCGTTAATCCGCACGTCAAATGTCCGGTTGACCTGGATCAGGATCTGGTTGCCGAGCACCGAGTCGCCGCCCAGCGCGAAGAACCCGTCCGCAGTGCCCACCGGCCCGCCGCCGAGGGCGCTTTGCAGGATTGCCGCGATGCGGGACTCGATCTCCGTGCCGGGTTGCACGTAGCTGCCGAGGTGGCTGGCGCGGGTCATGATCTGCGGCGCTGCGCCGGCGCTGCGCAAGTGGTCCACGGCCTCGCTGGTCAGGGCCTCGAAGAAGGGCAGCCCCAGTCCGGACGGGTAGTACTGCACCAGGTTGAGCAGGTCGAAAGACATCACCAGCGCCTGGCGGCGATCCCCGGACACCAGGAGTTCGAACGCCTCCAGTGCGGCCTCCGGTTCTAGCATGTTGACCGCGGTGCGCAGCGCCCGGTCGGAACTCCCGCGTGCCCCCATGCCGTCCCGGGCCCAGGGACCCCAGTTGATGCTGATCGCGGGGAGCCCGCGACCGCGCCGGTAGTGTGCGAGCCCATCGAGGAAGGCATTCGCGGCACAGTAGTTCGCCTGGCCGGGCGAGCCGAGAAGCGCGGCGGCGCTGCTGAACAGCACGAGCCAGTCAAGCCGGTCGCCGCCCAGCGCGTGATGGAGGTTCCACGCGCCGGTCACCTTCGGTCCCGCAGCGGCCGCCAGGTCCGCTTCCGACATGTCCAGGAGGGGACCGTCCGCGAGGACGCCGGCCGCGTGCACCACGCCGCGCAAGCTGCCGAACCGCTGCCGCGCCGTGTCAACGGCGTCAGCCAGCGCATCGGCATCCTGCACGTCTGCCGTGAGGACCGCCACCTCGGCTCCGGCGGCGCGCAGCCGGTCCAGGGCTGGCGCGGCGGCATCGTGCGCCCCGCGGCGGCCGACCAGGGCAATCCGCCGCGCTCCCCTGGCGACGAGGAGTTCCGCCACCGCTAGCCCGAGCACGCCCATCCCGCCGGTGATGAGATAGCCGCCCTCCGCGCTGACCGTCGCCCGTGGCGAGCCGGCCGCCGGGAAGGCAGGCACGAGCCGCCGGACGTACCGGACGCCGGAGCGGAAACCGATTTCTGTCTCCATCGACGGACGCAGGAGCTCCGCCGCCAGCCCGGCCACGTCCGGCCCGTCGTCACCATGCGGGCCAGACGGCGGCCCGAGGTCAACGCACCTGGACGCGAGGACCGGATTCTCGAAGGGCACCGCTTTCGCGAGCCCCCACAGCACGGCGCCGAACGGGTCGGTGGCATCGGCCAGCGAGACGGGCTGGGCCCCGCGGGTCACGAGCCACAGCCCGGGAACTTCCTTGACGGGCAGGAAGGACAGGATCCGAGCAAGCCGCACCGCCACGGCAAGCGCTGCCTGAGCCGCAGCGGGAGTGCCCGGCTTCCCGGCACCGCGGACGCTGTCAAGGAAGACGACGCCGCGCAGCGGCCGGCTCGCCCCGGCCAGGTCCGTGAGCAGGGACGTCAGGTCGGCCGTGTCCGGGTCGGTCCGCAGCACGGCCTGCTCGCCGGCATCGGTGAGGTGCCTGGCGAGCCGTGAGCCGGTACCGTCCGGGTCGCCCAGCAGCAGCCACGTCCCGGCCGCTACCCGGTCAGCGGACGCGGCGGCCCGCGGCTCCCAGGCCGGCTCATAGAGCCACAGGTCCTGGCGGGGGGACGGCGCGGACGGCGGGATGGCGAGCGGCGCGAAGCGCAGCCCTCTGATGGAGGCCAGGGGCTGCCCGCCGTCGACGAGGTCGATAGCCACGTCGGTCAGCCCCTCATCCGACGCGCCCACCGCGAGCACCTGCGCCTGTCCCTGCGCGGCCGTCGAGATAGCGGGCGCCACCGTCAGCTCGGCGATCCCGCTGGGCACGAGCAGGCCGCTCAGCCGCTCCGCGACCGCGCCGGCTACCGCGGCAGCGACAAGCTGGAAGCATCCGTCGATCAGCTGCGGATCGCAGATGCGGCCGGCGGCAGCGGCCCGGTCCGCTCCCCCGACGCTGGCGACGGCCGTGCCGTCGCCCTTCCGGATCTCGGAGAGGGTCATGAAATCCGGCCCGTAGTGGAGTCCTCGCTGCGCGAATCCCGCGTACAGTTCCTCCCGAGACAGCTCCCCCGGACAGGATGCGACGGTGTCCGGTGGCGTCAGGTCGCCGCCGGCGGCCTCGGCGATTCCCCGGGCGTGCTCCCGCCACCCGCCCGTGCCGCCGGCGCTTCGTGCGTACACGGCGAAGGCGTGCGATTGCCGGTCCAGGACCGTCTGGACGCGATGGGGGACGTCGAGGCGGAGCGGAGCGGTGAAGCGCACGTCACGCAACCGGACCGCACCCTCCGCGCCGGCCTGCCGGGCAGCGGCCACGGCCAGCTCGACATATCCGGCCGCGGGGAACACGACGGTGCCGGCGACGCGGTGGTCACGGAAATAAGCGTCCGGCTCAACGACGGACGTCCACACCATGGGCGCGGTGGCGTCCGCCAAGTCCGTGGGTTCGCCGAGCGGCCCGCTGCGGCCGCCCGGCGTGGCCGCCGCCGCCGTGGAGACTCCCCGCTCTGGCCGCCCCAGCCAGTGCCGCCCGCCCTGCCAGGGGTACAGCGGCGCGTCCGCGAAGGGCGTGGCGCCTGGCAGCAGGCGACGCCACCGCAGGCTGCATCCGGTCTCGAACAGCCCGGCCAGCGCCTGGCGCACGCCGTGCAGGTCGTCCTGGTGCCGGGTCAGCGTGCCCAGGACCCGTACCTGGTCATGACCCGAGGCCTCAAGGTGACGCCGGATGGGGGAGACGAGCCCGCCGTGCGGCCCTATCTCGACGATGGCGTCGACTCCGTCTGCCAGCAGGGCGTCGAGCGCGTCGGCCAGCAACACGGGGCGGCGGACGTTCTCGGCCCAGTACGCGGCGTCCGGGCTGACCTGGTCAGCGCGGTCGCCGTGCACGCTCGAGTACCAGGGCACCCGCGCGGCGCCAGGATGGAGGCCGCTCAGGTCGGCAGCCAGCCGGGCAGCGGCTTCCTCCATGGCAGGGCTATGGAACGGATAGCTGCCTGGAACCCACGATGCCGGGTGGCCGGCGCTCTGGCAGGCGTCGGCGATCTCAGCGAGATCCTCCTCCGGCCCGGCGAACACCACATCGCGGACGCTGTTAACGGCGGCGATGACGACCCGGGATGCGCGGGAGCAGTGGCCGGCCGCCTCGGCAGGGGCCAGCCTGGCCGCGAGCATGCGTCCGCTGCCTGCCGTCGGTGCCATGGCCCGCCCGCGCGCGATCGCGATGCGCATCGCCGCCTCAACGGAAAGCCGCCCGCAGGCCCAGGTCGCGGCGATCTCCCCGGCACTGTGGCCGAGCGTAGCGGTCGCCTCGATGCCGTAGGCGCGCAAGCTCGTGACGAGGGCCATCTGCAGCGCGACGAGTACCGGCTGGGCGACCTCGGTGCGGGCGAGTTCCTCATCCGAGGCGTTCTCGAGCAGCGCGGTGATGTTCTCGCCAAGCGGCGCCGTCGCCTCGTCGCAGCGCCGCAGCGCTGAGGCGAACAGCGGGTCACGCCGGATGAGCGCACGTCCCATGCCGGCCCACTGGCCGCCCTGGCCCGAGAAGACGAACGCTACCCGCGGCGCGTGCCGGGCTGGCCGCGCGCCCGTCCCGCGGTCGTCCGCAGCAGCCGCGAGGCGGTCGGCGAGCTCGCCGCCCGTTGCCCCCGTGACCGCCAGCCGGAAGCCGCGATGGGATCGCCCGGTCGCGGCCGTCCGCAGCAACGCGGGCAGCTCGCCGGTACCCGCTTCCCGCAGCCGGCCGGCCCAGCGCCGGCCCGCCTCGGCAAGGGCCGGCGCGGTGCGCGCGGCGATCGGGAGCACGAACGGCCCGGCGTCCGCAGGCTGCGGCTGAGGCTGCGCGGACTCGACCGGATCCGGTGCGGCCATGACCACGTGCGCGTTCGTGCCGCCGAAGCCGAACCCGCTGACCCCGGCAATCCTCCGCGCCCCGCCACCAGGCCATGACGCGCCGGGGCCGGCGATCATGACCGGCAGCCGGGCGAACGCTATAGCGGGATTCGGCGTCTGGACCTTGTTCGGGAAGATCTCGCCGTGATGCAGTGACAGTGCCACCTTGATCAGCGACGCGATTCCTGCGGCGGACTCCAGGTGGCCGATGGAAGCCTTGACCGATCCGATGGCACAGGGGCCGCGCTTGTCCCGGTCTCCGACGACCCGGGCCAGCGCCTCCACTTCCAGCGGGTCACCCAGCGCGGTCCCGGTCCCATGGCATTCCACGTACCCGACCTCTGCCGGATCGACCCGCGCGTCGCCATACGCCGCCCGCAGGACGGCGGCCTGGGCAGCGGGATTAGGCGCGGTGAGCCCGTTGCTGCGGCCGTCTTGATTCACCGCGCTGCCGAGCACTACGGCATAGACGCGGTCTCCGTGGGCGAGGGCGTCGGACAGCCGTTTCAGCGCGACGACGCCGCAGCCCTCCCCGCGCACGTAGCCGTCGGCCGCCGCGTCGAAGGGCTTGCAGAGCCCGTCCGGCGCGAGCATTCCCGCCTTGCTCAGGGCGATGGTCAGCTCCGGGTCGAGGAGTGCGTTGACCCCGCCCGCCAGCGCCATATCGCACTGCCCGGAACGGACGGCCTGCACCGCGAGGTGGGTGGCGACCAGGGAGGACGAGCACGCGGTATCCACCGCCATGCTCGGGCCGCGCAGGTCCAGGGCGTAGGAAATGCGGTTGGCCGCGGTGGACAGGGCGCTGCCGGTCGGGACGAGGCCGTCGAGAGCCTCAAGGTCGGCAAGCGCGCGAGTGCCGTACTCGCTCACCGAGATGCCGACGAAGACCCCGGTAGCCGATCCGGACAGGCGGTCGGGATCTGCTCCGGCGTCCTCCAGCGCTTCCCATGACGTCTCAAGCAGCATCCGCTGCTGCGGATCCATGCGGGCCGCCTCGTACGCGGAGATGCCGAAGAACTGGGCGTCGAAACGGTCGATCCCATCGACGAACCCGCCCCACTTGCTGATGGTGCGGCCCGCCGCGCCTGCGTCCGGGTCCCAGAACACCGATGCCGGCCAGCGGTCTTCCGGGACCTCGCGCACTGCGCTTCTGCCGTCCCGTAGCAGCCTCAGGTACTCGTCTTTACCCGGCGCGCCCGGGAACCTGCAGGCCAGTCCCACGATCGCGACCGGCTCGGCCCCGGCCTCGCCGGCAAGCCGCGGCGGCGGACTACCAGCCCCGGCCGCGGCCAGCCCGCCCGCGAGCGCGCGGGCGAGCTGGCCAACGGTCGGGTACTCGAACACCGCGGTCACCGGGACCTGCTGCCCGAGCCGGCTGCTGAGGTCCGCGGTCATCGCCGCGAGGGCGGCCGAGTCCAGGCCGTACAAGGCGAACGGCTCATCCGGCGCGACGTCCGTCACGGCGATACCCGCGCGGTCGGCCACCTGCCCGGCGAGCCAGGCGGCCAATTCCCCCTCCCGGATGGGCGCCATACTCATTACTCCTGCCCCCTTGCTGACGAGGGCTCCGCGCGCCACTCATGCAACGGGTTCAGCGTTCCGGCCAGATACGCGGAACGGCAGCTGAGGCGCTGAACCTTCCCGCTCGATGTCTTGGTGAGAGTACGGGGCGCCACTAGCAGCAGCGCCTCCAGCAGCGCTCCGCGCGAGACCAATACGGCCCGGCGGGCGCGCTCGGACAGTTCGGTAAGCTCCTGCGGGTCCTCCGCCTTGGTCTCCTGGACGACGATGAGCCCCTCGGTCCCCTCGACCGTGACGCCGAAGGCCGCGCCGCATCCTGACCGGAACCTCGGGTCAGCCTCCTGGATGGCGTCCTCGATGTCCTGCGGATACACGTTCTGGCCACGCAGGATGATGACCTCCTTCATCCGGCCGGTGACGAATAGCTCACCGTCAAGCAGGAAACCCAGGTCACCAGTGCGCAGGTAAGGCGGTCCGCCGCCGCCCTCGAACGTCGCCCCGAACGTCACGGCCGTCTCCGCTGCCCGTCCCCAGTACCCCGCGGCGATACTCGGCCCCCGCAGCCAGATCTCGCCCACCCGTCCCGGATCTGCGGGCCTGCGCGTTACCGGATCGGTGATGGCGACGTCGTGGCCGGCGATCACCCGTCCCACGGAGGCCACGTCGACCTCCCGCCCGGCAGCCTCGTCCGGAGAATGCCCGGCCCGCAGCACCCGGCCTTCGCTCAGTGCGCCGGCGTCCAGCCGGGCCGTGAGCGGACCGCCGGCCCACGAGCCCCCGGCCACCAGCAAAGACGCCTCCGCCATGCCGTAGCAGGGGAACAGCGCGGCAGGAGACAGGCCCGCGGCGGCGAATCGCCGCGCGAACCGCCGCATCGTTTCCGGCCGCACCGGCTCGGAGCCGACGAACGCGACCTCCCATGACGTCAGGTCGATGTGCCCCAGTTCCTCGTCGCTGATCCTGCGCGCGCAGAGCTCGTACGCGAAATTCGGCCCTCCGCTGACGGTGGCGCCGAACCGGCTGATCGCCTCCAGCCAGCGAGCCGGGCGCGCCAGGAAGTGCAGGGGCGACAGGAAGTAGCTCGTGATCCCGACCGCCATCGGCACAATCACGAAGCCGATCAGGCCCATGTCATGGTAGGTGGGCAGCCAGCTGAGCCCGATCGTGGCGGAGCTCAGGCGGAAGGCGTCCGTGATCGCTCGCTGGTTGGCCATGACGTGGCGGTGGCGCAGGATCACGCCGCGCGGGGCGGAGGTCGAGCCGGATGTGTACTGGATGAAGGCGACCGAGTCGCCGTCCAGCGACAGATCGTGCCAGTCGTCCGGGCAGATGTCCGCGGTGGAATCCGTGGCCAGCCAGCCGACCCCGATGGCATGGCCGTCGTCTAGATGCTCGCGCAGCCCCAGCAGGTCCGAGGTGCACAGGACGGCCTCGGCGCCGACATCCGCGATCACCCGGCGCAGGTGCTCCGCCCCAGCCTCGAAGCGCGGAGGCATCGGCGGGAAGACCGGCACGGCGGCTACTCCGGCGTACAGGCAGCCGAAGAACGCCACGACGAAGGCCGGCCCCGGCGGGTAGACCAGTACGGCACGCCCACCCGGCGCGACCCGGTCACCGACCGCGACGGCCACCCTGCGCGCCTCGCGGTCGAGGTCGGCGTAGGTCAGCGAGACGAGGTCGGCCTCACCGTCAGTCAGGAAGCTGTAGGCCACCTGACCACCCCGCTGGTCGCACTGGCTACGGAGCAGCCCGGCCAGGGTCTGCGTGGTCATGCCGCCGATCCGCCCTTCCCCGATCCCGCCACGTGCATCCGCCACAGCGAGCCTGCGTCGACGGCGCGCTTGACCCCGATCGCGGAGGCGTCCAGGCCCTGGCCAGCCATCGCGACCGGATACGCCTCGACCGGCTCGGGATCCGGCTCGGCGGGCCGCTCGACACGCTCCATAGCGGCCGCGATGAACGGCTCCAGGTCTGCCGCCTTGCGCCGCGATCGCTCGGCATGGCGCGCGCGGAACTCCGGGATCACCTCACGCCCGAGCAACTCGAGTGACTCGCAGACATGCTCGTGCTCGTAGTTGCCGGCCTGCTGCAGGAGGATAACCTGATCTACCCCTGCCTCCTCAAGGTCGGCAAAGTGCTGCCGAGCCTGGGCGGGCGAGCCTACGGCGCTGAGCCCGGCCATCGGCTCCGGGTCTGATTTCCCGAACTCGGCCCACAGGTCGGTGCGGCCAGGGACGTGCGTGCCGAAGCGGTAATACCAGGCCAGCGCCCACTTGAAGAACCGCTGGCCATCGGCGCCTCGCGCAAGGGCCACGTCAGCGTCGCGATGCACGGCCACTCCGGCGAGCATCGCGATGTTGGGGTTTACCGTCTGGCCGATCGGATGGCACTCGTTCCGGAAGGTGGCGTAGTAGTCATCCACCCAGAATTTCGCCTCGGCGGCGTCCATGAAGGAGAACGTCAGCGCGCCCATACCCAGCCTGGCCGCCAGCTTCATCGTCTCCCGGCTGGTGCACGCGACCCAGAGCGGCGGATGAGGCCGCTGCACCGGCTTCGGCACGATGTTCCTGCAGGGCATCGAGAAATACTTACCGTGGAAGCCGGGATACGGCGTCGCGGCAAGCATCTTGGCCGTCTCCCGCACGGCCTCAGCCCACATCTGGCGTTTCTCGATATAGCTGACCCGGAAGCCCTCCAGTTCCAGGCGGGAACTCGATTCGCCAGTCCCCCATTCCACCCGCCCATTGCTTACCAGGTCCAACGTCGCGATGCGTTCCGCGATGCGGGCGGGATGATTGAAGGCGGGCGGCATCAGGTTCACCCCGTGGCCGATCCGCATGCGACTGGTTCGCTGGCTGACCGCCGACAGGAAGACCTCGGGCGCGCTGGAGTGTGAATATTCCTCCAGGAAGTGGTGTTCCTGAGCCCAGGCATAGTCAATGCCTGCCTGCTCGCCGAGTTCCGCCCACTCGAGGCCGTGCTGGAAGAGAAGCCTTTCCCGGTCCTCATCCTTCCACGGCCGCGGAAGCTGGTGTTCAAAAAACATCCCGAACTGCATGGCTTTCCTCACGGGTGCTACGGGGACGGCAGCCGGCGGTGGGCGGGCACGGCCGGATGCGCGCTTGCATCGTTGACGCGCGAATGCCGATAGCCAATGGATCACGATGTGCTTGCACATTCACTGGATTGGCTAATCCATTTGGCTCGGCGGCCGTAATTCGTAATGACAGTATTTCATAGCGCCATTTCATACAGCGCCTAATTAGTGACCCACTTAATCAGCAGGCCAACCATGCCGTCAAGGCCCGGTGCTCCTTGAAGCTGTACATGGCCGCAGACCAATCCCAGGGGTGCTCGACTGCGGGTATTCCGCTGTTGAACAGCGAAATATAATGCCCCGTGAATATCAGCTGGGTGAGCTGCCGGACCGGTCGCCGTGTAGGAGAATGTACTGATGATTGACAACATCGCCCGGGTGGAGCGGCCTGCGCGCGAGGAATTCTACGAGGAATACATCCGGCGGCAGGAGCCTGTCGTGATCACCGGGCTGTTCGACGGGCAGCCGCTCGCGGAGATCAGGGACCTGGACCGGCTCGACGCCGAACTCGGTGCCATGCCGGTCATGATCTCCGAGTCGTTCGAGGACACCTATCTGCGGTTCGTGGAGGGCTTCGTCGCCGGCGATCCTCGGTATGAGCGCCGCGGCACCCCTGCGCACCTCGGCGAGTACATCGCCGGTCTGCGGGCGGACCCCGCCACGAGCACGATCTGCTCCGAGATACCGACCGTGCAGTGGCCCGCGCTCGACACCCTTTACTCGGCGCCCGACCTCGCGCGCGACGCCGACAACCTGCTGTCCAACTACGTCGGCGAACTGTGGTTCGCGAACCGCGGCAGCTACACGCACCTGCACTACGACGCGGACAACCGGAACAACCTGCTCTATCAGTTCTTCGGCGCCAAGCGAGCGCTGCTGGTGGAGCCTAGGTACGGGCGGCGTCTCATGACGATGCAGAACAACTCGTTTATAAGCCCCGAATCCGTGACTGAGGAGGAGTCAGACGACTTCGTCTCCTACGTGCACGGACGGCAGACCATGGTCGGCCCGGGAGAGACGCTGTTCATCCCGGCGATGATGTGGCATTCGTTCTACTACGCGGAGCCGACTATCGCCATGTCAATGCGATTCTTCCGGCATCCCGACACGGCCCCGCTCGCCTCCGAGCATGTCCTTCCCTCCTACTATGCGCAGTGCATCTCGTGGGAGCTGGCGGGTCCACGGGCAGATCAGGCGCTGCGCGACTCCCTCGGCGCGCTGTCCGCCGTCTGCGCGAGGACCTACGAGAACGGCATCGAGCGGGGCCGGGCCATCGAGTCGGTTCTGGGCGGAATCTACGAAAGGCACCTGACGGGCTACCCGCGGGGGTTCTGGATCCGCCCGTTCGCCCGCGCCATCGGTGAGCTCATCGCCGACCTGACACAGGCCGACTACTCTGGGCAGCCGACGGCGGAGCCGACCGGGCCCCGCCGCCACGCAGAACAGGTGGCGATGGCGGCAGACGGCGCCGGTTCGTGAACGCAATCCTGGAGGAGGCCACCCGCGTTGAGTTTCTCGACGATGAGAGGTTCTCC
>Ga0335075_10005646_pt1 | contig 19377 bp, 18 predicted proteins | sample Lox_Sample_24_FD_206723 | JGI IMG/M metagenome (GOLD analysis project Ga0335075, IMG submission 206723) | Soil microbial communities from Loxahatchee National Wildlife Refuge, Florida, United States - Lox_Sample_2.4 | ecosystem: Environmental > Terrestrial > Soil > Wetlands | place: USA...
TGCGACTCGACCGACGACACGGTCGCCGTGCTGCGGGCCGCCGGGGCGCCAGTGCTGCAGGAGCCGTACAGCCACTTCTCCGGGCACCGTCGCGCCTACGTCGCCGACCCGGACGGCAACTGGATCGTGCTGGCCAGCAAGGAGACGGCATAGGCGGGACGCTCACGGCCGCCGGACCCGCCACAGGCAGGCGGCGGCCAGTATGACCGCGGCGCCGAGGAAGATCGCCAGTTCGTACCACTGCAGCGGCCAGTAATGGCTGGCCGGCTGGTAGGCCAGCGCCTCGTGGTAGGTGGTGCCGATCTTCGCGACGCAGTCCTGGAGCGTGTTCACCACGGCCTGGGGCGCCTTGCTGTGACCGCCGAGCCCGCCTCCGCCCCCTCCCCGGCCCCGCCCGATGTCCGGGCAGGCGCTGTCCAGCACCTGTGTGCTGAGTACCTGGCCGTGGGCGTTGACGATCCGCATCGAGGTGATCCACGTGTTGGGCAGGTCCGGCGGGTTCGGCATCAGCGTCGGGCTGGAGAACAGCACGGACAGCGTGCCTGCCTGCCCGTAGCCGGTAGAACCGGGATTCAGCGCCAGGTTCAGCAGCACCGGGCTGAAGAGGCGCGGCCGTAGCCAGGTGAATTCGGCCAGCCGGACCGCGACGAAGACGGCCAGCGTCACGAACATGGCTGGAAGCGTGCGCCGGATCAGCGACCCGGCCAGGACGCCGAGCGTGAACGCGAACGCCGCGTAGCCGATCGGGGCGATGTCGCGCTGGTCAAAGGTCGCGAACTGGTTCAACGCGGCCCGGTCGAGCGGGCCGGCCCACCAGGTGACCACCAGGCTGAGCAGCCCGGCCGCGGCCATGCTGGCCAGGCCGCCCACCGCGAGCTTGACCGCCATCCAGCGGGTCCGGGTGACGCTCTGCGTCCACGCCAGCCGGAACGTGCCGTCCTCGAACTCGCGCGCGACCAGGGGAGCGCCCCAGAACATCCCGAGAAGGCCGGGCGCCACGACCACCAGCACCCCGAGCCAGAGCCGCGCGACGGCGTCGTCGCGGTGCAGCAGCCCGGCCGCTGCGGCAGCGAGGAGCGCGATCGCGCCCGCGACCGCCGCGGCCTGGGCGCGAAGCTGCAGCCAGGTGAACCGGATCATCAGACGTCTCCCGTCTGGCTCATCGACGCGACCACCAGGTCGTCGAGCCTGACCTGGTGCCCGGTGCGCTGGCGGTGCGACGCCAGCAGCGCCGCGATGTCGCCCGCCAGCCGTACCCGGGAGGCGACCAGCACCACGAGGTAGTCGCAGATCAGCTCCAGGTCCGCCACCAGGTGTGAGGACAGCACCACACTCGTGCCGTGGCCCGTCACGGTGCCCGCGACCGACCGCAGGAACTCCCGCCGGGCCAGCGGGTCGAGGCTGGCCACCGGCTCATCCAGAATCAGCAGGTCGGGCCGCTTGGCGATCGCCAGCGTGAGCGCGAGCTGGGCCCGCTGGCCGCCGGACAGCCGCCCGGCGCGCTGCCGCGGGTCGAGGCCAAGCTGCTCGATCCGGCGCCGGGCCAGTTCGCCGTCCCAGCCCGGGTTCAGGTAGCCGGCCATCCGCAGGTGCGCGGCGACCGACAGCCCGGGATACACCGGTGTGTCCTGCGCGACGAAGCCAACCCGGCCGAGCTGCGCCGGGCTGCGCCGTTCGCCGAGGACCTCGATCATGCCCGTGGTCGGTGCGATCAGGCCGACGGCCAAGTGCAGCAGGGTCGTCTTGCCGGCCCTGTTCGGGCCGGCCAGCCCCACGACCCGGCCCGCCGGGATCTCCAGGGTGCAGTCGGACAGGGCCCAGCGCCGCCGGTACCGCTTGCCGAGCCCGCTGGCAGCCAGCATGGTTGCGGTGGTGTTGATTGAGTCGTTCACGAAGCTGGTTGTACGCCGCGACCGGTGTCGGCACGGTGTCCGTGACTGACACCGCACCGACACCCGCTACCTGAGATCGTGGACGGGACAGCGCCCCGGGCCTAACCGTTCAGGGCACTCTGGTAGAGAAGGATCGTCATGCGTGTGCTGGTCGCCGAGGATTTCCGGGTGCTGGCGGCGGCGATCGGGACCGGTCTGCGCCGGGAGGGCATGGCGGTGGACGTGGTCCTCGACGGCGACGACGCGCTCGAGCACCTGGCCGTCACCCGCTACGACGTGATCGTGCTCGACCGGGACCTGCCGGGGGCTCACGGGGACGAGGTGTGCCGCAGCATCGTGACCGACCGGGCGGGCAGCCGGGTGCTGATGCTGACCGCGGCCAGCACCGTCCGGGACCGGGTGGACGGCCTCGGGCTGGGCGCCGACGACTACCTGACCAAGCCGTTCGACTTCGCCGAGCTGGTCGCCCGGGTCCGCGCCCTCGGCCGCCGCTCCGCCGCGGCGCTGCCCCCGGTGCTGGAAAGTGGCGACCTGACCCTGGATCCCAGCCGCCGGGCCGCGTTCCGTGGCGGGCGCCGGCTCGACCTCAGCCCCAAGGAGTTCGCGGTCCTTGAGTGCCTGCTCGCGTCGGCCGGCCGCGTGGTCTCGGCCGAGGAGCTGCTGGAACGGGCCTGGGACGAGGCGGCCGATCCGTTCACCACCGCGGTGAAGACCGCGATCCGGCGGCTGCGGGCCAAGCTCGGCGACCCGCCGGTGATCCACACCGAGCGCAGCGGCGGCTACCGGATCGAAGGACCGTGATGCCCAGGCTGCGGACGCGGCTCGCCCTGTTCTACGGCGGCGTGTTTCTCGCCGCGAGCGCGGTGCTGCTGGCCATTGCCTTCCTGCCCGCGGTGCGGATTTCGAAGACGTCCCGCGTGGGGTCCGGGCACGCTGACGTTCACGCCGCCTCGAACCTGCACCAGGTGCTCGGATACTCCGGCATCGCGCTGGCTGGCGCGGCCGTGCTGGCCGCGGCGCTCGGCTGGCTGGCCGCCGACCGGGCCCTGCGGCCGCTGCGGGCCATCACCCGGTCCGCGCGCGCGATCTCAGCCAGCAACCTGCACGGGCGATTGAGCCTGAACGCGTCGTATGCCGAGTTCACCGAGCTAGGCGAGACCCTGGACGACCTGTACGGCAGGCTTGAGGCATCGTTCGAGTCGCAGCGCCGGTTCGTGGCCAACGCCTCGCACGAGCTGCGGACCCCGCTCGCGGCCGAGCGAACCCTGCTCCAGGTGACGCTGGCCGATCCCGATGCCACCGCCGAGACGCTGCGGTCGGCCTGCGAGCAGCTGCTGACCCTGGGTGATCAGCAGGAACGGCTGATCGACGCGCTGCTCACCCTGGCCAGCAGCCAGCAGGGGATCGACCGGTGGGAGCTCGTCGACATCGCCGCCATCACCGCCAGCGTGGTCGCGGGCCGGGCCGAGGAGGCCGCGCGCCGGGGCATCCAGGTCAACGTGGCGCTCGCTCCCGCCGTCGCCGTCGGCGATCCCCGCCTGGTGGAAAGCATGCTGGCTAACCTGGTGGATAACGCCCTGCGGCACAACGTGACCGGCGGCAGCGCCGAAGTCGGGACCGGCATGACCGCCCGGCAGGCGACCGTCTCGGTTGTGAACACCGGACCGCTGATCCCGGCCGCGGAGATCGACCGGCTGTTCCACCCGTTCCAGCAGCTCGGCGCCGACCGCGTGGGTCGCGGCGGCCACGGCGGCGGCGACCGCGACGGCGGGTACGGGCTCGGCCTGGCCATCGTCCGGGCGATCGCGGGCGCGCACCGAGCCGCGCTGACCGTGCGGCCCCGGCCCGGGGGTGGCTTGGTGATTGAGATCGGCTTCGACCGGACAATGGCTAGTTAGTTCGCTGGCGTCGGAAGGGGGCGGAGTGTCGCACGGCAGCCGCCGCATCACGTGGGCGACCCGGGCGCAGGCCCGGATAGCCATCCTGAACTGCAGCATCCTGGCCATCGCCACCGTGATCACCTACTGGCTGGTGACCAGTCTGCTGCCCCACGTGTACTCCATATCCCGGGCCGACGACCTGCTCGGCGGCCTGTGGGCGGTGATCGCCACGATCTTCGTCTGCCGCGACAGCTACGAGCAGAGCGTGGCCGCCGCCGTGTCGCGGATGGCGGCCACGTCGGCGAGCTTTGTACTGTGCCTGATCTACCTGATCTTCCTGCCGGCCAACGGCTGGGCCGTGGCGGTGCTGGTCGGCCTCAGCGCCCTGGCCGTCATGCTGATCGGCCGGCCCGGCGACGCCGTGACGGCCGCGATCACCACCGCGGTCATCATGATCGTGGCCGCGGTGACCCCGCGCGACGCCTGGGAGCAGCCGATCCTCCGCCTCGCGGACACGCTCGTCGGCGTGGCGGTGGGCGTCGCGGCCGCCTGGATCGGCCTGCGGCTGATCCGCCCGCGGATCGAGCCCGGGTGATCAGTTCGCGCTGTCTCCGCTAACCGGTACACTCAGGGTCTGCTGCGCTCGTAGCTCAACGGATAGAGCATCTGACTACGGATCAGAAGGTTGGGGGTTCGAGTCCCTCCGAGCGCGCCATTGATTCCGCAGGTAGACACCTTGATCACTCTGCGGCCTACTGGTCCTCACCGTCATCTGGCCTTGTTTTGGCCTTACCAGCCTCGTCGGCGGCGCTGTCGAGACGATCGGCGTAGCGGTCCATGTCGCCAGGGTAGAGGTCCCGTACAGGTCCAGCGTGGTCGTGTGGCATGCCCCAGGATCTCCTGGACCATCTTCGGCGGATAGCCAGCCTGGAAACTGCGAGGCAGCGGTGTGCCGCAGGTCGTGAATGCGGAACCCAGCGCCTAGCCCAGCCTTGCTGCGGGCGGGCAGGAACACCGCCTTCCGCCTCCTTCCCAAGCCGATAGTCCGCCGCCGCCGAGGTCGGCCGAGGGTGTCAGCCAACCGACTAACCAGTGGGTAACTATCGCCGCCGCCACCGATGGACGTCAGCGGACAGCTACGGACGATGCTTCCCAGGTCAGGAATGTCGCAGCGCTGGCCATCCGTGACGTGTTTTGACTTCGAGACGAAGAGGCGACATTTGTCAAGACCTGTGGATCGGGTCGTTGGTCGCCGCCGGAGATGGACCGTGCGGACGGGCCGTCAGAATGGGGCAGTCCCTGGAACCTGCCGGTCGCCAGGCGGACATTAATTACAGGTCGAGTGTCTGGGTCTGCGGAGCGATGCCGGAGCGGGCGGTGAACTTCGATTTGTTCCGTACCAGGACTTCGCGAGGCGCCCGGGCGACCTGCCGGGCCAGGCCAACGGTCCGTTCCATGAGCTCACCGGGGTCGGTGAGCTCGCTGACGAGGTGCAGCCGCTGAGCTTCCCGGGCGTCGATCTCACGGCCGGTCAGGACCAGTTCGCGGGCGATGGCGCCGCCTACCAGGTCGTGCAGCGGCCCGTAGACCACTGGCCCGTGTGCGGTCTCGGGATGGGCGAAGGTCGCGCGGTGCGTGGCGATGCGCACGTCGCATAGTACGGCGAGGTCGAAGCCGCCACCGTACGCGGCGCCGTCAACGGCCGCGATCACCGGGACTGGGAACCGGTGCACCGCATGGTGGAACAGGTCCGAGGACCGCCAGAGGCGTTCGGAGTGGCCTGGGCCGGTCACGGTAAATTCCCGCATGTCGAAGCCCGCACTGAAGCAGCCGCCGCTCCCGGTGATGACCAGGGCCTTGACCGCCTGGTCACCGGCGAGCCGGCCGAGGATCGCGATGGCATCCTCGCGCAGTGCGATCGATAGCGCGTTCTTCTTCTCCGGCCGGTTGAGCGTGATGACGGCGATTCCGCCGCCGTCGGGCCCGCTGACCAGCACCAGCGCCGGGCCGGTTCGGAAATCAGTCACAGTCCCTCCCTATCACGGCTAGTAGACAGTGTCTACCCCCCGTGGTAGACAGTACCGGTGGACAGGATGGAAGCCGGGCTTCGTGACCGGCTGGTCGACGCTGGCGTAGCGCTTGTGGCGAGCGAAGGTACCGGGGCGGTGTCGCTGCGGGAGATCGCGCGGCGCGCCGGGGTCTCCCACGGCGCCCCCCGGCGGTATTTCCCGACTCACCTTGAGCTGCTGTCCGCTGTCGCGCGGCGGGGCTTCGCCAGCCTGGCCGCCGAGCTCGGCGAGGCTGCCGCAGCCAGCATGGGAAGCGCCCGTGCCAAGCTGGCCGCGCTGGGCCGGGCCTACCTAGACTTCGCGCGGTCCGACCGCGGCATGTACGAGCTGATGTTCCGCCACGACCTGCTCGAAAGCAACCGGCTGGGACTGCGGGACGTCAGCCTGCCGCTGTTCCGCATGGTCACCACGCTGGTCGCCGACGCGCATCCGCCGGCGGGCGCCGCCCCCGAGGTCGTGGCCGGCGCGCTGTGGGCGAACCTGCACGGCATCGCCCAGCTGTGGGGATGGGGCAGCCTCCAGCTAGCGACAGGGCTCACGGACCCCGGGCCCCTGCTCCAGGCCGCGCTCAACGCGCACCTCGGCCCGGAGGGCTAACAGAGTTACTCACACTAGAAGGGACGGATCGTGCTTGTCACCATCGTGTTGTTCGACCGGTTCACGGCGCTGGACGCCGTCGGCCCCTATGACGTCCTCAGCAGCCTGCCGGGCGCGGAAGTCGTCTTCGCCGCGCATGCGCCCGGCCCGGTGGTGAACGAGAAGGGCACCCTGCGCCTGATCGCCGATGCCGCCCTGCCCGACATCCAGCGGCCCGATGTCGTCGTTGTCCCGGGCGGACCCGGCCAGAACGCGCACATGGCCGACGAGGCGCTGCTGGAGTGGCTGCGCGCCGCGGACGAGCACAGCGCCTGGACGACCTCCGTTTGCTCGGGGTCGCTGTTGCTCGCCTCGGCCGGCCTGCTGGGGGAGCGCCGCGCCACGACACACTGGCTGGCCATGGACAAGCTCGCCGGGCTCGGTGCGGTCCCGGCCGCCGAACGGGTGGTCACCGACGGCAAGTACATGACAGCCGCCGGGGTGTCCGCCGGACTGGACATGGCCCTCGAGCTCGCCGGAAAGCTCGCCGGCGAGGCCGTCGCGCAGATGATCCAGCTCGCACTCGAATATGACCCGCAGCCGCCCTACCAGGCCGGGTCGCCCGACACGGCTCCCGAGGCCATCGCCGACGCCCTCCGCGCCCGCCGCGACTCGATCCTGATCTGACCGCGGCGATGACGACGGCAAGCCAGCCGGCAACGACACGTGCAGTCCCGGTCGGCGGGATGAGCATCAGCTTCCGCGAGGCGGGAGACCGGGCGGGGCCGGCTGCTGTGTTGCTGCACGGCGGGGCCAGCAGCAGCGCCACCTGGAACCGCCTCACCGCGGCCCTCGCTGCAGGCGGGCATTATGTCATCGCGGCCGACCTGCGCGGGCACGGCGGCAGCTCCCGCGCCAGGGACTACCCGCTGAGCGCCTACAGCGACGACATCCGCGGCCTGATGGATATCCTCGCGATCCGGTCCGCCGCTCTGGTCGGGCACTCGCTCGGCGGCTACGCCGCCTCCGTGCTGGCCCAGCGCGAACCCGATCGAGTCAGCCGCCTGGTCCTGGAAGAACCTGGCATCCCCGGCCGCGACACCGAAGGCAGGAACGGACTGTCCGGTCCCCGGTTCCTGCTGGCCGCACTCGCGGGCCTGGCCACCCACAGCGGGTACGACCGGAGAGCGGTCGCCTCGGCGGTCCGGCAGCTGCACATCCCGGATCCCGCCTGGTGGGACCGCCTCCCACTGATCACAGCGCCCACGCTGCTGATCTCCGGCGGCCCCACCAGCCACATCCTCCCCCGCCACCTCGCCGAAGCGGCCAGGTCCATCCCCCACTGCAGCTTCGTCACGATCCCGGCAGGACACCGGATACACAGCCGCCGCCCGGAACAGTTCCTCGCCGAGGTCATTCCCTTCCTGACCGACCGCACAGCCAAAGGGCCGTAGCCGTCCCGTATCAGATCTCCCGGGCCATCGCCGGACCCCCCTGCGGGCCTACGGCCGACCTTGTGCCAGGCAGCCCGGAATCGCTGTCGGCGGGTTCGCGCTCGATCAGTCTGCCGCGCTCGAACCGTGCCCCGGCACGGACGAGGGCGACGAAATGCGGGGCGGCTTGTACCTCTGGTTTCAGGTCAGTCCTGCTGATGCCGTAGCCAAGCGCATGTGCCGCTTCCTGCTCAGGCGTCAACATACCGTGATCGGCACCTTCCGGGCACTTGGCTGGAGGCTACCCCGGCCTTACACGGCCTGCCTCGTCGCGAGCTGGATCACTGGTAGCCAGGGTTGCACTCCGGGTTGCAGTTCGCTCTTGTACGGCCTGTTGACGGTCTTGTGCACGGAGCCACGCACCGGGCCTGACCTGCGGCGCCAATAACGACGAACCTTCGCGAACCAGCCCCAGCGGTGACGGTGAGGGGACTTCCTTCACCGCGTTGAACCGTTCCGTTCTCGGGTGCGTGCAAGGCGCTAGGGACCTGATGCGCCGTCCCCGCGGGACGGCCAGGACGAGCGGGAGGCTGGCATGCTCGTATCAGTCAAGGCACTGCTGGTGTGCGGAGCGCTGATAACGGCGGGGCTGGGCGCGGCCGCCCCCGCCGCCAGTGCGGCGGTATCGGCAAGTGACACCTGTATGCCCGCGATAAGCGATATTACGGCTAACGGTCAGTCCGTCACATTCACCGGCCATGTCGAATGCAATTATTCCACTACCTCGATCGAGCTTCACACGGTACTCTATTTCTGCGGGAGTCTGCGGCCGGAAGCCAGCAAGATATGGCTTGCAGGCAATTGCTCGACTCACACGAATATGCAAACTTACGCCCCTGAGGAAGCCGGGGTAACGTATACCCTCTCCGACACCGGGAACGCCCAGACTGGGTATTACGTCTCAGAACTGAACTACCTCATTGGTGGCAGCAACCACGGTCCGAACTATGGCACGCCAGCGCATTGCAGTGTCGGCTCGTTGGGCACAGCAACCTGCACAAATGTCGAGTTTGCGGGATAACTCGCCGGGCCTTCCCCACCAGCCCCGATCCTTCGTTATTTCGCCGGCACGCGCGTCAGGCCGCCGCGACGGGTCCTCCACCCACTCTTCTTAACGCGCGGTGCTCTTTTCGCTGGGGTTGGTGTGCAGGGGCCGCGGGCGGTCGCCGGGCTGACCGGTGTCGCGGACGCCCGGCACGAAGACGACGAGGCAGGACAGCGCGGACAGCCCCGCACCCAGCAAGATGGTCTGACGGACGCCGATCGATCCGGCGAGCGCCCCGGCGAAAAGGATGCCGAGGGGGGAGAGGCAGGTCGAGAAGAGCCAGTCGACCGAGGAGGCGCGGCCGAGCATGTCGGCTGGCACGGCCACCTGCATGAGGGCGCCCCACAGAAGGTTGCCGTAGACGACGCCGAAGTACGTGATGGCACCGCAGGCCGCGACGACGAAGACATCGGGGGCGACGCCCACGCCAGCCAGCGCAAACGAAGCCGCAGCCCAGGCGGCCCAGATCACGCTGATCCTGCGCTTGGGCGAGCCAAGCCGCGCGGCCACGACGGCAGCGGCAAGCCCGCCAGCGCCAGCAGCGGCGAAAGTCGCTCCGTAGGCTGCGGGACCCTGGTGGAGGATGTCGCGGACGAGAAGCGGGATAGTGACAGCCATCGGGGAGAAACCGGCGAAGTTGGCCACCCCGACGGCCAGGATCCCAAACCAGAGCCAGCGTTGGCGCATCGTCCAGCGGATGCCTTGGCCGACATCGGCCGCCACGGACCGCCCCGAGGACGCTGGCGCGGGAACACGGCGCATCAGGATCACGCACATGGCGCTGACCGCGAAGCTGGCAGCGTCAACGGCCAGCGCTGTCGACGTGCCCCCCAGCGCAACCAGCACGCCACCGATCGCAGGGCCAGCGAAGGCCTGCCCCACGGTCTGGCTCGCGCTGTTGAAGGCGTTCCCCTGGGTGAGAAGCCCGGGCGGCAAGAGTTCGGGCATGACGGCCCGGTATGCGGGGTAGAAAAAGGCGTCTCCCACGCCGACGGCGGCGGAAAGGACAACCAGCCCGGTGACGTCCAGTGCGTGCACAGCCGCGAGCACAGCGATCGCGGCGACGGCACCGCCCCTCAGCAGATCCGCGCCGAGGATGACCAGGCGCCGCGGGAGCCGGTCGACGATCGCTCCGGCTAGAAGGAGGAGCAGCGCGTTCGGCGCCACTCGCGCCGTCTCGACGTAGGCCAGGGTGGCCGGGTGGTCACTGATGCGCAGCGTCTCCAGTGCGATGGCGATCGTGTAGATGCCGTCACCGAGAACGGAGACCGTCTGCCCGCCCCACAGCAGCGCGTAGTCGCGATGGCGCAGCGACCGGGCTATAAGCCGCCCGCGCACGCGGCCCGGGTTCCGCACCTTCACCATGGTGAGGCCTTCATGGCCGCGACGATATGATCTAGAGCGTGCTCTAAGTCAAGGCAAGTGGCGGCCGGTGAGCGGCCACGCAGCAGGCCTGGGCTATTACCAGTTGCGCCTGTTCACGCGTCTGCTGACGTACTCGCGGCCGATGAAGTACCCGGCCGCTAGTACAGCGGCTAGTAGGACGATCACCATCAGAATCGCCAGAGACGCCGGTTCGGAGCTGCGCATAACCGAAGAGTACATGAGCAACGGAGACCGGTATTGGCGTCATCTTGACAGTTGGCCGAACGCCAGCCCTAGGTCCTGGCTGATCGTTCACCTGTCCCCGCCCCGCAGGCAACCGGTCCCCGGTGGCCGCACCCGAAGCGGCCGAATTCTTCCGGTAAAAGTGCCGGTCATTGTTCGTGGCATCTTCCCCACGATCGCGGGAGGCTGCTGAATGCTGCGCATGGAGACACTCGAAAGGCTAGGTGGCAAATGAAGCTGAGGTTAAGGTTGGCCGCGATCGCATCAGGGCTGCTGGTCGCCGCAGGCGTCGGGATGGCTTTCGCGGGGCCAGCAACGGCGGCGCCTGGTGGCAACGTATGGGTTAGTGCCGCCGGTTACGGCAAGCTATGGTGGAGTTCAGATAGCGGACGCTTTTCCAGCTCGCATAGCCATAACACTCCACTTACCGAGATCAAGTGCACCACCTCGGGAAACCCTCTCACCTGCGAGCTGCAGCTACCCAACGGGCTCTGCATGACATGGAATCTAGCCGCTGGTAACCGGATAGGCGCGATTTCATGTAAGAGGCTCGCGTCCCAGTACTGGATCCAGGACGAGCTATCCAACGGTGACTATCGAATTGAAAACAAGTACGGCAACGCTCATTACGGCACCAAGGCGTATCTCGTCAGCCCAGGATCTGGGCGAGAGGTATACCTGGCCACGGGCACTCCCGGCACGAATGCGGAGTGGATTCCAACCTCAGGCTAGGCCCTAGCGTTGCCTTTGCTCCGGGTGCGCCGGTACTTTGCGCACCCGGAGCGTTTGCTTGGCCAGAGCGACCTGGGCCTGCCCGGCACCGCCTAGGCGTTGCTCTCAATCAGCGTGTACTGATTATTTTCGGGGCCGGCCGAGCGGTTGTCGCCCACGGCCGTGCAGGAAGCAGCCACGCACGACACGCCCAGGAGGTCGTTGGGCCCTTGCTGGGTGCCGGCCGGAATGGTTCCGTCCGGGCTGGTCACGACCGACCACGTGGTGCCGTCCCAGGACTCGACCAGGGTGTTGGCCGCATCGAGATCGGCTTCGGCCGACGACGAGCCGACGGCGGTGCAGGACGTGGCCGATATGCAGGACACGCTGTCCAGTTCGTTATTGCCCGACCCGCTGTTGGGGCTGGTCACGGCCGACCAGGTGCTGCCGTCCCAGGACTCGACCAGAGTGGTTCTGTTTGTTCCGCTGGTGCCGACGGCGGTGCACGAACTGGCCGACACACAGGACACCCCGGACAGACTGCCGATGTCCGGGGAGTCCAGGTTGACCGACCAGGTGCTCCCGTTCCACGACTCCGCCAGAGGCCCTGGCTCATCGCCTTCACTGGCCACGTAGGAACCGACGGCGATGCAGGAACTGGCCGAGACACACGACACGGAGGCCAGGCTGCTCTCCACCCCCTCGACCGGGCTGGGGACTACGGACCACTTGGTGCCGTTCCACGACTCAACCAGGGTCTTCGCTTCGTTGTTGAACCCGTTGGGGAAATAGAACCCGACGGCCGTGCAGGAGCTGGCCGAGACGCACGACACGCCGGTCAGCTCGTTGCCGTCGGTGAATGTTCCCTTGTCCGGGCTGGGCACTAGCGACCAGGCGCTGCCGTTCCACGATTCGACCAGGCTCTGCACGGCGTGGTTATCCGCGGTATCCGCTTCCCAGTTACCCACCGCGGTGCAGGAACTCGCCGACAGGCATGACACCGCGGCCAGCGTGCTGTAGTTCTCGGCGCCGTTCTGGAAATGGCTGGGGCTGGGCACCACCGACCAGACGCTGCCGTTCCACGACTCGGCCAGCGTCTGGGTCAGTTCGCTCGAGAAGGGCCCGGAGGTGCGCGAGCCGACGGCGGTGCAGGAACTTGCCGACAGGCAGGTCACGCCGCTCAGCGCGTCTTCAAGCACCTGGTGCTGCGGGGCAGGCGCCGCTGCCCAGGCGGTGCCGTCCCAGGTGTAAGCCACGGTGTGCGGGATCTTGTTGCTGTCCCGGGACCACCCGGCGACGAGGCAGGAACTAGCCGACGGGCACGACACCCCGGACAGGCCAGCGCCGGAGTACTCGCCCAGGCTGTAGACGATCGACCAGGTGCTGCCATTCCACACCTGGGCCTGGCTGCCCCCCGCGACGCAGAAGGTGGCTGTCGGGCAGGACACGGAGCTGAGGTAACTGGGGTGACCGCTGGCGTTGTTCGGGCTGGGCACGATCGACCAGGTGCTGCCGTTCCAGGTCTCGATCAGCGTCTTGCTGGGCGCCTTGGCGGTCGCCGTGCTGCTGCCCACGGCCGTGCAGGAACTGGCCGACAGGCACGATATCCCGTCCAGGCCGCTGGTCCCGGTACGGCTGGGGCTGGATACGACCGACCAGGCGGTGCCGTTCCAGGACTCGACCAGCGTCTGCGGGCTGCTCGTCGTCTGGCTCCCCACCGCGATGCACGAGGTCGCCGACAGGCATGACACCCCGCCGAAAACATTGTCACCGGTACCGGGGTCTGGGCTCGTCACCTGCGTCCAGCTGGTGCCGTTCCACGATTCGGCCAGCGTCTGCTCCAGGCCAGTGGAGAAGTCGACGCTGTAGCCGACGGCAGTGCACGACGTGGCCGAGAGGCAAGACACGTCGGTCAGCCTCCCGGCGATGGGCAACACCGCAACCCCGGTCCAGCCGCTGCCGTTCCACATCTCGACGATGGGGTTGTCAGCCCCGCCCCCTTGCCCATGGCGATACTCGCCCACGGCGGCGCAGAAGCTGGCCGACACGCACGACACCCCGTAAAGAAGACTGCTGTTATACCCATCGTCCGCATTGCCACTGGCCACGACCGACCAGCTACTGCCGTTCCAGCTCTCGGTGAGGGTCCCGGCGAGGTTGCCGTCGGAGGATTCGTAGTAGCCGACTCCCATGCAGAAGCTGGCCGACGCGCACGACACGCCATTGAACGCGCCGTTCACCAGCTGCTGAGGTTCCGGGCTCGGCACTACCGACCACGCCGAGCCGGCCGCCTGCGCCGGCGCCGAAACGCCGATCACATCCAGCCCGGTCATGCCGAAGACGGCAACCAGGGCAAGGCCCGCGTACCAGGCCCGCCGTCTGTGATGAACTCCACCAGAGGCCGCCCGTACATGGGCCGCCGCCAAGGCACTTGCCATAACCGCTCTCCCTCGGAGTCAGGTCCCGGTGCTCCGATCCGGCCCGGCCTCACACCGACGAGGCTGATCATGGCCTGGCCGCGGCTGAGCCTACCGAAGGGCAAGTCTCAAGTTGGGTCGAACAGGGCAGTTCACGCCAATTTAGATAGTTGTTAGGCATTGTGCAGGGTGTGTGGATCTCGATAATTCGAACTTGTGTTCGTATACTGGCGCGGCATGGCGGGGGCCCGCGCCGCGATGCTGGGGACGCGCGCGGGCATCCTGCCGTGGTTCAAGGCTCCGTGGTTCAAGACGATGAGCCGGCGCTGCGCTGAAGCCGCCATGCTCCTTCGAGGGCATCTTCGATCGCACCGGCATCGGCCCGGGCGAGGTCGGCGACAACCATCATGTGCTTGGTGAACCGGCTTGGGACACTGAAGGTTTCCGGAAACTGGCGCACCATCAAGTCGCGAGCGTCGAAATCAGCGCGGATCACCAAGTGCGCATCGTCAAGCTGGCGCGCGACCAGCCGGCCGTGGTAGCGCCACTGGGCCAGCCCTGCTGACGTGGTACGGCGCACGCCAGTCAGCGCCCCGGCCAAGCGGGCAACGTCGTCGATCTTCACCAGCCACGGCTTCCCTGAGCGCGACCTCCGGGTAAGCATCGTATGCCCGCGCCTGGCACCGGGGTCGTCGGCCGACTCGAGTTCGAGGATGGCTCAGGCGTTCTCACCGGGCTCGGTCTCGACAAGACAGCCACCGAAGCCAACGTCACCGAGCAGTTGCCAGGCTCCATGGATTAACTACGCCGCGCCCTGCCCCTCCCACCAGCGGAGCACACGCATCGAACGGAGAGTCACCCACCGGGAGGGCTGGCCCGCTCCGTCGTTCACGTCGAACCAGACCCGGCCGGCCGGGCTCCAGTCGAGGGGCCACCGGCCGTCGTCCAGGCGCCTGGAACGAATGTGACTGACCGCTTCGTCTAGCCTCGGGTCCGGAGCGGCGCCGGTCAGGGCAGCGGCGCAGCGGAAGTAATCCAGGGCCCGGAGCACGTCGTAGCGCCATCGGTTCGGATGCACGAAGCACAGAAATTGCTCGTCGGCCGGTTCACCGGTGCTGAGACGACGGAAGAGCTTGCGCTCTAGCAGGAACTCCTCGCCCGACTCGCGCGCCTCTCGCGACTGCGGCGTGCCCCCGGTGGCGCGCTGGTGCTCCAGGAGCCCTTCCAGCACGTTGATGGTGGTGGCGAAGGACGAGCGGACCGAGCCGTTGATCCTCTCGCAGTTCCAGCCGCCGTCGTCGAGACGTTCGCCCACCAGCCTGCCGACGATGGCGGAGACGTCGACCCCGAAGTAGGCGCCGTCGGCAACGACCCGGCCGTTGATACACTCCTCGACCTCGCCCTCCCAGTAGGGCTCACCGGCATGATCCCAGCGTGAGCTGGCGCCGATCAGTCCGACGGCTCGCTGAATCCGGTCCGAAGCGGGATCGAGGCCGAACTCCCGCAGCTGCGACAACGAAAACACCGTGGCCGTCCATGGCTGGCCGGCCTCCTGCCACTCGCGAAAGTCGAACCCGCTGGGGAGGAAGGCGCCGCCCGCCCACTGCCCGTCCTCGTCCTCGTGTGAGAGGAGCCTGGCTCCCCAGCCCGCTGTCTCCACTTTGGCCCGCTCCGCCCTCCACTCCCGCTCCGGGGCGTCGAGCAGGTCGCGCATCACCTGCCAGCGGATCGATGGGTCAGCGTCAGAAAGCCAGCCGATGACAGAGCCAGGGTCAGTCATACGCGCGACCCTAGTCGGGTATTCTGATGGTGAAGGGGAGTAGTCCTTCGTCGGCTGGCCGACATACCGGCGTGCAGATGCGCCCGGCCACCGGGCCACGCGTGTGGTGGACGAGACCTTCGGCTGTTGAGCACATCCGGCCGGAGCTTCTTCCCTGATCCGGCCGGTTGACCGACCGGAGGAAGTCCTCTTGCCGTACTTGGCCATAATCGGCACCGCGTTCGCCCTCACGTTCCTGGCTGAGCTCCCGGATAAGTCGATGTTCGCGTCGCTGGTGCTGGGCACCCGGTACCGGCCCTCCTGGGTATGGACCGGAGCCGCCGCCGCGTTCGCGGTCCACATGGCCATAGCGGTTACCGCCGGGCGGCTGCTGGCGCTGGCGCCGCACCGGGTGGTCGACCTGGTCGTCGCGGGCCTGTTCGTGGCCGGGTCGGGTTACCTGTGGGTGACCAGTTTCCGGCCCGAGCACCGAGATGGCGCGGACGCCGCCCGCCAGGGGGCGCGTGCCCCGTCGTTCCCGCGGGTCGCCGCGGCCAGCTTCGGGGTGGTGTTCCTGGCCGAGTGGGGCGACATCACCCAGCTCACCACGGCGAACCTGGCCGCCAGGTATGACCCGGTGCTGGTGTTCGCCGGGGCCACGCTGGGCTTGTGGGCGGTCGCGGCTCTGGCCGTCATCGTGGGTGCCAAGAGCCTGCAGCTCATCCCGGTGAACTGGATCCGCCGGATCACCGCGACGATCATGCTCGGCCTCGGCATCTACACCGCCCTGGTGGCTTTCGGCGGCTGACCGGCCGGTGGTCTGGCCGGACGGAAGGCGGCGTCGTCGCGGTTCAGAAGCCGAGGCCGCTCAGGCCTGGGTGGTCATCCGGACGACGGCCCAGCGGCCAGTGAAACTTACGGTCGGATTCGGAGATCGGCAGGTCGTTGATGGAGGCGTACCTGGTCCGCATCAGGCCGTCATCGTCGAACTCCCAGTTCTCGTTGCCGTAGGAACGGAACCAGTTACCGGAGTCGTCATGGCACTCGTATGCGAACCGGACGGCGATGCGGTTCCCGCCGAACGCCCACAGCTCCTTGATCAGCCGGTAATCGAGTTCCCTCGACCACTTGCGCCGCAGGAACGCGGTGACCTCGGCCCGCCCGTTCAGGAACTCCGCGCGGTTGCGCCAGCGGGAATTCTCGGAGTACCCGAGCGCGAGCCGTTCGGGATCCCTGCTGTTCCAGGCATCCTCTATGAGCCGCACCTTCTCGATAGCCGTCTCCCGTGTGAAGGGAGGGAGAGGAGGACGTGTTGCCATAGCACAGCCTTACCCGCTGGAGCCGCTTGACTGGGCCGGAACGAGCAGGACCTTTCCGCGCTTGCCGGGTGACTCGGCCTGGGCGACGGCGGCGCCAAACTCATCGAGCGAGAATTTACGTCCGGGCGAGGTCCAGAGGATTCCCTGCCGCATCAGCGCGATGACCTCATCGACCAGTTGGCGCCGCCCCTGGGCGGTGAGCCTGGGCAGCCAGTAGCCGAGCCAGAAGACCTCAAGCACGCGACGGCCCGCCAGGATGTACCGCGGTTCGTCGCCCACCTGCATCGGCAGACCGGTCAGGGATCCGTACAGCAGCATCCGGCCCTCCTCGTGCAGGGCCTTGTACATCTGGGTTCCGGTGTCCCCGATCACCGGGTCGATGGCGTACTTGACGCCCTGCGGGCCGACGATGCGGCGGACCTGCTCGTCAATGGGGCCGTCGTCCGGCACGATCACGGCGTCCGCTCCCAGGTTTTCCAGCTCGGCGGCCGCCTCGCGGCGGCGGACGACGTTCACGGTGTGAATCCCGTCGTTGCGGGCCAGCCTGACGATCATCCGGCCGATCTCGGAGCCTGCCGCCGACTGGAGCAGCCACTCGCCGGGCGGGACGGCCAGCACGCGGCGGACCATCATGACCGCCGAAGCCGGATTGATCATGAACGAGGCCGCCTGCTCGTCTGACAGGTCGTCCGGCACGGGCAGCAGCTGGCTGGCGGGCTGCACCACGTACTCGGCCCAGTTCCCGCCCTGGGAGTTCAGGACGATGACCCGCTGCCCCTCGGTGAAGCCCGCGACACCCGGGCCGAGAGCGTCCACCCGGCCCGCGCCCTCGAACCCGACCGGGGCCGGGAAGCGCGCTTCCACGCCCGAGTACTCGCCGCGCACGTACAACAGGTCGGATGGATTGATCGGGGTGGCGATGATGCGAACCCGGACCTCTCCCGCCCCCGGTTCGGGAACCGGCCAGTCCGTCAGCGAAAGGACGTCCGCGGGGTCACCGTGTTGCCTCAGCAGAACCGATTTCACCGCTCCAGGCCCCCTCGCGCAGATCAGCAGAGTGGTACCCGTTGTGTGCATTCCTACACGGACAGTGACGACGATTCAGGGTTGGCCGGAGGGCTGGCGGGCACGGTGAAGGAGTAGGCCGCTGGGCCCAGCTCACTCCGCGTGTCGGTACGGGCGAGGGGGACTGACAGTGACCGTCGCAGCGAACGATCCCGGCCTTGACGACACCCTCAGTGATCTGGTCTCGCCGCGGGCCGGGAGGTTACCGTCATGAATTCAGTGCCCGAGGAACACTGGGTTGCGGCGGACGGCGGAATCGGGCTGCACGCCTGGGTTTACCGGCCAGGCCGCATTCCGGCACTCGCCGGGGCGCCCGCGATCACCATGGCGCACGGGTTCGCCGGGCTCAAGCACCAGGGCCTGGCCCCCTTCGCCGAGCGCTTCGCCGGGGCCGGGTTTGTCGTCATTGTGCATGACCACCGCGGATACGGGCTCAGCGGCGGATGGCCGCGCGGCGACATCGACCCGTGGCGGCAGGTCCACGACTGGCGCCGCGTGATCACCTACCTGCAGGAACTCGACGGCGTCGACCCGAGCCGGGTCGGCATCTGGGGGACCAGCTTCGCTGGCGGCCACGCGCTGGTCCTGGGCGGCAGCGACCGGCGGATCAAGGCAGTCGTGGCCCAGGTCCCGACCATCAGCGGGTACGAGCAGGCGCGGCAGCGGGTAACAACGGCCAAGTGGCTGTCGCGGCAGCAGCGTTACGACGACGACGATGCCGCGCAGCTCCACGGCGCCGAGCCCGGCCGGGTGGCGGTCAACAGCACCGACCCCGCCGAGCCCGCCGTCTACCACGACGCGGACTGGGATGCCGCCGACCAGGCCTTCGACCAGATGTACCCGCTGCCCCCGTCGCTGGCCGGTGACAAGACGGTCACGGTCCGCTCAATGCTCAACGCCCAGACCTACGACGCTGGCCCCTGGGCCGAGCGAGTCTCGCCGACGCCACTGCTGATGATCATCGGTGTCAAGGACAGCATCATCGACCCCGACCTGCAGCGCGCCGCATTCGCCCGGGCGGGCGAGCCGAAGCAGCTCGTCGCCTACGACGGCACGCACTTCGGTGCCTACACCGAACACCTCGAGCTCACCGCGGGCAGCGCCGAGAAATGGTTCACCCGCCACCTCACCGTCTTAACGGAGGACAGCATGCCGGGTGCTGGCGTAGCCGACGGCGGCGACCGGCGGGTGCTGCAGTCCGAGGAGCTCGGTGAGCTGGGCGGCCAGCGCGGAGGTGGTCGTCATGGTGGTCTCTTTCATCTGGGCTGGCTGCCCCGCCGGGAGCCGTTGGGCGGGGAGCCGCCACCCGGGAAGGCGACGCGGATCTGGTGGTCGCCGATGTCCAGGTCGAGGCGGATGGAATCGCCGCCGGTGACCTGCCAGCCGGCCGTGTCCTGGCCGTCGACGGTGACCGAGGCATCGGCCGGGCTGGGGATCTGGCCGATGGTGAAGCTGGTGGGTTCGCCGCGCCGCGACGGGGTGCCGGTTGTGGTCTCGATGCTCAGGACGCCGCGGGTCATGTCGTTGCGGGCGCGGCGGATGC
>Ga0335075_10005647_pt1 | contig 19377 bp, 17 predicted proteins | sample Lox_Sample_24_FD_206723 | JGI IMG/M metagenome (GOLD analysis project Ga0335075, IMG submission 206723) | Soil microbial communities from Loxahatchee National Wildlife Refuge, Florida, United States - Lox_Sample_2.4 | ecosystem: Environmental > Terrestrial > Soil > Wetlands | place: USA...
TGACCTCTGTAATGGCCGAGACTCTCTCGCTGCCGGTACTGCCGCTGGACGACAACGTCGTTCTGCCCAGCATGGTGGTGCCGCTTGACCTCACCGCTGCTGAGCCGCGAGCGGCGATTGAGGCTGCCCAGCTCGCCGCGGCAGCCGCCGGCGGCGACGCTAAGGCCCAGGTACTTCTGGTGCCGCGGCCGGAGGGCAAATACACCCCTATCGGCACCCTCGCCGCTATCGAGCAGGTCGGCCGGCTGCCCAGCGGTGAGCGTGCGGCAGTCGTCCGCGGCACCGCGCGAGTAAAGATCGGCACCGGCACCGTCGGCCCCGGCCAGGCGCTGTGGGTGGAGGGCACCGTCATCGACGAGCCCGAGCCCACTCAGCAGGCAACCGAACTGGCCCGGGAGTACCGGGGACTAGCCGCCACGATCCTGCAGAAGCGCGGCGCCTGGCAGTTCGTCGACGTGCTGCAGCGCCTCACCGACCCGTCGGCGCTGGCCGACAGCGCCGGTTACGCCGGTTACCTCGACATCGCCCAGAAGCGCCAGCTGCTGGAGACAAGCGACCCGCAGGCGCGCCTGGAACTGCTGATCGGCTGGGCTCGTGAGCACCTGGCAGAGCTGGACGTCGCGGAGACCATCAGCAACGACGTCAAGGAAGGCATGGAGAAGCAGCAGCGCGAGTTCCTGCTTCGCCAGCAGCTCGCTGCCATCCGGAAGGAGCTAGCCGAACTGGACGGTAAGCCCTCCTCGGAGGAGGAGGACTACCGCGCCAGGATCGAGGCTGCCGACCTGCCGGAGAAGGTCCGCGAAGCCGCCCTGAAGGAGGCGGCCAAGCTCGAGCGCGGCTCAGACCAGTCGCCTGAGGCCGGCTGGATCCGCACCTGGCTTGACACCCTGCTCGAGGTGCCATGGAACGAGCGCACGGAGGATGCCTATGACATCACCGGCGCGCGGGCGGTGCTGGACGCAGACCACGCCGGCCTGGATGACGTCAAGGACCGGATCATCGAGTACCTGGCCGTCCGTAAGCGGCGGTCAGACCGCGGCCTCCAGCTAGTCGGCGGCAGGCGCAGCGGCGCGGTGCTGGCGCTTGGCGGGCCGCCCGGAGTCGGCAAGACCTCGCTCGGCGAGTCCGTCGCCCGGGCAATGGGCCGCAAGTTCGCCAGGGTCGCCCTCGGCGGCGTACGCGATGAAGCCGAGATCCGCGGCCATCGGCGTACCTACGTGGGTGCGCTTCCCGGCCGGATAGTCCGGGCCGTCACCGAGGCCGGGTCCATGAACCCGGTGATCTTGCTGGATGAGGTGGATAAGCTCGGCGCCGACTACCGGGGCGATCCGACAGCGGCGCTGCTCGAGGTGCTTGACCCGGCGCAGAACCACACGTTCCGCGACCACTATCTCGAGGTCGAGCTCGACCTGTCCGACGTGCTGTTCATCGCCACAGCCAACGTGGTCGATGCCATCCCCGCGCCGCTGCTGGACCGGATGGAGCTCATCACGCTCGACGGTTACACCGAAGATGAGAAGGTCACGATCGCGCGCGGGCACCTGCTGCCCCGGCAGCTTGACCGGGCGGGGCTCGATGCGGCCGACGTCACGATGACCGACGACGCGCTGCGCAGGCTCGCTGGCGAGTACACCAGGGAGGCAGGCGTGCGGTCGCTGGAGCGGGTGATCGCCCGGGTACTGCGGAAGATCGCGGCACAGGCGGAGTCCGGCAAGACGACGATTCCCGTCACGGTCGGCGCCAGTGACCTGACCACTTACCTTGGCCACCCGCGGCATACGCCGGAGTCGGCGGAGCGGACCGCGGTGCCTGGCGTGGCGACCGGCCTGGCCGTCACCGGGACCGGTGGCGACGTCCTGTTCATCGAGGCGTCGCTGGCCGATCCGGAGACCGGCTCGACCGGAGTGACGCTGACCGGGCAGCTAGGCGACGTGATGAAGGAGTCGGCGCAGATCGCGCTGTCCTACCTGCGGTCACATGGCGCCGAGCTGGAGCTTCCGGTGGGCGACCTCAAGGATCGGGGCGTGCACGTGCACGTGCCGGCCGGCGCTGTCCCGAAGGACGGACCGAGCGCGGGAGTCACGATGACGACAGCGCTGGCGTCACTGCTGTCCGGCCGCCTGGTCCGCTCCGACGTCGCGATGACCGGCGAGGTCTCGCTGACCGGGCGCGTGCTGCCGATCGGCGGGGTCAAGCAGAAGCTGCTGGCCGCGCACCGGGCCGGCATCACCACCGTGCTCATCCCGAAGCGGAACGAGCCAGACCTGGAGGACGTGCCGGAGAACGTGCGTGCGGCGCTGGAAGTCCACCCGGTCGGCGATGTCCGTGAGGTACTTGAGCTGGCGCTGGAGCCGGCCAGCACGGCCGCGACGGTCGTGGCGGCGTAACTAACCCGCCAGCGCGCAGCTGGCCAAAGGGCGAGTGCCCGCATAGTGAGGGCCCGGCCGGTCATCCGGCCGGGCCCTCCTGCGTCCTGGGCTGTGGCGGCTGGCTAGCGCGCCCGGCGGCGCAGTGACAGCGGCATCACGGCCGACTCAAGCTGCACCTTCAGGCTCATCTTGCTGTCACCCTCGCGCCGGTCGGCGAAGTGGATGGGCAGCTCGACGATCTTGAGACCGTGCTGCACGGTGCGGTAGTTCATCTCGACCTGGAAGCTGTAGCCGTTACTGCGGACGCTGCCCACGTCAATCGCACTCAGCGTGGAAGCGCGCCACAGCTTGAACCCAGCCGTAACGTCGCGGACTCCGAGGCGCAGCAGCCCTCTGACGTACATGTTCGCGAACGTGGACAGCAACTTCCGCTGCCAGGACCATTCGCTGGCCAGGCTGGCACCGCAGACATAGCGCGAGCCGATCACGACGTCAGCATTCGTCGCCAGCAAGGTGCCCAGCATCTGCGGCAGGTACTGCGGAGAGTGCGAGAGATCGCTGTCCATCTGGACGACGAACTCAGCGCCGGCCTTGATCGCGTGCGTCATGCCGTCGACGTAGGCGCGGCCCAGGCCTTGCTTACCCGGCCGGTGCAAGATACTCAGCCGGTCCCGGCCGTATTTCTCCGCGAGATCCTCGGCGATAGCGCCGGTCCCGTCCGGGGAGTTGTCGTCCGCGACCAGGATGTGCAGCCCCGTCAGCGGCAGGCTGAACAGCTCCGCGACGATGACCGGCAAGTTGGCGGCCTCGTTGTAGGTGGGCAGCACGACTGTCAGAGCAGCCGAACGCCACGGTTCTGGCAGCTCAACGGAATTCCCGCTCAGACTCCGCTCCTGAAGTGCCATCCTCGCCTCTACCTCCGTGGTACCTGGGCGCAGACCTTAGCTCACGAACGCCCGCGCCGGAAAACAGTGCCGCAAACGACGTCGACGCATCCGGCGGTGCCGCGAGCAGGGGCTGCAAGCAACTGTCCCGCGAACACCGATGGCCTTGTGTGCCGCCCGCGACACCATGCAGGCTACCCAGGCTGCTGACTGTATATATGCGGCGACTATCAGATTTTTACTGATTACGGACAGCATCGTGATCACCGGGCGCCGCAAGAGTGCAACGCTACGCCGGCTCGCGTAGTTCCAGCGTGCTCGTGCATAGGCGGCCGGCAGGGCCGCGCGGCGAGGTCCGCACCCGGCCACATCTGTATGGACCAGGTATATTAGTTTGCCGATTGACTTTATAGGAATTATCCTGCATCCTCAGAGTATGACCACCTCGCTTTACCTGGCAGCCCGGTTGCACGTTGACCTTCGCAGGCAGGCAAGCGCCCTGTGTAAGGCGTCCGGGGTTCGGTCGGCCGGCGGGTAGCAACCGAGCCGCCGAGCAAACAGGCAGACCGGTCCAGCCAGTACCGGCCCGCGGCAGCACCGGCCGTTGACCGGGACGCCCGGCTCGCCCCCGAGTCGGCCGGTCGCTCCATAACCGGTCCAAGCCGGCCGGTCCGGCACCTGCGGCCGCCTTGCCCCGCCGCTGGCCGAGCCGCATTTCACATCGTCAATCCGCACCGACCCCAGGGAGCGTGCTGTCATGCCCGCAAACAGGCCTGCCCTCGTCCAGGAAGGGGCCCCGCCTGGCGCCGCTGCCAGGCTCGTCTCGGTACCGATGCCAGCTGCCGCGCAGGCCGCGTCCGTGACTGCAATGGCTCGCCCGCAGGGCCGGCGCAGTAACGCCGGCGGTCGCCGGGCCACGGCCTGGTTGCGCCTGATCAGCCCCGTCACCGTGCTCGTGGTGTGGCAACTCGTCAGTCAGCTCGGTCTCGTCAGCGAGCAGACGTTGCCGTCGCCAACCCATGTCTGGTCAACCGCGGTCTCGCTGGTGACGCAGGACTCGCCGGCGTACGGGACGTTGCAGGGCAACCTGGTTGTCTCGCTGGAGCGGGTTGCGATCGGCTTCGCGGTCGGCGCGAGTATCGGGCTGCTGCTGGCAGTCATCGCCGGGCTCAGCCGACTCGGCGAGAACACAGTGGACCCGCTCATGCAGATGCTCAGGACGCTGCCGTTGTTCGGCCTGATCCCGGTGTTCATCGTCTGGTTCGGCATCGACAATGCGCCAAAGATCATCCTGATCGCTCTCGGCGCGGCAATCCCGCTGTACCTGAACGCCTTCGCTGGCATCCGCAACGTCGATCCCAAGCTCCACGAGCTCAGCCGGGTACTGCGGCTGACCCGCCGCGAGCTCATCACAAAGATCGTGCTGCCCGGCGCGATGCCGCAGATCCTGGTGGGTATCCGGCAGAGCCTGGGCGTTGCCTGGCTCGCGCTTGTGGTCGCCGAGCAGATCAACACCAACGCCGGCCTCGGCTTCATGATGAGCCAGGCTACGCAATTCTTGCGCCTCGACGTGATCATCGTCGCGCTACTCGTCTACTGCGTCCTCGGCCTGCTCACCGACTGGCTCGTCAGGATCGCCGAACGGAGGGCGCTGTCGTGGCGTCGCAGCTTCATCGCAGCGTGAGCGCGTCCGCGCTGGGTAACGTCGCACTTGCGAACGCGGTGCGGGTCCGTGGCCTGAGCCGGTCGTTCGGTCCGGACCAGGTGCTGCGCGATCTCGACCTGGATATCGCATCAGGGGAGTTCGTCGCGCTGATCGGGCGCAGCGGCTCAGGCAAGTCGACGCTGCTCAGGACGCTGGCCGGGCTAGATAACCAGGCCAGCGGCGAGCTCACCGTCGACGGCACGGTCTCGATTGCCTTCCAGGAGCCGCGGCTGGTGCCGTGGAAGCGCGTTGCCGACAACGTGAGCCTCGGCCTGCGCGATTCCGATCCGCGGGCCAGGACCGCGGCCGCGCTCGCCGAGGTGGGGCTCACCGACCGGGCCAGAGCCTGGCCGCTCACCTTGTCCGGCGGGGAGGCGCAGCGCGCTTCGCTGGCACGCGCCCTCGTCCGCGATCCGAGCCTGCTGCTGCTCGACGAGCCATTCAGTGCCCTCGACGCGCTGACCAGGATCGCTATGCACCGGCTCGTCCTCAGCCTGTGGGAGCGCCACCGGCCAGCCGTGTTGCTCGTCACGCACGACGTGGACGAGGCACTGACACTCGCCGACCGCGTGGTGGTCCTGACGGCCGGACAGATCAGCCACACCTGCCTGGTCAGCGCGGACCGTCCACGCGACCGCAATAACGCCTACCTGAATGAACTCAGAACCAGCCTGCTCGCCGAGCTAGGTGTCGACAGGGAAGGAAAAATATGAGGAACGTGGCTATCACCCGCCCCGGCGACATGCCGGGGCGCGGCCGACCGGGACGCCGTATCGGCGCCGGGGCGGTTGCTGCCGGTCTGCTGCTGTTCGGCGGGGCCACCGCGTGCTCGTCCGCAGGCGCTAGCTCGTCAGGCGCGTCTGGATCGACAGCGGGCAGCGGGACGTCCGCTAGCCAGACCAGCGTGTCGAGTGTGACGCTGAACATCGGCGATCAGGCCGGGTCGGGCGCCGAGGCGCTGCTCACCGCCGCCGGGCTGATCAACAAGCTGCCGTTCAAGGCGCACTGGTCCGACTTCACGTCCGGTCCGCCGATGCTGCAGGCGATGGGCTCGGGCTCCGTCGACATCGGCGGCGTCGGCGATGCACCGCCGGTCTTCGAAGCCTCCGCCGGCGGGCAGATCGCGGTTGTCAGCGCTCTCAAGACGGACGTGAACGCGGGCGCGCTGCTGGTTCCGCAGAACTCGCCGATCCACAGCGTCGCTCAGCTGAAGGGCAAGGACATCGCGGTCGCTCAGGGCAGCTCCGCCAACTATCACCTGCTGGCCATCCTGACGAAAGCAGGCCTCACCATCAAGGATGTCAAGGTTGACGACCTGCAGCCCGCTGACGCCCAGGCTGCCTTCGCGACCGGGCATGTCGCCGCCTGGGACGTCTGGTCGCCGTTCATCGAGCAGGCTGAGTCGCAAGATCACGCCCGCGTGCTGGTCAACAGCTCGACGATCGGCGAGACGTACTCGTTCGAAGTTGCCTCGCGTGCCGCGCTGAGCAATCCCGCCAAGGCCGCGGCCATCCGCGACTACCTCAAGCTGCTGGACCAGGCGTACACGTGGGCCGGGACGCACCAGTCTGCCTGGGCCGCGACCTGGGCGAAGGCGACCGGCCTGCCGCTCAGCGTGATGACCCAGGCAGTCAAGGACGATGTCGATACGCCGGAGCCGATTACCCCGGCCGTCATCAGCTCGGAGCAGAGCGTGTCCAACGCGTTCACATCGGCGGGCCTGATCCCGAGCCACGTGAACTTCACCGACTACGCCGTCACGACGTTCAACAACATCCTCGGAGGATCCTGATGAGCCTCGTCTTCCACTGGTTCCTGCCGACGTCGGGTGATGGGCGCGGCATCGTCGGGCGCGGTCACAGCATCCCGCTGGTCGGCGGAGCTGCGGCGGCGCCGCCCGGCGCGAGCGGCGCCCGTGCCGCGACCAGGCCGCCGGACATCGACTACCTCGGGCAGATCGCCCGGTCCGCAGAGCAACTCGGTTTCACTGGCGTGCTCACCCCGACCGGCACCTGGTGCGAGGACGCCTGGCTGACCACGGCGGCGCTGATCAGCCAGACCAAGCGGCTGAAGTTCCTGGTGGCGTTCCGGCCGGGCTTTGTCGCCCCGACGCTCGCGGCCCAGATGGCGGCGACCTATCAGCGATTGTCCGGAGGCCGGCTGCTGCTGAACGTGGTCACGGGCGGCGAGGAGAGCGAACAGCGCCGGTTCGGCGACTACCTGTCTCACGACGAGCGGTACGCGCGGACTGGCGAGTTCCTCGACATCGTCCGCGGTGCCTGGAGCGGGCAGCCATACGACTTCGAAGGCGCGCACTACAAGGTCGAGGGCGCAACGGTGATGAGCCCGCCTGACCCGGTGCCGACCGTCTATTTCGGCGGCTCATCGCGAGCCGCCGGCCCAGTGGCAGCTAAGTACGTCGACGTCTACCTCACCTGGGGCGAGCCGCCTGACGCGGTGGCCACCAAAATCGCGTGGATGCGCGAGCTTGCGGCGCAGGAAGGCCGGGAGTTGCGCTTCGGCATCCGGCTGCACACCATCAGCCGGGATACCTCCTCCGACGCGTGGGCAGAGGCCGACCGGATGCTGGCCGAGCTCAGCCCGGAGGAGATCGCTACTTCGCAGCAGGCACTGGCGAGGTCGTCGTCGGTCGGCCAGCGCAACATGCGCGGGCTGCACGAGACGTACCGGGACGGCGGCCACGCGTCCGACCTCGAGATCTACCCGAACCTGTGGGCCGGTGTCGGGCTCGTTCGGGGCGGTGCAGGCACGGCCCTGGTCGGCAGCCACGCCGAGGTAGCGGACCGGATCGAGGAGTACGCGGCGCTCGGCATCAGCGAATTCATCATGTCCGGGTATCCGCACCTCGAGGAGGCCTACTGGTTCGGCGAGGGCGTGCTGCCCGAGCTTCGCCGGCGCGGCGCGACGACCGCACCGGACGATTTGTCTGGCCTGCTGGCAACGGCAGGTTCCGGAACTGCCTGAGTGCCGGGCAGCCGGGCGGAACTCAGCCGCCCCCGATAGCGGCCGCGCCGGCCGGGCTTCCACCTCCCGGCCGGCGCGGCTCCTGGTTCGGCGTCCGAACGCCGCCGGGCCTGCTCGCCAGTTGGCCAGCTCCGCGCTGGCCGATATCTGGCTCGATACCCGGCCCGCTGCCACCGCGTGCCGTCAAGGAGGTCGCCAGTGAATTTCACAGTCGTCGCCGGTAATCCCCAGCCCGAATCCCGGACGCTCGGCGTCGCCCTGGCCGCGGCCGAAGCACTGGCTGACTGCCTGAGCCTGCCAGCCGGGCCGGCGATTGTGGACCTGTCCGTCCTGGCCCGGCGGTTGCTCTTGCCGGAACCGTGCGCCGCTGTCGAGGACGCTGTCGACCAGGTACTGACCGCCGACCTGTTGCTTGTCGCGAGCCCGACGTTCAAGGGCACGTACTCAGGCTTGCTCAAGGTCTTCCTGGACCGGCTGCCGTACAAGTGCCTCCACGATGCGACCGCGCTGCCACTGCTCGTGATGGACTCGCCGCTGCACGCGCTGGCAGTCGGCGTGCACCTGCGCCCGCTGCTCGTCGAACTCGGCGCATCGGTGCCCGCACCGGGCCTCGCCGTGCTGGAATCTGAACTCGGCCGGCTGGACGAGGTACTGGGCAGCTGGACGAGCCAGGTCGCCGAGGCGCTGGATTGGCAAGCACCCGCTTTGCAAGCACCGGGCCGGGAGACAGTGCTAGCCGGGAAATCAGTGGACGGGCAGGTACCGGGCCGAGCCCCGGCATTGTCCGGGCTGCACTAAGCAGTTCGGGCAGGGGCAATTTCGGCGCGGGGGCCGTTTTTCGCTGCCCATTTCACAATTGAGCTTGGCGGCGGCCTCCCGTTACGTCAGCATGTGGGCATGACCGCACCGAATCAGCCCTCCCAGCTTTCCGCTATTCAGCACATCGTCCAGGTCATGCTGGAGAATCGCTCTTTCGACCACATGCTGGGTTTCTTGTACCCGAACAAGACGGGACCGAACGGCCAACCGTTCGAAGGCTTGCTCGGTACCGAATCTAACAATGACTCAAACGGCAATCCGGTGACTGTTTACCAGATTGCCACCAGCCAACCGAGCGCCTACTTCATGCCCGGAGCAGATCCTGGCGAGGGCTATGCCAACACCAATGCGCAGCTTTTCGGCACCGGCAAGGCGCCCTCCCCGCCGGTCGCGACCAACGGCGGTTTCGTCACCAACTTCGCCGCGGCAATCAGTTACGACGAGCAGGACAAGCGCACGGTGGTCACCGGAACGGTGCCGTCCGGCATCATGGGCATCTTCCCGCCCGCAGCGCTGCCGGTGCTGTCCGGCCTTGCCGCCGGCTTCGCGGTCTGCGACCACTGGTACAGCTCGGTCCCGACCGAGACGTTCCCGAACCGGGCCTTCGCTTGTGCCGGCACGAGCCAGGGACACATGAACGACAGCACCTCGTCGTACACGGTGCAGAGCATCTTCGGCCTGATGACCGCGCACAACCTGACCTGGAAGATCTATGGCTACGATGCCGAGCCGCTGACCAGGGCTAACTACCCTGACACGACGAGCGCGCCGGACAGTTGCTTCGGCAAGTTCACCGATTTCCAGGCTGATGCCGCCGGTGGCACGCTGCCGCAGTACAGCTTCCTCGAGCCGAGCTGGGGTTCGTCCGGCAACAGCCAGCACCCCAACTACGACGTGGCTCTGGGCGAGGCGTTCATCCAGCAGGTCTACCAGGCTGTGCGGTCCGGGCCGGGCTGGAACCAGACTCTGCTGATCATCACTTACGACGAGCACGGCGGATGCTACGACCACGTACCGCCACCGACCGGGGCCACCCCACCCGACTCGAGCATCGGCGAGTTCGGGTTCGACTTCACCCGGTTCGGCGTCCGCGTGCCTGCCGTGCTGGTCTCGCCGCTGATCCCGGCCGGCACGATCTACCGGGTGCCAGCGGGAGCAACGCCGATTGACCACACCTCCGTGCTGAAGACGATTGAGCTGCGCTGGGGACTCCCGGCTCTGACCGCCCGCGACGCCGCCGCACCTGATCTCGGCGGCGTGCTGACGCTGACGACGCCACGGGCCGATGATCCGCTGGCCGGAGTCGTCGCGCCGACCTCCGCGGAGCCCAACCCGGCCGCCGGCGAGGTCTCCCACCTGCAGCAGCTGCAGGCGCAGATGACCTCGAACCTGCCGGTGCCAGCCGACCAGCTAGTCGGCGAGCCATTGCTGGCCAACCAGCGGACGCCGGCCGACTTCGCGCACTACATCACGGCCCGCACGTCCAAGTGGAAGGCAGCGCGCGACGCCGGCCAGGCGCCACCCGACTAGCACGTGGCTGAGGTACGTCATCGGGGAGGCCTGTTACCAGGGCACAACGCCAGCGTCGTCGAAGAACGCACCGGTCGGGCCATCGTCTGGCAGGGTCGCGAGCTGGATCGCGATCGCAGCGCCCTGCTCGGGTGTACGGACGCCGCGAAAGCCGTTGAGGTCAGTCGCGCAGAAGCCGGGGCAGGCGGCGTTGATCAGGATATTGGTGTCGCGCAGCTCCCTGGCGTACTGGACGGTAACGCCATTGAGGAACGTCTTCGACGGCGCGTACGCAGCGGAAATCGGGCCCGTGGCGTCGGGGCGAGTCTGCAGGGTGAGCGAGCCGACGCTGCTGGACATGTTCACGATCCGCGGCGACGCTGATCGGCGGAGCAGCGGCAGCATCGCGTTGGTGACGCGAATGACGCCGATCACGTTGGTCTCCACGGCCGTCCGCACGGCCTCAAGGTCGACCGTGGTGGGCAGCTGTCCCATGCCGCCGGTCACGCCGGCGTTGTTGACGAGCACGTCGAGGCGGCCGGCGTGCTCCTCGACCAGTCTGGCGGCAGCGGCCACGCTCGCGTCGTCAGTCACGTCGAGCGGCACGCCGAACGCGTCAGCGCCGGCTGCGCGCAGCTTCTGCACCGCGGCTTCCCGGCGCTCCTCGTCCCGGGCGCCGACACCGACGCTCCAGCCGAGGGCGCCCAGGCCGGCCGCGATTTCGTACCCGATCCCCTTGTTCGCGCCAGTGACCAGCGCGATCGTCTGTTCGTTCATGCAGTCCATGCTGTCCGCGCCCCCGCCGGGCGTCCAACACCGTCTGAGTGGGTGACGATACCTGTCAGGTATCGACCCAGGCCAACGGCCTTTTCCGTCGTCCCGTCCTGCCCTGCCCTCAGCTTTCGGCAGCGGGGCACGAGCCAAGCCGCCGGTACCCTGGCGGCATGGAAACCCGGGAGCTGCGCTACTTCGTCGCCGTCGCGGATGAGCTGCACTTCGGGCGGGCCGCGCAGCGGCTCGGAATCGCCCAGCCGCCGCTGTCGCGGGCGATCCAGCAGCTCGAACGGCGGCTCGGAGTGACGCTGCTGGAGCGTACCGGCCGGACCATCACCCTGACCGAGGCCGGGTCAGTGCTGCTGCGCGAGGGCCGGGCGGCGCTCGACGCGGTCAACGCCGCTGAGCGTCGTACCCGCCGCGCCGCCCTCGCGGCGACCGGCCAGCCCGCCTTGGTCCTCGTCACGAAGGCCGGCGCGTCCGGCGAGCTGCTGTCGAAGCTGCTCGATGCCTACGCGGCCGAACCCGGCGCGGTCGCCGTCGACGTACTCCTGTGCGGGATCGCCGAGCAGGAGCGGCTCCTGCGGGACGGACGCGCTGACGTGGCGCTGCTGCACCGGCCATTCGACTCGACGGCCGGTTTCGACACCGAGGAGCTGTGCACGGAGGGACAGGTCGTGGTCCTGCCGGCCGGGCACCCCCTCACCAGCCGGGCTCACCTGCGGATGGCCGATGTCACCGGACTGCCCGGCCTGCCGATGCCGCGCTGGCCCGGTACCGACGGCACGTACCCGGACGGCCCGGGTCCGCAAGTTCGGGATTATGCACAGCTGTGCCAGCTCATCGCGCTCGGCCGGGCGTCGGCTGTCCTGCCGGAGTCGTGCCGTGCCCAGCTGCGCAGCGACCTCGCGACAGTGCCGGTTCTGGACGCTCCGACGGTGACGACGGTTATCGCGTGGCCGCCGCACAGCCGGTCCCGGGCCCTGGCCGGGCTGGTCCGCGCCGCGACCCGCCTCTAGCCAGGCGGCTCCGCAACTGACGGGCAGCATTAGCCGATCGGGCAGCCCGGCTTGCCTCTCGCCATACCCGAGTTGCGGTGCACCATCAGGCACGACTCGTTGACCGCCTGGAAGGCGCTGGCCGGGATGCCCTTCAGCAGCGAGACCAGCGCGTCTGGCCACTGCGGGTAGGCAGCACCCTGGAAGTACCAGTTGCTGCCGTTGTCAGCGAGGATCAGGCCGTAGTTCTTCATCTCCGTCAGCACAGCTTTGGCATCGCGGCAATAGGCCTGGCTGTTCCGGCAGAACCTCGCCACGTTGAAGCTCGCTTTCAGCCGGAACCGCGCGCCCATCGGAGGCACGTTCTTGCTGGTATCGCTGCTGGCGTAGTGCCTGGCTGGCCACAGGTAAGCGGCCTGGGTGACAGCCGCGGTGAACCGGATCGCGTGCGTGATCGGCTTGCCGGTCGCCACTGCTTGCTTCACTTGCGCGTAGTTCAGCAGGCCGGGCAGGATCGGCAGTCCCGCCGCGTCGGCCGAGGTCCAGCCGGCCGGGCGCAGCGCGTTGGAGTCGAGGTGCCACATGGCGCCTGACCCTGCTGTCGAGCCGTGCGCCGAGTACCGCGCCTCCCACAACTCGTACAGCGTGCAGGTATCAGAGTTGACCATGATCGCGTGCCGGTCTCCGGTAGCGTCCTTGCCACCCTCGATCGGGGTGGTTGACCCGAACGGATACTTGCCGCGATAGCTCTCGCTGGCGTACTGGAACTTGATTCGCACCAGCCTGTGCGAGTTCGTCACGACCGTGTACGGAATGCCATAGGGATACCCGCCGGGATCCGGCCCGAAATCCGGGTGCAGGTAGGTCGACGAGGAATCCATGCTGCGCAGCCACGCGGCACTGTGGGAGTCGACTGGCAGCTTCGAGATGTTGGTGTTCCACACGTTGCTAGCCGGGAACATCGGGCAGTTCGGCGCGCCAGGCACCGTTGTGGTCATGGCGACGCGGCTGGCAGTGGAGGATGCCGGCACTACCGGGTCCGCACCAGCCGTAGCGGTTCCTGCCGAGGCGGCAGCTCCGGCCAACGCGACGACTGCAGCCGACGCGGCGGCAGCTCGAACGCTCATTGGCAGGGGTCTCGTTGGCTTTCGCACGGTGGCATCCTGGCACGGACACTCCCCGCATACCGGCCATCCCGGCGAATTGGGCAACAGGCATGCAGGGTGCACGGGCAAGCGCTCAAAGGAAAGCATCGCGACGGCGATCCTGCAATACAGTGTGCTGACATGGCGGCACGCTCCCTTACCGAGTTGGTAGCTCCGGACTGGGCTGAGGCTCTGCGGCCGGTCGAGCCCACGATTACCGCGCTAGGGGAGTTCCTGCGGGCCGAGATCGCGGCTGGCCGCAGCTATCTGCCGGCCGGCGAGAACATCTTGCGTGCCTTCTCCACGCCGCTCGCCAGTGTGCGCGTGCTGATCGTCGGCCAGGATCCCTATCCGACGCCGGGAAACCCGGTCGGGCTCAGTTTCTCGGTCGCACCGCAGGTGAGCCGGCTGCCCGGCAGCCTGGTCAACATCTTCCGGGAGTACACCGCGGATCTCGGCCATCCGCGGCCGTCAACCGGCGACCTCGCTCCGTGGAGCGAGCGGGGTGTCATGTTGCTGAACAGGGTGCTCACTGTCCAGCCCGGCAAGCCCGGCTCTCATCGCGGCAAGGGCTGGGAACAGGTGACCGAGCAGGCCATCAGGTCGCTGGCCGCTCGCGGCGGTCCGCTGGTGGCGATCCTGTGGGGCAACGACGCGCGCAATCTGACGCCGTTGCTCGGCGGCGTTCCGTCAGTCCAGTCCGCGCACCCGAGTCCGATGTCCGCTGACCGCGGTTTCTTCGGCTCACGGCCGTTCAGCAGAGCTGATCAGTTGCTGCAGGAGCAAGGCGCCGAGCCGATCGACTGGAAGCTGCCGTAACCGGCTACGCCAAGCCCGCGGCTGCCTCGACGATCGCGGCCGTTGCCAGCAAGAGCGCTTCACTGCCGGGCGGGCCGATCAGTTGCAGGCTGGCCGGCAGCCGCTGAGCGCTCCGCACCGGAAGCGCGACGGCCGGAAAGCCGGCCAGGTTCACCGGGTTCGTGAACGAAGTGAAATGCACGCCGGGCGCGTCCGCCAGCAACGGCGGATAGAACGGCACAGTTGGCAGCACCAGCAGGTCCACCTCGCTGAGCGCTTGCGTCATCGCGTCGCGCCAGGCTGGCTGCCCGGCGCGAGCGGCAGCTAGCTGGTCAGGGGTGATGGCAGCACCGCCGCCGAGCCGCGCTCGGACGTCGGAGCCGAGCAGATCGCGTTTGACGGGATCGGTCAGTAGCTCGCGGTTCGACTCGACGGCCTCGGCGTCGATGATGAGTCCGCAGGTGTCACGGGCCGCCAGCCAGCCGGGCAACATGGCTTCGGTCACGGTGAGGTCGCTGCGAGCCAGCGCGGCATCGACAGCCGAGTCGATGGCCGGGTCGACGTCGATCCCGGCTGGCCGGATCCGGCCGAGACGGCGAGCCGGCGCTACGTCAACGGCGAATCCCGGTTCCAGCAGGGCCATGCCCGCCGCGACCCCGGCGACATCGCGCGCCATCGGGCCGACGGTGTCCAGGCTCGGCGCGAGCGGCCATACGCCGTCGAGCGGGACTCTGCCGTGTGTTGTCTTCAGCCCGGTAACACCGCAGAATGCGGCGGGGACCCGGATCGAGCCGCCGGTGTCCGAACCGTAGGCGATGTCGGCATCGCCGTCGGCTACCGCGACCGCCGATCCGCTCGACGAACCGCCCGGCACCCGCTGCGGGTCAAGCGGGTTGACCGGCGTGCCGAAGTACTCGTTCACGCCGGATGCGCCGAACGCCAGCTCATGCATGTTGACCTTGCCGACGATCACAGCCCCCGCAGCACGAGCGCCTGCCATGCAGGGCGCGTCGCGATCCGCCGGCGTGGCAGTCTTCTCCAGGGCAGCGCTGGCCGCGGTGGTAGGAATTCCGGCCAGGTCGATGAGATCTTTCACGGCTAGCCGGATGCCGCTGCCGTCGGGTGACAGCCGGGTGATAAACGTCGTCACCGGTGAAATCTACCGCCGCTGCTCGTGGAGCGAGGCACGCAAGAGTGCGTTACGTAGGGTGAAGTATGTCGGGAAGTACTGGCGAGACAGGCGCGGCCACCGGATACCCGGTGCCTCGGGTGCCGGCCTCGGCTGGCGCGCTCATCTTCGACCGCCTGGGGCGGCTGCTCATTCTCAAGCCGACCTATAAGTCGGGATGGACGATCCCTGGCGGCGTCATGGAAGCGGGCGGTGAGACGCCCTGGCAGGCGTGCCAGCGCGAGGTACGCGAGGAATGCGGACTCGAGATCGGCAGTGGCCGCCTGGTGTGCACGGACTTCCGCATGCCGACGCACCGCAGTCCGGGCGGTATCCGCTTCCTGTTCGATTGCGGCGCACTGCGCGACTCTGCCTTCGACGCAGTGGAACTCCAAGCCGAGGAGATCGCAGAACACCGGCTCCTCCCGCTGGCCGACGCGCTGCCGTTGCTGCGCAAACCCATCAGGCGCCGCATCACGGCCGTGCGCAAGCGGAACGGCTCTCCCCGCAAGCACGCGATCGTCTACCTGGAGAACGGCCGGCCACCGGTCAGGCGAACGCACTGAGCGCGGGCGCGAGCCTGCTCAGGTCACTGCCGGATGCCGGGCCGGTCGTAGATGGCGGTCATGGTGGCCTGGGCGTGCAGGAAGCCGTGCTGCTGGGTGAACCGCCCGTCGTGGCGCACGGCCAGTTCTACCCGGCCCGGCGTGACCGAGGTCACCTCCGCGCCGAGCGTGGTCATCATCGCCTGCCGGGCAAAGCTGGCCAGCACCCGGCTCTGCATTGCGTCGGGGGACTCGGCAGGCGCACCGCCGGGAGTGTTTTGCACCCGCCGATTCTGTCAGCACCAGACCACGCCGCTGACGATACTGGCCTGCCGGCCGAGAGGCAGGCTTCGCGGCCGGACACCGGTCAGGCGAACGTACTGACCACGGGCGCGAGCCTGCTCACGTCGTCCGGCCCGGCCAGGTCGGGCAGCGAAACGAAGACGGTACTGACGCCGCGCTCGGCCAGCAACCGGTAACGGCCGATGTGATCGGCGGCGACGCCGGAATGATGCCGGCGGGCGAACGCTGCCGCGCTAGTGCGGCCGCGCAGCGCCTCCACAATGGCCGCCGCATGTTCCCTGTCGCGCCCGACGACCGGCACGTCGAGCACGGTGACGGCCACTTCGGCCGGGTCGCGGCCGGCTTGCTCGCAGTGCTGCCGCAGGACGGCCAGCTTTGCGTCCAGCACCGCGGGGTCGGACGGCAGGTTGCAGCCGTCAGCGAGCCGCGCCGCGATGGCGAGCGTCCGGTTCCCGCTGCCGCCGACGATAACCGGGATCGGCGATAGCGGACGGGGATAGCACGTGGTTTCCGGCAGCTGAACGCGCGCACCGCGGTATGGCTTCGTGCCTGGCTGCCAGAGGGCGCGCATGGTCTCGATGGCGGCCTCGAGAAGGTCGAGACGAGCAGCGGGCGGCGGGAACGGCAGCCCGAAACCAGCGTGCTCCCGGTCCCACCAGCCTGCCCCGATGCCACAGAAGGCCCGTCCGCCGCTCAGCGTGTCGAGCGTGGCTGCCAGCTTGGCCAGGATGCCGGGCGCGCGGAACGTGACGGGTGTGACGAGCGTGCCGAGCCGCAGACCGGTGCCCAGGCCGGCCAGGAAGCCAAGCGTCAGCCACGGCTCGGGAATCGGCTCAAACGGCTGGCCGACCTGCGGGATCTGAATGAGGTGATCCATCAGTGCCAGACCACTGAAGCCGGCGTCGGCGGCCGCAAGCGCTACCGACTTCAGCCAGCCAGCAGGGTCGTCCGCCCAGCCGAAGCGGGAGATCTGGAGGATGAACTCCAGCCGGGCCGGCTGCTCCTGCTGCTGGCTCGCTGCCTGCCGGCTGCCAGGCGAATGGAGCGGCTCGGTCGCGGCTGCCGGGCTGACGACAAGGTCCCAGCCCTCGGTGGCAAGCTGGGCAGCAACGCCGGGCAGCCGGCGCAGCTGTGCGTCCAGTACCGCGACGGGTACCGAACGGGTACGCGACCGGTTGCGCTGCCGGCAGACCGCGGGCTCAGTGTCGAACAGCACGGCGACCGCGGGCAGCCCGGCCCGCCTTGCCAGCTCTCGCCAGGTCGTGCGCCGACCGGCGTCCAGGCCCAGGGTGTCGACGATGGTCGTCAGGTGCCGGCGCGCACGGGCTGCAACGATCTGGTCGAGCAGGGCGAACGCATCAATGGAGGCCTCCTGGTCATGCTCGCCGCTGCCGACTATTGCCCGCAACCGGTCCGAGGAGACGATCTCCGCCGGCAGGTACCGCTCCGCGGCCCACGTGGACTTGCCGCATCCCGCCGCGCCAACCAGCACGACCACGGCAGGGTCCGGGATAGCCGTAGCTGGCTCAGCCGGATCGGAAGTCATGCTTACCAGCCTGACACCTCGCGGCGCGCTGCCGCGCGCGATGTCGCGTGCGTCAAGGCGGGGCTACCGGCCCGAGCGCCAGGCCAGACTCGATTGCCATCACCGTAAAGGCCGTGGTATCGCGCCCGCGAGCATCCAGTTCGCCGTCGTAGGACGACACGTCGCCGGGCCGCTCTCGGGCCCGCAGTGCCTCGCGGATGATCCGGTGCCACTGCTCGCCGAACGCAGTCAGCGCGTAGCGGCCGGCCCCGCACTTCGACGTCAGCGTGCCGGTGGCGAGCAGGTGATGCAGGCGGCTGACGCCAAGGACGCACCACGCGGCAAGCCACGGATCCGCCACATCTGCCGCAGGATGCTGGCCGAGCGTCTCGGCTACACCAGCCCAGTATGAGCTGAGGTTGCCATGGCTGTAGGCCCGCAGCACACCATCGTCGGTCCACACGTCGCGCTCGCTCAGCGCGGGACCGCGCACGGCGATGCCGTGCCTTGCCAGCTCATGCCAGCTCACCGGGTGCACGTCATTCCGTGCGCCGGGCTTGAAGGCGCCGTCGAACATGACCGGAACGTCCGGGCACTGGTCTGGCGGCCTGGCCAGATCCTCGGGCACCAGATGGAAGCCGTCGAAGTGCGGCTTCGGCTGCGCCGCGAAAACGGCCTCGTGCGCCGCGGCCAGGGCCGCCACCTGGCCGGCATCCGGCCGGGCGGACAGCACCGCGGTGAAGTCGACGTCGCTCGCACCCGCGAAGTACTCGCCGAACCCGAGGGACCCGCGCAGGTACAGGCCCTGCACCAGGCCCGGCGCGCTGGCGTCGATCAGGTTCAGGAACTGGCTTGTGACACCGGAAACCTCGGCCGGCAACCGCATGCCAGGTAAGCCTACGGGCGGAACGTCACCGTGCCCCGGTCAATGACAACGGTGCCGTCCTGCTTGGCCGTCTGGAACTGGGCTGTCCCCTCCTGGTCAGCCCAGATCGACACCACCAGCGACTCGCCGGGCAGGACGGGGCTGCTGAAGCGGCCCGACATCGAGACGAACCGGGCGGGGTCAGACCCGCACAGCTCGTGCAGCAGGACGCGTCCGGTGATGCCGTAAGTGCACAGGCCGTGCAGGATCGGCCGGCTGAAACCACCGCGGCCCGCGAACGCCGGATCGGTGTGCAGCGGATTCCGGTCGCCCGACAGCCGGTACAGCAATGCCTGCTCCGGCCTGGTCTGCTGGGTCACCTTGTTATCGGGTGCCCGGTCCGGCAATTGCCACGGGGCGCTAGTCCCCCGGTCCCCCCCGAAGCCGCCTTCGCCGCGGATGAAGGTGCCGCTGCGGGTGGTCACCACCGGCTCGCCGGTGGCGGCGTCCACGGCGTGATTCTCGGTCTGGATCAGCGCGCCGGAGCCCTTGTCATAGATGCCCGTCACCACCGCTGAGGTCTGCAGCGTGCCGTCCGCCGGCAGCGGCTTGTGCAGTTCGATGGACTGCTCGGCGTGCACGAGCATCGCGCGGTCGAAGTCGCCGAGATTGCCGGCCGCCCTGGCCTGAGCAAGCAGCACGCCGAAGGTGGGCAGCACCTGCTGCTGCACGCCAGCGGTGTTCTCCGTGGTGAACTGCAGTTCCTGCAACGGATCACCCAGGCCGGCGCCGACGCCGATCGCATACAGCAGCGCGTCGGTAGAGGTCCAGGATCGCTGCTGCGGCTCCCCCGGCACGCCAACAAGACTGTGATTGAGCGGCATCCTGACCTCCGCGCCTGCCGGGCCGGCCAACCGCGTTGACACGGTCGGTCCGGCTGGGTCCAATGGCTTAGTAGAACATGCTTCTAGTATTTCGCTCCACC
>Ga0335075_10005648_pt1 | contig 19375 bp, 23 predicted proteins | sample Lox_Sample_24_FD_206723 | JGI IMG/M metagenome (GOLD analysis project Ga0335075, IMG submission 206723) | Soil microbial communities from Loxahatchee National Wildlife Refuge, Florida, United States - Lox_Sample_2.4 | ecosystem: Environmental > Terrestrial > Soil > Wetlands | place: USA...
TGGACCCTGCCAGGGACGCGGCGTGAAATCCAGTACCTGCTCTTCACGTGGACAGGAAACTGCGCTTACTGCGGGGCCGCAGCGGGCCGCTTACATGGTCCCTAGTACTTAACGTAGTAATATTAGGTTGGGGTGCTTCCGTGTTCGACGGCATGAATCTGCCGGACGATGCGCCTTCCGTCGATTCTTGCGATGTAAATGACCAGGTGCAGGCTGCGTTCCACCTCGTCCTGAATCCGGCGTGTGTCCGCATGGGCATCGCCGCGCAGCGCCAAAGTCGCCATGCGGTGGAGCGCTTCAGTGGCGCTGCTGGCATGAATCGTTGCCAATGTCCCGCGGTGGCCGGTATTCATCGCGTCGAGCAGAGTGCGCGCCTCCGGCCCGCGCACTTCGCCGACGATAATGCGGTCGGGACGGTGCCGCAGCACGGCCTTGAGCAGGTCATCGAAGGTGATCTGGCTGCGATGTGTATCGGTCTGAGACTCGGCGGAGACAACATGCGGCTTACGGATGTGCAACTCCGCTGTGTCCTCGATGAGCAGGATGCGCTCGTGTTCGGGGATGGCGTCGGCCAGAACACCGGCCAGTGTGGTCTTGCCGCTGGAGGTGGCCCCGGCAATTAGAATATTCTGTCCGTCGCGGACTGCGTCTGTTAAAGTCACAGCCTGTTCCTCCGTGAGCATCCTGCCCCGGATCAGGTCGTCCAGCGTGAAGTTCCGGGCCGTGAACCGGCGGATCGTAACCAAAGGACGCGGATTGACGACGGGTGGAATCATAGCGGCCAGGCGGCTGCCGTCCGGCAGGCGCAGGTTCAGGATGGGCGAATCCGCGTTCAGCTTCCTGCCGAAGCGGTTGGCGATCACTTCAAGGCTGGTCTGCAGCGCTCCCTCGCCAAACCGGACTTCTGTCAGCTGCCGCATTTCGCTGCCTTCTTCGATCCACACGTTGCCGTCCGGGTTCACCATGATCTCGGAGATGGTTGCGGATTCGAGCAGAGGCTGAATGGGTTCGAGGAAGGGGATGATGACTTCGAAGCTCACTCGCGCAGCCTTTCCGGCTCGAAATCGATCTTTTCCTGATCGAACCAGCTCATGGTGATGGGCAGGAAGTCCGGTTTGAGGTAGCAGTAGGTCGGTGGCAGGGGGCGGATGCCATTGAAAGCAACGACGATGGCCTGGGCGTTGCTGAGCCGATAGAAGGCGTTTTCGTCGAAGAGCGGCTCCCGGCGTTTCTGGTACTGCTTCGATGCGGAGACCGTGCCGCGACTGGATGAGGTGCGGCCACTGAGCCAGCCGACGTTGGCATTGGTCGAGGATTCGGAGACGGTATAGCTGATATGGGTCCGCTCGGTCGTTCCGCACAGCTCGGAGGCATACCGGGCCGTGTCCGGGTCCGAAGTCGTAAGAAAAGCCTTCGAGCGAAATGCTTGCAACAGCGTCTTCACGCCTTCGTTGGGCAGCGCCTCTTTGAGCGAGGAAATGCTCTGCGTGGCGACCAGCGGGATACACTTCGGCTGCCGGGAGAGGGACCAGAACCTTTCATCCCCTGTCGGGTTATCGCCGCCCACTGTCGCAAAACTCTGGTACTCGTCGCAGAGAAACACCGTAGGCCGGAAGTGCCGCTCCGGGTGTGCATCCATTTGAGGGATGCGCAGCATGACGGCGCGCTGGTAATCGACCTTCATCAGCGTGCCAATGACTTTGGCGAGCGCCGGGTTGAGGGCTTCGGGAAAGTTCAGGCCCACGACCTTGCCAGATTCGATCAGTTCCTGAAACGGCGGCAGCACCTTCGCTCCCGGATCGGAGGCGACGGCTTTGCCGTCATAGAGTTCCTTCGGCGGGCAGAAGATGCGGCGCACGGTGCGGTTGGTGTCGAAGAGCGAAAGAAAGATCGTGACGCCCTGGATGATGGCAGTCTTGGTCTCGTCGCGGAAAAACTTCCAGTGCTCCCAGTACCAATAAAAGACGCTCTCCCAACTGGCGGCAGCATCCTCGTCGCCCTGCCTGCGGATATATAAGGATGTGGTGGCGGCTGTCTGCCGGACGATGATGGATTCCAACTCGTCCGATCGGCGGGCAACGTACTGATTCACTTTGTCATTCCATGCGAAGCCGAAGGGAGCGAGTGTGGATTCGTATCGGAGGTAATCGGTTCTGCCGACGCCAATGAAGGAAACCGGCGTGAAGCGCCGCCCGGTCTGCGTCAACATGGCTTCCAATCTTCCGGCGCTGATGACGGTGCGGAAGATGTTGACCATCGTGACGTACTCGTCGCGGACGCGGTGGAGCATGATGACGTACCGTACCAGGTCCGTGTAGCTCTGCTGCCAGAACGGTTCCTTGCCCTTGCCCCAAATAGCGATGATGACCGAGGCGATGCTGAATGCCTGTGCGTAAGGATCGGCGTCGTTGTTGAGCGGGTTGTAGCGGAGATTGCCGGTCAGCGAGACTTCGACGTAATCATCACCCCGTCCACACTCCCTCAGCAATTTCTGGACATGCCCGCAGAGATCGCCTTTGACTTCGAGCACCACGCCGGAGAGTCGGCGTTCGGGATCGCACGCCTTATACGCGAAGAGCTGCCGCATGGCCGGCAACAGGATGGCTCGTGTCTTCCCAGATCCCGTTGCCCCGACAATGCAGATGCCGGTATAGAGACCGCGCGCCGGAATCGAAAGCCATTGGGGAGCCGGAGAGGGCTTCGGCCTGGTCTGGTGGTGAAGCTCGCCGAGGACCAGAAATAAGTCCTCGCGTGTGAGCGGATCAGGGTACGGTGGCAGCGGCCCGGAGACCGCTTTCTGTTTCGGCGCATAGAAGTGAACATAGGCCAGCGAGAATAGGATGGAGAAAACCAGGAACGGCGTGCTGTACAGAAACAGGTTGTAGCTCCAGACGATGCCGTGAAAGATCGCGGGCCGCTGCAATTCGATCAGGCGCAGGATGGGATCGGTGGCATGGATGGGATAGAGACTCTGAAGCACGATGCCGCAAGCCATGCTGAGGCCCAATGAAAGCAGCAGACGATATTCGATCAACGGCTGGACGGCGTGTTGCAGGGAAGAGGCGAGTTTCATGGTGATGTTCCCCCTCTATGCGTGCGCTGCTGCAGACGGGTCGGATTTGGTGCTGGCATCCTGTGTTGATCTGGCCTGTGACGGCATTGGCTTGATGCTGCCGGTGGCTTTCGCCGGAGATACGGCAAGGCCGGCCTTGTACTTCAGGAAATCTTCTTCCTGAGCCAGCGCAAAGCGCAGAAGTTGATTGATGACATACTGCGGCTCGTTGTTCGACCATTCAGCCAGCGCCTGAATATCATCCGCGACGGATTGGTCGATGGATGCCTGAAGCTTCGCCCGGCGTACCCGGCTGACTCCGTGTTCGATTTTCAGTTTGCTCATGGTGTCTCCCTTCGGTGATGCGAAATGAACTCCTGATGGATCATTCGCAGATGCGCAGCGCATCCGCCAGTGATCCGTAACTGATCTCGCCCGTACCCCACGCAGATCAGTGAAATATCCACGCCGGATCATTCAGGGCACATGGGCGGGAGCGATCAGCGCGGCGTGAGCCGGCGCGGCAGGCCGGTGGCCGGGATCGCTCCCGCCCATATGCCACCCCCAGTCATGACCTTGTACTTTTCGCATCTCTATATATCCTCGTTAGTTGCACCAGGTTCTTCAGACCCGGACTAAGACCCCGGCGCAGACCCGCGAGGTTCATTGCGCTGGATGGAGGGATAGCTGTGATGGAAGAGCAGCGTCGTGAACTGCGCGTCGCGAGCGACCCGGCGGTTCCCCGGTCCGTGCTCCAGTCCAGGCAGCAATGTTCCTTGCCGCGAAGGGACAAGGAGCTGGAAGCGGCGACGGAATTCATGTTCCGCGCCGGGAAAGTTGTACGTGGAGCAGGCGGTATAGACCAGCTCGAATGTCCCCAAAGCGTCAAACAGCGGAGCCATATCCGTAAGGAAGCGGCTGAACCGGCGCATGGACCTCAGGCCTTCGTCGATGAAGGCGAACCGTACAAGGGAAGTCGCCGGATGCCTTCTGTCTGCAACGGAGACAGGAAACGCACCGGAGAAGGGCAGCCAGCCGGGAAAAGCCTCCGGACGGATGCCGCGAGCTTCGGTCAGAATGCGCAGCCGTTCTGCCTCGGACTCAAGATAATGTTCGTTGTCGTTTTCCAGAACATAATCGAGCGCCATCAGCCGGGCGCGAATCGTGCCGTCGCCCTTCCTGCGGCGGTTCTGGGATTCGGGATTGCCAAGAAGCCGGTAGAGGGGCTTCGAGAAAAGGTGATAGATGTAGAATCCCTGGCCGTAGTCGATGGTTTCGACATGGCCAGCGGCATGGGCCTTTTCCAGAAACCGGTGGGCGATAAATCCCTTGTGCCGATCAATGAAAGAGTTGAACTGCCGGCGCAGAAAGTAGCCGGAGTGAGCGGCCACAAGGCAGAGGAACGAGGCCTCGCGCTCCGTGTAGCCGAGCGATTGAAGCGCGGGGATGGGATCGAAGGTCACAGCTACAACTCCAGAATCCGTTCCATGAGACGGTGGTCGCCCTCGATCTTTGCAGTCAGAGTGGCGCGGTCGGAGGACGAGGCGTAGACGTGGAAGCCGGCCTGCGCCTTGTTGCGGAGATGACCGGGCCGGTAGGCGGCGGTCAGAACTTCGATGTCGTCATGGCTGGTGTGCGAACCCTGGTCGATCTCCTGATCGTCTCTCCGCGGAAGGTCATACTCAATGCGCGCATCGGGGATCTGGATGCCGCCGTCCACGAAGGGCAGATCAAACTGCCCGGCGACCTGCTCTTTGATGTCGTGAATGTCCCGGTCTGGACTCGCCTTGCGCTCGGCATGGATGGCTTTCTGAATCTGCGACTTCAGCTCAAAATCGAGCTGGATGCGGAGGTTCGTGCCGCCTTTTTGCTCGATGCGCTCGGCCTCTTTGAGATACGCGCGATAAATCTGCGCATCGTGCTCTACTTCGCGGGGCTTGACCATGCCGTAATAGAGTTTCTGGTCCTGAGGCAATCCGCTGGTCTGACGGGCTACCGACCTTCCGTCCTGGGTCAGCGTGACAACGTCGATATGCTCGACTCGCCCGCCGCGCCCGTCGCGGCGGGCATTGACGGTATCGAGCTGAATCAGCCCCTGCTGACGGAGAAAGCCGAGATCCCTCTGCATGAGCGAATCCCGATTGCCGTAGATAGTTTCGGCAAGGTCGCGGGTGGCGATGACGCGGAAACGGCCAACTTCGGCCAAAACTTTGCGCTCTTCTTCACGGAGAGGCGCGCCAATGATCTGGCGCGGCAAGTCATTGCGCCGGGGCCGGCGCTCGGCGGAACGATCCTGGTCCACGGTGCGCGGCCTCTGTTCACGAGGCCGCGGCTGGCTGACGGGGCGCAGTTTCCGCCGGGGAGGGAGTCCGGGACCACGATTCTCCCGTGCGCGTTCGGCAAGGCGTTCCCGTCTTTGTTCGACGGGCGATGGTGCCAGGGGCGCAATGCGCGGGGCCTCCGGGGCGCGCCGGAGAGGGATGTCCTGGGGAATGTCGAGGCGCATCAGTCCGCCTTCCCCGGCTCATCGGACGTGTCGTCCTTAAAATTCAGAGGGGGTTGCGATGGGGTGGCGGGTTCCTCCTTCAGTTGTCCCTGGAGGATGACGACATCGTATTCGGAAGGATCGCCGAAGGATTCCATCTCCCGCTGCGCGGCTTCTTTGGCGGCGCGGACCCGGGCAACGTGATCGCTCGAATGGTCCATATGCTTTTCACGGTCATCGGGAGAATAGTGCGACGGCTCCCGCTGCCCCATGTCGATCCGCTTTCTTTCACTCTTCGCCGAACCGGGTGGCGATTTCCTCTGAGAGTTCCGAATGTCCACTGTGTATCTCCTGGTCGAAGTGTCTGAGTTTGCGGCCTGTGTCGCGCAGGAAGAACTTGCGCTCGATCCAGATGGCAACGCCGAGCAGATTGGCGAAGAGCAGCGCGCAGTAAAGCGCGATGCTTCTGAAGTAGTGGTGCAGGATGAGGCTGCGCCACGGGGTGAGAAACTGAAGCTCACGGGTGAGCCAGAAGCCGAGCGCGAGAAAGAACAGCGTGGCGACGAACGCAGCGTTGGCGATCATGTTGTATCCCATCAGCCGCCATGACAGACCGGAGAGGCGGCCGGCGGCAGGCTGCCTCTCTGGGAAAGCAGCGCCGCTTAAGCGGCGGCGCCCTCCGAGACCGGCTCGGCGTCCTGGTTCTCGCCCGAAACCGGCGGCGTCAGCTTCCTGACGACGCTGGCGCGGATCTCCCAGGTACGGCGCTTCACGGCGGTCTTCGTGCCGCCCTCGCCCACCTCCGCATCGAACTCGCTGCTGCGCAGCTCGCCCTGGACTTCGACGTAGTCACCCTTTTTCAGGTCCTTCGCGGAGTCGGCGGGCTTGCCGAAGGCGACGATGCGGTGCCACTCGGTGTGGTTCACCCACTCGTTCCTCTGCTTGTCCTTGTAGCCGGATTTGGTGGCCAGCGACAGAACCACGAAGGAGTTCTCGCGCCTGGTCTGGAAGCTCTGGGCGTCTTTGCCGACGTAGCCCTTCAGGGTGACGTTGTTTTCATAAAGTGCCATGATGGTTTCTCCTGTCTGGATTTGTCCCGGATTGCCCTCGGGACACTCCTGCGCTATGCGACGTGAGGTGCCCCGCTCCCAAGGCCGAAGGCGTGTCTTTCTGCGGAGGCTCCGAAGATAAAAATCTCGCCCCGACCGGGGCCGCAGCCGCAGGGAGATTTTTTCTTTGGAAACCCAGACCCGAAGGGCGCACGAGACACCGGGGTCCCCGGCAGGTCCGCACCTGACCTGCTGGGGTGGTAGTGCGAAGCAGAACGCCGAGTGCCGACGGGCGCGGGAGAAGCGCCGAGCGAGTGACCGAGGGTGAGCAGGGATAATCCGGGAGAAGTGGCACTCTTTATAGCAACGTTCGTTCTGAGGGGCACGGTGTGAAGGACGGACCGACACAACCAGGCAGGATCGACGATTCCGTCGCCCGCCTCCACCGGCTGCAGATGGTGTGCGGGCGAACCACACTCTTTTACAGCGCGCATCGTCTTTCACTCTCCGCCAGTCGAAAACTGAATCCAGGGGCGGTGAACTGAAGGCGGAGCTGTACAGCGCCCATACTGAGGCGGTGAGGGCAAAAGAGCCGCCGCTTCGTCGCGGACGCTTCGGCATGGTCCAGAGCGACGGAGCCCACCTCATGAGCGTCTCCTGGCGCCGTTGTCACCGGTCACGGCACCGACACTTGGCTTCTGCGCTGTTTTCCGGCGGCAGAGTATTTCGAGCGCCGAAAGGATGTGGGCCATCGAGGTGTTGCGGCCATAGAGGACGACGTCGGCGTAGCGGACGGGCGCGAGATCGCCGGCGCGGTCCACCAGCAGCAGAGGCACAGAAGACGCGGCGTCGAGGATGCGGTGAATCAGGCGTCCGGCGAGATCGCCCTGCTGCGCGTGAATCAGCACAGCGCAGGAGAAAGCCACCGAGCAGTCGTGCGCGATCAGCGCTGCCTGGACGCTGTCCTCGACTGCCGTGACCTGGTAGGGATGCAGCCGCAATGTGAAGGCCGTAGCCGAGAGCAGTTCCCGGTCGGCGCAGTAGAGCAGGATGGGCTTCCTGGGATGCATGGTCAGTCCCCGAATGCCTGGTCGGCATGGACGTAGCTGATGACGAGGCCGAGCGGGTTGGTCAGCAGCATGTCGTTGGGAACTTCCCTGCGGAAGCCGTAGATGACGCTGGCGGTCCAGCGTTCGCGGCGCAGCTCCTCGCCGTCGCCAGGCGAGCGGAAGACCTTCTCGAACTCGATCTGAGCGCTGTAGGGAGAACGGCGCAGGTCGATGAGATTCACGGCATCGATCTCGATGTCCACATCCGGAGCGCCGGGGTCGAGGAGGAACGCGGAGAGCGTCTTCTGCTGGTTCACGCGCGCCAGGGCGGCGGACTGCAATCGGTTCGAGAAGAAGTCGAGCGACTGCGAAAAATCCCGTTCGAGTGTGGCATGATTGCGGCCGTAGTAGAGCTCCGCCCAGCGGGCGAGATAGTACTGGCTGACCCGGTCCACGGGGATTTTCGAGAAATCGTCATAATTCATGACCTGGCCGCGCCCGATGTCCGAAATGGAGATGACGAGCGGCTTGAGCCGCGAGGCGGCGGTCTGAGCGCGCCAGAGGAGCGCCAGCAGGGCGAGCGCGACAACGGAGAGCACGAGCAGCGCGATCTTCAGATAAGTATTGGTCACGACCGGTTCTGCATAGAGCTCCAGGAACCTGTGTCCCGCTTCGGTTGCGGAGAAGGAAGTATTTTTCATCGCGCTATCTCCCCATGGGGTTGACCCAGGAGCCGCTGCGGCCGCCAAGGATCGAGCCGGTGAGTTCAGGGATTTTGAAAAGACCGAAGATGCAGACAAAGAGCGTGATCAGGAGGGCCGGCATGATGGTGAAGGCGTTCGAGAGCGTAATGGGGCCGATGACGGCCAGCATCCCCAGCAGCACTTTGGCGAAGACGAAGATGAAAGCCGAGGCAATCACCTGATAGAAGCTGAAACCGATGAATGCCTTCAGCCATCCCCAGAAGAGCCAGTCGAGCTTCGGAACGATGAACCACGGGATAAAAATTGGACCGACCAGGATGCAGACGGCGGTAGCGACGTAACCGTAGGCGATGACGGCAAAGGCGACAGCCTGCATGGCGGCGAGCGCAATGGCCACGACCATCACCGTCAGTTCTTCGTGGAAGCTGAAGATGCCGGGAGGGGAGCCGAGACGGTCTTCGGCATCGACGATGGCCGTGGCGATCTGCTGGGTCTGACCGGATTCGATCTGCCCGGAAAGGTGCAGGGCTTCCTGGGTGATGAGGTCGCGGAAGCTGTAACCAACTCCCGGGATGGGCGTCGAGTAGTAGGTCAGCATGCCCAGGCCGAAGGCGATCATGAGGATCAGGTCGGCGAACTGGGCAAAGTGAAACCCTCCGCCGTGGCCCTGGGAGGCGGACAGGGCGGACTTGATCCCGAACCAGGCGATCAGGATCACGGCAAGGCCGCGGAAGATATCGAGGCCGGTGGCCTGTAGGGTCGAGATATTCGACGACAGCAGCTGGCCGATGGCCTGATTGAGAAAGGTAAAAGGGTTCTGCGGCATGGCTCACTGTCCTGTCGAATCGAACGAGAGATCGTGGATGGAGTCGCTTACCCCGCCGGTCACGTTCTGCATGAGATTGGGGAAGTTCTGCTCGAAGCCGATCGACTCGTTGATGAGTCGATTACGCTCGTCGAGTTGCTCCTTTGCGGCGAGAGCGTCCTGGGCAGCCTCGGCGGCAAGGATCTGGTTGGTGTCTTCCTGGGAATGAATCTGCAACAAAGTTGCGGTGTTGATTTTGCCGAGCAGGGCATTCGAGGTCTGCTGACTCGGAACAGTCGAAAAGGTGTCGGACTGGAGGTTGGCGAGTTTCTGCTGAGAGGTCTCGGAGTCCGAACGAATCGTTCCCAGCGTGGAGAGCAGGGTGGTGACGTCGGCTTCGCCGATCTCGGAGCTGGCGTACTGGTTCTTAATGTCGGCCTGCGTCGCCGAGTCCTGCGCGGAGAGGCTGCCGCCCGGATAGCTTTCGAGCGGAATGACGGCGCTGCTGTAAGCCGAGACTGCGCGGGTCGGGTTGCCGAGGTCGAGAGCGTCGATCCAGGCGGAAGTGTTGCCATAGGTGTCGGGGACGGAGGCCGAGGAAAAGTTGGTCCACATGGCAAAGTCGGACTGGTACCGCGCGGCCAGGTCCTCAGGCAATCGGGACATCTGATAAGCGAGGTTGTAGGCCGCGACGACCTGATTCATCGTCTTGTAGGCCGTGGTGTAGATCTGCTCCGCGGTCTGAAGCTGCTGCGACCCCTGCTCGATCTGCTCGATGGCATGAGCGCTCTGTGTGGGGTCGAAGACGATGCCGCCGCCGAACTGGGCGTGCGCCAGAGGCGCGAGCGCAAACGTGAGGGCGAAAACAGGAGCGAACAATTTCATGGATTTCATTGAGGATCCTTTCCGTGGGCGCCGAGCGCGAACAACGGCGCGCTGGTTGTGTAGCGATAGGGCGAAGGCTTCTGCCGGAGTTGGGTATTGCCGCAGCCGGCCAGGAACGCGAGAAGCATGAGCGAAGCCAGCCGCATCACATCACCCCCGGCATGTCATGGTCCGCATAAGCGGGCAGAAGCATGTCCTGGGTGATATAAACCTTGATCCGATGGCCTTCGCGGATGGTGATGGTGGGCGGAATGTTGATGAAGCGGTCGAGCACGTCCGCGCTCGACTGAGAGAGGCTCGATGCCATGCCCTGGCGATACATATCCGAGCCACTCTCGGTGTAGCCGCCGTATGTCGTCGATTCCGCGGCTCCCGCAATGACCCCGAGCGCGATCGATGCACCGAAGATCCGCAGGTAATGGTTGTTGACCTTGTCTTTGAGGCCCGTGTCGCCGATCTGGTCGAGCCCGCGGAACTGGTCGAGGTCCACGCTGTAACCATCGGGCATGATCATGCGGTCGAAGGTCACGGCCAGCCGTGTCTGCCCCATGGACCCGATCTTCTGCGTGCTGCCGAGAATGAAGGAGCCGGCCGGGATCAGCACATGCTGGCCGTCGCGGCTGTAGACGGGGTTCGTCACCATGACCCTGACCGGCCCGGCAAAGTCACTGTCCAGCCGGTTGGTCAGCACAGTGTCGATGGTGGTGCCCGCGAAGATCACAAACGGGCGGCCATGCGCCCCGTCGATGTTGACCTCCGGAGCACGTTTGCCGGCGGCGGCGGTCTGCGGAGCAGAAGCTGGCTGCGGCAAACCCGCGGGCAAAGCGTTTTCCTGCTCCGAAGCCCCGGTGGAGTTCATGTCTGCCGGGACCGAAGCGCCAACAGGCGCAACCAGATTCAAGGCAAAACGGGCTTTGAAGGCCAGCGCTTTTTCCGCAGCAGCAATCGGATCGCGGGGCGGCTGCGACTGCCCAGCAGAAGCGCCGCCTCCCTGGGCGGAACCCGGTACGGACCGTGCGTTCCCGGATGATGTCATTAGGCCGGTCTTTTGCGCCCGGGCCTGTTGCTGCTGTTCGCTCTGGCGCTGGTCGGCACTAAGGTTTTGCTCCAGTTCCGCTATCCGCAGTTGGTTGGCATCGTTCGACATGGCCGCCGGAGACGGCGCCGATTCCTTCGGTGCTGTACGCGCATGATTCTTCGAGAACAGCACCGCCACGAGGATTAATAAGGCCAGCCCGGCGACGACATACGCCTGCGCCTGTTTAGGCACGACGCCTTCGGGCACAATGCGCCTGTCGTGGACCGTCGGAGATGCGGGTTTCGCCTGCTGATCCGAAACCACGGAAGGGACAGGTTTTTCCTCTGCCATCGCAGCACCTACTTGCCTTTCCGCTCAAAAGCGAGCTTGTGCTTGCCGATCTGGAGATATCCCTTGTCCACCACCTGGGAAATCACGTAGGTGTTGTCGCGGAGCTCGAAATCGACGAGATCGGGCTTGCCGTCCATCACTGCGTACACCGCGAATTTTTCGGGTGCCGTCGTCCGGATATACGTGAAGCGATCGTCGTGATAGATCGCGGAAACATCGAAGGGCTCTTTGTTCTTGTAGCTGTAGTCGAACTGAAGCTGTTGAACCGGATAGTTGGCGCGGAATTCTTCGACGGCATTCGCGTCATGCTGGTTGAGGGCTTTTACCCGCGCTTCGATGGATGACACTTCCGCTGCAGGCACCCACTTCACCGGGCTGGTGGCCGCGGCCAGAGAAGACGGATCGCTCGGATCGATCACCACCTTCAGATCCGGCTCATCGGTTTCGTCGTCCCTGAGCAGGAAGGAGTAGACATTCCCTTTGTTGGTGATCAGGTCGAGATCGGATTCAATGCCGGCTTTGGCCGGATGCAGAAAGCAATAATTGCCGACCGCGTCGATGATCCAGAAATCCCTGTCGCCGGTGGCGACTTCCATGATCTTTTCGGTCGCGGGCAATTCGATCAATGTGGTGTAATGCATCCGGGCGCGGATCGAGACAATGTCATTCTGGTGATAGTGGACGATGCGGGCCTGTTGCTGGCCGTGCGCGACGGCTGCAACCAGGCCCAGCACCAGCGGGAGAATGGGGAGTCGGTTCATCGGGTTACCTCGGATTGAGTGGGGTTGGGATAATCGTGGGCCAGGCGCAGAAGGCCCTGCTCCGGCCCGAAGCGGGCGAAATAATCCATCCTGCGCAGGTTGTCGCGGGCATTATTGGTGGCGGTCCAGTAGGTCACAGCATCCACATCGAGGACCAGCTTTTTGGTGCCGCGCGGCTGGATGAGTAACATCTCGCGCTTCGGAACCAGCGATTCGAGCAGCTCCAGGTGGGTATCGTTCAACTGGAAGATCTCGCTGTAGAGCCTGCGGTCGATGTTGGGATTGGCGAGAAAGATTTTCGTCGGGCAGGACTCGTTGACGATGTGCAGCAGATCCGAGGCCGCCAGCTCCACGACCGACTGCGTGGCCAGGATCATGGCGGCGTTTTTCTTACGCCATGTCTTCTCGGCTTTGACAATCCAGTCGCGGATGGTTTGGTTTTTGAGAAACATCCACGCTTCGTCGATTACGAACATCTTGAAGGTGGCCGTGTTGGCAGCCTTCTCGATCTCGGACGACGCGCGCTGGAGGACGTAAAACAGCAGCGGTTCCAGCACATCGGGGTATTCCGACCAGCCATCGAAGTTGAAGGTCTGGAAACGCGAGAACGAGAGCGTATCCTCGACGTTGTCGAAGAGATGGCCGAACTGGCCGGCCCCCTGAGAACCAAACTGGGTCCAGCGGTGCAGGCGCTCTCCGAGTGGCCCGAGGATCGAGGCGACATTGGTCAGCGTCCGGATCGGGGCCGGGAGCTTCCAGGCTCGCTCGATGGCTGTATACAGGGCTTTCTCATCCTCCGGCGTCAGCTCATAGCGTCCGCCCGACTCGATCAGCACGCGCAGGAAGAGAAACAGAAAGTTCCGGTTCTCGTCGGTCGGTTCGAGCGAAAACGGGTTAATGGCGAAGCCGGGGTTCTTCATCCCGACGTTCAGGTAAGTCCCGGCGAAGACGCGCGTCAGCGTCTCATAGCTGCCGCCAAGGTCGAAGATGAAGGTCAGCGGCTCATATTTCTGGGCGGCCTGGAGGGTGGCGGCTAAACAAAAGCTTTTACCCGATCCGGTGGCCCCGAGCAGCAGAGTGTGGGCCACGTCGCCCGCGTGAAAGTTCAGGTAGTACGGCGTGCCGTGGGTGCTCTCAAGTGTCAGCAGGTATTCCCGTTCCAGATAGGGATTCCACTGGCTGCCGCTGTCGACGCTGAAAAGAAACGACAAGTCGGCGTAATTCGAGTTGAGAGCCCACTGCCTGCGCAGGTTGAATAGCTTATTGCCTGGGATGGTTGCAAAGAACGCATTGAGGAGGTTATAGCGTTCTTCGTAAAGGAGGCTGTCGTGCTGCGTGAACAGCTTCTGAAACTCTGCAACGGCATGTTCCACCTTCGCGCGGTCTTCGTCATAAATGACGACCGACACGGTGAACTCGCCGAAGTTTTTGCCCTCCATGCCCAGCGCAGTCAGGGCGGCGCCAAGCTCGGCGATGGCTGCTTCTTTGGAATCATCTACGAGCTCGTCCTTTTGCCCCATGCTCTGGCGGTCCTGGAGATTCGAGACAAAACTCGTTTTCGAGTTGTGGTAGTGCCGGCGGCGGCTGGCGATCTCTTTCCGCGCCCGCGCGTTATCGACCGGATGCCATTCGGTGACGACATGGAAGTTGGCCGGTACGTCGAACAGACCCTGCAACAACAGGGGGCGCGTTTCGGAGGAGAGCTCTTTCAGCGTGAGCACGCGGAGGTAGTCGTCATCCAGACGCAGGCCGCCGCGATGCGCCTCCAGTTCCGAGTCGCATAGCTGCCAGTCAATATGCTGCGCGCTGTAAAGCCGCGCATCCTGAATCTTCGAGGAGCGGAAGTTTACGAGACGGCGCAGTATGCGGAATGTCTCTTCCGCCCCGGGCAGCTCGACCGTCATCAGGTCGTTCAGCTGCCCACTCAAGCTCTGGATTTTCTGCTGCAACCGTAGCCGGTCGCGCTCGATCTGCTCATAAATCAGTGTTCGTTCCCGGTCTCCTGAAATCAGGGCGCGAATCTCTCGCAGCCCAGACCGCGGCTGCTTCCGCAATGCGGCAAGGGCGTGCAGCAGCCCGGTTTTGGCATAGCTGCCGTCAATCATGACCACCCAGAAAATCTCTATCGAGTACAGCCGGTCGGCTTTCGATTGCAGAAAGGCCGCGCGCTGCTCCACGGCGGCGCGGACCAGCGGATTGTCATATTCCGCGTGCGGAATCGCGGGACGGTTGTGCTTGAACAGAATTTGATAGAGGCGGCACCTGTCGTCGAGCGAGCGAAGGGCCGCTTCGAGTCGCTTCACCGCATAGTCGCGTCCGGCATGGTCGAGGCTTTCGTAATCGATGCCGCCGATCCGGAGAAGGGAACCGATATCTCCCGATTTGGTCAGAAACGAGTGTTCATCCCAGAACCCGTACAGGTTGATCTGTGCGGGGAACGAGCCTGCTTCCTTCCAGTCCTTCGTGATGTGATCAACTCTGAGCATCGCGCCTCGCAATGCGGATCTCGGTGGCATCCGCCTTCATCGGGTCGTAGCGGCGGCGGAACTTCCCGGAATTGAAGAGCACCCGCAGAATCTCGACATCGTGCTTGGTAGCGATGCGGGCAACAGTCACGCCCACAACAAAAAGGCCGATGCCGCCTACCAGAGAGTGCATCAGAGAGAAAACCGCGCCTCCGCTGACCAGCGCGACGAAAAACAGCCTTCGTTCCGCGCCAAGTACGGTCAGCGGGCGGTTCATCGCTTTATAAACTTTGTTCTGTCGAAAACCGTCCGCTGCCATGCACTCCTCCTTTCTGCCCATGGGGAGATGGCTTGCGAATATGCCTGGGGGAGAAACGAGCTATCCCGGAAAGAGCCAGGCCATGAAGTTCACGGCCCCGACCGCCATGCCGATGCCGAAGATGATCCCCGCCAGCATGCGCTTCGACTGGCCTTCGCCGTAAGCGAACATCAGCCCGCCCACAACGATGGCGACGAGACTCAGCCCGGTGGCGATCGTGCCGGTGAAGGCTGTTTTGAGGACATTCACCGCGTTGTCCCACGGGTCGCTGGCGCTTTGCGCATAGAGTGGCGCCGCGGCCAGCAACATAAGAGAGGGAACAGCCAGCCTCCGGGCGTGCTGTCGCAACCGCCAGAGACGGGGCTGCCCGGCTGGAAGAATATTCTGCATGGGTACCTCACAGTTGAAAATTCCGGCGAGCGAACACTTGCCGGGTGCAACGTCTCAGGCGAAGGTAGAACTGAAGGCGACGGCCGCCCATTGCAAAATTCGCGGGGGGTGTGCAGTTTCTGCACATCGCTTCCATGGCGTGCTTATCGGCTATTCTCGACAGGGAGGTATTTCGCAGAAATGCTCGAATCTGTTCTTGCGGAGATTGATGCGGAGATCGCTCGACTTCAGGCGGCCAGGGAGTTGCTGAGTTCTTCTGGTGGTGCAGGGGCCGTGCGCAGGTCCACTTATGCGTCAGCGGCTACGCCTGGGAAGGTCAGGAAACGGCGAATACTGAGTGCGGAAGCGCGGGAGCGCATTCGGCAGGCGCAGATCAAACGCTGGGCGGCTGCAAAGAAAGCAGCGATGCCGAAGGCGAACCTGAATGCAGCGGTTGCGCCGCTGCCCAAAGCGAAGAAGAAGGCCGCGAAGTCGGCGGCCTGATAGCTTGGCGGCCCGTCGGGCGGGTCGAGCGGAGCCCGCCTGCGCAGCAGGCGAACGGCTGAGGGTGGGAGACGGGCCGAAGGCGTCTGCTCCCGAAACACGTTGAAGCAGGCACTGTTTCGGTCAGCGGTGCGGTGGGTCGTACGGAGCATCGGGGTCCACCGCACGCCGGATCATGGCCACCACTTCCCGCAATTGCGTGGCCGACAGAGTGCGCGGCAACCGGTCGAGGAGGCGCTCCTTGGGCAGGACCTGAATAAAATGCGCTTTCAGAAAAGATGGTTCCGGCAGTCCGGTCTCGCCCGGCTGCATACGCAAAACGGTGGGACCTTCCATGCCATAGCTGCCGAACGGAACGACCAGTACGGAAGATGCACGATCGCTCAGGTTTCTGCCATCAAGGGAGACAACCACCACGGCATGTTTCTTCCCGTCGCCGAGATCGGCCCGCCAGATCTCTCCACGTTTCGGCTTCATATCAGGATTCGAAGTCGAAATCCACGCCGCCGGCGCTCGTATGAAGGTGGCGAGCCAGGGTCTGCTCCTCTGCCTGAGTTTCCGGAGTGAGGCCGTCGAAATATGCAGCGGTTGCGCGTTCGAGCCGTTGGCGATTTTCCGACCGGCGAAGCCTGCCGATCGCCATGTCCACAGCACCCGCAATGGAGTCGGTGCGGCCGCTGCTCACCAGCCTTTCAAGGAAGGTAAAGTTCTCCGCTGCTACGGTGGTGGACAGCTTGGCCCGGTTTCGGGGACTGGCGAACCTGCGCTGCCTTCCGGGATCGGACTCTTTCCGGGTTGACTTGGTTGGGGAGGGCATACTCGAAAACTCCAGCATTTATTATATCGCCTATGGTGCCATCCGTATCAGGTGACAAGCCATCCCCCAAATCGTGCACCACACGATGGTTCCGTGCCGCCCGCTGGGTGGGCGCAAAGATGCCGCCCCGGCGTTCTTCTGGGGCGTCGAGGAGGGCGGGAGGACGGGCGGCGGGCACAAAAATGCGGAGCCTGTGGTTGCAGGCTCCGCGTGAGATTGTCGCTGGTTGACGACTAAGCTGCTGGCTTCTTCGCCGTCTTTGCCTCTGGCTTGCGCGCAGACTTCGACGGCTTCGCCTTCTCCTTCGCTGCGAATTCCTGTTTGACTTTCGCGGTGATCGTGTCCACGTCCACCTTGTAGGCGTGCGCGGCCTCGCGGAGAACCTTCGCCGTGTCGGTCTGGTTGTGACCGGGCAGGAGAATCGCGGATTCCACCAGGATGCGGCCCAGGGTGTTTTCGTCGGCCTTGGGCAGGAAGCTCGCCAGCAGTTTCGCTGGAGCCTCGCCGTCCTTCGGCTTGCCCATGCCGTGCTGCCGGATGAGAACGGCAAGGCGCCGTTCGTCCAGCATGGCGGTGAGCCGCTGGGCAACAAACAGCAGGTCGCGTTTCATGAGCCGGACCGGAACGGCATCGCCGATGGCTTTGAGGACGCACAACCCGGTGGCCTGGGCCAGCGCCTCCTCGCGGCGGCGCTTTTCCTGCTCGGCCTTGAAGGCGGCGTCGGCGTGGTTGCGCTGGTGCTGCCGCTTTGGGTGGTGGACCGGGCATTCCGGGTTGGCGCACACCTTGTAGGTCTCGCCCTTCTCGGTGCCTTCGGTGACGATGGCCTCGGTCATGTACCGGCAGGTTTTGTACTCCGGCCAGTTGCGCTGGTGCTTTTCGGGCTTGCCGTCGCGGAGCGGAACGTACCTGTTGCGGGGAATGGCCGCGCTGCCGTCTTTCGGCTGGCCATAGGCCGTGCTGATCTGTACCAGGTTCGGCTTCGTGGCGATGGTCAGTTTGATGTGGGCTTCCACCTTGGCTCCATAGCACTGTGGGTCGGAGCAGCGGTCCACGCGGCTGAGTTCGGCGAAGAGCACGGCGTTGTGGCCGGTGCGCTTCGGGCATTCCAGGCAGGAACCCGCCTCGGGCAGCAGCGCGGCATCTTCTTTGGAGAACGGCGCGGCGGCAAGGTCCAGCAGGATGTTCCGCTCGATCCATTGCCGGAGATGGCCGACAGGCAGCAGAATCGGCTTCGCCTTCCCGTTGGCGAACTGCTCCTGAAAACAGGCAGCGAGGGCTTCCTGCTGTTGGGCTGAAGGCAATTTCGCCAAGAGCAGGGCGTGTCCAAGGGCGATCTGGTCTTTCGTGAACGCTTCGGCCACTGCCGGGGCAAGTTCGGTCAGTTTCAGCCGAGCGGTGATGTAGGCGGGCGATTTCGCCGTCTTCGCACCGATCTGCTCAACGGAGTATTCGAGATTTAGCAGGGCGCGGAATCCCTGCGCTTCCTCCAGCGGATGCACGTCACGCCGTCGCAGGTTCTCGACAATGCCTGTTTCGAGAGCCTGGGCGTCGGTGAGTTCCACGATCCGCACGGGCGCGTACCCGAGACCGGCCAGTTGCGCGGCGCGGTAACGCCGCGCTCCGGCCACGATCTCATAGGTCTGCTCCCCAAGCGGGCGAACCAGCAGCGGCGACAGGATGCCCTGGGCGCGGATGCTGTTCGCCAGTTCGGTCAGCATTTCCTGATCGAAGGTCTTTCTGGGATTGGCGGGCGATTCGACCAGGCTTTCGAGCGGCAGGTCGCGGTATTCGCTCTGAACGGTAACGGTAGCCATTTCAAATTCTCCTTTTGAGGCTGGGGGGAAGGACGTGCGGACAGCGCGGGGGCTGTCCGCAGGGTTAGTGTTCAGTTGGGGAGGTTCGGTTTGCGGCTGCGACGGAAGGCTTCGACAAAGCCCTGACTGCGCAGGTTGTTGTCCCACAGGCCGGCGAACTGCTCCAGCCGGCGCTGGAGGCAGGCGAGGACCAGCAGATTGCCCTCCTCGTCGCGGTAGCGGGAATGCTGCTCGATGCCGAGATAGTCGTTGCGCCAGTAGTACGGCGAAAGCCGGTACATGCCGCCGCGCAATTCCATCTCGAAGAGCATTTCCGGGTCGCGCATCGGGTCGCCTTTCTGTCTGCCGTAATGGGCGACGGAGACGGACCGGAATCCGAAGGGGCCGCGCGTCTCGATGTCCTCGATGTCGAGCGGCATCCACGGCGGGTTGTCGATGTGGAAGTGGAAGCCGGGGGGAAGAGTCCCGGCCTCCATGACGATGAGAGCCACGGTGCGCATCACGCCACCTCCGCAACGGTCTCGCTTTCGGTGGCCGGTGCTGCGGGCTGAATGGCCCCGAGGATGACGGCGGAGGTGCGCTGGATGACCTCAAGGCTTTCGGCCAGCAGCGCCGCGTTGCCGTGGTAAAGCTGGATGTAGTCGCTGCTGCTTTTGCCCATCTCCAGGCCGATGGCCTGACCCACGATGAACGCAACGGCCTCGGCTTCCGTCTCGCGTACGGTGGCCGTGGTCATGGTGCGACGTTCGGCCTTGTGCAAGAGCTCATGCGCTTATGCTGCGCACAACATAAGCACATTTATGTTGCGCTGGAAGTTATGTTGCGTAGAGAGCCGATGTGGGCGTCTTCATTGGTTCGCCCGGTCTTTGTGCGCAACATAACTGGTACGTTCGATACTTGGCGGATCACTTCATTCGAAGGAGAT
>Ga0335075_10005649_pt1 | contig 19375 bp, 22 predicted proteins | sample Lox_Sample_24_FD_206723 | JGI IMG/M metagenome (GOLD analysis project Ga0335075, IMG submission 206723) | Soil microbial communities from Loxahatchee National Wildlife Refuge, Florida, United States - Lox_Sample_2.4 | ecosystem: Environmental > Terrestrial > Soil > Wetlands | place: USA...
AACGAGAAGGACAAGAGCTAGCGCAGTTGCCGTTGGCGGACAAGGGGTCACCCAGGAACGCGGAGCCACCACCCGGCAGGTGAGGCAGACGCCAGCGCGGGCTAGCGGGAGTGCGGCGTCAGTCCCGGTCAGGCTTCGGCGAGTGCCTTGATGCGCTCGAGGGTGACGGCCATGTTGCGCTCGAACTCGCGCATCCGCACGAACACGATCTTCTGTTCCTTGTCCGGCATCTGGTCGATCGCGGACGACAGGCCCGACCGGCCCGGCCCCAGCTGCACCCATTCAGACAGGTCGGTGCCACCGTCCTTCGGTTCCAGCCGGAAGCGCCACAGCGCGGCTGAGTCGACGGGGTCCCCCACCGCCCAGCCGAAGACCCGCTCCGGCTCGCACTCGACGACGTAGGAGGTGGCCTCCCACTCGCCTAGCGCCTCGTGCCTGCTGCGACCCGTGAACCGTGCGCCCGCGGCCGGCCCTGTCGCGCCGTCGAGCCATGTCGCGGACTGCAGCTCCGAGCTCATGGCCGGCATCAGCTCAATGTCAGAGACGAGTTCCCAGACCCGTGCGGGCGAGGCACTGATCCAGGTCCGCACCTCCACCGTAGGCTTATCCGCGTAGCGCGCGCCCGTCCACTCCATGGCCCACCAGCCTCCTTCACCTTGCCAGGAGTTTACGCATGACGCTCTCGATCGGGCTGTCGGTGAATCCGCAGGATCCGCGCTGGCTGGAACTGGCCCGCGAAGCCGAGCAGGCCGGGGTTGACTCGATCTGGGTTCCCGAGTTCTGGGCCTACGACGCGTTCACGCCGCTGGCGGCGATCGCGGCCAGGACGGAGCGCGTGCGCCTCGCCACCGGCATCGCGCAGCTCGGGGCGCGGAGCCCCGCCATGCTGGCCATGTCCGCCATGAGCCTGCAGAACATCTCCGGCGGCCGCTTCGTCCTGGGGATCGGGACCAGCGGCCCGCAGGTGATGGAGGGGTGGCACGGCGTCGAGTTTTCCCGGCCGGTGCGGCGGACCAGGGAGACGATCGAGATCATCCGCCTGATCACCGCGGGTGAACGCCTCACCTATTCCGGCGAGGTGTACCAGCTCCCGCTGCCCGCCGGTGAAGGAGCCGCGATCCGGTCCCGGGCGGAGCCAGCCTACGTTCCGATCTATATTGCTGCGCTCGGCCCCGCGAACCTCGCGCTCACCGGCGAGCTGGCCGACGGCTGGATCGGCAACTCGTTCTTCCCCGAGTCGTCGGAGGTGTTCTTCGGCCCGCTGGGGGCGGCGGCGCGGCGGGCCGGGCGGGCGCTGTCGGACCTGGACCTAGTGGTCGCGGTGAGCGTGGAGTTCACCGAGGACGTCGAGGCGGCCGGGCGGCGTCACGCCGACGGGTACGCGTTCACGTTCGGCGCGATGGGATCGCGGGCGAGCAACTTCTACAACAACGCCTTCGCCAGGCAGGGCTTCGGCGATGACGTGGCCGAAGTCCAGCGGCTGTGGGCCGAAGGCGACCGGGAGGCGGCCGCCGCCCGGGTGCCGATCGAGATCGGCCTCGGCACCAACCTGATCGGGCCGCCCGACGTGGTCCGCGACCGGCTGCGGGCCTATCGCGACTGCGGCGTCACGACCCTGCGGGTGAACCCGATCGGCCATGACCTCCGGGAATGTGTCGACGGCCTGGGGCTGCTGCTCGATCTTGCGAACGACGTGAACGGCAAGACATTACGGCGCGATAGCAACATTTGTTGATACTGGTACGGATCTGGTGCGAGTGTCCTAGTGTCAGCGCCTGTAGGCGGTGATGACATGGATCGTGGGATAACGCTGCCAGCGGCGTCCCGCCGGGTCAGGGTCCTGCTGTCCGGCGCGCTCACGCTGGCCCTGGTGATCGGCGCGAGCTTCTACTTGACTCGCAGCGTGTTCTTCGCCAACCCGTCAGCCGTGCAGGCCACCGTCAGCCCGCAGCCCGCGGCGGCCGGATGCGGCGCCGCCGTCACCGGCGCCTGCGGAGCCCCGGACTACGTCGCCGTCGCCGCGCCCCCGGCGGTGGTGACGGCTCTGCCGCGCGAGGCCGCGACGAGGAGGACGTCGCCGTCCGCGTCCACCCATTCGGCGTCGGCACGACCTACCGCATCCGCCGCCACCGCATCCGCCGCCGCCACCGCGTCGGCCAGCCCGTCCGCGTCGCAGGGCGGCACCGCCGCCGCGCAGGTGCTCGAGCTCATCAACCAGGCTCGCGCGTCGGCCGGACTGCCCGCGCTGACCGTCACCGCGGGCCTGGAAACCAGCTCGTCCCAGCACACCATGCGGATGGCCGACGGCTGTGGGCTCTCCCACCAGTGCCCGGGTGAGCCGCCGCTGGGTGACCGTGAGACCGCCGCCGGGGTCGACTGGACCTCTGCCGGGGAGAACGTCGGCGACGGCGGCCCGGTGGATGACACCCCGGCGGCCATCGCCGAGATGGCGGTGGGCCTCACCCAGTCCATGCTCAACGAGCAGCCGCCCGACGACGGCCACCGGCTGAACATCCTGAGCAGCACATTCACCCACATCGGGATCGCGGTGTACCGCGACGGCTCCGGCGTCGTCTGGCTCACCCAGGACTTCTCCAACTGAAAGCCGGAGAGCCGCTACCTCGACTCCGACGTAGCAGCCCATCACGCCCATTTGGCCGTCGGCCCCCCTCGACCGTTGATGGCGTATTCTGCCGGTAGGCAGCCACGTCTGCCTGATCCGAGCTGCCCCGGCCCGGCGCCGGCGGTAGTGCCTAAGGACAAGAGCGGCACAGCCCTCGCGTGGACTGCCTCCTTCCATCGTGATCTCCTCTATGCGGTGGCCGGGCGCCGGGACGCGGTCACCGGGGCAGAGGCACGATGACACACGACAAGATCAAGGCAGCGGCCCGCAAGCGCATGGCGGAAACAGGTGAGTCGTACGCCACCGCCCGGCGCGAGGTCATCAAGAATTACCAGCAGGCCGCGGCCGGGGCCTCCCCCGCCAGCACGCGATGGTTCGCTCTCGACGACAGCGACATCGGCCGGGTTACCCGATGGCTGGACAGGGCGCAGCACGGCAGCTCGAGATACGGGGGCGTGGAAGTCGGGCCCAGCGTGCTGCGGGTCCGGGCGCTCGGTTTCCGCCTGGACATCCCGCGCGGCTCGGTGCGATCGGCCACCCATTCTGACCGCCAGACCCGGGGAACAATCGGGACACATAGCAGTCGGGGCGACTGGCTGGTGAACGGCTCGCATAGCGGCCTGGTGGAGCTCGTCATCGAGCCGCCCATCTATCCGCCCAGGCAGCCCGACACGCTATTCCTCAAAATGAAGGTCAGTTCACTGACCATTAGCCTCGTTGACTCCGACGGCTTCATCGCCGCGGTCAAAGGCGATACGTAAGCAGGAGAGCGCGTAACGCAAGATGCCGTTAAGTTCAGGGGTTTTCCTGGCCCGCCTGCCGGCGATTTCCACGGATGATCTCGGCTGCGGGACCGGGATGACATAGGGCGCAAAATTCATCTCAGGATCGGGACGAAAAGGACATAAAACGTGACGATTGCGCCCTATGTGATGGCGGCAGAGCAGTCCATGCCCGATATGGGGCATTTATCCCCGACGGCAGCTGCCGCTTAACTACACGGCATTGGGAGAACGCACGTGTCAAGATGAGCGGATGCGTGATGACAGAGAGCTAGACCTGGTATTGCTCGGGGCGACCGGCTTTGCCGGGCGGCTCACGGCGCGGTATCTAGCCGAGCACGCGCCGGCTGGCCTGCGGGTCGGCCTGGCCGGCCGGTCTGAGCGGCGGCTGGCCGAGGTCCGGGGCGGCCTGGGTGCCGCGGCGCAGGCGTGGCCGCTGCTCGCCGTCGACTCCGCGGATGAGCAGGGCGCGCAGCGGCTTGCCCGGACGGCGAGCGTGATCACGACCACCGTCGGCCCGTACCGGCGGCTCGGCCTGCCGCTCGCCCAGGCGTGCGCCGAGGCCGGGACCGACTACGCGGACCTCACCGGCGAAACACTGTTCATCACGGACACCATCGGCAGCTGCCAGCAGGCGGCGGTCCGCACCGGAGCCCGCATCGTGCACAGCTGCGGGTTCGACTCCGTCCCGTCCGACCTGGGGGTCTTGCTCGCCCATCAGGCGGCCGCCGCCGACGGCGCGGGCGACCTCGAGGACACCACCCTGGTCGTGACGGCGATCCGGGGCGGCATCAGCGGCGGCACCCTGGCCTCCGTGCTCGGCCAGATCGACGACGTGCGGGCCAGCGCCAGCAGCCGCCGGATCGTCACCGACCCGTACGCGCTGAGCCCGGACCGCGCCAGGGAACCCGCGCTCGGTGACGAACGCGACCTCTCCAACGCGCGCTACGATCCCGCTCTCGGCCAGTGGACGGGACCGTTCGTGATGGCTAGCTTCAACACCCGGGTGGTCCGCCGCAGCAACGCCCTGCTGGGCTGGGCGTACGGCCGCCGGTTCCGGTACCGCGAGGTCACCGGCTTCGGTCCCGGCCATGAGGGGCGCGGGCGGGCGGTGGTGGTCACCGCCGGGCTCACGGCACTCCTGGCCGGGGTAGCGCTGCACCCGACCCGGGCGATGCTCCGGCCGCTGCTGCCCAAGCCTGGCGAAGGACCCAGTGAGAAGGCGCAGCGGACCGGCTTCTTCCGGATCGAGGTGCACGCCCGCACCTCATCCGGCGCCCGGTACCGGACCAATGTCGGCGCCCGCGGCGATCCCGGCTACGCCGCCACCGCGGTGATGCTCGGGGAGAGCGCGCTGTGCCTGTCGCTCGATCGCGACCGGCTGCCCAGCCAGGCTGGCGTTCTCACGCCCGCGACGGCGATGGGCGCGGCGCTGGCCGACCGTCTCCGCGCGGCCGGCCAGACCTATGAGGCGGACCGGACCGACCCGGCCTAGATTGAGTGCCCATGGGGCGCGTCATCTTCATGTGCGGCCCGGCCGGATCGGGAAAGTCCACGGTCGCGCGGCAGCTCGAGCGCCACGGCATGACCCGGCTGTCCTTCGATCAGGAGGCCTGGTCCCGCGGCATCACCACGATGCCGTTGCCGGACGACGTGCACCGCGACATCGAGCGCGTGCTGCGCGACCGCCTGGCGGAGCTCGTGCGGACGGGGTCAGACGTGGTCCTCGACTTCTCCTTCTGGTCCCGTCGCATGCGCGATGACTACCGGGAGTTCCTGAGACCGTTCGGCGTCGTTCCGGAAACGGTGTACCTGGCGACCGACCGGGCCACGGCGCTGCGGCGCATTGCCGCCCGGGCAACGGGAGACGGCGACGACTTCACGCTCAGCGCCGAGCTCGCGGCCCGCTACTTCGATCATTTCGAGGTCCCCACGGCAGCGGAGGGACCGCTGACGGTCATCGACGCGCCTTAGTGCGGCTCCCGCACTTGATGGCTGCGGCCGCGGAACTCCGCGACGAGACGGTCACCATCCATAACGGTGACGTCGTAGATGCCGCTGCGCCCGTACCGGGACCGCACGCGGGCCTCGGCGGTGAGGACGTCGCCGACGCGCGCTGGCGCGACGAAGACGATGTCGCACCCGGCGGCCACGGTGACCGGGCCCCAGCTGTTGCAGGCGCAGGCGAACGCGGTGTCCGCGAGGCTGAAGATCAACCCCCCGTGACACATGCCGTGTCCGTTGACCATGTCGTCGCGCACCGTCATCCGGGTCCGGGCCCAGCCAGGCCCGTACTCGGTCAGCTCGATGCCCAGCATCCGGGACGCGGCGTCGGACGCCATCATCGTCTCGACAGGGCCGGACCGGCCGTCGGGCTCCGGCATGCGCTCTCCCCTCATGCCTGCGCGGGCGGTGCGGGGAAGCCGCCGACGGCGGTCTCGTAGGCCTGGGCGACTCGCAGGCACCTGCCGTCGGCGAGCTGCGGGCCGACGATCATCAGCCCGGCCGGCAGGCCGCCGGACAGTCCCGCGGGCACCGACGTCGCGGGGTGGCCGGTGACGTCGAACGGGCAGGTGTTCGGCATCAGCCCGGCGGTATAGAACAGCACCTCGTCGGGATTGGCTTCTCCCGAGGGGATGTCGAACGCGACGAACGGCAGCGTGGGCATGACCAGCACGTCGACGTCCGCGAGCGCGGCGTCGTAAGCGGCGGCCAGGTCGAGCGCGAGGTTCCTGGCCATCGCGTAATACCGGTTCCCGTGCCGGTCGAGGTTGTACTGGCCGAGGATCGTGGTCATCTTGAGCGTGACGGACATCTCGGCGGCGTGTGCCGACCGGCCGCGGGAGAAATGCTCGATGAGCTCGGGGTCATACAGGCCGGGCACGTTCATGCCGTAGCCGTTGCCGTCCAGCATCTGGCGGAACGCTCCGTCGGTACCGATCACGCTCCATAGGTGTACCCCGTGCCGGTGCCACGGGATGCTGACCTGACGCACCTCCGCGCCGGCGGCCCCCAGCGCGGCGACGGCGGCGCGAACGGTGTCGTCCACAGCCGGCTGGGACAGGCCGGGAATGCCGAAGCCCTCTTCGAGCACGCCGATCCGCAGCCCGGCCACCCCGGCGTCCAGGTCCCGCAGGTAGCCGCCGGACGGCGCGTCGAACCGCTGGCGCGGGTCGAGGCCGTCCCGTCCCGCGAGCACGCCGAGCATCAGCGCGGCGTCGCGGGCAGTCCTGGCGATCGGGCCCAGGTGATCGATGGTGTTCTCGATCGGGAACGCGCCGGTGTACGGCACGAGGCCATGGGTGGGCTTGTGCCCGACCGTGCCGCAGAACGAGCTCGGGATCCTGATCGAGCCCGCCTGATCGCCGCCGAGCGCCATGTCCACCTCACCCGCGGCGACCAGGGCGGCGCTGCCGCTGGACGAGCCGCCCGTGGACTTCGCCCGGTTCCACGGGTTCCGGACCGGCCCGGTGCGCGACGTGTGGCTGCCGCCGTCGAAGCACAGTTCCTCGCAGACCGCCTTCCCGGCGATCGTGGCCCCGGCCGCGAGCAGCCTGGTGACCACAGTGGCGTCCCGCCGGGGAACGAAGCCCTCGACGGTGGCCGAGCCGTTCATCATCGGCACTCCGGCCACCGCGATGTTGTCCTTGACCGCGACGCGGCGCCCGCCCAGCGGGCCGTCGCCGGCCCCCTTGATGTCGGTCGTGACGTACCAGGCGCCGAGTTCGTTGGCCGCGGCGTCGGGCCGTTGCCACGTCCTCGCGGGCGGCTCGGGCGCGCGTGCCTGACGAGCCTGGTAGAGCCGCTCGACCACCTCGTACGACGGCAGCGCGCCGGCGATCAGCTCGCGGTATTCCGCGACGTTCCGCGGGCTCAGCCCGAGCCCGTACCGGCTGGCGATCGCGGCGATGTCGTCATCCGAGGGGGGCGGGACGGGCATGGCGATCTCCCTCTGCCAGTAGTGACCCTTGCGAGCAGTCACCCCATCATGCCCGAGGTGCCGTGGGTGCAGGTTGGGGTGGAGAGGAAGCTGCGTACGTTTCGAACAATTTGAGATTTTCTGAACGGAGTCGTGGCGCCTCCCGAGCCACCATTAGTCCCGTGCGGCCAGGGCGGCCTCGCGGTGGTCGCGCATGGTCTGCATGCCGTCCTTGCCGGGCTGGCGGCCGAAGCCGCAGTACATCGCGACGCCGTAGCCGGCGAGGTGGCGATCGGCGGTGGCCTTGCGGCGCCTGAGGCCGGGTACGCCGTCGACGGGCAGGATGATGCCCAGGTAGACGCGGGCGTCGCCGGGTTCCAGGTCGTCGAGGGGCTGGAAGAACCGGTCGTCCTCGCTGCGCAGGTAGCGGGGTCCGGCGAGGTGCAGCCAGTCCACGGGGCGGCCGGAGTTTTTTACGGCGTAGTTGGCCATGCGGACGAGCGGGGCCATGTCGCGGGCCTCGTACATGGGCCATTCGGGGAACGTGCCGTAGCAGAGGTGGTAGCCGACCAGGACGTCCTCGGGGATCAGCCGGGTCAGCCGGGTTACCGCGTCGGTGAAGCGCTCCCAGGCGCCTAGCGCAGTCCAAGGGAGCACTTGTTCGAGGTCGAGTACCTCGTAGCACACGTCCCACTGGATCGCGAGGTCCTCCGGCGGGATCGCCGCGGTCAGCCGGGTCAGCTCGCGGGCCACGAGATCCTCGAAGGCCCGGTTCGCGACCGGGTAGTCGCTGGCGAAATCCGCCTTGAAGCCGTTGAGGGCGCTGGACGGGAACGGCAGGCCGATCTGGAACCGCAGCCCGGCGGGGATCGCGCCGTCCGCGCGCAGGTTCCTGAAGACCTGGTAGGAGTCGATGGCGTCGTCGATGCGCGGCCAGGTGTCCCAGTGGAGTTCGGAGACGCCTTCCCTGATCCCGAAGACGGGCGTCTCGTAGGCGTGCCGGGGCAGGCCCGTCGGGGACGCGGTTTCCTGGACGGTGACGACGCCGGGGTTGGGGCGGACCAGCCGCTCCCGCTCGTAACTGACCCAGCCGGCCCGCGGGCCGGTCTCCCCGTCGGGCAGCGCGAAGACGAGGTCGCCGAAGAGGTCGCCGGCCGCGCGCAGCGCGGTCTCGGTCGAGTCGGCCGGGAGGCTCCCCACCAGGAGCAGGTCACTGGAAACTCGCGGCGCCATCGCCGCCTCCTTCGTGCTTCGTGCCGGGAATCGTGGCTGCCCGTAGTCTGCGGGTCGTGTCGTACTCGGTGCGAGGGCCTTCTCATTGAATGAGAAGGCATCTTCCGTGTTACGTTCCGGAAATGGCCCGGTCAAGTTCGGGAGAGTCGGTGCTGTCGCGGGCGGTGCGCATCTTCGAGGCGTTCTCCCCGGACGGGACGCTTGTACTGGCAGGACGCTTAGTGCCGCCCGCGCTTGATGTGGCCCAGATGATCGCCGTCCCCAAGCGGATCCAGGTCTGCCGCCCAGTCTCCTGGTCGCCTCGTCCTGGTGTCGGGTGGCGGCACGTGCTTGCGGCGGGACATTTCGTCCAGGCGCCTGGAGAGGCCGGCGATCTGGGCCTCCAGGGCTTTTACCGCGGCGGCCAGTGCGGGGATGTCCTGCCGGTCCGTGTCGTTCGCCGTCTCGACGGCCCAGCACTCCGGGAAGATCTGGAGATACAGCAGCCAGTACCGCTCGCTCGGCCTGCGTGCGCCGCGCTCCCACGCATTGATCATGTGCGTCAGGCCACGGACGCTGGCCAGCGGCTCGTCGGCGGCTGTGATGATCTCGCGTGCGAGCCGCGAAACGTCCCATCGGCGAGACAGCCGCCACTGGCGCAGGGTCGCCCCATCAACCTGCACCATCAGAGAGCCGAGCACAAAGCTGAAAACGACCGCAGCCGCCACAGCCATCGCGGGCGTCATACGAGTACCCTCTGCTTTTGATCCAGGTCATGTCAAGAGACGGCCTTGAATTATCGTTTCGCGATATCTCGTTGCGTGGAAACTGCCTTCTGCTGTTACTCTTGTCTCGTTAATTTCTTCCTGTCACGGGCCAGCTGGTTGTTTTCGGCGGCTCGCCGCCGGTCCGCTCCCACGCGCTCCCGGTCGCTCCCCCGTTCTCCCTAGGCTGCGTGTAGCACTAGGGGTTGAACTTGTTACTAGAGCCGATCGGGCGCACCCGGGGGGGTTGTCCGCATCGAGCCCGATCGGCTTCCTAAAGCAGCCCGAGGGGACGCATACGCACCATGAAGCCTCAAGCGAACCAGCTGTATCTCACCGTTGGCGAGGTCGCCGAGGGGCTGCGCGTCAGGCCTCGTACGGTGCGGTGGCTTATCCGGACGCAGCAACTTGCGGCACAGCGTATTGCGGATGAATTTCTCATCGGGGAATCTGACCTGGGGGCGTTTATCCACGCTCACACCGTTCGCAACATCCCGAGGCAGAGGGCGGCGGGACCGAACAGTTGATTCGCGCAGAAACGGTCCTGATCGTCTCTTTCTTTCTTTTATGGCAACTCGATTCGGGCCGAATCGTTCGACCCGGCGAAGCTGCCGACCGAGGCCGGCACCGGAACCTGCCGAGGCTACGGCGCGGCCTTGCGGCTGCCTGCGTGCCAGTCTTCCTCTATCCCTGCTGTGCCGGGCTGCACGCCGAAGCTGCGCAGCTGGGGTCGTTCGCGCAGGCTCCGCTTGAGCTCGGCGAAGCCGGGGAAGCCAGCCAGGGCGGTGACGTGATCCCACAGCCGGACGGCATCCTCGGGACCGGGGAGTCTGCTGATCACCGGGCCGAAGAACGCCGCCCCGGACGGCGGCCCGAAGTGAATGATCGGGGTCCCGACATCCGTGCCGGTCAGCGCTAGCGCCTCCTCGCCTTCGGCGCGGATCTCCGCGTCCCACGCCGGGTCGTCAAGGGCGTCCGCCAGGACGGCGGGCAGGCCCGCCAGGGTGAGCAGCGGCTCGATGAAAGCGCGGCTGCCCCGGACGGCAGGCGTCAGTCCGGCGGCGCCGGGAGCGTCGAAGATCTGGCTGCTGACGGTCTCGTAGAACGGCCCGACGGCGGCCCGTCCGTGCTCGGCGCGCGCCCGCGCCGCGACCCGCAGCAGCCGCAGCCCCGAGGTGTGTCCCTCCTCGTAGCCGGCCGGGAAGTGACTGCGATAGTCGAGGTGGGAGTTGATAAGGCGGAGTGAGATGAACCGCCAGTCGACGGTGTAGTCGCGCTGCGCGGCCACCATGCGCACCCACTTGCTAGTCATCCAGGCGAACGGGCATACCGGGTCGAAGTAGAAGCGGATATCCGCGTCGGTCATGCTGGCGTCTCCTGTCCGGTCACGCTGTCGCCGCTGGGGTGTGCTCGCGCAGGTAGCGGACCAGGCCGATCACGTCGTCGGGGACGAGCCGCCCGATGGCGCCGCTTGAGTACACGCTGACGACAACCTTCCCGGCCGGGTCGAGAACGAAGCCGGTGGACTGCAGGTACACCGGGTCGGGGTTGACGAACGCGCCGGTGAGCGCGGCCACGGCCGCCGCGTCGGCGCCGTACCCCACGGGGAAGGTCAGCTGGTGCTTTTCGGTCAGCGCGGCGGTGGTCTCCTTGTCATCCACCGAGAGAGCGGCCACCCGGATGTGGTTATCGGCCAGCATCTGCCCTGCCCGTTCGAAGGCGCGCAGCTGCGCGTTGCAGTACGGGCACCAGGAGCCGCGGTAGAACAGCACGACACCGAAGCCACCCGTGAACGCGTCCGGGAGGATCAGCGTCTGGCCGTCCGTGGTCGGGATAGTCAGGCGCGGGAACGGATCGCCGGGGTTGAGCAGGGGCATCGCGGTTCTCCTTCACAGTTGCCGGGAGCGGTGCCGGGCGGGACCGCCTGATACGTGAGCGTCGCCTGGCCCCCGGGGTCTTACCGGTGAATTTCGCGCGGCCTGTTCCGGTAAGGCAGCGCCGCCGGCTGCCGCTAACGGTTCAGGCAATGGAATTCAAGAGCAACTAGGGAGACCGCAGTGGCAGCTGACCTTGATGGCAAGACCGTGCTGATCACCGGGGCCGGGCGGGGCCTAGGCCGGGCCGTCGCGCGTGGGCTGGGCAGCGCGGGTACCCGCCTGATCCTGCTCGCACGTACCGCGGGACAGCTGGAGGAAGCCCGTGCCCTGCTGCTGGACCAAGCCGTGCCCGCACAGCGGATCCAGGTGGTGCCCGCTGACCTGGCCGATGAGGAGCAGCGTGACCGCGCGGTCGCGGCCGTGCTGGCGGCGAGCCGGGTGGACATCCTGGTCAACAACGCGGCCACCGTCGAGCCGCTCGGCCCGACCGCCGGCATCAAGGCGGCTGATCTACGGCTGGCGTTCGAGGTCAACGTCATCGCGCCGGCCACGCTCAGCGCCGCTGTGCTGCCGGGCATGCTGGAGGCCGGGTGGGGCCGGATCGTCAACGTCTCCAGCGGTATCGTCGCCAGCCCGGCCGGGATGGTCCGCGGCAACGCTTACGCGACCACGAAGGCCGCGCTGGAGGCGCATACCGTGAACCTCGCCGCCGAGCTGCGCGACACCGGGGTGACCGTTAACGCCTACCGGCCAGGCGGCGTCGACACCGCCATGCAGGCCTGGATCCGCAGCCAAGACCCCGGCCGCATCGGCACCGGCCTGCACGAGCGGTTCAACCGGAGCTTCGCCGAGGGCACCCTGATCACCCCGGAGCGCTCCGCCACGGCGCTGCTGGCCCGCCTGGGCGGCGACGACACCGGCGCCATCTGGGACGTCAGCACCGTCCCCGCCTCCGCATGACCCCGTTGAGGGCCGGCCGCGACGCTAGGCGCCGGTCACCGCGAGCAGCAGCCCGGTGAAGTCCTCGCCGCACGGGCCGCACGCCGCCAGGTGGGCGGCGATCCCCGGATAGCGCCCGGCCGCGTCCTGGCCGGCGGCAACGAGGTCTACGTAGACGTGCAGGACAGCCAACGCGTCGTCGCAGCCGACATCGCGCGGGTCGGTCCGCAGGAATTCTTCCAGTTTCCGCGACTCGCTCATCGCTGCTCCCTGCCCGGCTCTGCCAGGTACCCATTGGCGGCCAGCGCGCGGCGGATCTTACGCCGCGCGTCGAAGATCACCTTGTACACGGCGTTCCGCCGCACGCCCAGCTCGGCGGCCAGCGCGTCCAGCGGTATCCCGTCCACCACGATCGCGATGAAGACCCGCCGCTGGTGGCTGGTCAGCTCCTCATCGACGACCCGGCGTACCTCGGCGAGGATGCCCGCCGCCTCCGCGTGGCGCTCCGGGTCCAGGCCGAGCCGGTCCGGGAGCCGTTCCCACTGGGCGGCGTCCAGCGCGACGGGCGGGTTGCGCCAGTAGTGACGGCCGAGCTTGCCCGAGACTTCCAGGATGACGAACCGGTACGCCCAGGTAGTGAACCGGCTCTCGCCGCGGAAGTCGCCGAGCTTAGCCAGGATCGCGAGCATGGCGTCGGCGGCGGCCTGGTACGCGAGGTCGTCGAGTTCCGGGCCGGCCACCGGGGTGCGGGACTGCCGGCGCCGGACCTCGGCCAGCGCGATCCGCACCAGCTTCGCGTGCAGGTCACGCTCGGCCGCCGCCCGGTCCCTGCTGTCGGCGCTCAGGCGGCGCAGCCAGGCCGACGACTCCTCGTCCAGGTTCTGCACCGGCACGCTGGTACATTCCACCCCGACAGGCTACCGCCGACCGAAGCGGACTGCGCCTTCCGCGGAATCAGCTATCTGCAGGTCGAAACCGGCGCTGGCGGCCTCGCCTGTTCCTGGTGAGGCCGCCAGCGCCCTATGGCACTTGCTGTCAGTCGGTGCGGGTTAACTCGCGGCGACGCCCTCCGATCCGGCGGGCAGGGCCTCCGTCCCGACAGCGGTGAGCTGGGCGTCAGGACCGATGCTGAACTCAACCAGCTCGCTCTGGTTGCCGTTGACGGCGTACAGGTTCTGGCCGTCGGAGGAGACGGCGTTGTCCAGCGGCTTCACCCCGGAGCCGGCACTGGTGTTAGCCACGAAGGTCACCCGCCCCGTGAACGACACCTGGTAGGTGGAGATCGTCCCGCTGCCGGCGTTGTCCACGAACACCTCGCCGTCCCGGCCCTCTGCGATCCAGCACGCGGCGGTCTGGCCGTCTGACACGGCGGCCTGCGTGGCGTTCAGGACCCCGCGGGGCGCGATCCGGTAGGGGGAGACCGCCGAGTTGTCGCTGGCGCCGTCGTCGGCCACGAGTAGCTGGCCGGACGGAGTGAACACTTCGGCGAACGACAACGGCGAGTCAGACGGGCTGGTCACAGCCGGCCCTAGTGCCCCGCCGAAGCCAACCGCGAAGGCATCGATCGTGTCGGATACCTTCTCGGTCACCACCACGTGCCCGTCCCCAGGGCTGATAGCGACGTCTTCAGGGCTGGACGCTCCCGCGCTCAGCGGCTGGCTGCCGCGGGGGATGGCCACCAGGCCCGCCGGGGTCGCGAAGAACCCGGCCACGTTGGCCGTGCCTCCGGAGTTCAGCACCTCCGCCAGGCCGCCCCTGATCGCGACGCTGGTCGGGCTGGTGCCGCCGCTGGCCACTACGTTTCGCAGCCGCAGTGCGCCGTTGGGCAGAACCGCGAAGTCGGAGACTTGGTTCGACCCGGCGTCTACCACCAGTAGCGTCTGGCGGTCCGGTGACAGCGTGACGGCGCCCTGCCCGTAATTAGCGGCGGTGCCGGTCCCGCCGGTGTTGTAGGTCCCGGCGAGGGTGAGGGTTCCGTTGCCGTCGCGGGCGAAGACCTCCACCTGGTTTCCGGTGGCCGAGTTGGTGCTGGTGTACACCCACCCGTGCGCGCTGCCGCCGTGCGGCAGCGTCGCGGCCGACGCGCTTGCCGTGCCGGCCAGGACGAGCCCCCCGACGGCGGCGCAGCTGAGACCGACGCCCAGACTTCGGTTCTTCAGACGATGCATCGTATTTCTCTCCTTTTCTGCTTCGTCACGATTTCCCCTCAGGTTCCGTTAGCGTCTGGCCGCGCCTCGGTCTTACGTCCAGCCTCGATCGATGTTCTCGTCTGCGCATTTCGCGCGAGTGCCGGTGAGACGCGTCGTTCTAAGGGGCACGAGGCCAGCTTGGCCGCACGCCTGGATGCTCGGCATCGTTAGAACTAGTACCATCACTGTCTGCCTCTGGACCGAATCGGCAGATCGGGATCAGAAAACCGGCAGGCTGCCGAAGAGCGCCAGTGCCCGTCGGGAGGCAGCAGCGGCCGCTAATGCTTGACATAGGTTTAGCGTCGGCATGCGCGAGCCGCCGACGCTAGCTTTGGCTGGGGAGTCAGCCGCGGCCGTTCAGGATGATGACTTGAATTTCCGAGTGGATACGGCTGGTTCTCGATCCGCTCCGTACTCTCGGTCCGACGAAATGCAACCGCCTCCCAAATAAGCCGGCCTGGAGGCCTGCGATCGCGGGCCCCCAGGCCGTAGAGTGCGGGCCTAGGATGAAGTTGCTCGGACGTTCTTCAGATCACATAGAGTCTTCGTCCGGCTGGCCCATCGCCATCGATCCTTCCTCCGGCTGGCCCATCGCCATCGACTCTTCGTCCGGCTGGCCCATCGCCATCGACTCTTCGTCCGGCTGGCCCATCGCCATCGACTCTTCGTCCGGCTGGCCCATCGCCATCGACTCTTCGTCCGGCTGGCCCATCGCCATGGATTGCTCGTCTGACATGTTGATCCCTTCCTTATTGGCTACCTGCGTGCCTGTTGGCTACGGCAGACCTTGGTTGCTCAAGCTGGCTAGGCCGGACAGGTCGACGTCGATCGAGTCCGCACGTTTGACCAGCACCATGATGACGTTGCCGCAGGTCCGGCAGCGGACGACCGTGCCCGGAGCTCGCTGGTAGACCACGAGTTCGGCTACCGGCCTGCGCGCGCCGCAAGTTGCGCAGGTGCTGATGGCAGCGGTCATCTCTTTTCCGAATGCGTCGATAAGCAGGCCGCCTATCCCGTTGCCATCGATAGGGTCCATCAGCGTCCTCCTGTCGCCCCGAACCGTTCGGTCTTCACCCGCTCGGGCGGATAGCCCAGCTCGACCAGCCCGGCCGCCGCGCTCTCGACGAAGCTGGTAGGCCCGCAGATGTAAGCCAGCGGGTTCGTCTTCGCGGGCCAGGCGACCTCGGCAAGCAAGGACGAGTTGATCCGGCCGCTGTGCCCCGTCCACCCGGGTGGCTGGCTGCGGGTCAGCGTGTAGCTCACTCGCGCCCCGTCGTGGTGCTGGCCGAGCTCGTCGCGGTAGATCACGTCCTCCCAGCCGCGCGAGGAGTACAGCAGGCGGGCCGGGACGTCGCTACCGGTGTTGACGCGGTGCCGAAGCATAGATCGCAGTGGGACCACCCCCGACCCGCCGGCCAATAGCATCAGCGGGCCGCCATCGCTCGGTTCCCACACGAAGTAACCGCCGATGGGGCCGCGCAGTTCCAGTTCGTCGCCGGCCTGGAGTTCCCCGGCCAGGTACGGCGAGACTTCGCCATCCTCGAGCCGTTCGACCGTGATGGCCAGTAGTTCGCCAGGCGCCGAGGCGATCGAGTAGGACCGTTCCGCCATGTACCCGTCCTCGGCCGTCAGCCGAACGTCCAGGTGCTGCCCGGCGCGATGCCCGGCCCAGTCCGGCGGGTCGAGCTGGATCGTGGCCACCGAGGCCGTCTCCCATGTGACCGAGACGACCGGGGCCACCTGCCAGCTCAGTCGCCCGCGTACCGCTGTTCTTTCCATGGGTCTCCGTACATGTGGTAGCCGTAGCGCTCCCAGAAGCCCGGCTGATCTGTCTCACGCAGGTCCAAGCCGCGTACCCACTTGGCGCTCTTCCAGAAGTAAAGGTGCGGCACCAGCAGCCGGGCCGGGCCGCCGTGCTCGGCTTCCAGCGGGGCGCCGCCGTAGCCGAACGCCACCCACGCCCGGCCCCCCGTGACGTCGGCGACCGGCAGGTTCGTGGTGTAGCCGCCGTCGCAGAATGCCATCACGTAGGGCGTGTCGTAGCCCGCCTGATCGAGCAGCGTGTCTACCGACACCCCGCGCCATTCGGTGCCGAGCTTGGTCCAACGGGTTACGCAGTGAATGTCCGCGGTGATGGTCTCGGCCGGTAGCGCCTGAAGCTCCTCCCAGGTCCAGGACTTCCGCGCCTGGCCGCTTTGGGTGATCGAGAACGTCCATTTGTCCAGTGGGGTAACCGGCGTGGGACCCGCAGAAAGCACCGGGAAGTTGCCGACAACGTGCTGACCGGGCGGAACCCGGGTCTCCTCTCCGGCCGGGGCGTGGTGATGGAAGCCGCGCGAGACGGGGCTCATAGCCGTTCAGCTCCTCTCGGCGAGCGGGCCGATGTGCAGATCATTAGCCGACCTTCGCCGCGCCGACCGAAGTCCACATCGTCAAGGCTGCTAGCGTTTTTGTCCTGTGCCATTCGCAGGCTCGGCCGCGACCCGTGAAGACAGTCGTTGCATAGGCAGGCAGTGGCGAGTCGGTCACGGAACCCGGCAGCCGGGTTCCGTGACGCACCCGCAGAATGTGGACATCTGCGGTGGATGGCGGTGTGTACGGCCAAGGTCGCAGGTTCAGTCTTGCTAGCGTCACGTTTGTGGGTGCAATGTCCAGGCCGACCGCGGTGCCCCCGGTCACCCGGAAACGGGAGTTCTGGGTACTCGTGGGTTACGCGGTCGCCCTCGGGGTGTTCGGTGCCTTCACCGCGCTGGTTTCCCTGGGGATAATCAAGTTCGGGGGCAGGTGGAGCACCGGTTTCCGCCCCGGCTGGTTCGGCGGGCATTGGTGGTGGGTGGCGGTCACGGCGGCGGCCGGGGTCGTGGTTGGCCTGCTGCGGCGGCTGACCCGCCTGCCCGAGGAGGTTCCCGGCTTCTTCGAGGACCTGAAAGCCGAGCACTTCGACGCGCGACTGGTACCGGGGACCATGGCCGTCTCGGCGGTATCACTGATCGGCGGAGCGAGCGTCGGCCCGGAGAAGGTGCTGGCCTCAATGGGCGCCGGCGTCGGCAGCTGGCTGGCCCGGCGGCGAGGGCTGGGCTACGAGGATTCCCAGGTGAACACCATGGCTGGCATCGCCGGCATCTTCGGCGGGGTGTTCTCCAGTCCGGTGATCGTGGTGATGCTGATCCTGGAGGTTGCCCGCCCGGGCGGACAGCGGTTCAGCAAGACCCTGATCACGGACATCGTGGCCGGAAGCATCTCCTTCGGGGTCTACTTCGCCATCGCCGGCGCTGTGTTCCTAGGCGCCTACCAGGTGCCGCAGTACACGTTCCGTGCCTGGCAGCTGCTCGCTGGCATCCCCCTTGGCCTGTTCGGGGCCCTAGTAGCGGCCCTGGCGGCCGGGTTGATGATGCTTGCGTCGCGGCTGTTCGGCTGGCTGACGATCCCGGCCACCACGAAATCAGCACTGGGCGGCATCATGTTCGGCATCGTCGGGGTGGCACTCCCCCTGACGATGTTCTCGGGCGGCGATCAGCTCACTTCCGTGCTGAAAGATGCCCAGGGCCTGGGCCTGGGCCTGTGCATCGCGATCCTGATCGCCAAGATGCTCACTTACGCGGTCAGCCAGGGCAGCGGATTCGTAGGCGGCCCCATCCTCCCGACGCTGTTCATCGGCGGAACCGCAGGGATCATCGTCCACCAGGCCATCCCGGCGGTTCCGCTGGGGCTGGCGTTCAGCTGCCTGCTCCCCGCCGTCCTGGGGTCGCTCGCGGCCGCGCCGTTCGCGATGGTGCTGATGGCTGCGTTCCTGACCCGCGTCGGGGCGCTGCAGACCGCGCCTATCCTGATTACCGTCGTCACCGCCTTCCTCGGCGTAGAAGGCGTGAAATACCTGCTGGCAAGCCGCGAACAGCGGCGCTCACGCCCTGGGCCCTGACCAGATACAGCTGCGCGCCGGAATAGCAGATATGGGCGCCGAACGTGACGCCTGCACCTTGCGCTCCTCGAGTGCCGATTCATCGATCTGTGCGGATTGCAGCTAGCTGATGACAGATTGTTCGTTACAGTCTGTCATGGCTGATATGCAGATGATCGCGAGGCGCCGGTACCGAGGCCCCGTGCCCGGATCACTGGCATGGTCAGCCATCCTTCCGTGCCCGGAGCGCGATGTAATCGCCTCGGCTCGGCCGTGGCCAGCCTCCGAGGATGATCCTGTTTCTCAGCCGGAGACACTAAGGGTGCCGCCGACTACCACAGTGGTACCACGCACTATCAAGGTAAATAGGACCGCCATGGACCGGGGCGTGGACTGGGCCGCGGGGAATTCCCAGCACAGCCAGTGCAGTCTGTGCGATCGCGGGTGGCATCAGCGCAGCTCATGCGCCCGTCGTACCAAACCTTACTTATGGTAAGGAGAAGGTCTACGGTTCGATTCCGTAACGGGACTCCAGCTCAAGGGGATAAATCGAACATCTCAAGTCCTCTCGGAAGCCATTCCGGGAGCCAAGTGGTTCGAGCCTCCCGCTGTGCGACGCTGTGCGACAGCAGTCGCCATGCAGCAGTCGCCTCACGGGCCGAGCCTCACGGGCCGAGCCGGTCGCCGAGCTTGCGGAGTGCAACACGTGTCGCCGAGGACACGACTTCGGGGTAGATCTCCATCGTGATGGCGATCCTGCCGTGCCGCAGGATCTGCATGGCAACGCGCGGGTGGATGTCGAGGGCGGCAAGGAGCGATCCGCATGATTTGCGGGTGCCGTGGACGGTGATCCGGCGGACCTGTGCCTTGCCGATACGCCGGTCGAAGCTACGGGTGAAGTTACGCGGCTCGATCGGCGTGCCGAACCGCATTGTGAACGCCAGGCCGGTCTCTGTCCAGCAGCTGGCGGCGCGCTCGCGGTCGGCGTCCTGCTGCTGCCTGCGGAGTTTGAGCGCGGTCACGCACAAGATAGCTGGGGTTCCTCAGGTTACGGGCTTGCTGTCGTCGAAGTAGATGAACGGGAGCGCCTGGATACGCACTGACGCCTTTGCCGGGATCTCCTGCCCGATCGCCTCGGCGAGGGCGCTGGCATCATCCTCGTTGTTGGCACC
>Ga0335075_10005650_pt1 | contig 19370 bp, 18 predicted proteins | sample Lox_Sample_24_FD_206723 | JGI IMG/M metagenome (GOLD analysis project Ga0335075, IMG submission 206723) | Soil microbial communities from Loxahatchee National Wildlife Refuge, Florida, United States - Lox_Sample_2.4 | ecosystem: Environmental > Terrestrial > Soil > Wetlands | place: USA...
CTTCATCGTGACGGTAACGCTCATCGTCACGGACATCGCACGCTCCGTCGCATTTTATCGAGACGTGCTCGACGCTGCGGTTCTGCGCGAGGGTGAACCAACGTTTCTGCGTCTGGGCAATATCTGGCTGACCATCAACCGCGGGGGCGCCCCGACCGACGACAAGCCCACGGTCGTAGCGTCCCCGCCGCAGCAGCCCGACGTGCTGAGCTCATTTATCAATGTGCGCGTTAAAGATATGGCAACGTGCTACCAACTTTGGCGATCGCGCGGGGCGAGATTCCTTACCGAGCCGAAGGTGCATGCGACCGAGATCCGCTGCTACATCCGCGATCCCGACGACTATCTGATCGAAGTCGGGCAGACGACATTCACGGCCGCACCGTTCGAGGCGTACGCGTGAGGTCCCATGACGACCAGGGGCTCGCGGCTTTAGAGCATCACCCGGCGCATATCCGCGAGCACGTTGGCTAAGTACGTATTGAAGCGCGCCGCTGCCGCACCGTCGATAACGCGGTGATCGTACGAGAGCGAGAGCGGCAAGATCAGGCGCGGCACGAAGGCCTTTCCGTCCCAGACCGGTCGCATCGTCGAACGGCACGCACCCAAAATCGCCACCTCGGGGGCGTTGATGATCGGTGTGAAGTACGTGCCGCCGATGCCGCCGAGGCTCGATATCGTGAACGTGCCGCCCTGCATCTCGGCCAGGGTGAGCTTCCCGTCGCGCGCCTTTGCGGCGAGGTCGCGCATCTCTTGGCCGATCTGCACGACGCCCTTCTTGTCGGCGTCGCGGACGATCGGTACGACGAGCCCATTGGGCGTGTCGGCGGCAAATCCGATGTGATAGTAGCGCTTGAGCACCAGGTTGTCGCCGTCGAGGGAGGCATTGAACTCGGGAAACTTCTGCAGCGCGGCGACGGCGGCTTTGATCAAGAACGCCAGAATCGTGAGCTTCGCGCCCGAGGCGCCTTGTTCTGCGTTGACTTGCTGGCGAAACTCTTCGAGCCCCGTGATGTCGGCATCTTCGTTGTTGGTGACGTGCGGGATCATCACCCAATTGCGATGCAGATTCGGCCCGGAGATCTTCTTGATGCGCGAGAGCGGCTTCACTTCGATCGGTCCGTACTGCGCGAAGTCGACCTTCGGCCACGGCGCCAGATTCAATCCCGTTCCGCTTGCGGCCGGAGCCGGGGGCGCAGCCTGCACCGCGCGCTTGACGAAATTCACCAAGTCGTCTTTGGTGACGCGGCCGTGCGGGCCGGAGCCTTTGACATGCGCGAGCGAGAGACCGAGTTCACGCGCGAGCCGCCGAACGGCGGGGCCGGCATGCACCGGTCCGCCACTCATCTCGGCAGCCGCCGGAAGCGCGTGTTGCTCGGACGGAGCCGCAGTCGTCACCACCGGAGCAGCGGCTACCGGAGCTGGAGCGGCTGCAGTCGGAGCCGGAGCACTGGGAGGGGCCGGATGCGCGCCGTTGCGTGCGGCGGTGGCCGCCCCTGTCGTGATCGTTCCGATCAACGCACCCTGTGAGACTTTGTCGCCGACTTTGAGTGCGAGCGAGGCGATCGTCCCGGCCGCGGGCGCCGGGACGTCCATCGACGCTTTGTCCGATTCGAGCGTAATCAGCGAATCTTCGAGTTTGACGACGTCACCGACTTTGACCAGCACGTCGATGACCGGAACGTCTTTGAAATCGCCGATATCCGGGACACGCACCTCGATCGTAGCGCCGCCTGAAGGCGCAGACGCTTCCGCCACCGGCTCTGCCGACGCGGCAATTGCCGGAGCTGGTTGTGCCGCAGGCGCGGCGGCGGCGGGTGCGGGCGCTGCCGCATGCGCTGCAGACGCACCGTTGCTCGGCACCGTGGCAGCACCCCCGAGGGTGAGGATCAACGAACCCTGTGAGACGCGATCACCGACTTTGACCTTGACCTCCTGAATGACGCCGGCCGTCGGTGCCGGGACATCCATCGACGCCTTGTCGGATTCCAGCGTGATCAGCGAGTCCTCGGCCTTGACGGTGTCGCCCGGTTTGACCAAGACGTCGATGACCGGAACATCTTTGAAATCGCCGATGTCCGGGACGCGAACCTCGATGCTCTCCTGAACGGCCGGCACTAGACGGTCACCGGATTGGGCTTGTTCGGATCGATCTCATATTTCTTGATCGCCTCTGCAACGGTCGAGGCGGGGACCGTACCCTCGTGCGCGAGATTTTTGAGCGCCGCAAGCGCCACCCAGCGCCGGTCGACTTCGAAGAAGGCGCGGAGCTTGCGCCGGTAATCACTGCGGCCGAACCCGTCGGTCCCAAGCACGTGATAGGGCCGATCGATGAACGCCCGCACTTGGTCGGCGAATGTCTTGATGTAGTCGGTCGCCGCCACAACCGGGCCGTCGTGTCCCGCCAAGCACTGCGCTACGTAGGGGACGCGCGGCTTCTCACCGGGGTGCAAGAGATTCCAGCGCTCTACGTCGAGGCCGTCACGGCGCAGCTGATTGAAACTCGTCACACTCCAGACGTCCGCGGTGATCCCAAAGTCGTTCGCTAACAGTTCGGCACCGGCAAGCACTTCACGCAAGATCGTCCCCGAGCCGAGGAGCTGAACGCGCTGCCCCTTCTTGGCTTTGCCGCCGTCGCGCAGCAGGTACATGCCGCGCAGAATACCGTCCTCCACACCGGCGGGCATGTCGGGGTGGATGTAGTTCTCGTTCATTACCGTGATGTAGTAGTAGATGTCTTCTTGCTCCACGTACATACGCCGCAGGCCGTCGTGGATGATGACGGCGAGCTCGTAGCTGTACGTCGGATCGTACGAGATGCAGTTGGGGATGAAAGAAGCGAAAACCTGACTGTGACCGTCTTCGTGCTGCAGCCCCTCGCCGTTGAGGGTAGTGCGTCCGGAGGTTCCTCCGAGCAAGAAGCCGCGTGCGCGCATGTCGCCGGCCGCCCACGCCAGATCGCCGACCCGCTGGAAGCCAAACATGGAGTAGAAGATGTAGAGCGGGATCATCGGCACGTTGCTCGTGGAATACGAGGTCGCCGCTGCGATCCACGACGAGATCGCGCCCGCTTCGTTGATGCCCTCTTGCAGAATCTGACCAGACTTGTCCTCACGGTACGACGTCAGCGTCGCCGAGTCGTACGATTCGTAGAGCTGCCCGAGCGGCGAGTAAATCCCGCGTTGACGGAAGAGCCCCTCCATTCCGAACGTACGCGACTCGTCTGGAACGATCGGAACGATGCGCGGACCGATCTCCTTGTCGCGCATCATCGAGGTAAGGATGCGCACGAACGCCATCGTGGTCGAGATTTCGCGATCGCCCGTGCTCGTCAGTTGCGCGTTGAACGCCGAGAGTTCGGGAACGGTGAGTGCCACGGATTTCCGGCGGCGCTGCGGGAGACTGCCGTGGGTCTTCTGGCGCTCGCGAAGATAGCGCATCTCCGCGCTGTCTTCCGGGGGCCGGTAGAAGGGCATCTTCGGCAGATCTTCGTCGGAGATCGGAATGTTGAAGCGATCGCGGAACTGCCGGATCGAGAGCGATTCCAGATGCTTTTGCTGGTGCGCGATGTTCTGCGATTCGCCCGACGACCCCATCCCGTAGCCTTTGATCGTCTTGGCGATGACGACCGTCGGCTGCCCCTGCGTCTCGACGGCTGCCTTATAGGCGGCGTAGACCTTGCGCGGATCGTGACCGCCGCGCTGCAGGTTGAAGAGCTGCTGATCCGTCCAATCGGCGACGAGCGCCGCCGTCTCCGGGTAGAGACTGAAGAGCTTTTCGCGAATGTACGCGCCGTCTTTGTTGCGATATCCTTGGTACTCGCCGTCGACGCGCTCGGTCAGGAGCTGGGCGAGTTTTCCGCTGGTATCTTTGGCGAAGAGTGAATCCCAGTTGCTGCCCCAGATGACCTTGACGACGTTCCATCCGGTGCCGCCGAACTCGCGCTCGAGCTCTTGAATGATCTTCCCGTTGCCGCGCACCGGTCCGTCGAGCCGCTGCAGGTTTGCGTTGACGACGAAGATGAGGTTGTCGAGGTTCTCCCGCGCCGCGACCGAGATCGCGCCCAGGGTCTCGGGCTCGTCGACTTCGCCGTCGCCGACGAAGCACCAGACTTTGCGCCCCGTCGTATCGGCGATGCCGCGGTTGTGCAGATATTTGAGAAACCGCGCCTGATAGATCGCCTGGATGGGGCCAAGCCCCATCGAGACGGTCGCAAACTGCCAGAAGTCCGGCATGAGCCACGGATGCGGATACGAGGAGAGCCCCTTCCCGTCGACTTCTTGGCGGAAGTTGTTGAGCTGTTCTTCGGTGATCCGGCCTTCGAGAAAGGCGCGCGCGTACACACCCGGCGACGAATGGCCTTGAAAGAAGACCAGATCGCCGCCGAACTCTTCGGACGGCCCACGAAAGAAGTGGTTGAAACCAACGTCGTAGAGGGTCGCGGACGAAGCGAAGCTCGCGACGTGACCACCGAGTTCGGAGCTGTGTTCGTTGGCGCGCACGACCATTGCCATCGCATTCCAGCGCGTGTAGTGGCGCAGGCGCGTCTCGAGCTCTTCGTTCCCCGGCATCGGCGGCTGTTGCGCCAGCGGAATAGTGTTCACGTAGGGCGTCTGCACGACACGCGGGAGATGCACCCCGGCCGATTGCGCACGATCGACGACCCGATCGATGAGCAGCTCCACGCGCGCCGGCCCTTCGTGGGTCAGCACGCCGTCGAGGGCATCAAGCCACTCGCGTGTCTCCTGGGGATCGTCGTCGATCGCTGTTAGCATGCTCGCTCGTTCCGTTGCAAACGCCCGGTCCCCCACTGCTGGACCCGTCCTTTTGGAGCATTGGAGCAGGCCAATATACGCCCGCTATCCGAGAGGACATCGCCCACACGTGGCCGGGCCGCTAGCGTGCGTCGTGAAACGTCCCGCGCTCTGCCGTTTCGTCCAGTTGGAGATCCTCGAGCAAGTAATACACGATCTTGCGGTCATCGAAGCCCACTTTGACCAATTGGCGCCCCGCGATCGTCACGACTTCGTGAATGTGGCCGGCGCGGCCCGCGTAGGCGTAGTTTACCGCCGAGTATTCCGGATTACCGGCCTTCGGCTGCGGAATGACCCGGACCCCGCGCAAGGGAGTCTGATGGCGATGGCCACTCAACGGAGGAAGCGCGGGTGAGAGGATGAGAAGGGCACCGCACCTCGTTTCGCTCAGGAGGCGCCATGTTCATCGAATATCGTGGGAAGATCCCGCGGGTCGACGCCTCGGCTTTCGTTGCACCAACCGCGGTCTTGATTGGGGACGTGGAGATCGGCGAGGGAGCTAGTGTCTGGTTCGGCGTCGTCATTCGGGGCGACAACGGGCGCATTCGCATCGGCGCGCGTTCCAACGTGCAAGACAACGCGGTTATCCACGTAAGCGAGGGGAGCGCGACGGTCATCGGTGAGGACGTCACGATCGGCCACTGCGCCTGCATGGAAGACTGCGTTATCGAAGCCGGCGCCCTCATCGGCAGCAACGCGGTGATCCTCAACGGAGCGCGCATCGGGCGACGCGCCCTCATCGGCGCGGGGAGTGTGGTCGCCGCAGGCGCACAGATTCCCGCCGAAGTCGTCGCCGCCGGCGCGCCCGCCCAAGTTAAAAAGAAACTCGAAGGGAGCGCCATCGAGTGGGTCGACCACGGCGGACCCGAATACGTTCGGCTCTCACGGTCGTACTTGCATCACGGCATCGGCGATCCCGAGATGCACGAAGTAGCTGAAGCAAAGGAGGCGTAACAGCTCGTCTTCTACGGCGAACTGTAGTGTGAGGCGTCGCCGTAGGGAACGAAGAGCGTGTGCTCCTTGAGGAAGCGGAGTTTCACGGTTCCCGTCGGGCCGTTCCGTTGCTTGGCAATGATGAATTCGGTGAGGTCGGGTTCGGGAGCGCTCTCGGGATTGTAGTAGGCATCGCGGTAGAGGAACGAGACCATGTCGGCTTCTTGCTCGATGGCGCCCGAGTCGCGCAGATCGGAGAGCATCGGGCGCTTGTCGTTGCGCGTCTCGACACCGCGGTTGAGCTGCGCAAGCGCCACGATCGGAACTTGCAGTTCTTTCGCAGTCGACTTGAGCGTCCGGCAGATCTCCGAGAGCTCTTCGTTGCGATTCGCACCGCGCTTGGAGAGCCCAGGCTGCACGAGCTGCAGGTAGTCGATGAAGATCGCCGCGAGTCCGTCACCCGACTGCAGCCGGCGACACCGGCTACGAATCTCGCTCACGGTGAGCGCCCCGGAATCATCGATGTGGATGGGCACCTGCGAGAGCGCCCCCATCGCTTCGGAGATCTTCTCCCACTCGTGGTCTTTGATCGCACCCCGCCGGAGGTTCTGCGCGTTGATGCGCGCCTCGGCACAGAGCAGGCGCGTCACCAGCTCCATGTTCGTCATCTCGAGCGAGAAGAAGGCGATTGGCCGGCGTTCTTCTTTGGCCGCGGCGGCAGCCATCGTGAGTGCCATACTCGTCTTGCCCATCGCGGGCCGCGCAGCGACGATGATGAAATTTCCGGGCTGCAAGCCCGCGGTGTAATCGTCGATGTCGCGGAAACCGTACGTCAGCCCGGTACGGTTGCCGCGGTTGTGAAAGAGCTGATCGATCTGTTCGAAGGCCCCTTTGAGCAGCCCGGCGATCGGATAAAACTTGCCGCGCAGCTGGCGCCGCCCGACGTCGTAGACGATCTGTTCACTGCGATCGAGCGCGCCCTCGACGTCTTCTTCGGCCTCGTAGCCGATTTGCGAGATCAGCGTACCCGCATGGATGAGCCCGCGCAGCGCCGACTTCTCGCGAACGATGCGCGCATAGTACTCCGCCGAAGCCGCCGTCGGTACCGTATCCATCAGCGCCGTCAGGTAGGGGAGCCCGCCGACTTTCTCCAGCAAGTTGCGTCGCTTGAGTTCCTCGCCGACGGTGATTTTGTCGAGCGGCTCTCCGCGCTCGTAGAGGCCGCCGAGCACCTGAAAGATCGACTCGTGGACGTGTGCGTAAAAATCCTGTGGCTGCAGGATCTCGCTCACGGTCGCCATCATCTCGCGATCGACCAAGATCGAGCCGATGACGGCCATCTCCGCCTCGAGATTTTGAGGCGGGATGCGTTCGATCGTCTTGAGGCCGGCTGCGCTCAGCGCCATCAGCGCGTTGTTGCCGCGCGCGTGCGCCGGCGCACGGCCGCAGCCGCCGGCCGAACGCTCGGCAAACCGAATGCCGCAAAGACCTCGTCGACCGTGCTAACGGCGATCACCTCGATGCCGCTCTGCACGCCGACTTCGCGCTGGTTTTCCTTGGGAATGATCACCGCGCGCATCCCGGCCTGTCGCGCCGCATAGATTTTCTCGGCGATGCCACCGACCGGATGCACCTTCCCTTGAATCGAGAGCTCCCCCGTCAGCGCGATATCCTGGACGAGCCGCGTCTTGGTGAGGGCCGAATAGAGCGCGAAGAAGATCGCCAGCCCCGCGGAGGGACCATCGATATTGCCGCCGCCGACGATGTTGACGTGCAAGTCGAAATCGAGCGGGTCGATGCCGGTGAGGACGCGTACGACTGAGGTCGCGTTGAAGACGCTGTCACGTGCCATCGAGCCTGCGGTCTCGTTGAAGCGCGCCGTCCCTTTATGTGATTCGGTCGCAAAGGCGACGGCCTCGATCTCGATGATGCTTCCCACGTAGTGCACGACGCCCAGACCAAACGTCTTGCCGACCTCTTTCGAACGGCGCGCGCGCACCGGAGAGTGCTGCACGAGCCGCCCCGACTGCACGACCGTCGTCACGTCGCTTTCAAGGATCGTCACCCGCTTGGTCCCCTTCTCCCGGTCGAGCGCATTACCGAAGGCATCGGCGAGAATCTGCACCGCCTTGCGTCCCTCGATCGTATAGGAGGCAATGAGGTCGGGGACGGTGCGTGCGAGTTTGACGCCCAGACGCTTGGCGGCGCCGATCGTGATCTCGCGAATCTGCGGCTCGGTGAGTGGCTCGAAGAAGACCTCCGCGCAGCGCGAACGGATCGCCGGATCGATATCCGACGGGTCGCGCGTCGTCGCGCCGATCAAGATGAAATCCGCCGGAGCACCTTCGGCGAAGAGACGGCGCACATACGCCGGAACGGCCGGATCATGTTCATCGTAGTACGACGATTCGAAACTTACGCGCTTGTCTTCGAGCACTTTGAGCAATTTGGTCTGCAGGAGCGGATCCATCTCGCCGATCTCGTCGATGAGCAAGACGCCGCCATGCGCCTTGGTCACCAGGCCCAGTTTCGGCTCGGGGATTCCGCTCTCGGCAAAATCGCGGCGGCTCCCTTGATAGATCGGATCGTGCACACTTCCGAGTAATGGATTGGTCGTCTCACGAGGATCCCACCGCAAGGTCGAGCCGCTCGCTTCGACAAACGGCGCGTCCTCGCGGAACGGCGTATAGCTCCGCTGCTTTGCAACCTCTAGTACCAGCCGCGCGACCGTCGTCTTTCCGACTCCCGGCGGACCGTACAAGATCACGTGCTGCGGATACGGCGAGCTGATCTTGGCGAGCAGCGAGCGGATCGCCGCCTCTTGGCCGACGACGTCGGCGAGGCTCGCGGGCCGAAGGAGCTGCAACGTCGAGGCGCTCAGGGAGCGCTGTGAGAGCGCATCGAGTTCGGCGAGCTTCTTCTGCGTCGCGGGGGTCTCGGGCCCACCGTCTTCGCGCAGTGCTTCGAGTTTGAGATCTTTGAGGTAGTCTTGATGGCGTTCGGCCATCTTCGTGTTGATCTTGCGTTCGATGTTGTCTTCGACCGTGCGTTGCGCGATCAGATCGGCCAGACCGTCTTCGATCTCGACGATCGCTTCGCGGAACTTCCCCGGGGCGGGAAGCCGATCGAGTGTGGGATCTTCGAAGACCAAGCGCTGCAATGCCAAGATGCGCTCCGGTAAGAGGTTGGAGCGCATCAGTTTGAGCGCGTTGAGTTTCCCCGCGCGCAGCACCATCTTATCCGCACCGAGCGTCGTCGAGAGCAGCTCGTAGAGCGCGGCGACGTACCGTCGCAAGCCGTCATCGCCGCCGTACTTGCGGCGAAACCGAGCGACGTACGCTGGGTCTGCGCCCTGTGTCACAACGTCCTAATTCGCGGCAGCGACGACTTTCACTGTCGTCTTGGCGACGACGTTCTTGGCAAGCCGGATCTCCACCGGATACGAGCCCAACGACTTGATATTTTCGGGAACCTCGATCTTGTGCCGGTCGAGCTCGACACCCAACTCCTGGTGGATTGCCTGAGCTACCTGTGCGTTGGTCACCGCACCGAACAGCTTCCCGTTACCGCCGGCGCGCACGGGAACGGGAAGCGTCGTCCCCTCCAGGCGCTGCGCGAGTTCGTTTGCTTCGGCGAGCGCCTCGGCGTCGAGGCGCGCCTTGGAGCGGCGTTGCTGCTCGAACCGTTCAATTGCGCCTTTGGAGGCCTCGGCCGCAAGCCGCTTGGGCAGGAGATAGTTCCGAGCGTAGCCGTCGGCGACTTCCACGATGCTGCCGACTTTGCCGAGTGTCTTCACTTCGGAGAGCAAGATGACGCGCATATGCTACTCCGCCACGAAGGGGAGGAAGGCAATGACGCGCGCACGCTTCACGGAGACCGTCAGCAGACGCTGGTGCTTCGCGCAATTCCCCGAGATACGCCGCGGGAGGATCTTCCCGCGCTCGGAGATGTACTTGCGCAGGCGCTGTACGTCTTTGTAGTCGACAGTCGTCTGCTTCTCCATGCAAAAGGTGCAGACTTTGCGCTTGGGACGCCGCTCTTTTTTCGCGGCGGCGCGTTTTTTGGTACTGGTGGCCATGGCTCTCTTTCATGTAGGTGGTGATGGCCGAAGACGAAAGCCCCGGCCCTACACACGTGGCGCCGGCGGCACCACGGCCCGGATATGGTTAGCGATGAAAGAGCTCCGGGCGAGCTCGACAACCCGGCGATTGTACCGGGAAATGAGCCGGAGAGCAACCCGGGAGGTCGCCGATTGCCGAGCGAAGCCCAGGAGAACAAGTCAAGCAAGCACAGGAGCAAGCATCATGGCGACGCATACGATCGATCTCAAGCGAACGGCGAAGGCCCAGTGGACGGGCGATCTCCAGCACGGGGAGGGCTATGTCTCGCTCGGGAGTGGTCTGCTCACCGCTCCCTATTCGTTCCGTTCGCGCATGCAAGACGGCGCCGGGACCAATCCCGAGGAACTGATCGGTGCCGCGCACGCCGGCTGCTTCACGATGGCGCTCGATGCGGCGCTGGGCGCCGCCGGCTTCACGCCGACGAGCCTGACGACGACGGCGACGGTACACTTCACGCAGGTGCCCGGCGGTTTCTCGATCCCGCGGATCGACCTGCAGGTCTCCGGCGACGTTCCGGCAATCGATGCCGCGCGCTTTCAGGAGATCGCCCAAGACGCCAAAGCGAATTGTCCGGTCTCCAAGGCGCTCGCCGGTGTCGAGATCGCGCTGGACGCGACGCTCGTCAGCGGAGCATAACAAGCCGCTCGCGCACACCCCATTTTTAGGATTGACACCTGCGAGGTCGTGGGTAAGAACGGCCCATGAAGCAGGATGCGAGCACTGAAGCCGTGGCCGAGGCTGAAGAGACCCACGACGGGCACGTCCGCCGCGGAACGTTCGAGGCGCTGTCGTCGCGCGACTGGATCGAGATGCTCCCCCTTCAGTTGAGCCGGCTCCAAAGGGAGTTCGTAGACGACCCACATATGGCGCTGCAGCGAGCGCACGACCTCGTCGCGCAAGTCGTCGAGCATCAAGAGCAGTGCGGCAACGACGACGATGCCGAGGAACTCGCAGTCATCCTCTCGCGGTATCGCGGCTTCTGCAACCGGTTGGTCGCAACGTCGACGGCGCCATAGGGAACGGCCACGCGCGAAGGCGCGTGGCCGTTATGCTCGGGGGAAGAACGTGCCCGCCCGTCGCGCCGTTCGAACCGTCGCGCACGAAGGCAGACTCTCTCCCGAAGGAGCAGGCTCGGCGATAGTCGGACCCGCGGCGGCCGCCTCCGCGATCGTTTCGCTCTCCTCACGATCGGTATCGAGTTCCTCAGGCACGCTCACCGGCTATACGCTCTGAAGCCGGCGTTCTTTGGCTTGCGCGAGTTTGTCGCCCAGCTCCTCGAGTTCGGCTTTGTCGAAAAGCTTGCGCACGTTGGGGAAGAATGTCGTCTCCTCTTCCTTGACGTGATGCTTCACTTGCTCCATGAGCACTTGCAGCTTCGCGTTGTAGCTCTCGTCTTCAGGCGCCAAGGAGGCGATCTTCGCGAGCAACTCTTTGGCGCCGGCGTGCTCTTCGTACGCCTCCAGTACCTCTTCCTTGAGCTCGCTCTCCTTCGCCGCAGCGGTCTTGACCGCGGTGTAGAATATCGTCTCCTCGACTTCCAAGTGCGTCCCAAGCTCGCGATCGATCTCGGCGAAGATCCGCGCGCGGGAAACGTGCGCGTTGGGGCCAAGCTCGTCGATCTTGGCAAAGAGCTCTTCTACTTTACGATGGTCCGCCTTCAATAGGGCAATAGCATCCACAACGGGGCCTCTCTCTTTCTGTCAGCTGCGACATTCGTACCCGGCCTCGGTGCAGTCAAACGACCGGCGCAACATTGCCAGTTGGCACGCCCGTGGAAGGACATCGCCTGCTCAGCTGCAGCGCAAAGAATGCAAGAGCTCGTAGTGCCGCCCTGACCTCGCTCAGTGATTCAGGCTCTGAACAAAGGTAACGACTCCCTGTACCATCGCAGCGTCTAACGGAAGCGAAGAATCCGTGTACGTTGCAAGATTCGCGGCGCGGGTATCGTCAGCTGCATCCTTGAGCATGTGCGTCATGTGCGGCAGAATCGAGAGCGTTGCGTCGGGTCTGGCTGCCGCGAGGCGTTTGGCGTCCTCGACGCCGACTTGCATGTCGGCCTCGCCTTGCACGATGGCCAGCGGCGCTTTCGCCTGCGCTGCAGCCGTGGCCGGGTCGATGTTGAGCACCTCATGCAGAAACGCGTAGAGGTACGGCGGGAAGAGCGGCATGAGCGCAGGCGGGAGGTCTTGCGGATCGCGGCCGGCACGCAGGTCGGTAATAGCGTTTTGGAGCGGTCCCAGCAGCGGTGCGGCAGACGGGCCCTGCGCCTCGATTTGCGAGGTGAGCACGTCGCCGATCGGGCGCCCCGCGCCCTCCAGAGAGATCACGCCGTCCACCGGTGTCTTCGCTGCGGCAAGCAGCGCGATCAGCGAGCCTTCGCTGTGACCGGCCAAGACGACATGCGAGAAACGCGGATCCGCTCGCAGCATCCGCACCCAGCCGACAGCATCGTCGACGTAGATGGAGAACGTCAACGGGGAGACCATTGCCGCCTTACTCATGCCGACCCCGCGCTTGTCGTAACGAACCGAAGCGATGCCGTGCGCGGCGAGCGCCTCCGCCAGCAAGCGATAGGTGTTGCCGGTGACGCCCATAGGATTGTTTCCGTTGCGGTCCGTCGGTCCGGACCCCGCAATGATGAGAACCACCGGAACAGGCCCCTGCGCGCCAAGGAGAGCCGGTCCCACCGGCGTCTCGGGCATCTCGAGCGTCCCCGCGATCTGTCCGGTCGCGGTGCTCAGCGTCAGATCGCTCGAAGCCGCCCAAGCGGCGCACGGTCGCAGCACACCGAGGAGAAGAGCCGCGACAATCGCCTCTCGTCTTTTCATGAAGTCATGCTCGCACGGCGAATTTATGCGGTCAACTATCGAAAATAATATCCGAGCGGCACGAGAAGCGGTTTCCCCGCAACAGCAGGGCGCGCCACATATCCCAAGGAGGCGCTTTTCGCCTACCGAACCCCGGATGCCGAATGAGGTGACGGGTGTTTCGGTTACGCGTGTTGGCCCTAGTCGTCGTACTGGGTCTCTTCCAAGTCGATTTCAGTGCGGCTGCCGATGCGCCGTCGAACGGTCCTTCCGATCTGCCGGCGCGTACCGCGGTAACGCATCATCAAATCGTCGTCGACGGCCACGTATTGCGCTATACCGCGACGGCCGGCTTCACGATGCTGCGTGACAAGGCGGATGAGCCGACGGCTGCGATGTTTTCGGTGAGCTACGCACTCGATGGTCCAGCGCACGCGACTCGTCCGGTCACCTTTCTTTGGAACGGCGGCCCCGGATCCTCGAGCGTCTGGCTGCACATGGGCTCCTTCGCTCCGGTCCGGGTGGCGACCAACGACACCGGTCCAATTGGGCCGCCGGGCAAGATGGTAGAGAACGAAGACACGCTGCTCACCGCTACCGATCTCGTCTTCGTAGACGCCCCGGGGACCGGCTACAGTCGTATCGTCGGGAAGGGAACCAAGGACGACTTCTACGGTGTCGACCAGGACGCTCGCGCCTTCACCCAGTTCATTCAGAGGTGGCTCACGCAGAATGACCGGTGGGGCTCGCCCAAATTTTTAATTGGCGAATCGTATGGCACCGCGCGCGCAGCGAACGTCGTGAACCGTCTGGAAGCGGCGGGCGTCGGCATCAACGGCGTGGTGCTCATAAGCTCGTACTTGGATCTTTCGGCGTTGGACCCGGCTACCGCCGGCGACGATCGCGTCTACGTCAATTTCTTACCGTCGGAAGCAGCGGTCGCGTGGTATCAAAACGCACTTCCAGCGCGAACGGGCACACTCGAAAGCTTTCTGGACGGCGTGCGCGCCTTTGCGGCCGGACCCTATGCGACCGCCCTACTTCAAGGCGATACCTTGCCGGCGTCCGAGCGCGACCGTATCGTGCAGACGCTGCACGCAGATCTCGGGCTCAGCACGAGCTACATCGAAGAGGCGAACCTGCGCATCGACCCGACGCACTTCGAGAAAGAGCTGTTGCGCGATCGAGGGCTCATCGTCGGACGGCTCGACGGACGTTTCTTGGGCTACGATCTCGACCGCACGGCGGACTCGCCCTCATACGATCCGACCACCGACATGATGATCGAAGACGTCTTCGTGAGCGAATTCAACCGGTATGTGCACGACGATCTCCACTTCGACGACAACCAGCCCTACCTACCCGAGAACTATGGGGAAGTCGGTCAGGCGTGGAATTTTTCGCGCGATCAATCAGATCCGCAGGTGTCGACTTTCGACCCTAATCTCATCCCGGATTTGGCACGCGCCTTGACCGTCAATCCGACGTTGCGCGTCTTCGCGGCCAACGGATGGTTCGACCTCGCCTCCCCCTTCTTCGGCACCGAGCTGGCGCTGCGTCACCTCGGCATCGCCCCCGAGCTACGCTCGCACGTCACGCTCGGTTACTATCCGTCGGGCCACATGATCTACCTGAACCCCGCATCGCGGCACAAGCTCCGCGCCGACATCGCCTCCTTCATCGGTGCCGCCACCGCCCCGTAACCGCGAATGGCCAAAAACGACACCGGCATAACGATTTGACGTGAGCGCGCCTGCAAGCGCGGGCCGAGAAATGTGCACGCCGCTTGCTCGACGTGAAGAGCGTTTAGCCGAAGCTCCGCACTCCCGGCGGGCGCTGGGGTTTGGAGCCGGCACCAACTGGAGATTCTCAGGTCCATGGCGGGCGAGGCGGCTGCGAGCGGAGGGCAGGCAGCGAGAATAAATCTCTCGCTGCTCAAGACGACCTGGGCCGCATTTGGGGAGGATAAGGCGCTGCGCCTCGCGGCGGCGATTGCGTACTCAGCGCTTTTCTCCATTGCCCCGCTGTTCATCGTGGTGATCGCAATCGTTGGTTGGGTCATCGGTGTGCAGAACGGCGGCCACGGTCATCATGTCGCCGAAGACGCCCTACTCGCACCGATACGGCACGCCGCCGGTGCTCCGACCGCCGATGCGGTGCGCGGCATCATTACGGCCTCATTCGACAAGCCGCGTCAAAGCGTGGTCGCGCAAATATTTGGCTGGGTTGCCTTCATCGGTGGGGCGACGGCCCTCTTCTCCTCGCTGCAAGATGCCCTCAACACCGTCTGGCACGTCGAGGCGATCAGAGGGGGGTGGAAGCAGCTGCTCCGCGCTCGCGCAACGTCGTTCGGGATGATCTTGGTCGTCGGCTTTCTCTTGCTGGTGAGCTTGCTCGGGAATGTGGCGATCGATTTCGTTGGGACGCACGTGCTGGCGCGCCTCCCAATTATCGGAAGCCCCACGTTCCTCGCCGCTCTCACGGAAGTCACGACCGCCGCCATAGCGATGGTCATGTTTGCGGCGATGTTCAAGGTACTTCCAGACGTGGAGATTGCCTGGGGCGACGTATGGTTCGGCGCCGCGGCGACGGCGGTGCTCTTTGCGTTGGGCGAAGCTGCTCTCGCCGTTTATTTTCGCTTTGCGGGGATCGCCTCAGGCTATGGAGCCGCCGGCTCCCTGCTCGTTGCCATCCTGTGGATCTATTACTCCGCCGCGCTCCTCTTGCTGGGGGCGGAATTCACGAAGGTACGCGCCGGGACGGCGAAGACGACGGCGCCCGCGGAACTCCGAAGCCTCACGGAGCATCCCGCCGGGGTCGACCCTCGCGTCGCCGGCAAGGCGACTTCTTAGCCTCCGCGGCCTTCGCGCGCCGGCCGTTCTTCGGCATCTTGTTCGTCGAGATGCTCCTTCATCTCGTCGAGGACGAACGAATTGGCGGCTTCGCGATGCGCGTCGTCGACGTGCTCGTCGAAGTAGCGCACCAGCGCCGCGTCGTCTGCGCCCTCTCGAATCAGACGGTCGAATTCTTCTGCGCGAACGTCGGCCCGATCGAGAAAACCTGTGGAGAGGCCACAGTAGGCGACGTAGTCGCCGCTGGTCCCGGCGTGCTCGGCGCGCACTTTGTCGGCCAAACGCCCCAGCCACGCGTAACGACCGAGAAGGTCGCGTCCACTGCGTGGGGCGGTCGTGGTGAGATCGGGGGCGGCGGTCGTGCTCATGGGGACGTTCTACCCCAGCGGACTCCTCAGGTATCAGGGAGCTTGGTTTCTTCACACGAAGAGAGCGGCCCAGGCGCCGGAGACGACTCGTATGATAGACGCAGAGACCCTTCTTGCCATACCGCTGCTCTCGGCGGTTCCCGTGCGCGAGCGAGAGGCCATCGCCGCGCGCGCCGCCGACATCCACGTCCGAACCGGCGAATGGCTCCTGCACGAAGGCGAGTCGCCCTCCTTCTTCGGGTTGCTCTCCGGCCAGATCGCCATCTCGAAGCGCATTGGTGAACGAGACCGTCCGATTGGGACGTTTGCAGCGGGTGAGTATTTCGGCGAAGTTCCTCTGCTGCTCAACTCGCCGGCGGTGGCGAGCTTGCGTGCTCTCGAGCCTTCGCGTCTGCTGCGTCTGGACAGCGCGGACTTCCGCGAACTCATCGTGAGTTGTGACAAGCTGCGCGAGCAGATCGTTCGCATGATGGTCACCCGCGTCAGTCACCTGCAAGAGGTCGCCCTCGACACGCCGTTGCCAACGGTGACGATCATCGGCAATCGCTACGATCTCGACTGTCACGACGTGCGCGATTTTTTGGCGCGCAATCAGGTTGCGTTTCATTGGCTCGAGCCCGAGGATCCGAACATCGGCATCCGTTTCCCCGGCGTGGCGCTCAATGGCAGCTTCCCGGTCGTGGTATTGCCGGACGGGACGTTTTTGACCGCACCGTCGTATCGTCAAATCGCAAGCGGGCTCGGGTTACAGACGGCGCCTGCGCCGAATCAAGTGTACGATGTGGTCGTCATCGGCGCGGGCCCGGCGGGGCTTGCGGCGGGCGTGTACGGGGCTTCGGAAGGCTTACGGACGCTGCTCGTCGAGCGGAGTGCACCGGGCGGCCAGGCCGGTTCGTCTTCGCGAATTGAAAACTACCTCGGCTTTCCCGCCGGGCTGTCCGGCGATGAATTGAGCATGCGCGCATGGCAGCAAGCGAAGCGGTTCGGCGCCGAGATGCTCAGTGCGCGTGACGTGGTGGGTATCGTCCCGGCAAGCGACGGCGAGGCGCATCAGGTATTGCTCGACGGCGGCGAGCGAATTGCGGGGAAGACGCTGGTGCTCGCAACCGGAGTGACCTGGCGCAAACTCCAGGCCGAAGGGATCGCCGATTTCGCCGGTCGCGGGGTCTATTATGGAGCCGCGCGCACGGAGGCGCTGGCGATTCGTGGCGAGGAGATTTTTTTGGTGGGCGGCGGCAACTCCGCGGGACAGGCGGCGATGTATTTCTCGAACTATGCGGCTCGCGTTACCCTGCTCGTGCGTGGCGATTCGCTGGCGAAGAGCATGTCGCACTACCTCATCGATCAGCTCGCAACCAAGGCCAACATCACGATCGAGACGGAGAGCGAAGTCGCGGCCGTCGAGGGCGAGCATCATCTCGAGCGGATCGTCGTGCGCAACGTCCGCACCAACGAGCGCCGCACGCGCGCAACCAATGCCCTCTTCGTGCTCATCGGCGCAGACGCTCAGACATGTGTGCTACCCGACGAGCTGATCCGCGACGAGAACGGCTACATCTGCACGGGCCGCGATGTCTTGGATCTCAGCGCCGCGGCACACCACCCGTGGCCGCTGGAACGCGATCCATACCTTCTCGAGACGAGCATTCCGGGAATCTTCGCCGCCGGCGACGTTCGGCACGGCTCGATCAAGCGCGTCGCGGCCGGCGTGGGCGAAGGCAGCATGAGCATCGCCTTCATCCATCAATACCTTGCCGCGCTGGAGGCCGCTTCGGCTGCGCAGCCCGTTCCGGCATAAGCGTGCCGAGGTGCTGACTCCGGAGCGGGGCATAACCGTACCATAGAAAGCAACACCGGCTTTCCCGGAGGCGAACGAGATGCAAAAGATCAGACCTTTCCTGTGGTTCGACGCACAGGCCGAAGATGCGGCGAAGTTCTATACCTCGATCTTCAAGAATTCCAAGATCGAACACGTCAGCCGTTATGGCGATGACGGCCCCGGCGAGAACGGAAAGGTCATGTCCGTGACGTTCGAACTGGACGGAGAGGAGTTCATGGCGCTCAACGGTGGCCCGGTGTTCACCTTCACCCCGGCAATCTCGTTCTTCGTCCGTTGCGAGACGCAGGCTGAGGTCGATCACTTTTGGGAGCGGCTCTCCGAAGGCGGCGAGACGAGCCGTTGCGGCTGGCTCAGAGACAAATTCGGTGTATCGTGGCAGATCGTGCCTTCCCTCTTGGGCGATCTCTTGAACGATGAAGACGACGAAAAATCCGATGCCGTCATGCAAGCGATGCTGAAGATGGACAAACTCGACATCGCCGCCCTTCAGAAAGCGGCAGACCGCGCCTCGAGCAGCGCACCGGTCGCGTCGCGAAACAAATAGCTTCATCCCTGGTATTGCGTCGCGCTAGTAATGCGAAATATCAGCATCTTCGGTTGCGGCGGCCTCGGCCGGACCGTCGCATCTATACTCACGCGCCGCGGCGATGCGGTGCGTCTGGTCCAGCGCACGGCGCCTCAGCCTCTACCGGAAGGCTGCACCTTTCTGGCGGCCGATTGCACCGATCGTGAAGCGGCGATCCAGGCGTGCGCCGGGGTCGATACGGTTATCTGCTGCCTCGGTTTCCGTTACGATTCGGCCCTGTGGCGGCGCGCATGGCCGCAAGCCATGGCCAATCTCATCGCAGGCTGCGCGGCTTCGGGGGCGCGGCTCGTCTTCGCGGACAATCTGTACATGTACGGCCCACAGACCAGTCCGCTCACTGAAGAGATGCCGCTCACGACCTACGGACGTAAACCCGTCGTTCGCGCCGAGGTGACGAGGTTATGGAAATCGGCGCACGATAGCGGCCGCGTGCGCGCGGTTGCCGTCCGCGCATCCGACTTCTACGGACCCGGTGTACCAATGAGCCTCATGAGCACCTACGGGGTCGTCCGTCAGCTTGCCGGCAACGCGGCTTTCACCCCCTATTCGCCGGTTGACCATCCACACGACTTTGCCTACGTTCCCGACGTTGCCCGAGCGCTGCTCAGCCTCGCCGACGCGCCGGACGATGCCTACGGAGAAGCCTGGCACGTTCCAAATGCACCCACGCGCACGTTGCGCGAGGTGTTAGCCCTCAGCGCCGACCTGATCGGCGTTCCCAGACGGCTCGTCATATTGCCGCCTGCGACGGTACCGCTCATCGGGCTCTTCGTCAAAGAAATCGGCGAACTGCAAGAGATGCGTTTTCAATGGGACCGCCCCTACATCGTCGACTCGTCGAAGTTTGCCGCACGTTTTTGGGGCGACGCAACTTCTTTCGAGAGCGGCCTCGCCGAGACGATTTCGTTTTATCGAGCGGCGTCAAAGAAAACGTGATCGGCGCCCGCGAGGCTCAAGAGGGACGAGCCGGTCTGCGCGAGACGTTCGATGTGAATAACGAGCATTTCACGAACCTCCGTGTGCTCATGGCCACCGCGCAGCCGCCCTTC
>Ga0335075_10005651_pt1 | contig 19368 bp, 14 predicted proteins | sample Lox_Sample_24_FD_206723 | JGI IMG/M metagenome (GOLD analysis project Ga0335075, IMG submission 206723) | Soil microbial communities from Loxahatchee National Wildlife Refuge, Florida, United States - Lox_Sample_2.4 | ecosystem: Environmental > Terrestrial > Soil > Wetlands | place: USA...
ACGCGATAGCTGCGATCATGGCGACGCTCGCCACGATCAGCTGGACGATCGCGATGTGGATGCAGCTGCAACACCACGGCACGGTGCCGACCGCGGTCGGTGCAGCCATGGAGGGCGTGGATCAACGCTTCGGTGTCCCCAACTCCGCGGTGTTCGCCGTTTCGACCACGCTGACCTCTTGCGGTGCCGTCGACTCGTTTCACGACTCGTACACCAGCCTCGGCGGATTGATGACGATCTTCAATATGCAGCTGGGTGAGGTGGCGCCCGGCGGCACCGGATCTGGCCTGTACGGCATGCTGGTCCTGGCTGTGATCACCGTGTTCGTCGCCGGGCTGATGGTCGGGCGCACACCGGAGTACCTCGGCAAGAAGATCAACCCCCGCGAAATCAAGCTCGCCGCAAGCTATTTCCTGGTCACCCCACTCCTCGTGTTGATTGGCACCGCGATCGCGATGGCGCTGCCGGGCGAACGTGCGAGCATGCTCAACAGCGGACCGCACGGGCTATCGGAGGTGCTGTACGCGTTCACCTCCGGCGCCAACAACAATGGCTCGGCTTTCGCAGGCCTGAACGCCAACACCGTGTGGTACAACACCGCAATTGGCCTGGCGATGGTGGTTGGCCGGTTCCTGCCAATCGTGTTGGTGCTCGCGTTGGCCGGCTCGCTGGCCCGCCAAGGTCACACGCCGGAGTCTCCCGGAACCCTGCCGACCCATCGGGCGCAATTCGTCGGAATGGTCGCCGGCGTCACGGTGATTCTTGTTGCCCTCACTTTCCTGCCCGCCCTGGCACTCGGACCCCTCGCTGAAGGAATTCACTGAAATGCCGACCTCTACGGCTTCGAAGCCCCGTTCCGGGCGTTCATCGCACCATCGCCCCGGCAGCCACGCGCCGGGCGGGCGCATTGAGGGCGGAATGCTCGACCCCGCTCTGCTGACCAAGTCGCTGCCCGACGCGTTGCGTAAGCTCGATCCGCGCACCCTGTGGCGCAACCCGGTGATGTTCATCGTCGAGATCGGCGCCGTCTGGTCGACCGTGCTGACGGTCCGCGACCCATCGTGGTTCGGCTGGCTTGTGGTGTTCTGGCTCTGGCTCACAGTGCTTTTCGGCAACCTCGCCGAGGCTGTCGCGGAAGGACGCGGCAAAGCCCAGGCCGACACCTTGCGCAAATCGAAGGCCGACACCATCGCGCGCCGGTTACGAGGCTGGTCACCGGATAACCCCGGGACCGAGGAGGACGTCCGGGCTCCGGAGCTGCAGAAAGGCGACATCGTCGTCGTGGAGGCCGGCGAGATCATCCCGGGCGACGGCGAGATCGTGGAAGGCATTGCGTCGGTTAACGAATCGGCCATCACCGGCGAATCCGCGCCGGTGATCCGCGAGTCCGGCGGCGACCGCTCCGCGGTCACCGGCGGCACCACCGTGCTCTCGGACCGCATCGTGGTCAAGATCACCCAGGAGCCCGGCAAAAGCTTCATCGACCGGATGATCGCACTCGTCGAGGGAGCCAACCGGCAGAAGACACCGAACGAGATCGCGCTGAACATCCTGCTCGCAGCGCTGACCATCATCTTCGTCTTCGCGGTGGCGACGCTGCAGCCGCTGGCCATCTACTCCAAGGTCAACAACCCCGGTGTGGCGAACACCTCCGCGCTCACCGACAACGGTGTCACCGGAGTGGTATTGGTGGCGCTGCTGGTGTGCCTGATCCCCACCACCATCGGCGCGCTGCTATCGGCGATCGGCATCGCCGGCATGGACCGGCTGGTACAACGCAACGTGTTGGCCATGTCGGGCCGCGCGGTCGAGGCCGCCGGCGACGTCAACACATTGCTCCTGGACAAGACCGGCACGATCACCTTGGGCAACCGAGAGGCATCGGAATTCATCCCTGTCGCCGGGGTCACGGCTGAGCAGTTGGCAGACGCCGCCCAGCTGTCCAGCCTGGCCGACGAAACCCCCGAGGGCCGCTCGATCGTGGTCTACGCCAAGCAGACCTACGGGCTGCGGGAGCGCTCCCCAGGCGAACTCAGCAAAGCGCACTGGGTCGAGTTCACCGCGACCACGAGGATGTCCGGTGTCGACCTCGACGGACGGCAGCTGCGCAAAGGCGCCGCCAGCTCGGTCGCCAACTGGATTCGCGACCAGGGCGGCAACATTCCGGACAGCCTCGGCGACATCGTCGACGGCATCTCGGCTGCTGGCGGAACCCCGCTGGTGGTCGGATTGGTCACCACCGGCGAGGTCGGCAAGAAAGCCGAAGTGCTCGGCGTCATCCACCTCAAGGACGTGGTCAAGCACGGCATGCGGGATCGTTTCGACGAGATGCGCAAGATGGGGATCCGGACCGTGATGATCACCGGTGACAACCCGCTGACCGCCAAGGCGATCGCCGACGAGGCCGGGGTCGACGACTTCCTCGCCGAAGCCACCCCTGAAGACAAGATGATGCTGATCAAGAGTGAGCAGGAGGGTGGCCGGCTGGTCGCGATGACCGGCGACGGCACCAACGACGCACCGGCGTTGGCTCAGGCCGACGTCGGGGTGGCGATGAACAGCGGCACCAGCGCGGCCAAAGAGGCCGGCAACATGGTGGATCTGGACTCCGACCCCACCAAGCTCATCGAGATCGTGGAAATCGGAAAGCAGCTGCTGATCACGCGTGGCGCGTTGACCACGTTCTCGATCGCCAACGACATCGCCAAATACTTCGCGATCATCCCGGCCATGTTCGTGGCGCTGTTTCCCGGACTGGACCTGATCAACGTGATGCGGCTGCACAGTCCGCAGTCGGCGATTCTCTCCGCGGTGATCTTCAACGCGGTAGTCATCGTCGCACTGATTCCGTTGGCGCTGCGCGGTGTTCAGTACACACCTAACAGCGCGTCAAAACTGTTGAGCCGCAACCTTTACGTCTACGGGCTGGGCGGCATTGTCGTCCCGTTCATCGGCATCAAACTGATCGACCTGGTCGTACAATTCATCCCGGGGATGGGCTAAACATGAATGTCTCTATCCTGATTCGCCAACACTGGGCGGCACTGCGCGCGCTGCTGGTGCTGACCGTGATTACCGGTTTCGTCTACCCCTTGGTGGTGTGGGGCGTCGCGTTTCTTCCCGGTTTACACGCCAACGCAGAGGGCTCGATAATCAACGTTTCCGGAAAATCGGTCGGCAGCAAGCTGATTGGCCAATCGTTCACCGACAAGGACGGCGACCCGCTGCCGCAGTACTTCCAGAGCAGGCCGTCGGCGGCCGGAACCGGCTACGACCCATTGGCATCGGGAGCCAGCAACTTGGGACCGGAAAATATCGTCGACACACCTGCCGATCCGGCCAAGCTGGCTCCGGGCGCCGATCCGTCCACCGCCGGATTCAAACCCAGTCTGCTGACTCAGGTGTGCTCGCGCAGCTATGCAATCGGGCAGCTCGAGAAAGTCGACGGCGAACGTCCGTTCTGCACCGGTGGCGGGGTCGGGGCTGTGCTCTCGGTGATCGGGCCGCGCGACTCCTCCGGCAACGTGATCCATCCGACCCGGGTGGTCAGCGTCAACGAGCCCTGCTCGAAGCCCGGAACCAGACCGACGACTGTGTTCCAGCAGTTCTACGAGGGCGTGCGAGTGGAATGCGCTCAGTACGGCCAGGACTACTCGGCGGGTCGGATCGTTCCGATTCGCGGGGCCGCGCCTGATCACCCAGTGGTACCCGCCGACGCCGTCACCGCCAGCGCCAGCGGCCTGGATCCCAACATCTCACCGGCGTACGCCCAGATCCAGGTGGCCCGGGTGGCCCGCGTGCGCGGGATCAGCATTGCCCAGGTGCGTGACGCGGTTCACAACAATCAGCATGGTCGTCTGCTCGGCTTCGTCGGCGCGCCGCAGGTCAATGTTCTGCAACTCAATCTCGAGTTGGATAGCAAGTATCCAGTGAAGTCTTGACCTTCCCGATGGAATGATGTCCATGTGAGCTCTGTCAGTGAGCCGGTAGCGCCAGAAGCGGCAAGGGATGAGCCGCTTGGTCGTAGCGCGCCAACCCACCGACGGGGCGATTTGCGCATCTACCTCGGCGCGGCCCCGGGAGTTGGTAAGACCTGCGCAATGCTCGGCGAGGCGCATCGCAGGCTGGAGCGCGGCACCGACGTGGTCGCGGCGGTAGTAGAGACCCATGGCCGCAGCAAGGTCGCCGAGCTCATCAAAGGCATCGAAGTCATTCCACCGCATTACCTTTCCTACCGCGGAACGCTGTTCCCCGAACTCGATGTCGAAGCGGTGCTGCGGCGCCGGCCGGAAGTGGCGCTGGTCGACGAATATGCGCACAGCAATATCCCGGGCAGCGTCAATTCCAAACGGTGGCAGGATATTGAAACGCTGCTTGACGCCGGTATCACCGTGATTTCGACGCTCAACATCCAGCACCTCGAAAGCCTCAACGACGTTGTCGCCCAGATCACCGGCGTCGAACAGCACGAGACCGTGCCCGACGAAATCGTCCGAAAAGCAGCTCAGATTGAGTTGGTCGACATCACGCCGGAGGCGTTGCGGCGCAGGCTCGCCCACGGCAACGTCTATCCGTCGGAGCGGATCGACGCGGCGCTGTCCAACTACTTTCGCACCGGTAACCTGACCGCACTGCGTGAGATCGCGCTGCTGTGGCTCGCCGATCAAGTCGATTCGGCGCTGGCCAAATACCGGGCCGAACAGAAGATCACGGCCACTTGGGAAGCCCGTGAGCGGGTCGTCGTCGCCGTAACCGGCGGCCCGGAGTCGGAGACATTGGTGCGCCGCGCCTCCCGCATCGCATCGAGGTCGAGCGCCCAGCTCATGGTGGTGCACGTCGTCCGCGGCGACGGCCTCTCGGGCGTGTCGCCGAAAGAGATGGGCAAGGTGCGCGAACTCGCCGCCAGCCTGGGCGCGACGGTTCACATCGTGGTCGGCGATGACGTGCCGACCGCACTGCTCGACTTCGCCCGCGAGACAAACGCCACGCAGTTGGTGCTGGGTACCTCGCGGCGGTCACGGTGGGCGCGCCTCCTGGGCGAGGGGATCGGTGCGGCCACCATCGAGGCCTCGGGGAAGATCGACGTCCACATGGTCACCCACGAGCAGGCCAATCGTGGGTTGCCGTTCGCGTCGATTCCGCCACGCGCTCGCCAAATCGTGGCCTGGCTGGCCGCCATCACCATGCCGTGGGGGATTTTGGCGGTTACGACACGCTGGCTCGACCCGACGCTGGATATCGGCGGCAAGACCGCCATCTTCTTCGCCGGGGTAATTGCCGTCGCGCTGTTCGGCGGAGTGGCGCCCGCTGTGCTGGCGGGGATGCTGTCCGGAGCGCTGTTGGTGTATTTCATCGCCGAACCGCGCTACTCCTTCACCGTCAACAATCCCAGCAACGCCGTCACCATCGTGGTCTTATTGGGAGTCGCGATGGCGATCGCCGTGCTGGTGGACGCCGCGGCCAGCCGCGCCCGGGAGGCCAGGCGGGCGACCCAGGAGGCGGAGTTGCTGGCACTGTTCGCCAGTTCGGTGCTGAAGGGCGCCGATCTCGGCACGCTGCTGGAGCGGGTGAGGGAGGCGTATTCCCAGCGCGCGGTATGCCTGATGCGTGACGTCGACGGCCGCCAGCAGCTGGTCGCGAGTGTGGGCAAAAACCCATGCGCCACAGTGGATTCCGCCGACACCGCCGTGAAAGTGGGCGAGGAAGAATTCTGGATGCTGTTGTCCGGCCGCGCCTTGACCGGCCGCGACCGCAGGGTGCTTTCGGTCGTCGCAACGCAAGCCGCGGGCCTGGTCAAACAGGCTGAGCTCGCCGAAGAGGCCGGCAAGGTCCAATCCCTCGCCGAGGCCGACGAGCTGCGCCGCCTGCTGCTCTCGGCGCTTGGCCACGACCTGCGGACTCCGCTGACCGCGGCCAAGGCAGCGGTGTCCAGCCTGCGCGCCGAAGACGTCTGGTTCTCGCCTGAGGACACCGCCGAATTGCTTGCCACCGTTGAAGAATCGATCGACCAGCTGACCTCCCTGGTGGCCAACCTGCTGGACTCATCTCGGCTGGCCGCCGGCGTGGTTAGGCCACAGCTCTCCGAGGTCTATCTCGAGGAAGTCGTCCAACGCGCCTTGATCAGCATCGGCAAGCGGACGACGATGTTCGGCCGCGGCAGCCTCGACCGAGTCAAGGTGGAGGTCGGCGGAACAACCGCGATGGCCGACGCGGGCCTGCTGGAGCGGGTGCTGGCGAACCTCATCGACAACGCCCTGCGTTACGCACCTGACAGCATGGTGCGGGTCAACGCGGGTCAGGTGGGAGACCGTGTACTGATCAACGTCGTCGACGAAGGACCGGGTGTAGCGAAAGGTGCCGCGGAGCAGATGTTCGAGCCGTTCCAGCGGCTCGGCGACACCGATAACAGCACCGGTCTGGGCCTCGGCCTGTCGGTGGCCAAAGGGTTCGTCGAGGCGATGCGCGGCAGCATCCAAGCGACCGACACGCCCGGTGGCGGGCTGACCGTTCTGGTGGATCTGGAGGCCCCACCCGAGGTTTCGCAGCCATGAGCCGCACGAGTGAAGAGGAGCGGCGCTGATGACTCGCGCCGGCGACGATGCAAAGCGAAGCGATGATGAGGAGCGGCGCTGATGACTCGCGCCGGCGACGATGCAAAGCGAAGCGATGATGAGGAGCGGCGCTGATGACTAGGGTGCTGGTGGCCGATGACGACCAACAGCTTCTGCGGGCGCTGCGAATCAACCTGTCGGTGCGCGGCTATGAAGTGATCACTGCCGCATCCGGATCGGCTGCACTGCGCGCCGCCGCCGACCATCACCCCGAGGTGGTGATCCTGGACCTGGGTTTGCCCGACATATCCGGCGTGGAGGTCTTGGCCGGACTGCGCGGTTGGATGAGCGCTCCGGTGATCGTGCTGTCGGCACGCACCGATTCCGCAGACAAGGTGGGCGCGCTTGATGCGGGTGCGGACGACTACATCACGAAGCCGTTCGGCATGGACGAACTGCTGGCGCGGCTACGTGCCGCGGTCCGTCGGGCCGCTGTGTCGACAGACGGAGATGAGCCCGTGGTGCAGACGCGATCATTCACCGTCGACTTGTCGGCGAAGAAGGTGACCAAGGACGGCCGGGAGGTCCACTTGACACCCACCGAGTGGGGAATGTTGGAGATGCTGGTGCGCAACCGCGGCAAGCTGGTGGGGCGTGAGGATCTGCTCAGAGAGGTATGGGGACCAAAATACGCTAAGGAAACTCACTACCTGCGTGTCTACCTGGCGCAGCTGCGCCGCAAGCTCGAAGATGACCCGTCGCGACCCAACCATCTGCTGACCGAGGCAGGCATGGGCTATCGCTTCGAGGCGTGAATGTCATCGTCTTTCATTAGCGGACACTGAAATTCGATTAAGCTCCCGCTGAGTCGGACTCGCCGACAACGACGCACCGATTTCCTCAGCGAGGACGTCATCACGCGATCGCCCGAACACGAATGACGCTGTGCGAGAAGGACTTTAGACTAATCTTGCGTTCGGGTGGCACGAGAGGCCGACACTAGCTGATCAGCTTCGTATGACGAGTGGATTTCAGTCCCAGCAAATTGGCTGTTGAGACCGGGCGAGATAACGCCGTCGTGTAACCTTCACCAGTAACGGCATCGGCAAAGCGGGTGTCTCCCCGCGCTCAGTCTTGGACTCGATCGCGATCAGGTACTCCCGAGTGGCGGATGAGAGCATGCATCATCACATCATTGTCAGCGGTGACGATGCGCTGGCCACGACGATCATCGACGAGCTGAAACGGGCCGGCGCGCGCGTTGTCAAGCTGTCACAGGCAGAGCTCGACGTCAGTGTCGCTCGCGAGCTCGCCCGGGCTGAAGTCGCACGCGCCGTTGCCGTCGTATGCGCCGGGGACGACGATGCGACAAATCTCGAAATCGCGCTACTGGCAAGGAGAGCCAACCCGAACCTGCGTGTAGTGGCGCGGCTGACCAACGACGTGCTGCGCGCAGCTGTGGCTGACGACAACGGGCCCGGCGCGATCTTCAATGTCGCCGAACTCGCAGCGCCGGCGGTCGTCGAAGCCTGCCTGTCGCACACCACCCACCCGTTCGAGGCCGCCGGCATGAAATTCGTCGCGTCCGGCAGCGAAGCACCCCGCGACGGGTCGCTGCGGGAGATTTACGGCGAACTGGCGCCGGCGGCGATCATTCGTGGCGAGAACTCTCCCACCCCGGGCGAGGTGGTGGCGTGTCCGACTCGAGATGAGCAGGTGCATGCCGGCGACTGGACCATTATGATTGGGACGGCCAAGGACGCGGTCGATCAGGGCATCAACGTTCGCCAGCCGACCGGAACACGTTCCCAGCGCCCTCGGTTACGCCGAATGGTCGACGCCATCCGCGTAGTGCTCAATGACTTCAACCCGGCGTTTTATCCCGCGTTGGCGGCCGCAGCGGTTTTGCTGGCCACCTCGATGATCGTGTTGCACTACAACTATCAGCGCCCGCGGATGTCGTGGATCGACGCGCTGTACTTCACCGTCGAGACGATCACGACCACGGGCTATGGCGACTTCAGCTTCGGTCATCAGGTGATGTGGCTACGGCTGTTCGCCGCGATGTTGATGTTCAGCGGAGCGATGACTATTGCTTTGCTCGTCGCGTTCATCGCCGACGTGCTGCTGTCGCAGCGCTTCGTCGTGGCGGCCGCGCGGCCGCGGGTGCGCCATCTGCGCAACCACATCATCGTCGTCGGGCTGAGTGAGCTCGGGATCCGGGTTGTCACCGATCTGGTCAATGCCGGACACGACGTCGCGGTGATCGAGCGCGACGAGGAGAACCGCTTCTTGTCGATGGCGCACGAGCTCGACGTGCCGGTGATCTTCGGAGACGCGACGCTACTCCCAACCCTGGAATCAGCGCGGGTTGATCGCGCCCGTGCGGTGGCAGTCGTGACCCGCGACGACATGATCAACATCGAGACCGGGATCATGCTGTCCGAGATCTTGGGACCACGGGTGCTGCCCAAGATCAACCGGCTGGCCGAGGTTCCGCTCGTGCTGCGGGTATACGACCGCGCGCTGGGCGTTGCGGTCGCGCAGCGGTTCAAGCTCGACGACGTCCGGTCCACCGTCGAGCTGGCCGCGCCCTGGTTCATCGGCGCGGCCAGCGGCCTGGAGGTACTCGGGACGTTTTCGGTCGGACAGAGTTCGTTCATGGTTGGCGCCATGCGAGTGGCGCCGGGCAGCGAGCTCGATGGGCTGACAATGGCCAGCCTGTCCACCCAAATCCGCGTTATTGCGTTTTCCCGGCAGAACGAACCTGTCGAGCTGCGCCCACGTCGGGAGCATCGGCTTGGAGCAGGCGACACGGTCTACCTCGTCGGCCCGTACCGGGAATTGCTGGGCGCGCTGCGCAGGGGGCTGCCTCCTCGCCAGCCCGCGCCCGGCGCGGAATCGCCGCGCGACGGCCACAAAGCTCAGCCAGATCAACAGGGGCGAGACGTCGACGTCAGCCGCGAAGCCAAGGCCGGTTGAGTCGACGATTCCTCCCGCGGCCGGGCAAACGTGTCCCGCCTGACCGAGGTCGCGTTGACAGCACACTCACAGGAACAAGGCCATAGACTCGTCCGCACGCCTGACTTCCCCCGGTGTCCGACACATAGTTGAACCTGAGAAACGTAAGTGGTTCACCTAAGAAATACACCGTGATCGCCGCCACCAAATGCCGTTAAGAAATCGTCATGGAATTGGATACCTTCCATTAAAAGCCGATAATGAGATTGTCCAGCGGTCAAGACACTGTGCTGGTGGGCACCCTAAATCATATCCTGGTGTAACGAATTAAGCGGTCGGCCCGACCATTATCCGGAAAGGGAGAGCGATGCTTTCTGGGACCGTAGATCCCGAATGCCGACAGCGGCAGCCGGTAATTCTGTCGGCCAGCGGCGGTGCGGCGGACGCAGATGTGACCACCTCGTCACCGATCGCGATTCCGACAGCGGCTGACGAAACGCCGGATCTGGGAGGGACAAAAGTTCTGCCGCATGCCAGTATTCACCTGGCCGTCGCTGGCACCGCTACGGCCATGCGCGAACTGGCCGTCACCGCCACGCAGAGCCGCGTCGAGGCGCACCGCGCCATCTGCTGGCCCAACTCGAGCGCGGTGCATTAGAGGGGAGGCGTAGCGATGGATTTCGGGAGTTATCCGCCAGAGGTCAACTCCGGCCGAATGTATGCCGGCCCCGGGGCGGCGCCGATGCTCACCGCCGCAGAGGCCTGGCAAGGGCTGGCCGCCGAACTGCATTCGGCAGCCAACTCGTATCAATCCGTGGTCTCCGGACTGACCGCCGGGCCGTGGCTGGGATCCGCATCGGCGTCGATGGCTGCGGCCGCGGCGTCCTACGTCGCGTGGCTCAATGCCACCGCCGCCCAGGCCGAGGGAACGTCCGCCCAAGCCAAGTCCGCGGCCGCCGCCTACCAGGCGGCGTTTAGCTCGACAGTGCCGCCTCCGATGGTCGCCGCCAACCGCACTCAGCTGACGATGCTGATCGCGACGAACCTGTTCGGGCTTAACACGCAGGCGATCGCGGCCAATGAGGCGCAGTACGGCGAGATGTGGGCCCAGGACGCCGCGGCGATGTACGGCTATGCGGCTTCGTCAGCATCCGCGACGTCACTGACGCCCTTCACCCCCCCACAGCAGAACACCAACCCGGGCGGGTCGGCCGCTCAGGCAGCCGCGGCCAGCCAGGCCGCCGGCACGTCGGCGGGCAACGTGCAAAGCACCATATCGTCGATCCAGCAGGCGCTGTCCGCGGTACCCACCGCGCTGACCAGCGCCGCGGCGCCGGCCCAAGCGCTCACCCCTTTGGACCTCCTCGACCTGATCGCCGACCTGATCTCGATTTTCCTCGACCTGCCAGCCGACTTGGCCGGCATTTTCGTCTCCGTACCGCTGGGCACGTTGGGGATCGTGTCGCTTCCCTTCGACATCGGCGGTTATGGCACCGGTGTCCACACCGACGACATCGTCAGCGGTTGGGCCGGGGTAACGAGCTGGCCGGACGTCGGGCCCGCGCCCGTCAAACCGTTCCCGGCAACGCTGCTCAACTTGCCGCCGGGGACTGTGCCGGCGCCGAGCGTCGCGGCAGGTTTGGGCGAGTCCAACACGATCGGAGCTTTGTCCGTGCCGCCGACGTGGGCCGTCGCCACCCCGGCGGTAAAGCCCATCTCCTACACGCTGCCGGCGCTGCCGGGAACCGCTGCCAGCGCCACCGCCGCGCCGGCAGCAGAAGGTGGTTCTGGAACCACGCTCAGCGAGATGGCGCTGGCCGGAATGGCCGGGCGGGCTATGGCCGGGACGGTGGGTACCGGCGTCGGCAAGGCGGCCGGCAAGGCGGGTAAAGGCGCGCGTGCGCAGGCGCGCGCCGGAGAGACGGCGACCACCCGCGGCAGTGCCGCAGCGGGCGAAAAGGACGACGCGCCTAAAGACAAGCCTCGCGCCGTGGTCACCGGAGTCGCGGCCGAGCTACGCGAGTTCGCCAAGCTCCGCGACGAAGGAATTCTGACCGACGCGGAATACACCGAGCAGAAGAACCGCCTCCTCGGTCGCTAAGCCGCCCGCCGCCGTGCGGCGTAACCGCCGGTTACCTGGAAGAGGAATGCGCAGCAATGGATTTCGGGATTTATCCGCCGGAGATCAACTCCGGCCGGATGTATACCGGTCCGGGATCGGGGCCGATGATGGCCGCTGCGCAAGCCTGGGGCAGCTTGGCCGACGAGCTGTACACGGCGGCCAGCGGATATCAGTCGGTGGTCTCGGAGCTGACTTCTGGGGCATGGTCGGGTCCGTCGTCCGCGGCGATGAGTGCAGCGGCCGGGGCCTATGTGGAATGGCTCAGCGCCACCGCTGCGCAGGCCGAAGAGACCGCCGCCCAAGCCCGGGCGGCGGCCGCCGGTTACGAGGCTGCATTCGCGATGACGGTGCCGCCGCCGGAGATCGCCGCCAACCGCAGCCTGCTCGCAACACTGGTAGCCACTAACTTCTTGGGGATCAACACACCGGCGATCGCGGCCACCGAGGCGCAGTACGCCGAGATGTGGGCGCAGGACGCGGTAGCGATGTACGGCTACGCGGGTTCGTCGGCAGCAGCGACAGTGCTGACTCCGTTCAGCTCACCAGACCAAAACACCAATCCAGACGGGACGGCCAGCCAAGCGGCTGCGGTCGGCCAAGCGACGAGCACCTCCGCCGGCAACGTGCAAAGCACCCTATCGAGTGTGCCGCAAGCGTTGTCCGCTGCGTCGACGGGTACGTCGGCGCAGTCGACGTCTCTGTTGGACTTCCTGAACGTGTTGAGCGAATTGATAACAATCTTCGCCGGCACACCAGGCGCTCTGAGTAGCGTTCCGGACGTCGGGCTGGGGCTGTTGGCGATCATTGATCTTCCGTACGGAATCGGCGGCTATCTGACCGGTGCCAATACCGATAAGTACATCAGCGCCTGGAATGGAGAAGAGGAGTGGCCGAGCTACGAGCCGGCGCCGCTCCGGGAGTTCCCGGCCACACTTTCGAACCTGCCTGAGGGCACAGTATGGGCCGGCGCGGGCGGAGCAAGAGTGATGGGCGGATTGTCGGTGCCGTCGGGGTGGACCGTCCCTGCGCCCGAAATACGTTCCATGGCAAAGACGTCGCCACTCACCAGCTCTGGCACAGCAGCCGTGCCGGAGGCGGAAGCCAGCGCGGCAAATACTTTCAACCAGATGGGGCTGGGGGGTATGGCCGGACAAGCCATGGCCGGCCCACCGGCAGCTGACACCAGCCAGGACAGCGGCAAGGCGGTGACCCACTCACGGCTGACGGGTCGCGGTCCACGCGCGGCGGGCGACGATGAGCCCGAAGTAACGCCCGCGCCTCGGACGGTCGTCACCGGGGTCGCAGCCGCGATACGGGATATCGCCAAGCAGCGCGCTCAGGGACATCTGACCGAGGAAGAGTACCGAGAGCAGAAGAAGGGCCTACTCGAAATCTCAGTCAGACACCGCCCGTTGGGATAAGCAGCCCTACACCGCGATCGACAGCGCGATGCCATCCAGGATGTCGTGCTCGCTGACCGTCAACGCGTCGATGCCGGCCCGCTCACGCAGCGCAAAGGCCAATTCCTCGATCACGATCGCACCGCCGCCGATGACGTCGGCCCGTCCCTCGTGCATCGGCCCGAGCGCAGTGCGCTGTGCCCGCGGCATGTTGATCAGCTCCTCACACACGGTGAGCAGCCGGTCGATGCCGACCTGCGAAAGATGAATGGCCGCAGAGTCATAGGTCGTCATGTTCTGCGCCAGCGCCGAGATCGTCGTCATCGTGCCGGCCACGCCCACCCAGGTGCGTGCCCGTTCCACCGGCACGACGCGCAGCGCCTCGCCGAGCCGTTCGCGAACCACGTCCCGAGCAGCCGCCACCTCTGCCGCCGTCGGCGGGTCGGAATGCAGGCATCGCTCGGTCAGCCGTACGCATCCGATGTCGGCCGAGAAGCTCGCTACTACCGTATCGCTACCGAGCACGATCTCGGTCGAACCGCCGCCCAAGTCAACGATGACGAAAGGGGCTGCGGCAGAGTCTAACTCGTTGACTGCGCCGCGGAATGACAGCTCGGCCTCTTCGACCCCGGTGATCACCTCGGCGACCGAGCCGTCCACCACGTTGCCCAGCACATCGGCCGTCATAGTGAAGAAGACGTCCCGATTGCCGGCATCACGGGTGGCCGAGGTGGCAACCATGCGTATCCGGTCGACGCCTTTCGACGTGCACAATGTGGCGTAGTCGACGAGCGCGACGCGGGTGCGCTCCAACGCATCCGGCGCGAACTCGCCGGTCGCGTCGACGCCCTGACCGAGCCGCACGATGCGCATCTCGCGGTGTACGTCGCGCAGCTGTCCGTGATCCGCGTCGGCGATCAGCAACCGAATCGAATTGGTACCGCAGTCAATTGCGGCAACGCGACTCATCGTGCCCACTCCCCCGGATCCAGAATTCCGGCCATCGACGGCTCGGCTGCTAGCACCGCGAGCGCCTCGTCGCCCAGTGGATTGGTTCCCCGACCCTTGGCCAGCGAGTGCGCGATCAGCACGTGCAGGCACTTGACCCGGTCTGGCATGCCACCACCGGAAAACGTTGTCCCCATGGGCTCGATGGCATCCCGCTCGGCCAGGTATGACTCGTGAGCCCGGCGATAACGGGCGGCCAATTCCGGGTCGCAGCTCAGCCGCTGCGTCATTTCCCGCATCATCCCCGACGACTCCAGCCTGCTTGCCGCAGCGGTGAGCAGCGGGTGTGTCAGGTAGTACAGCGTCGGAAAGGGCGTGCCGTCAGGCAGTTTCGGCGCCGTCTTCACCACGCCGGGTTCGCCGTTGGGACACCGGTAGGCGATGTCGAGCACCCCACGCGGCTCGCGGCCGAGCTGGCGCGCCACCGCGTCGAGGTCGGCGCGATCAACCACCGGGCGGCGGCGGGCTCGGCGGGCCGGGTGGCGCCGGCGGCGCGGGCGCCTGCGGTGCGGGTGTCGGCGGACCGTGCGGAGTATCGGCGATGGTGTGCCACAGCGCCGTGTACCACGGGTCATTGGTCGCTGCGGCGGTCGGCTGCTTCCCCGGCTCTGCGGGAACAGCCGCCGATGGGGGAAGTTGGACCTGATACGGGACGTCACCCGGCTTCACGAAGCCCAGACGCTCTCGGGCTTGCGCGGCAATGTAAGCCGGGTCGGCAAGCTTGGCCTTCTGCTGCTGGAGGTCCGAAATCTGCTGCCGCAGAGCAGCTTCTGAAGCAGCCAACTGTTTCATCTCAGTCCGCTGCGCGAAATAGGTACGGACCGGACCTGCGATGGTGAGCGTCAGCACGCAGACTACCGCTGCCAGGATCGCAGCCCGCCGCGCGGTCAGACCGAGCCGTTGCTCCGAGCGTTGCTCGGCCGATTCGATAATCGCCTGTTTGATCGGTTCAACGACTTCGGGCATCGCACGAGACGCCGTCGGTCCGCGACGGGCCGCCGGCGACTTGCGCGCCCGGCCATGTTCCGAATCGCCGGCGCGGCTCGGGCGCGAGGCCGGTGAGCGCCGCTTCGGTTCTGGCCGTTTCGATTCGGGCATGGTTCCGGTCGACTAGCCGGCTTCCGGTGCGTAGCGGGGGAAGGCCAGGTCACCGGCGTAGCGGGCGGCGTCGCCGAGCGCTTCTTCGATGCGCATCAGCTGGTTGTACTTGGCGACGCGTTCGCTGCGCGCCGGGGCGCCGGTCTTGATCTGCCCGCTGCCGACAGCCACCGCCAGATCGGCGATCGTGGTGTCCTCTGTCTCACCGCTACGGTGGCTGATCATCGTCCGGTATCCGCTGTGGTGGGCCAGCGCGACCGCGTCGAGCGTCTCGGTCAGCGTGCCGATCTGGTTGACCTTGACCAGCAGGGCATTTGCCACTCCGCGTTCGATGCCCTCCTCGATCCGCTCGGGATTGGTGACGAAGATGTCGTCACCGACGATTTGCACCCGCTCACCGATCGATGCCGTCAGGGCCACCCAGCCATCCCAATCGTCTTCGTACAGCGGGTCTTCGAGAGACACCAGTGGGTAGGAGCCGACCAGGTCGGCGTAGAACTCTGTCATCTGCTCGGCGGTGCGGGACTTCCCCTCGAATGTGTAACCATCGGCGTCGTTGTGGAACTCGTTGGCCGCCGCGTCGAGAGCCAACGCCACGTCGGCGCCGGGCTTGAAACCGGCGGATTCGATGGCCGCGCTGATCAGGTCCAGCGCCGTCTTGGTGTCGGCCACGTTGGCGGCGAAACCGCCCTCGTCGCCCACGGCGGTGGACAGGCCTTGCTTCTTCAGCACCGCCTTGAGGGAGTGGTAGACCTCGGCACCCCAGCGCAGCGCCTCGTAGAAGCTCGGCGCCCCGATCGGGGCCACCATGAACTCCTGGATGTCGACGGCGGTGTCGGCGTGCGCGCCGCCGTTGAGGATGTTCATCATCGGCACCGGCAGGATGTGCGCGTTGGGGCCGCCGAGATAGCGAAACAGCGGCAGTGCGGCGGAATCGGCGGCCGCCTTGCCGACGGCCAGGGATACCCCGAGGATGGCGTTGGCGCCTAATCGGGATTTGTCCGGCGTGCCGTCGAGGTCCAGCAGCGCCTGGTCGACCAACCGCTGATCGTCGGCGTTCAGCCCGATGACTGCCGGCGCGATTTCGTCCAGCACCGCCTGCACGGCCTTTTTGACACCCTTGCCGCCGTAGCGCTCGCCGCCGTCCCGCAGTTCGACGGCCTCATGTTCGCCGGTCGACGCGCCGGAGGGCACCGCGGCCCGCGCGAACGTCCCGTCGATCAGGGCCACCTCGACCTCGACTGTCGGATTGCCGCGCGAATCGAGGATCTCGCGGGCTCCGACCTGCTCGATAATCGGCACTGAGTTCTCCTTAGCGTGGTCAAGGCGTGGTAAGGGTTAAGTGCTTGCCATGAGTAGCCTAGAGCCTGCTCAGAGCGGGTGGCCCGCCGCATAGGCGGTAGCCCAATCGCGCACGGCGCGGGCATACGCGTCGGAGTTGTTGTACGCCCACAACGCCGTTATCCACCCCCGCGGCGTGGCGAGGTCCTTTCCGCGCCAGCACAGATAGCCCGCGGCCGACAACGCGGCATCATCGATGTTGTCCACGCTGACCTTGCCGTCGTTGTTGGCGTCCACGCCGTATTCCCGCCACGTCTCGGGGATGAACTGCATCGGCCCCATCGCCCGGACGGTGTCCGAGTCGCCGCCCATGCCGCCCGGGTCGCTGTCGACGATGCGCATCGTGCCGTTGGTCCCGTCGAGCACGACGCCCCGGATCGGGGGACGCACGTCTCCGTCGGGTAACAGCGTCGCGCCGTGATAGGTGCCGTGATGGCTCTCCACCTGCCCGATACCGGCCAGTGTGGTCCACGCGATGTGGCAGCCAGGGTTCTCCACCTCGGCCACCCGCGCGGCGTAGGCGTAGGCCTCCAGCGCGGTGACGGGTATTTTCAGCGCCGGAGCACGTGCGGCCGCCCAACCGTGCAGCTGGTCGGCAGGCCGGCCTTTGGCATGGGTGTCGACCGGCGGAACCGCAGCGCCGGCGGGCGGTGGCACGCCCTTCGGAATGTAGGGGCCTAGCTGCCAGCTGCAACTTGATGCCAAGAGCAGCGCCGTCGCACCCACGACGGCGAACGCCCGCAGCCAACGGACCGGTGACACGACACTCCCTACACACGACTACCCGACCATGGTCCCACGCGAATCGAGTGGGTCAGGCCGCCGTCGGCGCCGACTGTGTGACAGACCGCGGTTGTCCAGCGAAGATGATCTGCGCCACAGCTGCGATCGGTCGCACACGTGGGTACCGCACCGGGTGTGTCGCGACCTACTCAGGGTCGCCGTTCTGATCGTGCTCGTCGCCCGCCGCGTCCTCAGACACCTCGCCATCGGAGTCGACGACCTCGTCATCGTCGGTCTCGTCATCGTCGGTCTCGTCATCGTCGGCGTCGGACTCGGGCTCGCCGGCCGGCTCCACGAGCTCCCGGACCGCGGGCTCTTCGACGGCCGGCAGCCAGTGCGCGCGCCACTCCTCCTCGGTGATCACGCCGAGTGCAGCGACATCCAGCTCCGCGGGCACGTCGTCGCCACGGCGATCGGCGGCGATGGCGTTCTCAGCGGCCCGGACGGTATCCATGAATTCCAAAATGGCCGTGCGCAAGGCATTTTCGGCATCGACGTCGGCCGTCACCGTGATCGACGTGATTTCCAACGGGATCAACTCGGCCGGCAGGCCCGCACGGGTGACTCGCTGAACCACCTTATGCGCCAATGCCAAAGCAGGTTGCGCGGTGGGCACATCGTCCATCACCGAAGTCCGCGGCTTCTCCAGCGCTTTGCGCTCCTCCCATTGCGCCAGCTGCTCGTCGAGCGAAACCGGCTCTCCTGCAAGAACTCCCGGCGCCCGGTTGCCAAGTTTGCGCAGCAGCGTATCGGCGACGTCGTCGATGGTGAACGGATGCTTCTGCGCGTCCTCGGCGATGCGGGCGTGGAAAAGCACCTGCAGCAACACGTCGCCGAGCTCTTCTCGCAACGCATCGGCATCGCCGCTCCGGACCGCGTCGAATACCTCGTAGGTCTCTTCGAGCAGGAACCTGCGCAACGAGTCGTGAGTCTGCTCACTTTCCCACGGTCCTGCGATCCGCAGTTTGTCCATCATCGCGACCGCGTCCATCAGCCGCTCCCCCGGCTGCTGGTCGGGCGCGGAGATCAGCCGCTCGCCGGCGGCTAATCGTGCCGTGACGGACGGGTGATCGGGATCGGAGGACAACAGCACCGGGGCATCCTCGCCGGTATGCGCGGGGCGCGCGGCCGGCAGCGTCCAGGGCACCGCGACCGGCATCTCCTCCGTGTACTGCACCTCGCCGGTGAGCAGCTCGAGGGCTTCTACCGGAACCAGCGACGGGCGGCGAGGGTCGACCAAGACGACAGTCATGCGCGCCATTCGCCCCCGCAAGCGGGCGGTACCCCCACAACCCCGGCTGCTACGTCGAAATCAGCGTCATCGGCGCGAGTCATCGTCTAACCCCTCCTCACCCGGCGCCTGCCGAATTCCTTAGACCAGCCCTGCTCGATTCTGCCCCGTCCAGCGCAGATACCAAATCGGCGACCATGTGCACCAGCTCGACATCGCGAATTCGCGGTGCGCCGACGCCCCCACCGCGGGGAATCGGAACCTGCACCGTCGCCGTCGTGGCGCGGTAACGCGCGCCCGGATACATCCGTGCAAGGCGCACCTGAGCCGAGTCCGGCAGTGTCATCGGCGCCAGGCGCACCGTCGCCGCGGACGCTGCCGAGACTTCGGTGATGCCGGCAGCGCGACAAACCAGCCGGAGCCGCGCCACGGCCACCAATCGCTGGGCGGTTTCGGGCAGCGTGCCGTAGCGGTCGGTCAGCTCCTCGACAACAGCATCGACTTCGCTGTCTTTGGCCGCCGCGGCCAAACGTCGGTACCCCTCCAACCGTAGCCGGTCGCTGGGGATGTAGTCCGGCGGCAGGTGGGCATCGACCGGCAGGTCGATCCGCACGTCTTTGGGCTCCTCGGCGGTGGTGACGGTCTGCCCGTCGGCGGCCGCACGGTAAGCCTCGACCGCCTCACCCACCAGTCGCACGTACAGATCGAAGCCCACCCCGGCAACGTGCCCGGACTGCTCGATACCCAGCACATTGCCCGCGCCGCGGATCTCCAGATCCTTCATCGCCACCGCCATGCCGGCGCCCAATTCGTTGTTCTGCGCGATCGTCGCCAACCGGTCGTAGGCGGTCTCGGTCAGCGGGGCGTGTTGCG
>Ga0335075_10005653_pt1 | contig 19365 bp, 17 predicted proteins | sample Lox_Sample_24_FD_206723 | JGI IMG/M metagenome (GOLD analysis project Ga0335075, IMG submission 206723) | Soil microbial communities from Loxahatchee National Wildlife Refuge, Florida, United States - Lox_Sample_2.4 | ecosystem: Environmental > Terrestrial > Soil > Wetlands | place: USA...
GGCGGTGCATCTGGCGCAGGTAACCAAGCGCCTGAAGATCGGCTGCGGCTTCAACATCACCCCGATGTGGCACCCGCTGCGGCTGGCGGAGGACTTCGCGGTAGCCGATATCCTGACACAGGGGCGCACCGTGTTCGGGGTGGGTCGCGGCTACCACACTCGCGAGGTGGAGACCTTCGGCGCGCCGATGCTCGACCAGAACGCCAACCGCGAGCTGTTCGAAGAGCAGGTCGAGGTCATCTTCAAGGCCTTCAACAATGAAGCGTTCGCGCACAAGGGACGGCACTACACGCTGCCGCCGGCGGTGCCGTATCGCGGCTACGAGCTCAAGGAGCTGACGCTCGTGCCGCGCCCGGTGCACCAGCCGGTCGAGTGCTGGCAGCCGATCGTGAGTGCCAACCCGCGCGGACTGGATTTCATGGTCAAGCACGGGATCAGGGGCGTGGTCGGAGGCGGTGCGGCCACGATGGCGGAGGGGCCGATCCACGCGTATCGCGATGCCGCTGCACGAGCGGGCCAACAGCTTCAGTTGGGCGAGAACCTGACCATCGGCATCTTTTTCCATCTGGCGAAGACGCGGGAGCAGGCGATCCGCGAGATCACACCCTGGTACGAGGAGTATGTGAAGATGTTCGCCCCGCTAGGATTCGTGCCGGGGCTAACACCGGTGCAGGTGGCAGCGGTGGCGCAGCGCGGTGGCTGGGCCTCGGCCGACGTGCCTACCGTAGAGCATTATATGAAGATTGGTTCGTGGTACGCGGGGACGGCGGAGGGGCTGATCGAGCATCTGAAGAAGATCGAGGCCCGCTTCCCGGGCATGCAGCATATCAGCTTGAGCACCAGCCTGTGCACGCCGAAATCGGTGATGCTGGAGCAGTTTCAGTGGGTCGCCGAAGAGGTCATGCCAGCGTTCGGGGCCGGCAAGCGTTGAGTTGCGGGCATCTGAGCAGCCAGGGACCGCTGATGTCCTTCGGCTCTTGGAGAAGCAATCGACTCATTCTTGGAGATTATAGAAAAGGGCGTGGGCCATTTGACCGGTTGGCCCAGAATGGCGGAGCGGCCTTCTACCGCAACGTCGCCAGCAGGCGTTCCGCCGCCTTCAAATCCGCCGTGTCCAGACCTTCCACGAACGCCTCGAATATCGGCCGCAGAACCGTGCAGGCGCGTTCCCGTTCTCCCTGAGCGGCCCACAGGGCTGCTAGATCGACCACGGTGCGCAATTCCCATGACCGTGCACCTTGGCAACGGCTCCAGTCGAGCGACTCGGTAAAGCACGCCTCCGCCTCCTGGCGCCGAGCCTGCGGTACAGAGAGAAGCACACTTCCCTTCACACGCAGGGCCTCCGGCATGTGGACGAGGTCCCCGTTTTCCCCAATCAGCCTGATCGCCTCATCAACGAGCATCAGGCCCTCGTTGAATGATCCGATCGCCACAAGGCCTTGAACGAGAGCAAGCTTGAACTCCGTGTCGAGCATTCGATAACGCATCGCATGGAGTTGTTCCAGGCAGCCCCGCAGATCCTCGACCCCTGCCCTTGCGTCCCCCCGGCGGATGGCCAGTGCGCCTTTATAGCCGCGTCCGGCTGCGAGAAGGGGCCGCAGAAAATGGGTCTCGCCATGTGAGATCAAGCGATCTGCGTACTCTTCGACATTCCCGAGATCGCCTACCCAAAGGAACATCCCTGGTGCCCAGAACAACGCCAGGTCAAGTGACGACAGGTCGCTGCGCTCGGCATCCGTGATGGTCTGACGCATGCGTTCCACGGCCTGAGCCGGATGGCCCTGCAACCACTGCGTCCGTGCCAGACCAACAGCGACCCAAACCTGGTGATCCAGGCCGAGGTGGGTCTCACCGGTACCGGGCAGGCTGGACCAGCACTGAAGCGACGCCTCAAGCGCCGCGCGCGCGCCGCTGTGATCGCCCGTAAAGTGAAGCGACCTCCCCAAACCTGAATTGGCTAACGCGACAGCGGTCGCATCCGATGCAGCTCCTGCAATGGCCTGGCCGACCTTGGCCCAACGCAGCGCGGTCTTAAAATTGCCTGCGCGCGTGTGGAACATTGTTAATGTGCTCATAAGCTCTACCCGATGAAGCACGTCACCGCGTGCTTCGGCAATTGCCAGGCTTCTATCCAGGGCGGCCTGAGCCGAATCGCTTTGCCCCCACATATGCATCGACGAAGCTCCCAGGCTTGCTTGCAGATGCATCTCCTTGGCTCCGCCGCGACTGGCATCGTCGAGAGCGAGTATTGCTCGCTCCGACCAGCGGTGGCATTCAGGGAGCAGTGACATTGCCAGGAAAACCGGTGCCGCAGCAGCGGCCAGCCCGACACCGATAGTAAGGTTGCCGTTGGCGCCGAAGCACCATTCCAAAGCGGCACGAGCATTGTCCAGGTGGGCAAGAGGTGTCGATCTCTTCTGCCACTCATGCTCAACTCGGTCGAGCAGTCCTGTGTAATATACGGCATGTCGTCTCGAGAATTCCTCTAATTCGCCGCTCTCGGTCAGCTTCGAGAGCGCATAAGCTCGTGTCGTCTCAAGTAACCGAAAATAGCCCCCGTCTCCGGTGAAATCCGGCGCCATCAGCGACTTCGCGACCAGGTTGGCGACACGATCTGCAATTTCGGCCGCCAAAGCCTCACCGCGATTGGTTACCGCGTTGGCCGCATCGAGTGAAAAGCTTCCCGAGAAGACCGCCAGGCGCTGCAGCAGAAGGCGCTCGGCATCGGGTAGAAGCTGATAGCTCCAGTCGAGTGTCGCGCGGAGCGTCCGATGCCGTGGGAGCGCAGTGCGGCGCCCGTTTGTCAACAGCGTAAAGAGATCGCGCAATCCCACGGCCACCTGCTCGAGCCCAAGTGTCGCGGCTCGGGCCGCGGCGAACTCGATGGCGAGCGGTATGCCGTCGAGGTGGCGACAGATTGCCGCAATCGTCGGCAGGCTGGCGGCGTGTGACGCGACGTCAGAACCGAGTTCCTTGACTCTGGAAACGAAAAGCTCTGGTGCGCTATGGCCCAGAATCCGGTCGGCATCCACCTGGTCTATCGTCGGCACCTCAAGCGGCAGCACGCGATAGGCGTACTCGCCCTCCATCCGAAGAGCCTCGCGGCTCGTCGCCAGTACTGTGGTGCGCGGACAGAGCCGCACGAACATTTCAGCCAGGGCCGCCGCTGCGTCGATGACGTGCTCGCAATTGTCAAGAACCAGCAGAAGGCTCCTGCCGGCGATCGCCCGAGCAACGGCTTCGGCGGAGATGTTGTTGGATCCACGCCTAAGCCCAAGCACCCCAGCTACCGCGGACGGCACCAGGTCCGGGTCGGACAACGACGCCAACTCGATAAGCCACCCGCCGTCGGTAAACTCGCCGAGGACGTGGCGCGCGACGTTCAGTGCAAGGGCTGTCTTTCCAATGCCGCCTGGTCCTGTCAGGGTCACGACGCGGTAAGCAGAAATGAGATCCTGCAACCTCTGCAGGGCTGCCGATCGGCCAACGAGACGCGTACCAGTAGCCGGGAAGTTGGTTGCCGGAGACTCCGCTGTCACCCGTGTCTGCCGGGGACCGAAAGGAGGCTTTACGACGTCGTGACGCCGGACTGTCCAGTCACCGAGCAGACGATAGCCGCGGCGGGATTCGGTTTTCAGCAGACCCCGATACGGACCGAGCGCCCGGCGCACTGCCGCTGCGTGAACATGAAGCGTACCTTCCATAACAATGGCGCCGGGCCAAACGCGGCTCATCAACTCGTCTTTGGTAACGAGCTCGCCGGCCGACTGCGCCAGAACTTCGATAATCTCGAAGGCACGCCCACCAACCGGTACGGGCGATCCAAGCACCCGGAGTTCGCGGCGCGCGAGGTCGATCTCGCACTCGCCTGACGCGTAAACCAGTCGAATGCCCTCAGCGAGCATGCCAACGGCCCTCAGAGATTGAGCATCCGGTCTATCGCGGCGTTCAGCGGAGGTCGGCACCACGTTGTCAGCCGCAATAGGTCACGAGCTCGTGATTACAGAATATCAACCTTCGGGATGCTTCAGCCTCGGAATTCGCCTTTAGAACTTTTTAGAAGAACCCCCAGGAATCGCAATCGCGCGCGAACCATCCTGCGTACGGTAGCCAGCCAACCATCAGCAACTGCGTGGTCGGACAGTTCCCGCTGGTTACAGCGATAAAGCAGGAGAAGCCAACATGATCTCTGCGGCATTTCCGTACCAAAAACAGCGGCGGCGGGTCCTTGGCCGTGAGATGGCGTACGTAGAGGTGGGACAGGGCGACCCCATTGTGCTGCTACACGGCAACCCCACCTCGTCGTACCTCTGGCGGAACGTGTTGCCGCACCTGCAGCCACTCGGTCGCTGCATCGCACCCGACCTGATAGGCATGGGTGGCTCCGACAAGCTGCCTGACAGTGGCCCCGGCTCTTATCGCTTCGTCGAGCACCGCCGCTACCTCGACGCCCTGCTCGAGGCCCTGGATGTGCGCGAACGGGTCACCTTCGTTATCCATGACTGGGGCTCCGCCCTCGGCTTCGACTGGGCCAACCGCCACCGCGAGGCCGTGAAGGGCATTGCGTTCATGGAGGCGATCGTGCGGCCGCAGGGCTGGGACCACTGGGACAAGATAAATATGCGTCCGGCCCTGGAGGCGCTCCGTTCCGAAAAGGGCGAGGAGATCGTTCTGCGAGACAACTTCTTTATCGAGAAGATCCTGCCGGGGGCCATCCTGCGCACCCTCTCCGCCGAGGAGATGGCGCACTACCGGCAGCCGTTCGCCGAGCCCGGTGAGGGGCGACGGCCGACGCTGACGTGGCCTCGGCAGATTCCAATCGAGGGCGACCCCGCCGACGTGACTGAGATCGTGGCCGCATCCTCGGACTGGCTTGCGACGAGCAAGGTGCCCAAGCTGTTCTTCAAGGCCGAGCCCGGTGCGATCCTCGCCAACGATAAGGATCTCGCCTTCATCCGCAGGTTGCCAGCGCTGACCGAGGTGACGATCGCGGGACGCCACTACGTTCAGGAGGATTCTCCTGACGAGATTGGGCGGGCCATCACGGGCTGGATGGGCGCATTGGGCTGACGGGTGCCGTGGGATCTCGATGATATCGCCGATCAGCTCATCGTCCGGCACAAGGCCAAGCAGCCGTCGCGGAGTTGACGCGTAAAGGGAGCGGATGATGTCGATCAGAGACGACCTCACAGTCGTACTTGTCCACGGGGCCTGGGCTGACGGTTCAAGTTGGGAAAAAGTGATCCGCGGCCTGCGAGCCGAGGGGCTGAAATCGGTCGCCGCCCCGCTGCCCCTCACGTCGTTGACAGACGACTTGGCCGCGCTCGAGCGTACTGTTGAGCGGGTTGCCGGACCCACTGTCCTTGTTGGACACGCCTATGCTGGCGCGGTAATCGCCGAAACGCGCTCAGAGAAGGTCAAGGCGTTTGTCTATGTCAGCGCACTCGCGCCCGATGAAGGCGAGACCGTTGCCGACGTCTTCTATCACTCAGAGCCGCATCCAAAGGCGCCCAAACTGGCCCCGGATGCCCATGGGCTTATTTGGCTGCCGGAAGAAGCGTTCCCCGCCGCCTTCGCACCAAACGCTTCCGCCGAAGAGCAGGCGGTGCTGTTCGCCGTTCAGCGGCCACTTGCGGTTCCGTGCATCAGCACAAAGGTTGGACGGCCTCTTTGGAAAGACCGACCGACCTGGTTCCTGCTGGCCGAAGCCGATCACATGATCGTCTCTGCGACACAGCGATTCATGGCCGACCGGATGAAGGCCGAGATTCGTTCGCACGCGGTGGATCATACACCGTCTGTCACCGCTCCCCACATGGTGGTGGACATAATCCTGGAGGCGACCCGCGGTTGCGAGGGATCGCTGAGCGGAAGGAGGACATCATGAGCCGCATCAAATATCTCACCACCGATGTCGATGGATTCAAGGTCTTCTATCGCGAGGCCGGCCCCACTGACGCCCCCGTGCTCGTGCTGCTGCATGGCTTTCCGAGTGCAGGACATATGTTCCGCGATCTGATCCCGCTGTTATCCGATCGCTACCACGTCATTGCGCCCGATTTGCCGGGCTTTGGCCAATCCGACATGCCGCCGCGCGCGAACTTCACCTATTCGTTCGACCACATCGCCGAGGTGATCGACCGGTTCACCGAAGTCGTTGGCCTCAGGCGATTTGCGATCTACGTCTTCGACTATGGCGCCCCGACGGGGTTTCGCATTGCCTTAAAGCATCCGGACCGCGTCACAGCGATCATCTCGCAAAATGGCAATGCCTACGAGGAGGGCCTGAGCGAAGGCTGGACTCCCATTCGAGCTTACTGGGAGGAACCGTCGGCCGCCAATCGCAAAGCCCTGCGTGCATTTCTAAAGCCGGAGACGACGCATTGGCAGTATACGCACGGGGCTGCCGATCCGACATTGGTCTCGCCGGACGGCCAGTCCCTCGATAATTTCTATCTGGCGCGACCAGGCGCCGACGAGGTGCAGCTCGATCTGTTCGGCGATTACAAAAGCAATGTCGCACTCTACCCGGCCTTCCAGAATTACTTCCGAACACAAAAGCCACCACTCCTCGCGATCTGGGGCAAAAACGATCCGTTCTTCCTGCCGCCGGGCGCCGAGGCGTTCAAGCGCGACAATCCGGGCGCGATCGTCCGCTTCCTGGATACCGGCCACTTCGCGCTTGAAACACACGTGGAAGAGATCGCCGCGGCGATCCATGAGTTCCTTCCCGGTTGATGTAGGAACAAAGCGTCAACACCACTGGTCAGTACAGGGTCCCGCGTGTCGACGCTCACGTATCCGCTCTGCGGCAAGATGGTCGTGTTGGTCGACATGTAACGCCTCATCTACTGAGAAGACAAAGAGCAATGAGATATCGAAGTCGGTAGCGATGCGGCGGCCAACCCCTCGAAAGGGGCCAGGATACCGCCCGCTACGGCGAGCATCATGATAAAGGCGATGCACACCATGGAAAAAGGGGAACCTGATGAACGCCCTCATTTTTCGCCTGTCTAGAACCAGCCTATTCAGGGGCGATCTGGACAGTCATTTAGTCCGTGCCTCCATGGTGATTATATTCATCGCATTCGGCTACCAGAAGTGGTTCAGCTTTGAAGCGCATCAGATTACCCCGTTCATCAGCCATAGCCCACTGGTTTTCTGGACGATTCCGGCCTTCGGTGTTCGCGGTGCGAGTTTCTTCCTCGGTACGACGGAATGGACATTCGGTACACTGATTTTTCTGGGCTTCTGGAACCCGAGGCTCGGCGCTCTCGGGGCACTTGGCTCAATCGTCACCTTTCTCGGCACCGTCACCATTATACCGTTCTTTCCCAACGCGTGGGCAAAAGAAGCGGGTGGCTTTCCAGCCATGTATCTCCCAGTCGCTTTCTTGATCAAGGACATCGTACTTCTCGCCGTCTCGATCTATTTGTTGAAGCAGGATGTGATGCATGCTGCTCTGGAGATGGAGAGCAACGGCTATGGTGCGGGCTATGAGGACCAATCGACTGTGCTGACGCGGTGAACCGGTAGTGGTCCGCGATGCGCGGGTCTCGGCGAGTTCGCGCCGATCACGCCGAGGTGATGGCTTTCCTCCTGTCATCCAACGTCCCGTTGGGATGACAAGAACTAGACGAAGGGCTGCGCCGGCGTGCGTCGCGTGCGCCCCGTGGTCCCCGAATCATCTCCGTTAGAAATGGAGGGAGCTATGTCTAAACCCGAGCAGTTCGACGTTCTGATTCTCGGAAGTGGCCAAGGTGGCAAGCTGCTCGCCTGGCACACTGCGAAATCCGGCCGCCACACCGCCTTGGTCGAGCGGCGTTATATCGGCGGCTCCTGCCCCAACATCGCCTGCATGCCCAGCAAGAATGAAGTCTGGAGCGCGCGGGTCGCGCACATGACACGGCACGCGGCGCAGTTCGGCACGACGACCGGCACTGTGACGATCGACATGGCAAAGGTGCGGCAGCGCAAGCGCGAGATGGTCGAGCACGAAGTCGCCCTGCATCTGCAGAACTACAAGTCGAGCGGTGCCGAGCTGATCATGGGGAGCGGGCACTTCGTGGGGCCGAAGACACTCGAGGTCCAGTTGAACGAGGGCGGCACCCGCCTGCTGACGGCCGAGCAGGTGTTCATCGACGTCGGATCGCATGCGGCGATTCCGAATATCCTCGGCCTGGAGGCCGCCCGGCCGCTCACGCATATCGATCTGCTCGAGCTGGACTATGTGCCCGCGCATCTGATCGTGCTGGGCGGCGGTTATGTGGGCCTCGAAATGGCACAGGCCTACCGTCGGTTCGGCAGCCGCGTGACGGTCATCGAGTCCGGACCACAGGTCATGAACCGGGAGGACCCGGATGTCTCGGATGCCATGCGGCGGATCCTGAGCGACGAAGGTATCCGATTTGTGATGTCAACCGAGATGCTGAATGTGCGCGGCCACTCGGGGGAAGGGATCGTCGTGTCTGCGCGCACGCCCTCGCGCGAAGATACAATCGAGGCCAGCGACATCCTGGTCGCGGCCGGGCGCATTCCGAACACCGCGGGGATCGGGCTGGAGAAGGCCGGCGTCGATCTGGATGCGCGTGGTTTCATTCGCGTCAACGATCGGCTGGAGACGACGGCGCCCGGTGTCTGGGCACTCGGGGAATGCGCCGGCAGCCCGCAGTTCACGCATGTATCCGTCGATGACTTCCGGATCATCATCGACAACCAGGCCGGTGGGAAGCGCAATACACGGGACCGGCTGGTCCCGTACTGCGTCTTCAATGATCCTCCCCTTGCCCGAGTCGGACTGAACGAACGGGAGGCGCGGGACGAGGGCATTGCCGTGCGGGTCGCCACCCTCCCGATGGAGGCCGTGCTGCGCACGCATACGACGGACGAGACACTCGGCTTCATGAAAGTCCTCATCGCCGCCGGCGACGACCGCATTCTGGGCTTCACGATGATCGGCTCCGAGGCTGGCGAGGTGATGGCCGCGGTGCAAACGGCGATGCTGGCGGATTTGCCCTATCCGAAACTCCGCGACGCCGTCATTGCGCATCTGACGATGGCCGAGGGATTGGGGTTTCTGCTGGCGAACGTCCCGCAGCGTTGAGGCAAGCTTTCCGACAAAAGGAGCCCGACGACATGAACGACCTTCCTCTGATCGTCTTTGACGTCAATGAGACCCTCCTTGACCTTGAAACAATGGAGCCGACCTTCGAGCGCATCTTTGGTGAGAAGCAGGCCATGCGCCTTTGGTTCGCTAACTTGATCCTGTATTCCGCGGCCTTGACCGTCGCCGGCTGCTACGTCCCGTTCACGGACATCGGCGCGGCTGTGATGAAGATGCTCGCGAATACACAAGGCATCAAGATCAACGATGCGGACAAGGATGAGCTCAAGGAGAAATTCTCGACGATGCCGCCGCACCAGGAGGTGCCGGCAGCGCTTCGCAAGCTGCGCAACGCGGGTTTCCGGCTGTTCACCCTCACGGACAATCTGCTCGAGGTGCAAACTCGGCAACTTGAACATGGCGGCATTGTCGATCTGTTCGAGCGGCGCTTCAGCGCCGATGGCGTGAAGCATCATAAGCCATCGCGCCAAGCCTACAGCTATGTCGAGAGGGAGCTTGGTGTCGAGCCCTCGCAGCTCTGTCTCATCGCCTGCCATACATGGGACACGCTTGGTGCCGTGGCGGCCGGCTGGCAAGCGGCGCTGATCAAGCGCGTCGGCAACGATGTCCTGGGAGTCGGCCCGCAACCACAAATCGTCGGCAATGACCTGAATGATGTTGCCGATCAGCTGATCGCCCGACACCAGGCACCGAGATAGGGTCGCTGCAGGATCGATATCGGCCAGCGGGTGGCTCGCCGCACGGAAACGCCCTGTGGCGAGAACGCGGTTGATTATATCTCGGCAATCACCGCATGAACTCACCCATGAAGCGCCAACGAGCCGATCAAGCGCTCGTCGAACGTGGCCTGGCAGACAGCCGGACACGTGCGCAAGCCCTGATCCTGGCCGGCAAAGTCTTCAGCGGTGACCATCGCGTGGCGAAAGCCGGACAGCCCATCGCCGCCGAGACGCCGCTCGTCGTGCGCGGTCAGGACCATCCCTGGGTCTCCCGCGGCGGGGTCAAGCTCGACCATGCGTTGAACGCATTCGCGCTATCTCCCGCCGGACTTGTGTGCCTGGACCTGGGTGCCTCCACCGGCGGGTTCACCGACGTGTTGTTGGCGCGCGGCGCAGCCCGTGTGCATGCCGTGGACGTCGGCCAGGGGCAGCTCGCCTGGAGGCTCCGCACCGACCCGCGAGTGGTGGTGCACGAGAAGACCAACGGCCGCAGCCTGACGTCCGCGATCATCCCCGATCCGGTGCAAGCCCTGGTCTGCGATGCAAGCTTCATCGGCCTGGCGACGATATTGCCCGCGCCATTGGCTCTGTGTGCTCCCGGCGCCTGGGCGGTCGCGCTGATCAAGCCTCAGTTCGAGGCCGGGCGCTCCGCCGTCGGCAGCAAGGGCGTCGTGCGCGATCCAGCAGTACACGCGCTCGTCTGCGACAAGGTGCGCATCTGGTGGAGCGGCATCCCCGACTGGCACGTGCTCGGCATCGAGCCGAGCCCCATCGCCGGCGCGGAGGGCAATCGCGAGTTCCTGATGGCCGCCCTCAAGAAGGCGTGACGGATGGCGATTCGGCTCCGGACGCCGGCACGCCGCGGGCCATCGCCAGGTCGCGTCGCGCGATCTCGGCCAACAGCGACCATACGCGGCCGGGTTGCATCGGCACGTCCGGGTCGTTCAGCAGACGATCGAGTTCGTCCAGCTTCCGGGCGTACTCGGCCTCCGTCATCATCCACGCTCCTTTGCTCGGCCCTCAAACGGGAAAAGCCGGAGGATGGTGGCAATCACATGGCGCCTTCGTGAACGTCGGCTGGCTTTTCAGCGAATACGGCCGATTTCGCGCAGGTTGCGCTCCACGTTGCCCATCAGCCCGGTGTACGGGCGCGCAGTCGAGAGGTCGGACAGGGCCGGAAACGCCTCGGCGAACATTTCGGGGGTGACCGGCTGCTCGGGGTCGAACTGCACGCCTTCCGTTACGAAATACTGCACCCGCGCGTAGCCGCCTGCCGTGGCAGCAATGATCTGGCCGGAGACGGCGCACTCCTCGCTGCACAGCCACGCCACCGCCGGGGAGACCAGTTCGGGCTTCATATAGGGGATCATGTCCGGCGGCAGCAGTCCTTCGGTCATTCTGGTATGCGCCGAAGGCGAGATAGCATTGGTCAGGATGTTGTATTTCGCCCCCTCGAGGCGCAGGCAGTTGATCAGGCCCACCACGCCGGTCTTGGCCGCGCCGTAGTTGCTCTGGCCGAAATTCCCGACCGTGCCGGAGCCCGAGGTCGTTACGACCACGCGCCCATACTTCTGACCGCGCATGATCGGCCACGCGGCTTTCGTGCAATAGACAGTGCCCATCATATGCACGTCCACCGCCGCCCGAAAATCCTCCATCGACATATTGTGGAACGCCTTGTCGCGAAGGATGCCGGCGTTGTTGACCAGGATGTCGAGTCGTCCCCACGCGTCGAGCGCGGTGCGTACCATATTCTCCGCACCAGCCTCATTGGCGACGGAGTCGTAATTGGCGACTGCCTGGCCGCCCTTCGCGGTGATCTCGCCCACCACCTTGTCGGCGACCGAATGCGCCGAACCTCGCCCATCGACCGCGCCGCCCGGGTCATTGACAACGACGCGCGCACCGCGCTCGGCCAGCAGCAGGGCATGACAGCGACCAAGGCCAGCACCGGCGCCGGTGACGATGGCAACGCGATCATCGAAACGAATGGGCATAACCGGTCTCCATGCCAAATGACCCGGAACAGTCGCATGCAGACCGGCAACCAGCAACGCGCCCTTCCCCCACCTCTCCCGCTCTGCGGGAGAGGTCGTCGCGCGCGGAGCGCGCGGCGGGTGAGGGTGCCGGGGACGAGCCCTTCAGCCGGTTCCCTCCGCGAACCGACCTCGGCTACCCGACGGGATCCAGCACCACGACGGGAATTTCGCGCTTCGTCTTCGTTTGGTACTCCGCATAGGGCGGCCAGAATTCCAGCGCTTTCTCCCACAAGCGTGCACGTTCCTCGCCGGCGACCGTCCGCGCTCGAGCCTTCATTTTCGCCGTCCCCACCTGGACTTCGACGTCCGCGTTAGCCAGGATATTGCGGTACCAACCCGGATGTTCGGGCGCCCCCCCTTTCGACGCAACAACAAAATAGCTGTCCCCGGCTTGCCCATAAAACAGCGGAAACTGGAACTTCTCTCCCGACTTCCGACCGGTCGTCGTCAACATCAGCGACGGTACAGTCAACTCCGGCCGGCCCGGCTGGCTGATTTTATACATGTGCCCGTCGGCGCCACCGCTGGCGAGATAGCGGTTCGCGTGCTCCCGCATCCAGTCCGGAAGGTTGGGAGCGAGCTTCGCATCGGCCATCCTTGATTCTCCTTTTGCATCCCTATCCCGACTTAACCCCGGCTCGTGCCGCGACGAAAGCCTGGCATGAACGGCACCCGGCGTCGCTCAGTCTGTCCACCAGTGATCCGGAACGGTACCGGGGACGTCTTGACCTCCATATGGGGAGCCTGCACCTGGGGAGCCGTGTGTGGCATATATCTGGTCGAACCGATCGACCCGAGCGTAGTGTGGATCCGAGGGACTTGGACCCCGGTAGAACAGCTCGGTATCGGGATCGCGACGGTCGATGGAACTGTCCTGGCTATAGGCTAACTGGAGCGTGGTGGCCGCTATCCCCGTCGCGACCAGGAGCAATCTACGCATCTTGTGGCCCTTACATCGATATCTCGAGGCAGGCCATCGTGGTGCACGCCCTGCACATCGTGCCACCATGTGGTCGCGATGACCCGCGGTGTCGCGCAGCGCAAACAGGCGTCCGACTTTGACCCCGCCCCAAAACGGACTTTTAAGATCGGTAGCACACTGTATATGCCAGATCCAAACTCGGACACCATTTACCCAACACGCGCACGTGCGGCCAGGATGGTTCGGGCCGACAAGAACTACGGGCCTACAGTCACTTCCGGCGCGGTGATGACGGGACCGGGGGCTGGACGCCGAGATGCCCATCAACCGATCGAACGCGCTGAACATCCGAGCCTCCTGTCGTTCTCGATTGAGGCCACGACATGATCCGCGAGTTCAGGGGTCTGGCTCTGAGGTCACATCTCCTCTGCTTCTTTTCGCACGCGAACGTCCGGGGGGCGACGAGCGTGTCCCCTCCCCCATCTTCCGATTGCGGCACGGCCGCCGACCGTGGCAGAGACTCCGCCCATGATTGCCCGCCGCTCCCTCCTGACTTCGATTCCCGCCCTGATCGCTACACCCGCCCTCGCCCAGTCCGGCGGCTTCAGTGCCTTCCTGGACAGCGTGCGCGCCCAGGCCCGCCGCGCCGGCATCTCGTCCGCCACACTGCAACGCGCCCTGTTCGGCCTGCAGCCGAACAGCAAAGTGCTGGAGCACGAGCGCCACCAGCCCGAGTTCACCCTCACCTGGGCGCAGTACCGCGCCCTGCTGGTCACCGACCAGCGAATCCAGGCCGGCCGCGCCGCCTGGCAGCGTAACCGCACGATCTTCCAACAGGTGCAGCAAACCTACGGCGTCTCCCCCGCCGTGATCCTCGGTATCTGGGGACTGGAATCCAGCTTCGGCACCAAGACCGGAGATTTCCACGTCGTGGATGCCCTGGCCACGCTGGGCTGGGCCAGTAGCAGGCCAAGCTTCTTTCGCTCCGAGCTGATTGCCGCGCTCCGCATCCTCGATGCCGGCGACGTCACATCCGCCCGCATGACCGGCTCCTACGCCGGGGCGATGGGCCAGCCGCAGTTCATGCCCAGCTCCTACCTGCGCTACGCGGTGGACATCGAGGGCACCGGCCGGCCCGACATCTGGACCAGCACGCCCGACGTGCTCGCTTCGATCGCCAATTACCTCCTGCGCAGCGGCTGGCGTACCGGCGAGACCTGGGGCCAGCCGGTGACGCTGCCGCCGGCCTTCGATTCTCGCCTGACCGGGCGCGACAACCGCCGCCCGGTGACCGAGTGGCTGCGAATGGGCGTGCGCCCGACCAGCGGACGCCTGCTGGCCTATGCCAATCAGAGCGCAGCCGTGGTGCAGCCGGATGGTCCCGGCGGCGAGGCATTTCTCGCCTATGCCAATTTCACCGCCATCCGGCGTTATAACCCGTCCGACTTCTATGCCCTTGCAGTCGGGCTGATCGGCGACGGCATCCTGGCGTGAGCCGCCTGCTTGCTTTGCTTTGCGCACTGCTGCCGGCGGCGTGCACGCAGCACCACCCCACGCCGGCGCCGTCGCCGCACTACGTGCTTGGTGCGCCGTATCAGGCCGGCGGCGTCTGGCGTTACCCGCAGGCGAACTACGACGCGGTCGAGACCGGGCTGGCGACGGTCTATCAGGGCACACACCCGCCGCTAACCGCCGATGGCGAGGCATTCGATCAGACCGCCCTGGCAGCGGCGCATCCCACTCTGCAGCTTCCCGCCATTGCCCGGCTGACCGACCTCGACACCGGCCGCCAGCTCATTGTCCGGATCAACGACCGCGGTCCCGCCGCGGCGGACCGCCTGATCGAGGTCACCAGTCGCACCGCCCAACTCCTTGGCTTCCCGCCAAACGGCGTAGCACGCGTCCGCCTGCACGTGCTGCCGGCCGAAAGCCACGCGGCGGCCGACGCCCTGCCTGGCGCACCGAGCCTGCAAATAGCGGCCGCACCACGCACGGGAGTTGCCGAGCAACAGCTCGCCGCGCCCGCCGGGGCCGGCCGGGACAGCGCCCCGCCGTCGGCGCCGGTTCCGCAACTCGCGTCGGCGGCGGTGTTGCCCGCCGCGCCGCCGATGCGCCTGCCCGAAGCCGTGACGCAAACCACCCCCGCCCCCGGCAGCCTGTGGGTGCAGGTCGGAAGCTTCCTGGGCTACCGCTACGCCGCTATTCAGCGCGCCCGCCTCGCCGCGCTGCATCCGCAGATCGTTACCGGAGAGACCGCCGGCCAGCAGGAATTTCGTGTCCGACTCGGCCCGTTCGCGACTATCCCCGAGGCTGACGCGGCGCTCGGCCAGGCACTGGCGGCAGGCGTGCCCGATGCCCGGATCGTCGTCGAAAGCGATCCTTAGCCCCCCTCCCCTTGCGGGAGGGGATGGGGGAGGGGTCGAGACGCAAGTCACAGAAGTAAGTACCACCCGCAACCGTTGCGCGGTCGCTGAACAGGAGCCCATCCGATGATCACCCGCCGTTCCGCCCTGCTCGGCTCCGCCCTGGGGGCGGGCTCGTTGATCGCCGCCCGCGCCCAGGCCCAGCATCGTCCGGTGCAGCACGGACATCCGCCTGGGCCGAACGCCGGCAAGGAGGAGTCCGGCCAGCCGCCTCCCAGCCCGGCCGATACGCCGCTCGGTCCCGTGGATACCAAGGCGAAATGGGCATTCATCCAGGACTTCAACACCCGCGCCGAGCTGTTGAACAAGAACGCCGACGAGCAGATGCCGCCTTCGTCCATGACCAAGCTGATGACGATCTACATCGTGTATCAGCGACTGAAGGACGGACGCCTCAAGCTGAACGACATGCTGCCGGTCAGCGAGAAGGCGTGGCGCATGGGTGGCTCCAAGATGTTCGTCCAGCTCGGCAGCAGCGTCTCGGTCGAGGACCTGATCCAGGGTGTGGTCGTGCAGTCCGGCAACGACGCGTGCATCGTGCTGGCGGAAGCGATCGCCGGATCCGAGCAGCAATTCGTCGAGATGATGAACGCCATGGCCAAGAAGCTCGGCCTGACCCACACACACTACGCGAATTGCACGGGCTGGCCTGACCCCGACAATTACATGAGCGTCCGCGACATTGCCACGCTGGCCGCCGACCTCATCCGCACCTTCCCGCAGTACTACCATTTCGACTCGGAGAAGTCGTTCAAGTACAACAACATCGAACAATACAACCGAAACCCGATGGTCCAGCGCGGCACCGCCGACGGACTGAAGACCGGACACACCGACGCCGGCGGCTACGGACTTGTCGCCTCCACATTGCGCGACGGCCGGCGCGTGGTCCTGGTGCTGAACGGGATGGAAACCATGCGCGAGCGCGCCGAGGAGAGCGAACGGCTGATGGACTGGGCGTTCATGAATTTCGACGACGTCACCCTGTTCTCCTCCGGCGATCCGGTCGAGCAGGCGCCAGTCTGGCTTGGCGTCACCCGCACCGTGCCGCTGGTGGGTGCACATGGCGTGGTGGTGACGCTGCCGCGCAACTGGCGCCAGACGGCGAAGATCGATGTAAGCTACAATACTCCCGTGCGTGCACCGGTTGCGCTGGGAACGAGGCTCGGCAAGCTCACGGTCAGTGGCCAGGGCGTGCCGCAACAGATGGAGGTGCCGCTGGTGGCGGGCGCCGATGTGCCGAAGCTCGGCTGGCCAGGCCGGGCGGTGGCCGTGCTGGAGCACTATGTTGGTGTCGGCGGAAGCTGACCGGGCACCCCCTCGATTCATTACGCTGGAGGGCGGCGAGGCGGCGGGGAAGTCGACTCAGGCCCGGTTGCTTGCCGAGGCGCTCGCGGCACGCGGGATCGAGGTGGTGCGGACGCGCGAGCCCGGCGGGGCGCCGGGCGCCGAGCGGCTGCGCGAGCTTCTGCTGGGTGGCGACGTGGCGTGGTCGCCGGCCGCCGAGACGCTGCTGCATTTCGCCGCCCGCGCCGAGCATGTCGAGCGCACGATCCGCCCGGCGCTGGCCGCCGGACGATGGGTGGTCTGCGACCGGTTCAGCGACTCCACGATGGCGTATCAGGGCTACGGACAGGGCGCCGATCGGTGGATGATTACCACGCTGACAAGGCTCGTGGGTATCGTGCCGGATGTAACCTTCGTGCTGGACGTGTCTCCTGCTGTGGCCGTGGCTCGGCTTGCCGGCCGTGGCGACCGCGCGGATCGCTATCAGGCGATGGATGCTGCGTTCCATGCACGCGTAGCGGACGGCTTTCGCGCGATCGCCCGGGCCGAACCGGAACGCTGCGTGCTGATCGACGCGGATGCGCCGGAAGCAGCGGTGCATGCGGCGATTATGGCGGGTTTGACGGGGCGCGATCCTGCCGGCCACCTTGTCCCATAGTCGCCTCGCTCAGCTCGTCGCACCCGCTCCGAATAAAGCAGCGACCTTGCCGCCGTCCGGGCTGCCAAGGCCCGTGCAGGCATCCCACCCGGCTGATGCCGCGAAGTCTCCGTTATTGCCCTGCGTGACGTCGCGCAGCGCGCTGGGCGCGCCATACAGAGTTGGGTTGATGAAGCCGACCGGGCTGCCCTTCGTCGCATTGATGCGCGCGATCAGCCCGGCCCAGAGCGGTGCGACCGCGCTGGTCCCGCCGATCACCGCGTCGGTCCCGTCGATGCGCACGTCGTACCCGGTCGCCGGATCCGCATCACCACTGACATCGGGCACGCCACGCATGGTCAGCGCCGACGCGCCGCCCGATGTTCGAGTCACTTCCAGGCCGTCCTGCCATGCCGGCAGTGCGAAGACGGTGCTGACCCCGCCACCACTCGCGCCCCCCTGCGCACCGTCGTTCCAGACCGTCTCGCCGATGATTGTGGTTCCCGATGTCTGCAGGCTGGTGCCCCCGCAGGCCAGCACGTGCGGGCTCGATGCCGGGAAGTTGACCTGATCGGCGCCGCCGGACGCACCGTCGCTCGACCCATTATCGCCGGAGGCGACACAGACCGTGATGCCCATGGCGGCAGCCGCCTGGAACGCCGAATCGAGGGCAGTCGTTGATTGTTGCGTCCAGGACGATTCCGGCCCGCCCCAACTGATCGAGATGACCGACGGCTTGTTCGTCGAGTCGTGAATCGCAGTGGTGATCGCGTCGAGGAAGCCGGCATCCGTATTTGGCGCAAAATAGACAGCGATATGCGCGTCCGGAGCGATCGCACCGACTACTTCGATATCGAGCATGACCTCTCCATCCGGCCCGTTCGCATCGCCGGTCGGATGATTCGTGGCATGGTCCACCGACACCACGGTGACCTGTGGAACCGTGCTGATTCCCAGACCCGAGAAATACGTGCGGAGGTCCGTCGTGCGCTCGCCGCCTCCGAGTTCGATGATGCCGACGCACTCGCCCTGACCGGTTCCGGGCGGGAACCCATACAACGAAGCGATCTGCGGCGGCGTGAACGATGTCGCGTCCGCCTCAGTGGCGAGCGAACGCAGGTTGCCGCGCGAAGGGTGGGCACGGAAATACGGCTTCGCCACCGGCCGGTTGTCGAGCCCCAGCACAGCCTCGACGCGGCCATTCAGTTCGTCCGGCAGATGCACGCTGCCGACCCGTCCGCGATACGATCCGCCGGGATGCTCGAACCGCTGCAGCTCCACGCCGAACGCGGAATCAAACTGCGCGACCGTCCCGGACAGCACCATCGTGCGCCGTCCGGCGTGCTCCTGCACGACGGCAAGCCCATGCGCCTGGGCGAATTTTCTGACCGCTGCAATATCCTCGCTGTGGGCGCCAAATTGCCGATCGAACTCCTCACGGGTGAGATGCCCGCCCGCTCTCTCCCGATGAGCGAGCTTGCTCACCCTCTCCTTCAATGCGTCGGCGTTGCTGCGGCGGAGCACTAGGCTGACTTCGAGCCGCTCCGTCGGATCGGCCTTGCCGACCGCCTTCGCTCCTGGCAATGGCTGGCGTTCACTGCCGTTGAGTGGATGTCTCGGCATTTTTCGTCTCCTCCTCCCATTTGTAGTTTCGCCCGTTTTGCCTGTAGCATGAAACCTTTTCAGGAAAATGTGATCCACTTCACATGTGCAACCGCAATAATTTTCCGCCGCTGCCTCCAGCGACAACCAGTGGGGCTCGGCGCTAGGGATAATGTCCCGCATCCGCCGACGGGACGACGGTGTCCATCCGATCACAGGTGGCCGAAGGCTTCCGCAGAGCCTCGAACGGTGCCCCCGTGGCGCTGCCCCCTCCCCCCTCCCGCAAGGTTGAGGCGGCCACCATCGGCCAATCTGCCTTAGCCGCAATCCCCCAATCCTCGGCAATGCGGTCACCTTCAAAGCGGTAGATCGCTACTGCTGACAAACACACCGGCCTGCCGTCCTTCTTCCCAGAGAAAAGCCACCGCACTGCAACCCTGTCGTCCTCTTCTACCATGTCGAGAACGTCGATCCGGGCGCTGGGGACATGCTCAGCAAGCGAGTGCAACATGTCTCGTGCACCATCATGGCCGAACCGAAAGCCCCCAAACGAAGGATCATGCAACTTGAAGTCTTCCGCGAACCACTCGGCGACGTGATCTATGTCTCCGG